>ERZ795053.1370-NODE-1370-length-30865-cov-9.470172_pt1 | contig 30865 bp, 30 predicted proteins | sample MGYA00375137_ERZ795053 | MGnify/ENA primary metagenome ERZ795053 (study PRJEB30182, sample SAMN05720284) | activated sludge metagenome | isolation source: Anaerobic digester | place: Hong Kong | collected 2014-12-17 ...
CGTAGGCGCACTTCCGCTCCATGCCGGTGCCGACGCGCGGCGGGTCGGTGAACAGGAGCGGCACCGCCTGGCGCTGCATGTTCGAGCCCATGAGGGCGCGGTTCGCGTCGTCGTGCTCGAGGAAGGGGATCAGGGCGGCCGATACCGAGATGATCTGCTTCGGCGACACGTCCATGTACTGGAGCTCGGCGGCTCCCCTGGTCGTGTAGTCGCCCTGGTGCCTGCACGACACCTGGGTCTCGAGGAAGTTCCCTTCCTTGTCGATCTTGGCGCTGGCCTGGGCGACGTAGTACTTATCCTCGTCCATCGCGGACAGGAACTCGATGTCGTCGGTCACCTTGCCGTCGACCACCCTGCGGTACGGCGTCTCGAGGAAGCCGTACTCGTTGACGGTGGTATAGGTCGCCAAGCTGACGATGAGTCCGATGTTCGGGCCTTCCGGCGTCTCGATCGGGCACATGCGGCCGTAGTGGGTGTAGTGGACGTCGCGCACCTCGAAGCCGGCGCGGTCGCGGGACAGGCCGCCCGGGCCGAGCGCGTTGAGGCGCCGCTTGTGGGTCAGCTCCGCGAGCGGGTTGACCTGGTCCATGAACTGGGACAGCTGGCTGGAGCCGAAGAACTCCTTGATCGCGGCGACGACGGGCTTGATCGAGATCAGGTCCTGCGGCCGTATGGTATCGGTCTCCTTGAGCGACATGCGCTCCTTGGCGATGCGCTCCATCCGGCTGAACGCGCTCTTCATCACGTTGGCCAGGAGCTCGCCGACCGAGCGGACGCGGCGGTTGCCGAGGTGGTCGATATCGTCGAGGTTGTTCTCGCCGTAGTAGACGGTCATCAGGTACTTCATCGTCGCGATGATGTCCTCGCGGGTCAGCGTGAAGTCCTTGACCGGCACCACGTAGTCGAATTTCTTGTTGAGCTTGTAGCGTCCGACCTTGCCCAGGTCGTAGCGGCGGCTCGTGAAGAACAGCGAGTGCAGGTCGCGCTCGGCGTTCTCCACCGTTATCGGCTCGCCCGGCATCAGGGTCGAGTAGACGGCGGCGAGGGCGTCGGCCTTGGTCGGCTCGTCCTGGCTCGGGTCTTCCTTGATCAGCTTGATGTCCTCGCGCTCGAGGCAGTTGAGGATCATGTTCCAGTGCAGGCCGTCCTCGCCGTCGAAGTCGACGACCTCGAGCTCGGAGACGCCCTGGGCGACCATCTCGTCGACGTCGTGGAGGTGGATCTTCTCGCCGGCGCGGTACATCTTCTTGCGCTCGCCGTCCTGCTCGATCCAGACCGACCTGGCGAGCACCGCGTTGACGGCGCCGTCCCGGTCCTCGCGGGCCTCGGAGATCTTGATGGTCCTGGTCCTGTAGAACGCGGCGATGATGTCCTCGCGCGTCTCGAGCCCGACGGCCCTGAGGAACATCGAGCCGAGGATGCGCTTCTTGCGGTCGATCTTGGCGTAGATCAGCTCCTTCTTGGAGTCGATCTCGAATTCCAGCCACGAGCCGCGATAGGGGATGATCCGCGCCGAGTAGATGCCCTTCTCGTGGCAGAAGATGACGCCCGGCGACCTATGGATCTGCGACACGACGACGCGCTCGGCGCCGTTGATGATGAAGGTGCCGCGATCGGTCATCAGCGGGATGTCGCCGAGGTATATGTCCTTCTGCCGGATCTCGCCGGTCTTCTGGAACACGAGGTTGATACGGGCCTTGAGGGGGACTGCGTAGGTGAGGCCCTTCTGCTTGCACTCGTACTCGGAGTACTTCATCGCCTCCTCGTCGAGCTGGTAGTGCTCGTACTCGAGGAGCATGTCGCCGTTCGGGCTCTCGATCGGGAAGGTCGCCTTGAAGACCTCCTCGAGGCCCTGCTCGTCGGGCAAGCCGCCCGAGAGCACCTTTTCGCGCTGCAGGAAGCGCTCGTAGCTGGACAGCTGTATGTCTATAAGATCGGGAAGCTCTATCGCCTCCTTGTAATCCTTGCCTATGTAGGTACGGGAGATCTTATTCTCGGTGTAGGCCATCGTTACCCCCTCTCGTGGTTCCGGTGAACGCTTTTTTAACTCGGTCTATGGTAAACGCGCCGCCCCCGAGGGGGCGCCGCGACGACTTGCCGCGCTAGGGGCGCCTTCCGTCGGTTCAGCCGCGGAAGGCGCGAAAAGGTACCGGGCGCGCTAGGGCGCCCGGTACCTCTGACCGCGGCACGGGGCCGCGGCGGGAGTAGCGTTGATTCGACGCTTTCTTCAAGTTCCTTACTTTATCTCGACCGCGCCGCCGGCCTCGGTGATCGCCTTCTTGATCTTCTCGGCCTCGTCCTTGGCGATGCCCTCCTTCAGGGCCTTGTCGCCGGCCTCGACGAGATCCTTGGCCTCCTTGAGGCCCAGGCCCGTGATGGTGCGGACTTCCTTGATGATCGCGATCTTCTTGTCGGCGGGGACGTTGCCCTTGAGGATCACGGTGAACTCGGTCTGCTCCTCGGCCGGGGCGGCCGCGGCGCCGGCGGCGCCGGCGACCATCGCGACGGGGGCCGCGGCGGTGACGCCGAACTTCTCTTCCATGGCCTTGACGAGGGCGGAGACTTCGAGGACGGTCATCTCGGCGATGGCGTCCAGGATCTGATCGGTGGTAAGCGCTGCCATATTATCTTCTCCTTATGGCTAAAGACGATAGCTCTTCCTACGGAGGAGCGTCTTCCGCCCGGGTCGCCCCGCGCGGAGGTATCAAGGCGAACAGGTACGGCAGCTACCGAAGCCTGGACGCCGCGAATCTCACGGTCGGGGCGCCTAGGCGCCCTTCTTGTCGGCTACGGCCTGCAGGGTCCTGACGAGCTTCGTCGGGACGCCGTTGATGGCGTAGACCAGGTTCTGGAGCGGCGCGTTCATCGCGCTCATCAGCATCGACAGCAGCTGGCTCTTGCCCGGCAGCTTGGAGAACGCCTCCATCTGGACCTTGTCGTACACGTCCTTGTCGACGAGGCCGCCCTTGAGCTTGACCGAGGTCTCCTTGCCGAACTCGAGGATGATCTTGGCGACCTCGTTCGAGTCCTTCTTGGCGAAGGCGACGGCGGTCGGGCCGACGAGCAGGCCGCTGACGTCGGGGAACTGCTTCTGCTCGAACGCGATGCGCGCGAAGTTGTTCTTGACGATGTGGTACTCGGCGTTCTTCTCGCGGAGCTGCGCCCTGAGCGCGGTGATCTGCTCCACGGTCAGGCCGCGGTAATCGGTGAATATGAAGTCGCTCGAGGCGGCGATCTTGGCGCCGACGGCCTCGATGGCCTCGACCTTGCTAGGCTGGGTCTTCTTCGCTCGTAAGGCCATGTCTTACCTCTCTACCTTGGCCAGGGCGACCTTGACGCTCGGCGTCATCGTGCCGGCCACGTACACGGACTGGACGAATTCGCCCTTCACGTCGGACGGGCGCTTGCGCTGGATCTCGCCGAGCAGCGTCTCGAGGTTGGAGGCGACCTGAGCCGGCTCCATCGACAGCTTGCCCACCGAGATATGGATGATATTAGTCTTGTCGGTCCTGAACTCGGTCCGGCCCTTCTTGAGCTCGCCGATGGCGGCCTTGACGTCGAAGGTGACGGTGCCGGTCTTCGGGTTCGGCATGAGGCCGCGGCGGCCGAGGACCATACCGAGCTTACCGACGTCCTTCATCATGTCGGGCGTCGCGACGGCGATGTCGAAGTCCATCCAGCCGCCCTTGATCTTCTCGATCAGCTCGTCGCTTCCGACGTAGGCGGCCCCGGCCTCGAGGGCCTCCTTCTCCTTGTCGGGCTTGCAGAAGACGAGGACCTTCTTCTCGGCCTTGAACTGATGGGGGAGGACGACGGTGTCGCGGACCGTCTGGCTCTTCTTCAGGTTGAGCTTGATGTGGGCCTCGACCGTCTCGTCGAACTTGGCGACCTTGAGCTCCTTGAGTAGCGCGCAGGCCTCGGCGAGCTCGTACGCCTTGCCGGCCTCGACCTTCTTGACGACTTCCCTGTATTTCTTACCGTGCTTCATCGCTTACCACTCCACTTCGACGCCCATGGCGCGGGCGGTACCGGCTATGATGCGCTCGGCGGCCTCTACGTCGTTGGCCGAGAGATCCTTGAGCTTGAGCTTGGCTATCTCCGTCACCTTGGCGTGGGGGATCTTGCCCACCTTCTGCTTGTGAGGAACCGCCGAGCCCTTATCGAGGCCGATGGCCTTCTTGATGAGGACGGACGCGGGCGGCGTCTTCGTGATGAAGGTGAAGGACTTGTCCTTGTAGACCGTGATGACGCAGGGAATGGTGAGCCCCGCCTCCATCGACTTGGTCCTGTCGTTGAACTGCTGGCAGAACTGCGGCGCGCTGACGCCGTGGGGACCGAGAGCGGGTCCTACGGGCGGCGCGGGCGTAGCCTTGCCTGCTGGGCACTGCAACTTGATGATCGCGGTGACCACTTTCTTAGCCATGATCGACTCCTTTCGTGGTGTCCCGTGACGCCCCATGGCGCCTCGGGCCCCGGTCCTCCCCTCGTTCGAGGGGTCAGGTCGCCGGGGTTAGCGCCTTCCGCCGGGAGAGCGCGACTAGCGCCCTTAGTACGGAAGGCTCCCATCATACGGAGCGGAGTACCGAAGGGGCCGACGAGGCGGCCTATCCGATCCCGCGCCCTACCGGGCGCGCCGCGCGTCTCCGCGCGCTCCTGCTGTATCCCGAACCTATGAGAAGCGCCCTAGGGCGCCGCTTGCCTCGTTACATCTTCTCCACCTGGAGCATGTCGACCTCGACGGGCGTCGCGCGCCCGAAGATGCCCACCATGACCCGGAGCTTATTCTTATCGGGGCTGACCTCCTCGATCGTTCCGGTGAACGAATCGAACGGTCCCTCGATTATCTTTACCTGCTCGCCTACCGAGAACGTCTGCCTCGACTTGGCCGGCCTGTCGCCCTTGATCTCGCCGGCGCGCTGCAGGATATGCCTGGCCTCCTCGCCGGAAATGGGGGCGGGCTTATGGTGCATCGTCGCCCCGACGAAGCCGGTAACGCCGGTGATCTTCTTGATCGTCGAGCAGGTAGCCTTCCAGTCGCTCTCCGGAAGGTCCATCTCGACGAGGATGTATCCGGGAAGCATCTTCCTGGACGACGTACGGCGCTTGCCGTCCTTGACGTCGACCACTTCCTCGCTCGGGATCTTAATATCGGTCACCACCGCGCCGTCCAGGTCCCCGTTGGCGATGAGCATGCGGATGGTCCGCTCGATCTTCGCCTCGTAACCTGAATAGACGTGCAGGACGTACCAGGATTTAGCCATCTGTACGGTTACCGGATCAGAAGAACAGGTCGATGCCGCGGACGAGGAGGAAGTCCACGACGCCCAGGAACAGCGCCACGACCAGCGTCGAGACGAGCACGACCTTGGTAGAGGCGATCACGCTGTCCTTGGACGGCCAAACGACCTTCCTGAGCTCGCCGTAGCTATCCTTAAAGAACTGGACTATCTTTTTCATGCGGGGCTCCTTGCGGCGATATCGAACCCTCGGGTTCGCGCTCTTGCCATACGGCTCGTAAACAGAGCCGCCGCGCCATTCGGCGCGGCTACGAATATGCGGCCGTCAAAGCCGCGCCATACAAACAGGCCAGGAAGGATTCGAACCCTCAACATCCGGTTTTGGAGACCGGCGCTCTACCATTAGAGCTACTGGCCTAATCGTGCGCCTGCCGGGCTCGAACCGAACCGAGCAGGCGCACGAGGCGACGCGACCGCGGCCGCGTCGCCCGGCGAAGGCTTACTTTACCTTCGTTTCCTTATGCAGGGTATGCTTATGATCCCACTTGCAGTACTTCATGAGCTCAAGCTTCTCCTGCTTGGTCTTCCTGTTCTTCGTCGTCGTATAATTTCGGCGCTTGCATTCGGTGCATGCAAGGGCGATGATCTCAACGACCTGCTTCTTTCCAGCCATGGTCCGACCCTCCCGGAAGATTGACGGCCGCCTCGGCGATCGTCGAAAAAAAATGGAGCCCGGCGCGCCGCGACGCGCCGCGTCAATCGCGCCGACCAGCCCCAGATACCAGTAAAAGCCCTCGATCGGACGACGCGGAGCGACGACCGACTTGAACGCCTGGTTCGCCAAACGCGAACAGAGAGCCCTCGATCGGAATCGAACCGATGACCTCATCCTTACCATGGATGTGCTCTGCCAACTGAGCTACAAGGGCGTTATAAGCGCCGGTACAATACCAACCGCCGCCGCCTTTGTCAATAGCGCGACGAGGATTCGTCCTAGTTGGAACGCCTCTTGCTTCTACCCGCCACCGAGGATACGAGGAACCCGGCCGCCCTATCCTTCGTCGCGGCGAGCAGCGCCACGCCGACGGCCCCGAACGCCAGCGCCGACAGCGCGAACGGGACGCCGTAGGCTACCAGGTTGGAGCGCGAGCCGCCGAAGGCCTCGGCCAACGGCTGCCGCAACAGCAGGACCGGCGCGGCGGCGACGGCGGAATAGGCCAGCAGCTTCAGCACGTAGAGCGCCACAGCCCCGAGCGCCGCCCCCAGCCCGTCCACGCCCATCCTGACCATCATGACGATCAGCGCGCCCGTATTGACGGCACTCGCTATGGACAAGGCCAGGGCTATGCCCGCCCCGCCCATGACGGGCTGCAGCGAGAAGGCGGCCGCCACGTTGACGCCGACCGCGACGATGCCGGACCAGGCCGGCGTCCTCGTATCGCCGCGGGCGTAGAAGGCCGGGGCCAGGATGCGGTTAGCCCCGATGAACGTCAGGCCGAGCATATGGAAGAAGAACGCGCCGGCGGTCTGCGCCACCGAATCGTCGCCGAAGGCCTGGGTCCTGAACAGCAGGGACACGATATCGAAGCGCTCGAGGATGGCGAAGACCGCGATCGGCACGGTGATCAGCGCTATCGCGTCGAGCGCCCTCGTCAGCCGCTCCCGATAGCGCTTCCAGTCGCCCTCGGCCGCGAGGCCGGACAGTTCCGGCAGGAGCACCGTGCCGACGGACACGACGAACACGCCGAGCACCAGCTCCTGGAGGCGCAGCGAGAAGCTGAGCGCGGTCGCGGCCCCGGTGCCGGCGCGCGTCGCCAGCGAGGTCGAGACGAGGCCGTTCACCTCGTAGGCGGCCATGCCCAGGATGGTCGGGGCGATTAGCGACAGCACGCGGCGCACGCCCGGGTTCGAGAAGGCGCGCCTCGGCGACACGAGGCCGAAACGGGCGCCGAAGCGCAGCACGTACGGCAGCTGGCACAGGGCCTGGAGGGTGCCGCCTACTACGACGCCGACCGCCATCGCGCGCGCGGGGTTGGCCGCGAGCCCGCCGAGCATCATCGGCACGAAGATGAAGCTCAGGTTGAACAGTATCGGGGCGAAGCCGGACGGCGTGAACGAGCCGTAGGCGTTCAGGATGCCCTGGAAGAAGGCCGCGATCGACACGAGCGCCAGGAACGGGAACATCATCCGCATCAGGACGGTCGTCTCGACCGGCTCTGAGTCGAACAGCCCGACGAGGAGCGGCGAGGCCGCGACGCCGGCGGCGACGACCGCGCAGACGGCCAGGCTCAGCGCCGTGAACATCGACGACAGGAATTCCTCGGTCTTCTCGCGGTCGCCCTCGGACAGGTAGGCCTTGACCGTCGGGATGAACGCGACGGACATCGAACCCTCGGCGAACAGGCGCCGGAACAGGTTCGGCACGCTGAAGGCCACCGTGAAGGCGTCGGCCAGCACGCCGGTGCCCATCAGCGCGCCGCGCGTGCGGTCGCGTATCAGGCCGAGCACCCGCGAGACCATCGTCAGCGCCGACAGCTTGCCGCTCTCGCGGACGAGGCGCCCGGTCGCCTCCGATTCATCGCTCATGACGGCACTGTAGCGTCAAAGGCGCCGGCGCCGCAAGGCGCGTCGTCCTCCGGCCCGCGGCGGCCGCGGGGCAGGGACGCTAGGGGCCGATATAGTAGCTGGCCAGGGCCTCGGCGAAACTCGCGGCCACGGACTTCGTATCGGTAACGGCCAGGCCGCGGGTCATCATGCCGGACGAGATCGGCCCCAGGTCGCTGAAAGCCTCGAGGCCGTCGTCGAACGGGAGCGTCGACGCGATCACCTTGATGAATTCGGTGCCGTAGGGCGGCTCCATCACGAACGCGTAGGGCGCGGCCTCGTCAGGCGGCAGACGTACGGGCGATCCGGCGGCGATACGGCCGTCGCCGCCGCCGAAGCTGTTCGGCCAGATCAGCTGCACCCCGCCCGAGCCGTCCACGTGGTAGACGCGGGCGTACGCGTCCTCGTTGACGCCGATGATCAATGAAAGCTCCTCGCCTACGCGGTACGCGGCGCCGGCGCCCCGGTCGGTGCTGACCGACACGGACAGCTTGCCCGCGGGCGAGCCCGAGAGCCTCGCCAGCTCGCGCGCCCGGTCGACGGCCCCCGAGGCCGGCCTCACCGAGGCGTACGCCGGGATGGCGGAGGCCGGCACGTACCAGTCGCCCGCGCCTATCAGCGTGCCGCTCGACAGCTCGGTCAGCTCGAAACGGACCCGGGCCCGGCCGCCCTCGTCGAAGAAGCGGCCGGACAGCATGGCCTCGGCGCCGGTCTCGCGGATGAAGTCGGCGTACGTCGAGCCGAGCACCGGGTCCATCGCGGCCGCGGCGTTGCGGTTGAGCACGCGGACCCTGGACGAGCCGGCGGCGGCGAGCAGGGCCCGGTCCTCGACCCATCGCGAGAACGGCGTCGGCAGGCCCGAGTACTCGTAGGTGAAGGTGCCGAACGCCGCCCTGAGCTCCGGCAGGTAATACCCCGACGCGGCGGCGTCCAGGGCCTTGGCCAGCTCCGCGTCCTGGGCCCCGGCCAGGGCCAGGGCGGACGCGGCCAGCAACGCTGCTAGAAGTCTCCTAGCTATCATACGCCCTCCATGTCGACGGCGAGTACGCGCGTAAGTATAACGCGGATGGCCGGACGGCGCATCCTTTAGATGCCGCATCCTTTAGATTCCGTATCCTCCGGATGGAGCATCCCCCCCGGAGGCCGTCCTTGTGACGCCCGCGCCGGCCGTGGTATAAGGTCCGCATGCCCGTACGATTGATCGCCCTCGACCTCGACGACACCCTGCTGACGCCCGAACTGCGTATCCACCCGGCCAACCTCGACGCGGTGCGCCGCGCCCTCGACTCGGGCGTCGACGTCATGCTCGCCTCGGGGCGCACCGTCGAGTCGATGATGCCCTACGCCGTCGAGCTCGGCATGAAGGGCCGCGGCCTACCGATGATCTGCGCCAACGGCTCCGAGGTCCGCGACGTCGACTCCGGCGAGCTGACGCGCAGGCTCACCCTGTCGGCCGACGCCTGCTCCGCCGCGATCGAGGCGCTAGCCGGCTACGGCCTCCCGGTCCAAGCCTACGACGACGGCGGCATCGTCGTCACCGAGCGCAACCGCTGGACCGACCGCGACCGCGAGCTGACCGGCCTGCCGATACGCGTGGTCGGCTCCAGCTCCGAGATAGCCGGCAGCCCGAGGAGCAAGCTGATCTCGGCCGGCGAGCCCGACCGCATCGCGGAGATATCGCCAGTCCTGAAGCGGCGCCTCGCGGGCATCGCCGAGGTGGTCGTCTCCAAGCCGTACTTCATCGAGGTGCTGCCGGCCGGCGCCGACAAGGGCGAGGCCCTGGCGTGGGTAGCCGGCGTCCGCGGGACGCCGCGCGAGTCGGTGATGGCCGTCGGCGACGCCGGCAACGACGTGGGCATGGTCTCCTGGGCCGGCGTCGGCTGCGCCCCGGCGGACGCCAGGCCCGAGGTCCTGGCCGTCGCCCTCCACGTATCGCCGCTGCCGCACGACTCCGGCGCCGTCGCCGACCTGATCGACCGCCTCGTCCTCCGCCGCTGAATACCCGTCAACTCCCCCGGCCCGCCTGACGAGAATATGAACAGACGGAAAGGAGCGACCATGTCCCAGGAAATGAAGGATATCGGTATCAAGCGCTGCTACGCCTGCATCCAATGGACCGGCCAGCGGACGTTCTACCCGGACAAGAAGAAGATCAAGGTCGACGAGGGAAGCGACGGCGTCTGCCTGATGACCCACCAGAGGACCAAGGGCTCCGGCCACTGCGACCAGTACTTCCCGCTGCGATGACGCGCTCATAGGCCCTCCCGGGCCGGCTTCCCCTATCGCTCGGCGGCTTTTTAGCCGAAAATGGATCGAAGGGGAACGCCATGACCACTGTTCGATTCCGTATCCTGGCCGCCTCGATCCTAGCCGCCGCCGTCGCGCTCGAGGCGTCGGCCGACATAGAGTTCGCGGGGCTGGACATATCGCCCGACGACAGGATCCTGTTCAGCGCCCGCGTCGAGGTGCCGGGCGAGCCGGGCTACGAGACGCTGTTCTCGGCCGACGCCGAGACCGGCGAGCTCGTCCAGCTGACCTTCTACCCCGAGTCCATCGCCGTCGTCGACGACGGCCGCCGCCTCCAGATACGCAACCGCTTCGGCGTGTTCATGACCGAGCGCGGCTTCGGCGGCCTCGCGCCGCTGGCCGGCATACCGTCGTTCGCGCGCGGCTCGGCGGTCCAGCAGGGCCGCCTCGTCGACTCGAGGCCGTCCCCCGACGGCACCATGCTGCTCTACCTGTCGCCGACGAGCCCGGCGCGCGGCGACCTGATCCTGTTCGACCTCTCCGCCGGCAGCGAGACGACGGTGGCCCTGTCGATCGAGTACTCGGCGGACAGCTTCCCCGCCTCCTGGTCGCCGGACAGCCGCTACTTCGTCTACGGCAAGGGATCGGAGATATACTACTTCTCCACCGAGCAGGCCCGGGCCGGGCGCGTGCCCGACGAGAGCTGGCGCAAGGTCGGCGCGGGCCGCGTGTCGCAGGCGCGCTGGAGCGCCAACGGCAGCCTCTACCTGCTGCGCGACCGCTCGATGTACCGCATCATGCCGCAGGAGTTCTTCACCCAGGCCATCTACTCGGGCATCGTCCAGCCCGGCGTCCTCGTCGGCAAGGCCCCCTTCCCCTACGACCCGAACTTCGACTCCTTCTGGATATCGCCCGACGGCTCCAAGGTGCTGCTCTGCAAGGACGGCCGCAACATCTTCCTGTACGGCCTCGACCCGGACGACTTCGGCCGCGAGGCCGCGGTCAACGCGATGCCCTACCTGTTCCTGCAGGGCAACACCGTCGTCGACCAGGTGCTCTGGCCCTCGAGCGACGAGGTGACCGTGTTCACCGCGTCGCTGCGCGACGGGAAGCGGGTCTGCGGCGCCTATCGCATCAAGGCGCCCGGCGTCGGCGGCGAGAGCCTGTCGGCCGGCTTCCAGGCCCTCGACGTGGCCGGCGCCACCGAGATCGGCCTGTCGCCCGACGAGAGCCGCGTCGCGATCGTCACGCCCGACGGCGTCGTCGTCAGGCGCTACTCCAACTGGGCCGCCGAGCGGACGCTGGCGTCGCCCGGCGCGCTGCACGCCGCCTGGATATCCCAGGACCGCCTCGCGATAGCCTCGTCCGGCGCCATCGAGACGGTCGGCGTCTCCGACGGCTCGCGGGCCCTCGTCGCCCTCGGGCAGCCGGGCCGCTTCGGCTGGTCGGACGCGGAGCCGGGCGTCGTGCTGGCACAGACGGCGGCCGGCTCGTTCAAGACCGGCGCCCTGAAGGCCGAGTGGGCGCGCGCCGAGTCGTTCGACCCGCGCCCGGCCTCGACCAGCTCGCCGGGCTACCGCGTCTACTCCGACGCGATAGCCTCGGGCTCGTACCTGAACACGATCATGGTGCGCTCGGCCAAGGGGCTCGGCACGAGGAGCCTGCTCCCGGCGCCGGCCCTCGCCTACGCGCCCTTCCCCGAGCGCGACGACCCGCGGGACCCGCTGATCTTCGACCACGGCTCGAGGATCAGGCGGCGCGAGGTCGCGCTCGCGTTCAACGCCTACGACGGCGCCGAGGGGCTCGTCGGCGCGCTCGACGCGCTGCGCGAGTACGGCGTCGTCGCCACCTTCTTCGTCAACGGCGAGTTCATACGCCGTAACCCCGGCGCCGCCAAGCTGATAGCCGAGAGCGGGCACGAGGTCGGCAACATGTTCTTCAGCGTGTTCGACGCCACCGACTCGCGCTACCGCGCCGACGCCGAGTTCATCAAGCGCGGCCTGGCCAGGACCGAGGACGAGTACTTCGTCGCCACCGGCTCGGAGCTGTCGCTGCTCTGGCACTCGCCGCACTACTCGACCAGCACCGACATACTGGAATCGGCGGCCCAGATGAACTATACCTATGTCGGGCGCGACGTCGACCCGCTCGACTGGGTGGGACGCTTCCAGGGCTCGCTGACCCAGGGGCTGTACTCGGGCGCCCACGACCTCGTCGAGCGCGCCGTGGCCGCGGTCAAGCCCGGCTCCATCGTGCCGATACGGATAGGCATACCCGACGGCGGCCGCGAGGACTACCTCTACAACGAGCTGCCGCTCCTTATAAACGCGCTGCTCGCCGAGGGCTACGAGATCGTGCCGGTGTCGGCGCTGATGAAGCACGCCGAGTAGGCCGAGCCGCCGACTCTCTCGACTACGGAGGATACGATGCTCGCCGACGCGTACAGGCTCGATTCACGGACGCTCGACTACTCGGTATCGGCGGCGGACGCCGCCAGGCTCGACGGCGGAGCCTGGGGCGACGCCGTGATCGGCCAGCCGCGCGCCCTCGAGGCGCTCGCGATAGGCACCGCCATCCGCGCCAAGGGCTACAACGTTTTCGTGACCGGCGCGGCCGGCACCGGCCGCCGGACGGCCGTCATGCGGACGCTCGCGGCCTACAGGCCGGCCAGGCTCGAGCTGCGCGACGTCGCCTACGTCTACTGCTTCCGCACGCCGCTGGCGCCGCGCGCCCTGTACTTCAGGGCCGGCGAGGCGGCCGCGTTCAAGAAGGACGTGCACGCCTTCGTCGAGAACGTCAAGAAGCTCGTCACCCTGCACGCCGAGTCGGGCGAGGCCAAGCGCCGCCGCGAGGAGACCGAGGCGGAATGGCAGAAGACCGAGAACCAGCGGCTGGCCGCCTTCGAGGCGGAGCTGGCGGCCGACGGCTTCAGGGTCGTCCAGGTCCAGGGCGACGAGGGCGAGGTGTCGACCGACATCCTGCCGCTGCGGGACGGGGAGCCGGTGCCGTTCGAGAGCGTCCAGGCGGAGGCCGAGTCCGGCAAGATCCCCGAGGCGGAATTCTCGTCGCTTCGCGAGCGCTATTTTACCCACATGGACGAGATGCGGACCCTGTTCGTCGAGCTCAGGCGAGGCCGCTCCGAGCTCGAGGAGGCCGTGGGCAAGCTGCGTACCCAGGCGCTACAGCCCCTCGTGCACCGGGATATAGAGATACTCGCGTCGCGCTACGACGACGAGCGGACCCGCGAGTGGATACGCGCCCTCGAGCGCGACGTGATGGCCAGGCTCTACCTCTTCCAGCCGCAGCCGCCCGAGGCCGGCCGCAGGACCCGACTGGCCCGCTACGGCGTCAACGTGCTGACCGACCGCGACGACCTCTCGGCGCCGCCGGTGGTCTACGAGGCCAACCCGACCTACGCCAACCTCTTCGGCAGCCTGGAGCCGTCCGGTCCGGACGGCCAGGGCTCCGGCCGCTCCGCCTACCTCCGCGTGCGCCCCGGCTCGATAGTCAAGGCCGCCGGCGGCTTCCTCGTGATGCAGGCCGAGGACCTGGTGGCCGACGACGAGGCCTGGACCGCCCTCAAGCGCGTGCTGCGCACCGGCAAGGTGGCGATCCAGCCCCAGTCCGGCCCGCTGGGGCAGGCGGCCGTCATCAAGCCCGAGCCGCTCGAGCTCGACGTCAAGATCGTACTGATAGGCGGCGAGATGACCTACGACGCGCTGTACAACGCCGACCCCGACTTCCAGAAGCTGTTCAAGATATGCGCCGAGTTCGACTCCACCATGCCGCGGAACGACGAGGGCCTGCGGGAGTACGTCTCGTTCGCGCGCAAGATCACCGAGGAGGAGGGCCTCCTCGAGCCGTCGGCGGACGGCATGGCGGCGGTCGCCGAGTACGGCGTACGGCTCGCCGGCAGCCGCGACCGGCTGTCGACGCGCTTCTCCAGGGTCGCCGACCTGCTGCGCGAGGCCGACTACCGCGCCGCCCTCGCCGGCAAGGACGCGATAGACGCCGAGTCGGTCCGCGAGGCCGAGCGCGTGCGCTCCTGGCTGGCCGCCCTGCCCGAGGAGAAGGTAGCCGAGATGATAGTCTCCGGCGAGATACTCCTCGAGGCCGAGGGCAGGCGCGTCGGCCGCGTCAACGGGCTCGCGGTGCACGACCGCGGCTACTACGCCTTCGGCCTGCCCGCCGTGATATCGGCCCAGGTATCGCCGGGCGAGTCGGGCGTCATCAACATCGAGGGCGAGTCCGGGCTGTCCGGCGAGATCTACGACAAGGCGGTGCTGATCGTCGAGGGCTTCCTGCGCAGCCGCTACGCCAGGGAATTCCCGCTCGCGGTGTCGGCGAGCATCTGCTTCGAGCAGTCCTACACCGCCATCGAGGGCGACTCCGCCTCGTCGACCGCGGTCTACGCGCTCCTGTCGGCCATCGCCGGCGTGCCGCTGCGCCAGGACATAGCGGTGACCGGCTCGGTCAACCAGATGGGCCAGATCCAGCCGGTCGGCGGCGTGGCGGAGAAGGTCGAGGGCTTCTACCGCATCTGCCTGCGCGCCGGACTGTCCGGCACCCAGGGCGTGATGATACCCAAGCAGAACATCGTCAACCTGACGCTGTCCAAGGAGGTGCTCGACGCCGTCGAGGCGGGGCGCTTCTCCATCTACGCCGTCTCCACCATCGACGAGGGCATCGAGGCTCTGACCGACCGGTCCCCCGGCGCCCCGGACGCGCTCGGCCGCTTCCCGAAAGGCAGCTTCAACGGGCTCGTGGCCGATGAGCTCAGACGCATGGCGGAGACTATAAAGGAATATCGCGAATGAGATCGACTATAGGGCCGTCGCGTCACGCGAGCGTAACGGGCCTGGCGCTCATCGTCGCCTGCGCGGCGCTGCTTGCCGGCTCGTGCGGAGGGGCCGGTTCCGGCGATTCGGCGGCCGGGGAAAGCCCGGCTCAGGCCGGCGTCGTCGCTCCGTCGGAGCCGTCGGCGGCCGCCCCCGCGACCGCGAGCCCCGAAGCCGCCGGCCAGGCCGCGCCGGAGGCCGCCGCCGCCCAAGAGGCCGCCGGCGCTCCCTCGGCCGCCGCTCCGGCCGCGGCGCCGGCTCCGTCCGCGGCAAGCGCGACCGGAACCGGGGCCGCGCCGGCGCCGCGGCGCCTGGGCGAGCTCGTGTTCGCCGAGGGCGCCGTGACGCTCCACCGCGCCGGCTCGTCGCCGCGCCGCGCCGACATCGGCGACGTGGTCGCCGCCTACGACGTGCTGGCGACCGGCCCCGGCGCCCGCGCCGAGGTGGACATAGGCTCCGGCGCCGCCGGCGGCGCCACCGTCAAGCTGGCCGAGAACACGGCCTTCTACTTCGACACCAAGGAGCTCGACGACGCGGCCAGGCGCACCGTGCTGCAGCTGCTGTCGGGCGCCGTCGCGATCAAGGTCGACCGCTTGGCCACGGGCTCCTTCAGCGTTACTACCGACTCGGCCGTGCTCGGCGTGCGCGGCACCGTCTTCATCGTCGACACCGTGCCGGACGGCTCCATGCTCGTGTCCTGCGATTCGGGCGCGGTATCCGTCCGCTCCGACGGCTCGACGACCACCGCCAAGCCCGGCGGAGTCGTAGAGCTGACCGACGCGGGCGGCCTCAGGCTGCTCGCGGTGAAGCCCGAGGACCTCGCCGACTACCGCGGCAGCTGGCGCGACGAGGCCTACGAAGGCTTCGCGAAGCGCGCCCTGACGTATACCAGCGCCTACGCCAAGGCCGTGGACTCAGGCGCGCCGGCCCTCGACGCGGCGCTCGCCCGCCTGCGGAAACAGGAGCCGGCCCTGAACGCGTGGCGCGCCGCCCGCGCCGCCGGCCGCGTACCGCGCTTCACCGACTGGACCGCCGAGAAGAAGGCCGTCGGCGCGGCCCTGTTCGACTGCCTCAAGGCCGCCTTCGCGGTCGAGCGCCCCTACTACCGCCTGCTCGAGCTCGAGGCCCTCCACGAGGCGGGCGTCGGCGTCGGGAAGCTCTCCGACGGCCGCTCGAGCGCCGCCTTCTTCGGCGCCTTCGAGCGCGACTACGCCGGCCTCGCGCTAGGCCTGGCCGAGGTCCGCGAGGCCCTGGCCCTGTTCTCGTGGGCCTCGGCCGGTAGCCCGCTCGGCGACTTCTTCGGCTCCAAGGCCGAGGCCCTGGGCACCGGCGCCGCCTTGTTCGAGGACGAGGACTGGTAGACCGGCCGCCGAAGCTCGGGGCGGCCCGCCCGATAGCGGCCCGGCCGGCCGTCGCCGAACGGAACGGCGGCCCGGCGGGGCCGGGCTCGTCCCGGCGGGGCCGGGCCGGGCTCGTCCCGGCGGGGCCGGGCCGGGCGCCGGACGGCGCCTTGCATACCGGCATATCGTCACGCGGCCGCGAGGCCGCGTTCTTCATAGTCCCTCGAAGCTTGTGAGACGTCGGCGGTCGCTACTCCATGGGGCGTCGATCGTAAGGATCGGCTACCATCGCCGGTATTAAGCAGGAACGCTCCACAAGGTTCGAGGAACTAGGTATCTTTGAACCCGGTCCACGTGACCGTCAAGGAGCAACGATGGAATACCGCAGGCTCGGTAACGCCGGCGTCAAGGTCTCGGCCCTGTCGCTCGGATCATGGGTAACCTACGGCTCGCAGGTGGACGTAGCCGCCGCGGCCGACATGATGGCGGCGGCCTACGACCGCGGCGTCAACTTCTTCGACAACGCGGAGAACTACGCCGCCGGCAGGTCCGAGGAGATCATGGGCGCCGCGCTCAAGCGGCTCGGCTGGCGGCGCGCGAGCTACCTCGTGTCGACCAAGTTCTACTGGGGCCTCGCCGACGGCCCGAACGAGAAGAACACGCTGAACCGCAAGTACCTGATGCAGGCGATCGACGGCTCGCTCGCCAGGCTCGGCCTCGACTACGTCGACCTCGTCTACTGCCACCGCCCCGACCCCGACACGCCGATGGAGGAGACCGTCTGGGCGATGAGCGACATCGTCGCCTCCGGCCGCGCCCTATACTGGGGCACCTCCGAGTGGAGCGCCGAGCAGATCCGGCAGGCCTGGGAGATAGCCGACCGGCGCAACCTCCGCAAGCCGCAGATGGAGCAGCCGCAGTACAGCCTGCTGTTCCGCGACAAGGTCGAGAAGGAGTTCGGGCGGCTGTACGGCGACATAGGCCTCGGCCTGACCACCTGGTCGCCGCTGGCCTCCGGCGTGCTTTCCGGCAAGTACGCGAAGGGCATCCCCGACGGATCGCGCCTGGCCCTGCCCGGCTACGGCTGGCTCAAGGAGCGCTACCCCGAACCGGTGCTGCGCGCGGCGGCCGCGCTCGGGCCGATCGCGCGCGAGCTCGGCGGCACCCCGGCCCAGCTGGCGATAGCCTGGTGCGCCCGCAACCCGAACGTCAGCACGGTGATCACCGGCGCGAGCCGCCCGGCGCAGCTCGAGGAGAACCTCGGCGCGCTCGAGCTGGTGCCCAAGCTGACCGGCGAGGTCATGGCCAGGATAGACGAGGCGATGGCGCCGGCGGCCTCCGCGATGCGCGACTGAGGCGCGGCGGGCCCGTCCGAGGGCGATACCCGGCCCGTCCGGAGCGGCGATTCGTCCCCGCCCCGGACGGGATACGGAGGCGGCTCCGGCGACGGACGGCGAGGCCCGCCAGCGACCAGCCTTGCGTTCCATACTCAACGCTGGTATAGTGTCGGCCGCGCAAAGCAATTCGCTAATAAAGGGTCGTATTTGAATCATCTGATCTTAATCGCCATCGGCGTCGTAGCCGGCGCACTCACCGGGCTCATAGGGGCCAGCGGCGTCATGCTCGTCGTCCCCGCCTTCGTCATGCTCGGCATAGCCACTTCGGACGCTATCGGCGCCAGCCTATTCATAGACGCCGTCGCCTCGCTCGTGGTCGCCTGGACCTACTACTAGAATAAGAACCTCGTGCTGCGCGACGGCATCTGGATATCGATAGGCGCTGTCGCCGGCGCCCAAGTCGGGAGCCTCCTATCGCCGCTCGTACCCGAGGTCGGCCTGAGCAACTCGTTCAGCGTATTCCTGCTCGTCTCGGGCTTCGCGTTCTGGTTCAAGGGTTCGCATAGCCTGATCAAGCTCGACGGCCGCGACGAGGACGCCGAGCAGGGCGACGACGGGGACCCGGCGTTCCTGGTGAGGCTGCGGGCCCATCCGGCGGCCTCCGGTCTGTGCCTGGGCCTGCTGGTCGGCGTCATCAGCGGCCTGCTCGGGGCCGGCGGCGGCATCATGATCCTGCTGATACTGCTCTTCGTCATGCGCTTCACGTGGCACGAGGGCATCGGCACCTCGACGCTGATCATGGCCTTCACCGCGGCTTCCGGCGCGGCGGGGCACGCGCTGTCGTCGAACCTGCCGATGCGGCCGGCCCTGCTCGGCGCCGTCGGCACCGTCGTAGGCGGAAGGCTGGCGGCCCGCTACGCCAATCGGGTCGACGAGAAGGCACTGTCCAAGGTAGTCGCCGTACTCTTCGTAGCGCTCGGCGTCGCCATGCTGCTCATAGAGAGACGGACCGGGGCGTAGCGGCTCCCGCTCCGCGGCCGCGAAGCGGACCGACAATTTACGACGACGCTTTCGTCGATTATAACCATTTTTCTTTCCATTCCTGAGAATCCATGGTATACGTGGTTCGTACGCTTGAATTAATAATGTAAAAACACGATCTTGGAGGATACTCATGAAGAAGCCGCTAGCAACCCTGGGGCTCGTCATCAGCTCGATAGTCGCCGTCGTAGGCCTCGTTGGTCTATTCCTGCCGAGGCTGCCGGGACTTCCGCTCATCCTGTTCGCGGCGATAGGCTTCATGCATACCTCGCCCGACTTCGTATCGCGCTTCAACCGCGCGCCTAAGGAGTCGTCGTACATCGACGACCTCCTGCGCGAGCGCTCGATGACCCGGCGCAACAAGATCCGCACGCTGACCGCTACTTCGCTGCTCTTGATAGCGCTGTTCGTCATAACCGACTCGATCGTCGCCAGGATACTCTACGCCGTCTTCGCCGTAGGGAAGTACTGGTTCTTCTATTTCTATATCTGGACCAAGGTCGAGGACGGGCACGGCTGCCCGGACGGCGTCGATTGCCCGGATGACGAAGGCTCGAACGGCGATAAGCCCTGAAGCCCCGGCGGGTAGCCCCGCCCGTCCTTGCCACGCTCCGCTATCGTCGATAGAATCGGGACTATGAACGATCTTCGCGCGCCGCTCATCCAGGCTCGCCTCATCCTACCGGCGCCGGGCTCCTGGTCCTGGCGATAGGCGGGCGCGCGCGCTCCTCGTCGAGGGGCGCCGGGGCTTCGCGGAGCCCCGCGAGGCGGCCCGCCTGATCCATCGTTTCCGCTTCGGCCCCTGGGCCGCCCCAACGACACCATTCGGAGCAACACCATGGAACGCAAACGCATACTGACGGGCGACAGGCCCACCGGAAAACTGCACCTCGGCCACTACGTCGGCAGCCTGGCCAACCGCGTCAGGCTACAGGACGAGTACGAGTGCTTCTTCATCATCGCCGACCTGCACACCCTGACGACCAAGCCCGAGAAGGCGAATATCGAGGCGCTGGCCGACAACGTGCGCTCCGCCGCCCTCGACTACCTGGCCTGCGGCATAGACCCGGCTCGCTCGGTGATCTACCTGCAGTCCGCGGTCCCCGAGGTTGTCGAGCTGTCGCTGTTCTTCCAGAACCTGATCACCGTGCCGCGCCTGTCCCGCGTGCCGAGCCTCAAGGAGATGGCCCAGGGCGCCGGCATCGAGGAGATGCCCTTCGGCCTCCTGGGCTACCCGGTGCTCCAGGCCGCGGACATCCTGTTGCCGCGCGCCCACCTCGTGCCCGTGGGCAAGGACAACGTGGCCCACGTCGAGGTGACCCGCGAGATAGCGCGCCGCTTCAACTACCTATACGGCGATACCTTCCCTGTGCCGGACGCGATGGTGTCAGAGTACGGCTCCCTCGTCGGCACCGACGGCAACGCCAAGATGTCCAAGAGCCTCAACAACGCTATCTTCCTGTCGGACGACGAGCGGACCGTCGAGAAGCGCGTCATGTCGATGTACACCGACCCGAACCGGGTCAGCGCGGACGTGCCGGGCACCGTCGAAGGTAACCCCGTGTTCCAGTACCATGACGCCTTCAACCCGGACAAGGCCGAGGTCGAGGACCTGAAGGCCCGCTACCGTGCCGGCAAGGTCGGCGACGTCGAGGTCAAGCAGAAGCTCGCGAAGGCCCTGAACGCGTTCCTCGACCCTATACGCGAGCGCCGCGCCCATTACGAGTCGCAGTCCGGCCTGGCCGACGAGGTGGTCTACGACGGCACGATGCGCATGCGCGAGGAGGCCCGCGCGACGCTGTCGGCGGCCAAGAAGGCCATGGGCATGGCCGCCGTCTGGAACCGCGTATCCCGCAAGGCCGAGGACGCCAAGAAAAAGCGCGCCAAGGGCGAGTAAGGCGACGTACCGAACAAGCCGGCGAAGAGGATATGAGAATAAGAGGCAGGAAAGAGAAGAAACTGCCAAAGGGGTACTGAGGAATAGAGTGAAGACGGAACATGATGATCAGGATTAGGACAGGATGAACAAGATGAAGGCTATGGTGTAGAAACTTCACATATAAGCCCTCTCATCCTGTCCATCTTCTTCAATCTTGCAACATCATGTTCTCGTCTTGGCCAATACTCGTACTTTACTAGGGTAAAGACGGAACATGATGATCAGGATGAGTACAGGATGATCAGGATAGGCCTTTTAGCTTAAGCGTCTCTTCATCCTGTTCATCTTCCTCCATCCTGTAACATCATGTTCCGCATTTGCTATTTAAGCCCTCTTCCTTATCGTCTCCGCGGCTCCGCGAGAGATTATTCTAATACACTCGTTCATCCTGTCCATCTTCCTCAATCCTGTAGCATCATGTTCTCGTCTTCGCCTATACCGCCTCTCTGCGACTCCACGCCGTTGCCTTGGCGACGGCGGAGGCGGTATCGTAGCGGGCATGGATATCGAACGACTGAGGCGGGCCGAGGCCGCCTTCATGGAGCGCTACCCGGGCGGCTTCGAGCACCCCGAGATGATAGAGCGTGGCCGCGGGCACCGTATAGGCAGGCTGGTCGAGCGGGCCAGGACGGTCCTGGCCCCCGAGCGCTTCGACGACAGCGAACGCATGGCCGAGGACATCATCAAGACGGTCAGCTCGTCGTCGATGGTATCGATCTACGAGAAGCCGGCGTTCCGCGACCTGGTAAGGAGCCTGTCGGCCAAGGAACGGGCCAGGCTGTGCTCCCACGTGTTCCAGCTACTCCACGGCGACGCCGAGAGCGGCTTCGAATCCTTGAGCGCGTTCCTCGCGGCCGGCAAGATGGCCAAGTGGACGGTCATGACGGTCTTCCCGTTCTATACGAACCCCAAGGAGGAGCCGTTCATCAAGCCGACGACGGCCAAGGAGATCATAGCCTTCTACAGGCTCGAAGGCCTTTCATATCGGCCGCGGCCGTACTGGGAATTCTACTCGGGCTACCGCGACCAGCTCAAGGCGATGATGGATTCCGTCAGCCCGCTCGTAGCCCCGGACATGGGCTCGTTCTCGGCCTTCCTAATGATAGGCGCCGGCGCCTGGTAGCCTTTCAGGGCCGCGGCAGCCAGTAGCGACGGCCGTCAGGCGTCCGCTCGACGAGGCCGCGGTCGTAGAGCTCGCGGCGCAGCAGGGCGTGGTCGCCGAACAGGTGCCATGCGTCGAGGACGGCGTTCACCTCGACCTCGGAGTACTCGACGCCGACGGTGAACTTGCCGCTCAGGTACTCGAGGACGAGGCGCTTCTGATCCTGTTTCTTCGGCCATCGCCTGACCCGCCCGTCATCGTCGAGCAGGTTCGCTATTTCGGCGGTATCCATTGTCGGCGTCCTTTCTCCTAGCGCCCGAATACGACCCGAGCGACGAAGGCGGCCCAGTCCGTCGCGCCGAGGCCGGCGTCCCGCGCGTAGGCCAGGAGGCCGGCGTCGTCGGTGACCAGCAGGTCGCAGCGGGCCGAGGCCGCGGCGGCTATCAGGCGGTCCGAGCCGTGCTTATCGGCCGCCGGCGGCCGTTGCGCCTCGCCTGCCGCGGCGGCCGCCGCAGACACCGTCACGCACAGGCGGCGGGCCAGCTCGAGGTAGCGGCCGCGCCGCGTTTCGTCTGGCACGGCGGCGAGCTCGGCTAGCTGGACCTCGGAGACGAACAGCCGCAGGTCGCGCCGGTTCTCGAGCTCGGACGCGGCCTCGCCGTCGGCGTCGAGCCGATCGAAGACGTTGGTATCGAGCATGACCCGCATCGATCGCCGACGGCCCACGGTGCGATCCTCCCCGAGCCTAGGCGCCGCCGGGCCCGAGCTCGTACAGGAGCACGGCCGCGGCCTGGGAAACGTTGAGGCTCTCGACGGCGCCCGAGCCGTCGATCCGGACGAGGCTCGAGCAGGCAGCGCGTACCGGTGCGGACAGGCCGGTCTCCTCGTTGCCGAGCACCACGGCTAGGCCTCGCGCGGAGCCGCCCGAGCCCGCGGGACTTCCGCCGCCGACCAAGGCCGCTCGGGCCTCGCGGAGGCCCATAGTCCCGCGGTGGTCCGCGCCGACCACGGCGAGCGAGCCGCGGCATCGCGATACGAAGCGGGCTATCGACTCGTCTAGGTAGACGGGGATGCGCTCGAGGGCGCCGCGGGCCACGCGGTACGCGCTCGTCGACAATCGGGCCGCCCCGTCGTCGCGGCCGAGCACGATGGCCGTCCAGCCGAAGAAGGCGGCCGAGCGGGCTATCGAGCCGAGGTTGTGGTCGTCGCCGACCCGGTCGAGGGCCGCGATCCTGGCGCCCGAGGCGGCCCACGAGGCGACGAGCGCGTCGTCTACGGGCCTCGGCGGAGCGTCGTCGACCATCGCGACGACGCCCTGGTGGTGGGCGGTGCCGGACAGCTTGGCCAGCTCGTCCGATCCGACGAGGCGGTATGGTCTGCGCAGCGAGGCGAGGCGCTTGCATAGCCCGCCGAACTCCCTGGCCCGCTCTTCAGTATAGAAGAAGCGCTTGACCGCGTCAGGCCTGACTGCGGCGAGGGCTCGGACCGACTCGAGGCCGCAGACGGCCAGTTCCTGGCGTTGGGTATTCTTCACGGCGACAGGATAGCCGCCGGGCGCTCGCTTAGCAAGCGCCGCTCCCTCTAGGCGGGAGACGACGGGTCAAACGACGACGACCTCGCGGACGCCCTCGGCCCTGGCCAGGGCGGCAAGGGCCGCCATCGTATCGTCATCGGGAACTGGCAGGCCGCGCCAGCGCGCGCGCACGCCCTGCGGCCTGAAGCGTATCAGCTTGTAGCGCGCCGCCGAGCCGCTATCGACCAGCGCCCGGGATACCTCGCGTACGGTCAGCTCCGCGTCGAAACGCCCGGGGACGACGACGGTCCGGACCTCGTACAGCTTGCCGGCGGCGGCCAGGAAGCGCAGGTTGGCTATCGCCGCCCGGTTCGACGCGCCGGTCAAGGCCCGGTGCTCGTCCTCGTCCCAGGCCTTCACGTCGAGCATGAAGCCCTCCGCCGCCTCGACGAGCGCGGGCAGCGCCGCGTAGTCGGTCGAGCCGTTCGTATCGACGAGGCCGGGCAGGCCGGCGGCCCGAGACGCGACGAGCAGCGACTCGAGGAAGGCCGGCTGCAGTCCGCACTCGCCGCCGGACACCGTGATGCCCGACAGGAAGGCGCGCTGCCGCCCGAGCGACGCCAGGACCTCCGCGGCACTCATCGTCACGGCCTTCGGCGACGAGTCGCGCCGGCAGGCGGCGACGCAGGCGCCGCAGTCGACGCAGCGGGTCGCGTCCCAGCGCAGCTCGAGCCCGAACGGCCGCTTCGGACCGGCGGCGGGCCTCGCGGTCAGCGCGCCGGAGGGGCAGGCGGGTACGCACTCGCCGCAGTGGACGCATAGGGCGCGCGTCTCGGGGTTATGGCAGTACAGGCAGTCGAAGTCGCAGCCCTGCAGGAACACGACGGCGCGGTTGCCCGGCCCGTCGACCGCGCTGCGCGGCAGTATGCGCGCGACGACGCCGCGCGCGACGACGCCGCCGGCGGGCACGGCCCGAGCCGTCACGAGCGGAGCCGGCGCTCGAGCACGCCGAGGTTGTTGACCGCGTTGCGGCCGAGCGCCGTCGTGTCCTGGAGCGACTGGCCGCCTGAGTTCAGCCTGGCGATCTCCGAGCGCTTGACCAGGTAGCCGGTGATCCTGACCACGTCCGCGTCGGCGGCGTAGGCGCTCAGGTAGCGCAGCCCGTGCGAGAAGCCGCCTCGGACGATGTCGAGGAGCTGGCGCGGGTTGGCCTTGGCGGTCGGCTCGAACGCGAAGACGTCGCCTATGCCGCTCGGGAAGTAGCGGTGGAACGGGGCCGACTGGATGATGTGCTCCACCAGCTCCGGCTCCTCGCCTATAGGCACGCGGCAGCCCGGGCTGACGCCGCGGTCGCTGTCTATGCCCACCTGCGCGTGCATGAGGTAGCGGCCGCCGTTGGCCTCGAGGCGCCCGACCCGGTGCGAGCCGACGATGGAGGCGATGCGGTCGACGATGGACAGCGCGAGCGCGTCGGTCTTAGCGTCATGGCCGAAGCGGCCGGCGCCCGATCCGCCGCGGGAGGCCAGGTCGTTGGCGCACTCGGCCAGCCCGACGAGGCCGAACATCGCGCTGAAGCGATCCTTGCGGATCAGTCCCTCGGCGACGAGGAAGCTCGACTCGAAGAAGCCCGACTCGTCGACCAGGAAGCGAACCCGCTCGTCCATGTACGACAGCTGCCGCCCGACGGCGTCGGGTAGCACGCGGTCCATGAAGTCGTCCCGGCCCTTCGAGCGCGGCGACAGGGCCGCGAGGTTCATCCTGACGAGCGTGCACGAGCCGCCGCCCTTGGACAGGCCGTTGTAGCACGAGGCTATCGCGTAGTCGCCCAGGCCCATCGCCTCGAACTCGGAGGCGAAAAGCCGGTGGTTCGCGAAGCTCGGCTTGGCCACCTCGAGCGCCGTCGCCGCGGCGAGGATCGCGAAGTCGTCCGGGGTGCGATCGGGGTCGTACTTGAGGCTGAGGTTCGGTACCGCGTTCTTCTGCTCGCGCGACAGCTCGAGTATCAGCCGCCCGGCCGTCGTCGCGTCCGGCCCGATGTCGGCGTGGCAGAACGAATCGTTCAGCGTACGGTCTATCGACAGGAGGAACAGCCCGATGGCCTTGCGGGCCTCGGCCTCGTCACGCACGAAGGGCTCGAGCAGGGCGTCGAGGTCGCCGAGGTAGACGGGGAAGGTGGTGATGCTCGGCACGTGGCGGTACAGGACGAGGAGGGCCGTCGTCGCCTCCCAGATGTCGCGCGGGGGCTCGAGCCCGAGGAACGCCGAGCCCTGCCGCATGAAGCGCTCGTAGTCGGGCACCACGTAGCGCGGCCGGTACGGCGCCGAGCCCTCGAATAGGTCGCAGACGACGCCGGCGTCGCGCAGGGCCTGGGTCTCGGGATCGATCGAAAGTGGACGGACGGTCTCCTCGCCGACCTTGGCGAGGGCCGCGACCTTCTGCTGATAGGTAAGGCTGCGATCGGTAATGACCGATAATGACGCGCTCATGGCTATACTCCCGTGTAGAGTCGTTGAAGCTCTGGAAGTTTAACCGCGCCGGTTTTGACGGCCCGCGTACGGTGCCGCTCCGCTGGGTGCGCGCCGCCCGACCTGACGCGCGTGCTAACCGGGGTTCTTTATCGCGTCAACGCGCGATGTTGATCCGACTATACCCCAGCCCCGCCGTAGAGGCAAGCAGCGGATCGGCTCCTTTGACATACCGCCCCGAATATGCTCATGCTGGGGGAAGACGATGCGGACATGATCTACAAGATAATACACGGCTATCGGCATCCTTAACGGCTACGACCGAATGGCGACCCGGATCCTGAGCCCTACCCGCTACCCGGCACGACGCGCCGCCCCGCCGGTATGAAATCTGTCGTCCGATACCCTACCCATGCACGGCACGACGCGCCGCCCCGAGATCCTTGCTCGTACCCAGGCCTCGCAGTATCACGGAAGCAGATAGCGCTTAAGATGTATTCAGACAGGATTTACATGATAAAATACGCCTCACAAGCCTCGAGGAACGCCGTTCTCTTTCTTACCTCGTATCCTCGTATACTCTTCGTCGTCTTCGCCTATTTTAGCAGCCCGAGGGCGCGCGCGGCGTTCTCGGCGCAGCGGCGCTTGAGCTCGGTAATCGAGCGCGTCGAGCGATAGGCGGAATGGTCGGTCAGCACGCAGTTCGGCGCGGAGAGGAGCGGATGGCCCGGCGGAGGGGGCTCGACGTCGTACACGTCGACGGCCGCGCCGGCCAGGCGGCCGGACTCGAGCGCGCGGGCCAGGGCCGACGAATCGACTATACCGCCGCGGGCCGTGTTGACGAGGCGCGCGCCGGGCTTCAGGCGCGAGAACGCGCGGTCGTCGAAGAGCCCGGCCGTCTCCGGCGTCAGGCGCAGGTGCAGCGACAGGAGATCCGACTCGGAGAGGAGCTCGTCGAAGGACGCGGCGCGCAGCTCGACGCCGAGGACCGCGGCTACAGGCCCGAGGGCGGCGTCGAGCCGTTCCCGGGTGAGGTTCGGGCTCCAGACGGCGAGCCGCGACGGGCGGAGGCCCATGACCGCGGTCGCGAAGGCCCGTCCGGAGCCGCCGAACCCCGCCACTCCGACCACGGAGCCGCTCACGGCGGCCTGGGGCCTCGGCAGGTTCCACCCGCCGCCGCGCACGGCCGCGTCTCGCTCCGGTACGCCGCGGGTCAGCGACAGGAGCAGGGCCAGGGCGTGCTCGGCCACTTCGGCGTCGCAGTAGCCGGGAACGTTGGCCACGGCGATGCCGCGGGCGGCGCAGGCGTCCAGGTCGACGTTGTCGAGGCCGACGCCGTAGCGCGACACGACGCGGCAGCGCCGCATCGACGCGACCGCGGCGGCGTCTATCGGCGCCAGGTTGGCTAGCACGGCGTCGGCGTCGGCGCAGGCGGCGGCCACGTCGGCCGAGCTCGTGCACGAGGCCACGCGCAGCTCGACGCCGAGCGGCCCGAATACGGACTCCTCCTCGGCGACGCCGCCGAAGCGGTCGTCGGTGACGACGGCGAGGAAGCGGCCGCCCCGGGCGCCGGCCATCAGGGCTCCTTGTCCAGGAGCGTGTCCAGGAATTCGTGGCTGGAGCGCAGGCCGCCGAAGACCGCGTGCGTCTCCTTGACGCTGGAGCTGATCGCCTCGAGCGAGTGGAGCCCGTCGCCGAGCGCGATGGTCTCCTCCCTGATGGCTCCCGAGATCTGCCGTAGGAAATCGCCGGCCTGCTGGAGGCTGGCGGCGTTCTCGTCGGAGTTGGCCCTGACCTCGGCGAACGAATCGCGGAAGCGGCTGAACAGCTCGACGAACTCGTCCATGCGCGCCGCTATGTCGCCGACGGCCCCGGTCAGCTCGCCGAGGCTCGCCTCTATCTGCCTGACGAAGTCGCTGGTCTGGCCGGCCAGCGTGCGCACCTCGTTAGCGATGATGCGGAAGCCCTTGCCGACCGAGCCGGCGCGGGCGGCCTCGATGGAGGCGTTGATCGCTAGTATGTTGGTGCGGTCGGAGACGTCCTGGATGGCGCTGGTTATGCCGGCGACGCCCTCGGTCTTGGCCTTGAGGCCGTCGAACCTGGCGCCGAGGTCCTTCGCCACGGCGGCGCCGCGCTCGACGTCGCCCATGCGCTCCGTGATGCCCGAGGCGAGGCCGGCGTTGCCCGCCAGCACGTCGGCCATCATCGAGTCGATGCGCTCGGCGTTCGCGGAGGTGGTGCCGCTCGTCGCCCTGATCTCCTCGAACGCGGCGACGACCGCCGACAGGCCCGCGTCGATGCGCTCCATCGATTCGTCGAGTATCTCGAGGGAGTGCCGGGTCACCGACGACAGGACGACGCCCTTGTTATATCCCGTGGTGAAGCGCCGTATCGCGTCGGCGTAGTTCGATGCGCTAGCGTCGCCCACGGCTACATCCTATACAGCGCGTCGAGCTCGTCGACGCCGCAGCGGAGCCCGGCCAGCCAGTCGAGGAAGGCCCCGACCGAGGCGCCGCGGTACACCGCGCCGTGCTGGGGGGCTATCATCTCGGGGCCGAGCCTCCGAGCGTTCTCGACCCAGCGCTTCGCCACCGAATTCGACGCTATCAGCCTCTTGTGGAAGCCGTCGATATAGCGGACGTGCCCGGCGAAGTCGTCGACGAAGGCCGTCTCCTGGCCGTCCGGGAAGACGGCGCCGCCTATGTCCCCGGAGAACAGGATACGGGCCCGCCGGTCGTACAGCGAGAAGGCCGCCGGCGAGTGCATATAGTGGGACGGCACGAAGGCCAGCTCCGCCCCGGACGGAAGCCGGATGGCCTTGCCGGCGCTCTCGACCGGCGCGATGCGGGCCTGGTCGACGATGCCGAAGTGCGGGATGAAGCGTATCCACAGGTCGGCGATGTATATCTTGGCCTTCGTGACGCCGAGCCAGAGCGCTATGCCGCTCGAGACGTCGGGATCCTGGTGCGAGAAGAAGATAGCGTCGACGTCGTCTATCGATATATAGCGGCTGGCCGCCGCTACGACGCCGGGGAACAGGTGCACCCCGCCCGGATCGAGCAGGACGCCGCGGCCCTTGTCGACGATCAGGTACTGCGTCGTCTGGACCACGCCCTTGGTCCCGCGGGAGCCCGCGCCCAGCCGTATGAAACGGTGCTCGCCGTCGTCGAACAGGATGGCGTCGTCCGACGCCGTTCCGTCTGCCATGATTCACCTCCGTACGCGGGCCGTGGGCCCGGGAAACGACGATACTATACCATGAAGAAAAACGGGTAGTATACTCGAGCGTCGCGTCGCCGGGCTTCCCGGCGCGACGGGGAGGGCGGTCGGCTGATGGCTAGAAACGGTACGGGGCGCGCAGCGGCGCGCTCGAAGGCGCTCGGACGGGCGGCTCGGATCGCGGCGACGGCGGCGGCGGGCGGAGCCGTCGGCTTCGCCGCCGCGACGATAGGCCCGGTCGCGCTGGCCGCCTCGGCCGCCATAACGATAGCGGCGATCGCCGTCGGCCTCTGGAACACGACGCCCATAGGCTTCAAGCCGAACCCGCGCTACGCGGCCCCGTCGCCCGCGCGCCCGCGCTGGCCCGAGGCCGCGCCGATAGCGCCGTCGGGGCGTAACCGCCGCCTCGTCTACTGCGTCCACGGCTTCCCCTCGACGCCCGCCGACTTCCGCAAGGTGATAGCCGCTTCCGACGAGCGCGGCTGGGACCTGGCCGCGCCGCTGCTGCCCGGCTGCGGCGGCGACCCGCGCGACCTGCGCGGCACCGAATGGAGCCAGTACCTCGCGGCCGTACGCGACGGCTGGGCGGAGCTCAGGCCGCGCTACGACGCCGCCTGCCTGGTCGGCGTATCGATGGGCGGCTCGCTGGCGCTGGCCCTCGCCGAGGAGGCCTGCGCCGACCCGGCCCTGGCTCCGTCGGCGATAGCGACGATAGGAGCGCCGGCGACGCTCGCGGCCTGGCTCAGGCACGGCCTCGTCGTCCACCCGCTCGTCTACCTGTCCCGTACCATCGGATCGTTCGTACCCTCGATAGGCGCGGGCCTGCCCGACCCCGATCGGCAAGGCGAGGACGGCGACGGCGACTGGAAGGGCTACCTGGGGCTCTACCCCAGGCAGACCTACACCCTGCAGCTCGGCCTGCGCGCGATGGAACGGCGGCTCGGCGAGGCGACCTGCCCGGCGCTCGTCTGCCACGCCCGCGGCGACCGCATGGTCGACTTCAGGAACGCCGCCGTCGTCGAGGCGGGGCTCGGCTCAGACGACATCGAGGCCTATGTGGCCAACATGGACGGCTTCGGCCACATGAGGCATAACCTGATGCTCTACGACAGCCAGCGCGACAGGGTCTGGTCGCGCATCCTGGATTTCTTCGAGCGGCGGACGACGGGGAGGGACTGACATGGTACGAGGCGATGACGGTTGGTTCGTCGACGAGGGCGGCAGGAGGCTGATCCTGCGCGGCTGCAACCTAGGGGGCGACTGCAAGACGCCGTACCGGGCGCGCAACGAGCTGCCGAGCCCGCGGGAGCTGTACGACTACCGCGCGGCGAGCTTCGTAGGGCGGCCGTTGCCCGAAGCCGAGGCCGCGGGGCACCTGGACCGCCTGGCGCGCTGGGGCTTCAACGTCGCTCGGCTCCTCGTCACCTGGGAGGGACTCGAGCCTACCGGGCCGGGCGAGTATGACGATGCCTATTACGAGTATATCGAGCGCGTCGTCTCGATGGCCGCCGAACGCGGCATCAGGCTGTTCGTCGACCCGCACCAGGACGCCTGGAGCCGCTGGACCGGCGGCGACGGGGCGCCGGCCTGGACGCTCGAGAAGGTCGGCTTCGATATATCGCGCCTCCATCGTTCCGGCGCCGCCTTCGTCCACGAGGAGGCCGGGGACCCGTATCCGCGTATGCGCTGGCCGTCGAACTACTCCCGCCTGGCCTGCCAGACGATGTTCACGCTGTTCTTCGCCGGCGACGACTACGCGCCGAGCCTGACCATCGACGGGCTCGATTCCAGGCGCTTCCTGCAGGGCTCCTACATAGCCGCCGTCGCCAGGCTGGCAGGCCGGCTCGCGCGCTACGACGCGGTCATAGGCGTCGACACGCTCAACGAGCCGTCCGACGGCTACATAGGCCTGACCGACCTGTCGCGGCTCCAGCGGGCGATGGCCAGGACCGGCCCGATGCCCTCTCCGTTCGAGGCCATGGC
>ERZ795053.1377-NODE-1377-length-30820-cov-15.661206_pt1 | contig 30820 bp, 28 predicted proteins | sample MGYA00375137_ERZ795053 | MGnify/ENA primary metagenome ERZ795053 (study PRJEB30182, sample SAMN05720284) | activated sludge metagenome | isolation source: Anaerobic digester | place: Hong Kong | collected 2014-12-17 ...
GCCAAGGTCGCCGCCAAGCTCGCCGTCGGCTACACGCTGGACGAGCTGCAGAACGACATCACCGGTGTCACGCCTGCCTCGTTCGAGCCGACCATCGACTATGTCGTCACCAAGATCCCGCGCTTCGCCTTCGAGAAGTACAAAGGCACCGAACCGGTCCTGACGACCGCGATGAAATCCGTCGGCGAAGCCATGGCCATCGGCCGGAACTTCAAGGAAAGCCTCCAGAAGGCGCTCAGCTCACTGGAAACCGGCCTGACCGGCCTGAACGAGCTGCCTTTCGAGGACGAGAGCAAACTGCGGGCGGCGCTCGCCGTCACCTCTCCGGACCGCCTGCGCACCGTGGCACAGGCCTTCCGCATGGGCCTCAGCGTCGAGGATGTGTACGGAATAACCTCCATCGATCCCTGGTTCCTCCGCCAGATCGAGGAAATCGTCGCAACCGAGGGCCAGGTCCGCGCACAAGGCCTCCCGGACGACGCCTATTCCATGACCGACCTGAAGGCGATGGGCTTCTCTGACCGGCGCCTTGCCGAACTGACCGGCACGACCGAACAGGCCGTGCGCGATCTCCGTCATTCCCTGGGTGTCCGCCCGGTCTACAAACGGATCGACACCTGCGCCGCCGAATTCGCGGCCAAGACTCCCTACCTTTACTCCACCTACGAGCACCCGCTGTTCGGCCAGGACACACCGGATTGCGAGGCCCTGCCCTCGAACCGCGAAAAGGTCGTCATCCTCGGTGGTGGTCCGAACCGGATCGGTCAGGGCATCGAGTTCGACTATTGCTGCTGCCATGCGGCTTTCGCCATGGATGACCTCGGCGTCGAGTCCATCATGGTGAACTGCAACCCGGAGACGGTCTCGACCGACTATGACACGTCCGACCGGCTCTATTTCGAGCCGCTGACCGACGAACACGTCATCGAGATCATCCGCAAGGAGCAGTCCTCGGGCACGCTGAAAGGCGTGATCGTCCAGTTCGGTGGCCAGACGCCGCTGAAGCTTGCCGGCCCGCTGCACCGCGAGAATATCCCGATCCTCGGCACGAGCCCGGAATCCATCGACCTTGCCGAGGATCGCGAACAGTTCGCTGCCCTGCTGGACAAGCTCGGCATCCAGCAAGCCCCCTCGCGCACCGCCCGCAGCGTGGACGAAGCACAGGTGAAAGCCAACGAGATCGGCTATCCGGTCATGCTGCGCCCGAGCTTTGTGCTCGGCGGCCGCGCCATGGAGATCGCCCGCGATGACGACGACCTGCGCAAGTTCGCCGCCGAGGCACTTAAGGTCTCGGGCGACGCTTCCCTGTTCATCGACCGCTATCTCTCCGACGCCACGGAAGTCGACGTGGATGCGATCTGCGACGGTGTGAATGTGCACGTCGCCGGCATCATGGAGCATATCGAGGAGGCCGGCGTGCACTCCGGCGACTCCGCCTGTGCCCTGCCGCCCTTCACCCTGTCGCCGGCCCTGCAGGGGCGGCTTGCCGAACAGACCATTGCACTCGCGCACGAGCTGAAGGTCCGTGGCCTGATCAACATCCAGTTCGCGGTCAAGGGCAACGAGATCTACGTGCTCGAAGCCAACCCGCGCGCCAGCCGGACGGTACCTTTCGTCGCCAAGGCTGTCGGTGCCCCGATTGCCGGCATTGCCGCCAAGGTCATGGCCGGCGAGTCGCTGACCGCATTCGACCTGACACATGCCCATCCGCGCCGGATTGCCATCAAGGAAGCCGTGTTCCCGTTCGCCCGCTTCCCCGGCGTCGACCCGCAACTCGGCCCGGAAATGCGCTCGACCGGCGAAGTCATGGGCTGGGACGACGATTTCGGCACGGCCTTCCTCAAGAGCCAGATGGGCGGTGGCATAATTCTGCCGGCCGAAGGCGCCGTGTTCATTTCCGTTAAGGATTCGGACAAGAAGGGTGCCACCGAGGCGGCCCGCAGCCTCGTCGAGCTCGGCTTTACCATTGTGGCGACGTCCGGCACCGCGGCGCACCTTGAGGCCCAGGGCCTGCCCGTGCGCCGCGTTAACAAGGTCAATGAGGGGCAGCCACATATCGTGGACGCCATGATCAACGGCGAAATCCAGCTCGTCTTCAATACGACGGAAGGTGCAGCATCTCTTGCAGATAGCGCCTCGATTCGCCGGACGGCAGTGGCCCGCAAGATTCCGTATTTCACAACCCTGGCCGCCTCCATCGCATCGGTCCGCGCCATCACGAGCATGAAGTCACGGGAAATCACCGTTCGAGCCTTGCAATCGGTCTGAACGCCCCCACTTGACGCCGTTCGTATTTGCGACAACGTTTTTCGCCCAATCACAGAGGTGTCCCCTATGGAACGCATCCCCATGACCGCCGAAGGCCATGCTGCGCTTCAGGCAGAGCTTAAGAACCTCAAATCGGTGGAGCGCCCGAATATTATCGCGGCGATCGCCGAAGCGCGCTCGCATGGCGACCTTTCGGAAAACGCCGAATACCATGCCGCGAAAGAGAAGCAGAGCTTCATCGAGGGCCGCATCAGCGAGCTCGACGACAAGCTCGCACGCGCGGACGTGATTGATGTGTCCCGCCTGTCCGGCGCCAAGATCCGCTTTGGCGCGACGGTCTCGCTGATCGATGTCGATTCCGAAGAAGAAGTCACCTACAAGATTGTGGGTGAAGACGAGGCGAACGTGAAAGACGGGAAGATCTCGATCTCCTCGCCGATTGCACGTGCCCTGATCGGCAAGGAAGAAGGCGAAGAGGCCGAAGTGGCTGCACCGTCGGGTGCCCGCGCCTACGAGGTTACCAAAGTCGAGTATCGCTGAATGGCCGGTTCGGGATCGCTCGGACCCTCAGTCTGGGCGGTCTCTGACGGCCGCGCTGGAAACGCCGCGCAGGTGCGTGCCGTTGTGCACGCGCTGGGCGAGACGCGCCGCTGGATGAAGATCGGCCATATCGCCGGCGAAGCCCATCGCGCCGAGCCTCTGGTCCTGACTCCGCGCATGCCGTGGACCTGGCTGCCGGCCGACAAGTGGACCTCACCGCTCTCGTCCCTTCCCGCCGACCAGCGCGCCCTGTTACAGGGCCCCTGGCCGACCGTGTGGATCGCCGCCGGCCGGCGCTCAGCTGCCTTCACACGGGCGGTCCGCGAGTGGTCCGGTGGACGCACACTGACGGTCCAGATTCTCGATCCGCATATCCCGCCGGAGAATTTCGACCTGCTCGTCACGCCCGTGCATGATGAAGTCACGGGAGCGAACGTGATTCGGACGGTCGGGTCCCCCTCCTATTTCTCACCGCACGCGATCGAAGACGCAGCTCAGGCCTTTGCCGACCTTGCCGACGAGCGCGGCAAGAGCGCCATTGTCATCCTCGGCGGTAACAGCCGGGCACACACGTTTACGGAAGCGGCTGCCATCCGCCTGGAAGACCAGCTGCGGACCCTTTCCGGACAGGGCTGGCGCCTGCGTATCACGGCCTCGCGCCGCACGCCCGATGCCGCTCGGGCCCGTTTCCGCAAGATGGCCGACGAAATCGGCGCGCAATACTGGTCGGGCACGGAAGATGGCCCGAACCCCTACATCGCCTGGCTGACGTTCTCGGACGTTGCCATCGTGACCGAAGATAGCGCCAACATGCTGTCCGACGCAGCCTGGCACGGCCTGCCGGTGCATATCGCAAAGCTCGAGGGCCGCTCCGAGAAGTTCGACAAGCTGCACGAAAGCCTGATTGCCCACGGCGCGGCACGCTGGTTTGGCGGCACGCTGGAAACATGGGCCTATGCGCCCCTTCGCGAAGCCGACCGGGTCGCCGATACCATCGTCGAAAAGCTGCTCGAGCGCTATCCGCAGCCGGATATGGGCGGCGGCGGCGACAAGGTCGTCGCGCCTGACTGGCTGAGCTGAACCGGCGCAAGTCGCATTCGGCTTGCGTTTTGGAGATTCGTGAGTCCTAATCGCTCCTGCTGCCTCGGGGACGCAGGATGGCAAAGGACATCGAGCCGATACGGGAATACTTTCGGAATTGCCGCGACGCGGTGACATTCAACGACCTCCGGGTCGCGGCGGTGACCTATTACGCGTCGACGCATGTCGTGATGGCGAGCTACATGCACTATCCGCCGGTCGGGGCACGGGACTTTGACGGGAACATCCGCGTCGGCGAATTCGGCTATCCGGAAGAATGGCGCAAGACCTATCTCCGGGAGCGGCTGCACCTGAGCGACCCGCTGGCCCGTCGCGCGGTAAACTTCACACGCCCCTATTTCTGGAGCGAGATTCCGAACCTGCCGGAACTTACGGACTCCGAACTACGCTACATTTCTATGGTCTCACGGGAGCGGCTGGGCGAGGGTATCGGCGTTCCGGTCTTCGGCCCAGCCGGACGCAACGGCTATGCCGCGCTGGGGTTCGGTATGGCCGAGCGCCCGGCGGGAGACGAGATCCTGGAACTGCAGGCGGCCTGCCAGATGGGACACCTCGCCTATTGCCGCCTGCTCCTGCGTGACCTGCCGACCGAGACGAACCTGTCCGCACGCGAGCGGGAAATCCTGCGCTGGGTCGCACGCGGACGGACGAACACACAGATCGCCGAAGTGCTGCAGCTCTCACGGAATACGGTCGAGACCTATATCCGCCGCTGCTTCGAAAAGCTCGACGTGAATGACCGGGTGTCCGCCGCGCTGCGCGGCATGGCGCTCGGCATGGTGGACTAGCTCCCTTAAAGCGGGAAGGCTTCGCAGATGCGGCGGGCCGCCTGCTCTGGTGTCATCTCGCCCGTATCTATCTCCAAATCATAGTTTGCGCCGACATGGACGCGCCCCTGCTGCCAGCGGGCCTGGCCGATGTCTCGGTCCCCCCGCGCGGTCTCCCGCTGCTCCAGAATGGCCAGAGGTGCCCTGACGCCGACAAAGAAGACCTGATGCCTGCTCAGTGAACGTACATAGTCTGCTTGTTCTACACCCTCGTTCAGCCACACATCGTCGACGATCAGGTCCAACCCGCTATCGGCGAGCGCCGCCACGGAGCGGCGCATGCCCGACAACAGTTTTGCGCCATAGGCACCTGTCTTGATGGAAACTTCTGGCGGCTCAGCACCCTCGACCCGGGCAAAGACAAAGCCATCAGGATGATTGTCCAGCCGGTGCGGCTGCATCGAGAGAAAGTCGTCCATCCGCACATGCAGCAAAGGCCGGGATGTCAAATCCTGAAGGGCGCGGGCCAAGGACGTCTTGCCCGCGCTTGTTGTGCCGTTCAGGATAATGACGATTGCCATCGTGTCATGCCGCTGCGACGCGCTCATCCGCCGGGATGGCCCTCAGGATGAAGCCGCCGCCAAGAATGCGCGTGCCGCCTTGCGGGTCATACAGAACCGCCGCCTGGCCGCGCGCGACACCTTCTTCCGGCTTATCAAACCAGATCACAGGCGCGCCGTCATGCCAGCCAAGCCGCCCCGGCACGGGCGGACGGGTCGACCGCACACGGACGAGCACCGGAACGCCGGCATGGGCAGCTTCTTCGAGCGAACCCGTCCCGAGCCAGTTCAGCTCTTCCAGCAGCAGGCCGGATGTCATCAGCGCCTCACGCGGGCCGACAACGACCCGCCGGTTCGGCGCGTCGATCTTCACCACGAACAGAGGTTCGCCCGTCGCGACCCCAAGGCCCCGGCGCTGACCGATCGTATAGTGGATCACGCCCTCATGCTGACCAAGCACACGGCCATCGAGGTGCACGATATCGCCCCCGCGACCGGCACCGGGGCGCAGCTTCTCGACGACTTTCGCGTAGGATCCCTCCGGCACGAAACAGATATCCTGGCTGTCCGGTTTCGCCGCGACCGGCAGGTTGAACCGGTCGGCCAGTTCGCGGACTGCCGTCTTCGGAAGGTCGCCCAGCGGGAAGCGCAGGAAATCCAGCTGCTCGCGCGTGGTTGCGAACAGGAAATAGGACTGGTCGCGCGAGGCATCGGCTGCCCGGTGCAGCTCCGGCCCGTTCGGGCCCTCCACGCGGCGGATATAATGGCCCGTCGCGAGGCAGTCGGCGCCAAGGTCCTTCGCCGTTTTCAGAAGATCAGAGAACTTGACCGTCTGGTTGCAGCGGATGCACGGGATCGGCGTCGAGCCGGCAAGATAGGTGTCGGCAAAGTCTTCCATCACCTGTTCGCGGAACTTCGACTCGTAATCGAGCACATAGTGCGGGATGCCGATCTGGGCAGCAACGTTCCGGGCGTCGTGAATGTCCTGCCCGGCGCAACAAGCGCCTTTCTTTTCGATCGCGGCGCCATGGTCGTAGAGCTGCAGCGTGATACCGATGACATCATAGCCTTCGGCTTTCAGCATCGCAGCGACCACGGACGAGTCGACCCCGCCCGACATGGCGGCGACCACGCGCGTGTCAGCCGGCGCTTTCGCAAATCCAAGGGAATTGATGCCGCCCGTCCAGGCAGCCGTATTCGTATCGGTCATCTCTCACTCCCACCGGGGTCAAGGCCCGGAGCAGCTTCAGGAAGCGCGCATATAACGCGCGTGCGCCAGAAATACGAGAGGGCGAGGGATGAAGACCTGCGCCTATGAGAATGTTCTTGACGAGGCGCGCCAATTTATATTGTTATTCGATTATCTTTTATTGAAAATCGGAATCTTCATATGAAGAAACTGCTTCCGCTCACCGCTCTCCTTTCCCTTCTGCCGCTTCAGATGGCATGCACCCACGCGCAGCCCGTTCTCGCCGTGGAAGAACCTCAGGCGCCTGCCTCGCCCTATGTTGAGGCCGCAACGGCCATCAACGCGACCATGCGCGCCAACCATTACGCGCCGGACGAACTCGACACCCCCGCCTATGCCGTCATGGAGCAGAACCTGCTCACACTTGCGGGGCATGCCGGCAACGACGAAGAATTTCTATCGGGCTTCAAGAACCTCTGGGCGGACGGCCCGTTCTCGCATGTGACGCTGAACAAGTCGAAATACACCGCCGAGGAGACAGCCGCCTATCTGGACACGCTCCGTGTTGGCGATGGTGCCAACCTGTCATGGCAGGATGATACGGCAATCCTGACCGTCAAGACGATGATGGGAACCGACACGATCGAGCAGATCGATGCCGCCTATGACGAAATTTCCGCACATGGTGCCAGCCGCCTCGTGATCGACCTACGTGGCAATGGAGGCGGCGCTTTTGCGATGGTCCCATTGGTCGAACATGTCCTGGTCGAACCTCTGGAAGCCGGCGCCTTCGTCGCGCAAAGCTGGAACGCAGAGCATGATCGTCCTCCGGTCTTTTCCGACATGGAACAGGTCGCGCCGTGGACCGGCTGGTCTATCCGCAGCTTCTGGTCCGATGTGACGAGTGCACCCCTGACCCGGATCCGGCTCGAACCCCGGCCAAATGCCTTTCAGGGCCCGGTATTTGTCCTGATCGACCACAAGACGGCCAGTGCCGCTGAAATGGCCGCGGATTCTCTACAGGCATCCGGGCGGGCCGTCCTGGTCGGTGAGACGACTGCCGGCCAGCTGTTGTCGCAAAAGATGTTCGACATACCCGGCGGTTACCAGCTCTCCCTGCCGATTGCCGACTACTATTCAGTTGCGACGGGTCATATCGAAGGACACGGCGTCACGCCGGACGTTCCCGTCGAGCCGGCGCTGGCGTTGCAAAAAGCCCTGGAAATGTAATTCCGTCAGGCGACGGAGGTTGCCACCGGCGTGCGGTTCGGGTCGACGGCCGCCCAGGTGCCGCGGAACTCCCGCGAAGGCTCGAGCTGGCTGGTCAGGCCGATCAGGCTCTCGCCCTGCCCCAGCAGGATGAGGCCGCCCGGCATCAACTGCGCTGCCAGTGAGTCCACGACTCGGCTGCGGGCGGAACGGTCCATGCCCGACAGGACGTTGCGGCAAAGGATGACATCGAACTTGCCGAGCCCGCCTGCGCTTTCGAGCAGGTTGTGCTGCCGGAAGCTGACCTTGCTGCGGAGAATTTCCGAGATTTCCCACTGACCGCTGTCATTCCTGGTGAAGTGTTTCATCAGCCGGTGGATGGAGAGGCCCTTCTGGACTTCATAATGACCATAAAGGCCTGCCCGGGCACGCTCGACAGCGGACTTGCAGAGATCCGTGGACAGAATCTCGATCTTGGCTCCGCGCAGCGCAGGCGGCAGGTCGTCTTCCAGCATCATGGCCAGCGAATAGGCTTCCTGGCCGGTTGAGCCGCCGGCGATCCAGACCTTCAGCCGGCCGGTATTCCCGGCTTTCAGGCGGGCCGGCAGGATATCGGTCACGAGCCGGTTCAGGGCGTCTCGGTCCCGGAAGAACCAGGTATCCTTCGAGACGAGCGCCGCGGCGCATTCAGCCGCGAAAACCGGATTGGCGCGCGACTTCAGGCAGTGCACCAGGTCCTCAAGCGAACCGAAGCCCTCGCGGCGCGCGATCGGCGCCAGGCGAGCCTCGATCAGGTAGGATTTGGATCGCGGAATGGCCTGCCCGGACCCTTTCAGGGCCAGGTCCGCCAGTTCGTTGAACACCGCATCCTGCATGATAGGCTCCGCTCCCGCACTTCGCGCCCGCAAAAGTTACCGGTACAGCAAGGATTATTAAGAAATACTTAGATCAGCCCGACTTCGGCGAACTTGCTTTCCAGAATCTCGGCGTCGAAAGGCTTCATAATAAACTCGTCAGCACCGGAGCGCAGCGCCTCGCCGACATGTTCGGCATCATTCTCGATCGAGCAGAACATGACAATCGGCTTTTTGCCGCCCTCTTCCCGGCGCAGGGCGCGGAGAAAGTCCAGTCCGTTCATCACGGGCATGTTCCAGTCCAGCAGGACGGCATCCGGCATCTGCTTGCGGCAATACTCCAGCGCCTCGGCCCCATCGCCTGCCTCGGCAACCTCAAAGCGCAGGTCCTTCACGATACGGGCCGCAACCTTGCGGACGACACGCGAGTCATCGACGATGAGACAGGTTTTCATGAACGCTTCCCTTTTGGAAGATTGCTCCGGGACGCTCGCCGAAGTCCATTAACAAAACCTTTCAACCCCTTGCAGGGCCGACAGGGTCAGCCCTCCGCGCGGATGCCCGTGGCCATGAAAATCACCTGGCCGTCGCCTTGTTTTGCAGTCAGTTCTCCGTCCAGCCCGTCACAGATCATGCGTGTGAAGAGGGACTGGATATTCTCTGGCCTCCACCCTTCAGCAGGGTCCTTGCCGGCGATGGCAGCCGCTATGTCTTCCTTCAGGCGGGCCCGGTCGCCTTTCGCCGTAAGGGTGATGGTCAGCCCCCCGGCCTCGCTGCGGATACGGACGTTCACTACCCCGCCGCGCGGCAGGGATTCCACCGCCATCATGACCAGGTTCATCATCAGGCGCACATGCGAGAAGCTCAGGTGGTCCGCCTGGATATCCCAGTCGACGCTCGGCTTGTGGCTCTTGACGAAATTCTCGGTGATCTTGCGGGCTTCGTGAATATCCGCGGCGCCTGCATTGAGGCCAATGGACCCGAAGGCATAGCGCAGGAACTGGATCCGCGCCGCAGCCTTGTCAGCCCCTTCGTGCAGCAAAGCCTCGGCCTGCGCCTTCATTTCCTGGTCGCCCGGCTCGTCCAGCAGATCGAGCGCATTTGTGACCGAAGAGACCGGGGAAACCAGGTCGTGGCAGATACGCGACGCTATGTACGCCGAAAGGCGTGCAGGATCGATCGTTGACATGGTCAGCCCTGTAGAACGTGTTTCAAGTGGCGGCAGAATTGGGTGCTCCGCCCTTTGTGTCAATCAAGGCTACGTGAAGTTCCCGTCACAGCTGCAGGATCAGCCGGCAGGGCCATCCGGCCGGTCGATGTCGTCATGACCGGACCGGCTGGAGTAGAAAGTCAGGAAAAACAGGCCACCGGACAATCCGACCGTCAGGACGGCGCCCAGGATATAGGCGAACCAGCCATGGCCGCTCAGCCCGTCCGAACCGCCCATCCAGAATTGGGGAGCGATCGCAAGGACCGCGACCAGGACGACGACACAGGCAACAATGATGGCAATGGCTTTACGCGACATGCGCCCCACCCTAGGGCGGGGCGCCAGCCGGGCAAGACACTATTTGCGCTTCCAGACGCCGGACTCGTCCATGTAGTACTCGCCGGCCTGAAGCTTCGCGATCTGCTTCTCACCGGTCAGGCGCGCGACCTGCGCCGGCGTCGTGCCGGTGTCGGCGGCCACCTCGGCATACTTCGCCGCGCGGCGGTTGTTGATCTCGTTGACCTTGCGGACAACGGCCGGATCGGCCGTGCCGACCACGCCGAGCAGGCCGTCGATGGTCTCACCGACTTCACCGGCCGCGATGGCGGCATCGATCACGGGGTCGCCCGCAAAGGCGGCAGGCGCCGTGGCGAAGGCCATGGCGGCAAAAGCGGAAGCGGCGACGATAGTGCGAAGGGATTTCATGGAACCTCTCCTCTCTTCGCTAGAACAGGTCCGGGTTGTCCGCGATCAGATCCTCGACTTGCTTGTCGAGGATGATCCGGACTTCCTGGGTGATGTTGAGGTCGATCTTGATCGGCTTGTCTGAAGGCTCGATCCGGATCGTGTGCGTGCAGGCTGCCAGGATGGCAAATCCGGCCCCTGCTAGAAGCTGGTTTCGAAGGTTCATGGGCTTTGCGGCCTCCTCATGTCTGGCGCCAGCATGCCATGGCGCGGCTTAACGTCAATCAAGGACATAGTTGTTCCCTATTCATCTTCGGCCGGCTTCAGCCCGTTCTCGGTCAGCACTTCCTTGACCACGAAATCGGTCAGCTTCTGCTGGTTCGTATAGAACTGGCTGGAACGGAACAGTTCGGCGAGCGCCGAATCGATACCGATGTTGAACTCGAAGGGTTGCCCGCGCACGATATTCGCGTTGGAGCCATAGGCGATGTCATTCCGGCTCTTGCCCGAAAGCTTCAGCGTGATCTTCACGCGATCGGCGACATTGCCGTCCAGCCCCACTTCCAGGACCGTGAAATCGAAATCCTTGAGCGCCTCGAAGGCAAGGCGGACATTCGCGTCAGATTGTGCGGCAGAGTCCGCCGCATCCCCCAGATAGGCGACCCGGCCGCCGCCGGGATCGGCGAACAGGCGGGCATTGCGGACCAGGACCTTAGAACGCTCGACGTCGATCGGGAACCGCCCGGACACTGTGCCTTCGGCTTCGATCTTCGGAAGCTTCAGTGTGCGGACGAGCTCTTCCAGATCTATCGCGTCTGCCGTGACCTCGACATGCTGGGTTTCTCCACCCAGCGTCCATTCGAATGGCGACAAGGCCAAAGTGCCGCCAGAGAAGGGAAAGGCCGCGGAGTCGACCGAGATCACCTTGCCGTCCGAGAAGCGGAAGACGATACGTCCCTCCTTCAGGGGCACGCCGGGATTCATTTCCCCGATGGTCAGCACCTGCGACGGTTCGGTCGTCAGGGAGAACAAGTCTGCAAACCGAACATGGCCATTGACGTTCTTGACCCGGCCGAGACGCGTGGTCTGGAAACCGAAATCCGTGGCCGTGATGTCCGCCGTTCCAGCGAGCTTGCCGCCAGTCAGCACCACGTCGGACGCCGCCTCCAGACGTCCGGCCGCATCGGTATAAACGCCGCGAAGCCGTTCCGACAACATGACCGGTTGCAGGCCGCCTTTGCGGAAGTCGAGCGGTCGGCTTGCAACCCTCGCGGTGCCGTTGAGGGAGAGGACATTGACGTCGGCGGTGATGTCCCCGACTGGAACGCCGCTTTCCTGCAGACGGAGAGGCCCCGACAGTGCGAGTTGCCATTCATCCATCCGGGCCGTCAGGTCCGACAGGAGCGGCTGGTAGACCGGATCCTCCCGGAAGTCCCGGATCAGGACACTCCCGCCGGCAAGATCGCCGGAAAGTCCGCCGGATCCGATCTGCCCCTCGAATGTAACCGTCTCGGCTGACACATTCGCCGGTATGAGCGTCCCGCCGAGCACCGTACCGGCGAGCGTGGCCGACAGTCCGGGCACTTGCCCCTTTGCCGTCCTGAGACTGACCCGTGGGTTCTCCGCCACAATCGTCAGTGTACGCGTGTCGATGTCGAGCGGGAGGTCCAGCGAGGGCGAAGAGATTGTAAACGCGAAGCCCTTGTTCAGGCTCCAGTCGAGTGACGCACTGCGCAAGCCAAGTGTACCGGTGACGGATTTCGACGCAAAGGGCCAGGAAACATCGCCGAGCGACGCGGTTCCGGTTGCTCCGCCGCGGCCCGGCTTCATGAACACACCCGCTTTCGGGCAAAGCCTGAGCGTCTCCGGCTGGAAGTCCACACCGCCAAGACCGAGACCCTTGGTATCGAACACAAGGCAGGGTTGCCCCATCGGCTCGACCTTCAGGCCATCGTTCGCCTGCGAGACTTCAATGCCGCCGCTCAGGCGCGACTCCTCCAGATCCAGTCCGAAGACCGGTCCGGACAGGGTCAGCGCGCCAGCACCGGTCATGGCAAATTCATTCTCACCGATCTTCAGGTCGAACGAAGATACATCTGCACCAAATCTGACACCTCCGGCTTTCCAGGGCGACAGATTGACCGGTCCCGTCGACAGCGACACTTCGCCTTTTCTGATCGACAGGGAGGCAACCTCGGCTGTCAGATGCGGCGCTCCGCCCCCTTTCAGGGAGAGCGCTCCCGTAAATTGGGCTTTTCCTCCGTCTACGGTCAACCAGTCTTCGCCAGGGCGCGGTGTGATTGCCAGCGTCAACCCGCTGGCTGCGGCCAACGATGCCTCTTCTTTTCCGATGACCCGAAGTTTCTTTTCGGACGCGTGCACGGAGACACGCGCAACAGCATTGAAATCGGATGCCGCCTTGCGGAAGGCTGCCTGCAGACTGTCGCCATGTGCCACCAGAGGCGACGGAAGCGCCAGTGCCTTGAGTGCGCCGCCCGTCATCTGCTCCGTCAACGACACTTTCGACAGGGAAACGCGGCCGCCATAGTCGAAGCCTGACTCTTTCGACCAGCCGAGCTCGCCGGCGGTCTCGAACCCCGCCGCGCGCCCTCCCTGAGGAAGCGAGACGTCCGCCAGCGCCAGTTCGACAGGTCCTGTGAAAACGCTGTCCCGGCCGCGCAGGGATGCCTCCACACGCGCACTGCCTGTTTCGTATTCCATCCAGAGCGCCGCAGAAGACTCCACCTGGACGTCTGCCTCTGTCAGGGCCGCGAACAGCGCTTCCGGCGACAGCTCCGCCAGCGACGCCAGCCTTGCCTGCCCGCTGGTGGTGAGTCCGCTCAGGCCGAAACCCGCCCCGGAGGCTTGTTCGACCTGCCCTTCCCACACGAGGCGCGCCGGATCGCCCTCTCCGAGACCGGCCTCAAGTGAGGCTGTGAGCGCGGCATTTGAAACGGTCACTTCGTCCGTACGGACCTCTTCCAGAACGAGATCCACACGGCCTTCAAGCTGTCCATCCGCCGCGACGATTTCCGCCGTACCGCCCGTCCACCTGACATAGCCCTGCTTTTCGTCGAGGCTCGCGGGATCGAGGACCAGCGTCGCCTTTCCGTCTCGCGGAAACGTGCCGCTGACCGATACGGATGCGCTGACCTCTCCCGCACTCGTCGCGACCAGAATGCGTCCGTCGCGAATATCGATTGCCGGCAGCGTGCCCCCGCCTTCCCCGCCTGTGGAAACCAGCTTTTCCAGCCCGTGAAAGCCGAGCCGTCCGTCTGCCAATTCCCCGTGCACGACCGGCGCGCCGACCTGGATGCTCGTCACGCGGGGTTTGAACAGGCCCGGCCAGTCCAGGTCCACACGCACTTCGCTCGCCTCAAAAGCGAGTTTTCCGCCACCGGAAACGGCAAGATTGCTGACCGTCGCCCCATCAGCTCCAAGCCGGTCGAACTGCGCTGCACAGACAAGATCTTGACTGGCGCACCAGCCAGCCAGGGTACGCTCCGCCACCGATTTCCGCAGGATCCAGAATGCCGTCCCGGCGATCAGGACCACCAGCACGATCACAGTGACCAGCCAGCGGGCCCAGCGGAAGTGGCGTTCCACTTCGGCCTCGGCCGCAATGCTGAAATCTCCGTCATCTGTGGCCATTAGTGAATCACCCGGCTTGCGTCCGGCTCGTTGTGGAATTTAGAGTCTTGCCGGAAGGGAGAATTCCTTTCCGATCGCGTTTCAGAAGCCTTAATATGCAAAGGCGATAACAATTTGGCGAATACGCGTCCGTCTGCATGGGAATTGCAGGCAGGGATATAATGGGGTGGCGAAGTAAGATGGAGGGGCTTGCGTGATGCAAGACGCCCAAAAACCGGCTGATACTGGCGTTCCGGCGCGGAAATCCCTGTCGCACGGGGTAAAGAGCCTGATTGCGCTGTTCGTTCTCGGCACCGGATCGGCTGTCGCCGGACTCCTCGTGGCAGGCCCCTGGGGTGAACACGGGCCGGGCACGGCTTCTGCCGCCCTCGCCCCGCCCCCGCTGGCCGTCACCCTTCTCAGCGCGACCGACATGCAGCCGCCGGCGCCTCCGTCTCATCATGTCGAGGGCCGCCTGGAGCGCCGGGAAACGCTCACCGGCCTCGTGCGGCGCCTTGGCGCCCCTGCCGATGAGGCGGCCAGCGCCCTGCAAACCCTTTATGACGACGACCTGATCGACCCCCGCCGGCTCCTGCCGGGGCTCGAGGCCGAGGCCTTCCTCGACGACGGCCACCTGACGGCCCTCAGCGTGCGGGCCGAACCTGGCCGCAACCTGTTCATCACCCGCGGGCTCGATGGCCAGTGGACCGCCGCCGCACTGAACGCCCGCCTGACGCACCAGTACAAGCGCGTCGCGGCCCCCATCGACACGTCGATCTATGAAACGGCCCTGAGCCTCGGCGCCGGCGACCAGCAGGTCGTCGATTATGCATCGGTCTTTGCCTATGATGTCGATTTCCAGCGTGAAATTCATCCGGGCGACTCTTTCGAGATGGTGTACGATACGTTCACCGATGAGACCGGCACGCCGGTGAAAACCGGAAACCTGCTCTACGCCTCGCTGAATGGTCAGGCTCTGAAGCGCAGCTTCTACCGGTTCACACCCTCCGATGACGGCGAAACCGACTACTTCGATTCAAACGGCGAGAGCGCCACGAAGTTCCTGATGAAGACACCGATCAACGGGGCGCGCATCTCGTCTTCCTTCGGCAACCGCAAGCACCCGATCTCTGGTTACACCCGTCTCCACAAGGGGACCGACTTTGCCGCCCCGACCGGAACGCCGGTCTATGCGGCAGGCAACGGTACGGTCGAATGGGCGGCGCGCCGAGGCGGCTACGGCAATTACATCATCATCAAGCACGCGAACGGCTACAAGACGGCCTATGCCCACCTCTCCCGCTACGCCAAGGGCCTGAAGGCCGGCAAGCGCGTGCGCCAGGGCGAGATCATCGGCTATGTCGGCTCGACCGGCGCCTCGACCGGCCCCCACCTCCACTACGAGGTCTACATCAAGGGCGCACCGGTGAACGCGATGAACCTGAAGCTGCCGACAGGCCGAAAGCTCGCGGAAACCCCGGCCATGCTGGCCGAGTTCGAAGCTGCGCGGGACGCCGTCGATGCCATCCGCGCCGAACAGGGCGCTGGCCGCCTGACAGTCTCCCTCACCGATAACCCGCCATCGCCCTGAGGGCCGGGCCCTATTCCACCGGAAGGTACCGGCTCAGGAAATCAAGGCTGTTCAGCAAGACATTGTACCGCCCGAGCGAGGTGCGGAGGTAGTGATCCTCGCCCTCGATCTCGACGAATTCGAGATCTGCCGTTCTGCCCGCAGACCGGCGCAGCATCTCGCTCTGCTCGAACGGAACCGTGCCGTCTTCACGGCTCGCGATCACCTGCAACGGCACCGTATATTCGCCCGCCCGTGAGACCGGGCTAATCCGGAGCTTGTCTGATGCGCTGGAGAAACGGTCCGCACCGAGATACCGCTCGATATAGTTTGCGTAGAAGGAGTTGGAATCTGCTGCGCCGGCCATGGCAAATGGGTCGGTTACGGCGTTGACGGCAACCACGCATTTCACCGCGCCGGGCGCCTGTAGGGCGACCATCAGTGCGGAATATCCGCCATAACTGGCACCGACCGCGCAAGCGTCGCCCGGCCTGGAAATCCCCTGTTCCACAGCCCAGGCCGCACCATCCGCAACGTCCAAAACCATCTTGTCCCCGAACTCTCCATAGCCCGCATCGCGGAACTCGAGACCGAAGCCGGCGGAACCGCGGAAGTTTGGCTGAAGAACCGCGTAACCGGCCGCCGCATAGGCCTGCGCCCACCAATCGAAGGCGAGCGTATCGCGATACTCCGGGCCGCCATGCGGCATCAGGATCAGCGGAAACGGACCGTCTGCACGGGACTTTCCGGGCGGCAGGGTAAGATAGGCCGGGATCTCAAGCCCGTCACGGGCGATGTAGGAAACCGGCTCTATGGCTCCCAGCGCACGCCCGGCAAGATGCGGCGCAACGTTGCCCAGAGGCGACAATGCGCCGGAGCCCGGCTCGAACAGGTAGAAGTCTGCCGGCATGCCCGGCGACTCGACCTTCACAACAGTTTGCGCACGATTGTCCGACCAGGACTCGGCCGTGACCGAAGCGTCCGGGAAAGCGCCTGCAATTGCTTCCACGTGCGCCTTCAGATCCGGATCTTCCAGAATCTGGACCGTGAAATCGCCGGGATACTCGTAGCCCACGACATGTCGCATGCGCTGGTCGATCACCGGTCCGACCAGACCGCTATGATCGTCTATCGGCGTTAGCGATCCATCGCTCAGCGCCATGCGGAACAGGCCATAGGGTTCGCCTTCCGACAGGAAGACAATCAGGTTCTCTCCCGTCGTATCGAGTCCCCAAACGGAGAGCGGGTTAAAATCCAACCGGTCGCGTTCGAAGATCGTTTTGCCACCCGCAACCACGGAGACCTGATGGCCCAGAGTGCCGTTATCCCGATAGCGAATCTCCGCGATAAAATCACCCTTCGGCGTAAGGACGGCATCCACGACGCTCTGGCTTGCCTTTTTCCGGATCTTCGATTTTCCAGACGAGAGATCCACTTCCATGAGGTTGTAGACGTAATTCGACGCCGTCTTCACTTTGCGATCCACATTCGTCGGTCCATCGTCCTTCATGACAATGGATAGGAGGATTTTCCCGTCCTTGGACGGATCGATTGCCGCGAGATTATTGGTATCGATCCAGCTGCTGTTGTCGCGCAACAGCATGATGGGCTTCTGATCGACGATATTGAAGGCAACGGCACGCTCGAAAGTGTATTCACGCAGGCCGCTGCTGGTCTGCAGTGTCTCATAAACTTCCACATCGAGGATGAGGGTGGAATTATTTGCCCAGTAGTGGTCGGCCAGCCGTGTATCTGCAAACTTCGGAACGATGACAGGCTCGCCGCCATTCATGAGGTCAAATACGCAGATCGTGTGCAAATTCAGCGGAGAGCATTCGGCGGCCAGGTGACTTCCATCCGGCGAAAGCTGTGGGTTTCCGATAGCGTCTGCACGGCCGAACAGTTCGGCAATCTTCGCCGGGGCTTCCGCCATTGCCGGCATTGCGCAAAGCACGAGCGTACCAGCCGAAGCCAGCAAGTTAGATAGTTTCAAGAAGGACCTCCCGCATCCGTATCCTCAAGCAGTACGGACGCGGGAGACATCAATCAAGCGTGGAAACGGAATCTACTCAATTTAGCGCAGCGGCACCCTTGGCGAAGGTGTTCGGCACGCCGTTGATGGAGAGCTGGTGGCCCTCCACGCCGACATGGATCGTCTCGCCGTCGTGGATACGACCTTCCAGCAGCAGCCGGGCCAGCGGATCCTGCAGCTCCTTCTGGATGACCCGCTTCAGCGGACGCGCCCCATAGACCGGATCATAGCCGCGCGCCGCCAGCCAGTTGCGCGCGTCGAGCGTCAGGTCCAGCTTCATCTTGCGGTCTTTCAGCAGGCCTTCGAGACGTTCCATCTGGATATCGACGATATGGTCGATCTCGCCGCGGCCCAGACGTTTGAAGAAGACGATCTCGTCGATCCGGTTGATGAATTCCGGCCGGAAATGCATCCGGATCGCATTCATCACGGCCTCCTTGGCCGATTCCGAAATCTCGCCCTCCTCGCCCGAGGCCAGCGCATCCGCCCCGAGGTTCGAGGTCATGATGATGATCGTGTTCTTGAAGTCCACCGTGCGGCCCTGGCCATCCGTCAGGCGGCCATCGTCCAAAACCTGAAGCAGCGTGTTGAACAGGTCCGGGTGGGCCTTCTCGACCTCGTCGAACAGGACGACCTGGTAAGGCCGACGCCGGACCGCTTCGGTCAGCACGCCGCCCTCGTCATACCCGACATAACCCGGAGGTGCACCGATCAGTCGGGCTACGGAGTGTTTCTCCGAGAATTCCGACATGTCGAGCCGCAGGATTGCCGTGTCATCATCGAACATGAACTCGGCGAGCGCCTTGGTCAGCTCTGTCTTACCGACACCGGTCGGCCCGACGAACAGGAACGAGCCGATCGGACGGTTCGGATCCTGCAGGCCCGCACGCGCGCGGCGCACGGCGTTGGAGACCGCTTCAAGTGCCGGGTCCTGGCCGACGACCCGCTTGCGCAGGGCATCTTCCATTTTCAGCAGCTTTTCGCGTTCGCCTTCCATCATCTTGTCGACGGGAATGCCCGTCCATTTCGAGACGACGGCGGCGATATCCTCGGGCTTCACGACTTCCGACACGAAGCCGCCAGCGCCATCTTCGCTGCCTTCGGTTTCCCGGATCAGCTTTTCGAGGGCCGGAATGGTCGAGAATTTCAGCTCCGATGCCTTGGCAAGGTCGCCCTGACGCTGGGCCTCGGCCATGTCGGCATAGGCGCGGTCGAGCTGTTCCTTCGCAGAAGCGGCCCCTTTCAGCTTGTCCTTCTCGGCACTCCAGGCCGTGGTCAGTTCATCCGAATGCGCCTGCAGTTCACCGATTTCCTCTTCGACGCCTTTCAGGCGCTCGACAGAGGCCGCATCCTTTTCCTTCTTGAGGGCTTCGGCCTCGATCTTCAGCTGAAGGAGACGGCGGTCGATCTCGTCGAGTTCCTCCGGCTTGGAATCCACCTGCATGCGCAGACGCGAGGCCGCTTCGTCCATGAGGTCGATGGCCTTGTCCGGCAGGAAACGGTCGGTGATGTAACGGTTCGACAGCGTGGCGGCCGCCACGATGGCGGCATCCGAAACGCGCACGCCATGGTGCGCCTCGTAGCGGGCTTTGAGGCCACGGAGAATCGAGATCGTGTCCTCGACTGTCGGCTCGTCGACGAAGACAGCCATGAAGCGGCGGGCAAGTGCCGGGTCGCCTTCGACATATTTGCGGTATTCATCCAGCGTCGTGGCACCGACACAATGCAGTTCGCCACGGGCAAGCGCGGGCTTCAGCAGGTTCGAGGCATCCATCGCCCCGTCGCCCTTCCCTGCCCCGACCAGCGTGTGCATCTCGTCGATGAACAGGATCACACCGCCTTCAGCCTGCTGCACTTCGTTCAGCACGGCTTTCAGACGTTCCTCGAACTCGCCGCGGAATTTCGCGCCGGCAATCAAGGCGCCCATATCGAGCGCCAGCAAGCGCTTGCCTTTCAGGCTTTCCGGCACGTCGCCATTGACGATACGAAGGGCCAGGCCCTCGGCGATGGCCGTCTTGCCGACGCCCGGCTCACCGATGAGCACCGGGTTGTTCTTGGTGCGGCGCGAGAGGACCTGGATCGTACGGCGGATTTCCTCGTCTCGGCCGATGACCGGATCGAGCTTGCCGTCGCGCGCATCCTGGGTCAGGTCGCGGGCATATTTCTTGAGGGCCTCGTAGCCTTCCTCGGCATTCGCACTGTCTGCCGTGCGGCCTTGGCGCAGCTGGGCGATGGCGTCTTCCAGCGCTTTGGCGGTTACACCGGCATTTTTCAGGACATCCGCAGCCGGATCACCCGACAATCCGGCGATTGCGAGCAGCAGGCGCTCGGTCGTGACAAAGGAGTCGCCGGCTTTCTTCGCGGCGGCTTCAGCGTCCTGGAAGAGTTTGGCTCCAGATTGTTCGAGGCGAAGACCGGCATTGGAGCCGGTCACTTTCGGCAGTTTCGCAAGGGCGGCGTCGACGCCCTGGACGACTTGTTCCGGCCGCCCGCCGCTTGCACGGATGAGGTTCACGGCCATCTGGTCGCGATCCTCAAGCATGAGTTTCAGGATATGCGCCGGCGTCAGAACCTGGTGGCCGGCGGCGAGTGCAGCAGTCTGGGCTCCCTGAATGATGGCCCGGGCGCGCTCGGTATATTGCTCAATATTCATGTGTCATCCCCTTTCGAAGGCAGATCATTCGTCAGGCACCGGCACCCCGCTCAGCGGCTGTGCATTGCCTTCCAAAGCACATGTGGGAACGGATTCCGGTCTTGCAACTCCCCTGCGGCGGGAAGGCTCAGCCAAGAAAAAACCCGGCGGCCAGAAGGGCGCCGGGCTTTCGGGACTTTAACTGAAACCGGACTTTAGTCGGTCGTCTCGGCAGGCGCCTCGGCGCCCTCATCGGCGGGCTTGCGGCGGCCGCGCGAGAGCGTCTTCATGACACCGTCGGCCGGGTCCGCGGCGTCGCCCGAGGCGTCCTCGTCGCGGGCCTTGTAGGGACGGCGGCGACCGCGGCGGCGGCCATCCTCCTTGTCCCGGTCGCCCGCGCCGGTTTCGGCAGGGGCTTCATCGGAGGCTTCGCCGGCATCGATCACGCGCATGGCGTCGTCATCGCTGTCGTCCTTGTTCTTGCGCTCGTCAGCGTCGCGGCGTTCGACGCGCACGTCCACGGACTCGGCCTCGTCATTCGAGGTCTCGGCGGCGTCATCCTCGGGATCGTTGCGGGAATTGTCGCGGTCGTCGCGGCGGCCCTGATCGCGGTCATCGCGTCCGCCGCGCGGCTGTTGCTGGCGGTCGCGCGCTTCCTGCTGCTTGGCCACGATGCGCTGGTAATGCTCGGCAAACTGAAAATAGGCTTCCGAGAGAATGCGATCGCCGCTGGTCTGGGCGTCACGAGCATATTGCTGGTACTTTTCCAGCACCTGCTGGGCCGAACCGCGGATTTTGACATCCGGGCCGACGGATTCGAAGTGCCGGTTGGGATTATTGAAATTGTTCTGATTATTGCCGCCTGTCCGGCGGTTGCGCCCGCGTGAGCGTTTCATGAAGTCAGTCCCATGTTCATGCGCCTGCTTTGTTTCTGCAGGCAGTTCCAGTCGCGCTGGCCCTTTGTAAAGCTGGCCATAGCCCCAATTTTTGCGCGAAGCCCGTGATCGAAGCGCGAACCTTTTCAGCCGCTCTTATCGTTTCACACGATTCTTGTATCCTGTAACGCCTTGGCCGCCAAGCGGAAATGTGAGTGTCAGCTTTCACGCTTTTGTGCCCATACGGCACGATCATTCCCGCCAAGGTCCTTCGCGGCGCCGATTCCGGCAAAATCCGCCTCTTGCAGCAGGCAGGACACCGCTTCCCGCTGGTCATGACCGATCTCGAAGACGAGCCAGGCGCCGGGCTTCATTGACCGGGCAGCCAGCGAGACAATTTCGCGATAGGCGTCGAGCCCGTCCGGTCCGCCATCCAGCGCCGCATGCGGATCATGGTCGCGCACTTCAGGGTCAAGGGCTGGGATTTCCGCACTGGCGATATAGGGCGGGTTCGACACGATCAGTCCGGCCTCCCTCCATCCGGCCCAGTCCGTCCAGCTCCCGTCGAAAACCGTGGCGCGATCCGACAGGCCAAGCGCCTCGATATTCTCGCGGGCAAGGCTCGCAGCGTCGGCACTCGCCTCGACGCCGATCCCCGCCGCCTTCGGACGCCGGTCCAGAAGCGCCGCCAGAAGGCAGCCCGTCCCGGTCCCGAGATCTGCGATAAGTCCATCATAGTCCGGACTGGTCAGTGCAAGCGCAGCGTCGATGATGGTCTCACTGTCCGGCCGCGGAATAAGCGCCCGCGCGTCGGAGCGGATTTCCAGCCCGTAAAACTCCGTGCTGCCCATGATGTGTTGCAGCGGCTCGCGCGCAGCCCGCCGTTCGACTGCAGCCAGGAATGCCGCTTCAACCGCTTCCGGCACGGGCGAAGCCCCCGCCGAAATCAACCCGGCGCGCGTGCCGCCGAAAGCTTCCAGCATCAGCAATATGGCGTTCTGCTGCGGGCTCTCGATGCCTGCCTCGCGAAATCGCTGCGCGGCTGACCGGATCAATTGGTCGAACGTGCACAGCGAGGTCACGACAGGGGTTCCAGCCAGACCTTGTTCTGCGGAAAATCGATGACCAGCCGGAACTCGCGCCACACGGATGTGCCGATGTTCACATCTGCCGCGTCAGAAGACTCTCCAACGGCAGCGACCAGGTCATGCAAATCTACCCCCCCAAGGCTCAGGGTTTTGACTCGGACGAGCGTGTGTTCGACGGGACCGCCGATCCCTCCCCCCTGCTTGGACCCGACAATATTGCCTTCGGCAAGCAAGCCCGTCCTTTCAGCAAAGTCCCTGCTCAAAAGGATCTCGCTTCCATTGCCGAGATCGAAATCTGCTTTGACTGCCTCACCGCCGTTGATCCGGACCGGCACCTGTTTGATCCCGTTTGCATCCGACAGGGGCAATTCGATCCCGCCCGGCTGGATGTCCTGCGATACTTTACGAAAGAGGCCCGCATCAACGTCCAGGAGGTAGCGCCCGCCGTCAAAAAGTTCACGCCCGACGACGGCCCGAAGCGGCTCACCGATCAGACGGCGGGACACATCCGCAAGGTCGATGATCACGACAACCTGATCCGGCAACACAGAACCCGCAGCGGCGACTTCCACCCCTTCAGCGAACTGGACGTCCTGCGTACCCGCACCGGTCCCCCGAACCTCTTCCTGACCAGCGCCAACGAGACCGATCTCTTCAGCAAATGCATCGTCGACGAGTGTCATCTCGGCACCGGAATCCAGAAGTGCTTCAACGGGATGCCCGTTCACTGCGGCCGGAAGGAAGATCCGGTCGCCGGACATACGAAAATCCGGCGCCCGCTGAACGTCTGGCGGAGTAGCGCAGGCCGCAAGCCAGCACAGGGAAGCCAAAATTGCTGACGCCTTCTTCATCCTGACCTCCGCTCAAATCCAACAGCCCGCACGCGTCGCAAAGCCTCCGAACCTGCCGGCAACTATCACCCCGCCGAATCCATCGCGGCAAGCTTCCGCGCCTGGTCTTCCGTGATCAACGCTTCGATCACGTCCTGCAGCTTGTCGCCAGAAACGATCCGGTCGAGCGAATAGAGCGTCAGGCCGATCCGGTGATCCGTGACGCGGTTCTCCGGATAGTTATACGTCCGTACTTTCTGGCTTCGGTCGCCGGAGCCGATCTGCGCGGCCCGCGTCTCGGCGCGCGCGGCGTCCTTCTCGGCGCGCTCGCGCTCGTAGAGCCGGATCTTCAGCTGCTCCATCGCCTTCTCGCGGTTGACGTGCTGGGACTTCTCCGAGCTCGTCACCATGATATTGGTCGGCAGGTGGATGATCCGCACCGCGGAGTCGGTCGTGTTGACGTGCTGCCCGCCGGCGCCCGACGAGCGCATTGTATCGATACGGATGTCTTCCGGACGGATTTCGATTTCGATGTTCTCAGGCGCCGGCAGAACGGCAACCGTCGCTGCGGACGTGTGGATACGCCCCTGCGTTTCCGTCGCCGGCACACGCTGAACGCGGTGCACGCCGCTTTCCCATTTCATATGGCCGAACACGCCGTCGCCGGAGACGTTCGCGACGATCTCCTTGTAGCCGCCTGCATCGCCCGGCGACGCATCGACCACTTCCACCTTCCAGCCCATCAACTGGGCATAGCGCGAATACATCCGGTAGAGGTCGCCGGCGAAGATCGCCGCCTCGTCGCCACCGGTCCCGGCGCGGATCTCGAGCACGATGTCGGCGGTGTCATCGACATCCTTCGGCAGGAGGAGGATCTGCATTTCCTGTTCGAGGCCGGGGAGCTTCTCCTTCAGCTCCTCGATCTCCAGGCTCGCGAGTTCGGCCATTTCCTTGTCGCTGCCGTTCAGGAGCCCTTCAGCCTCTTTCAGGCCATTGCGCGCGCCGAGGAGTTCCCGCGCCTTGGCGACGACGGGCTTCAGCTCGGCATGTTCCTTCGACAGGGCGATGATTTCAGCCGTGTCGGAGGTCGCGCCCATACGCGCCTCGACTTCCTCGAAACGATCGATCACCTGCTGGAGGCGGGTATTTGAAATGCTTGCCATGGCGGCCTCTCTAGAGCCGTTTATGGCAACAGGTAAGCCCCTTCGCGCGGTTCCTGCCCTGCCTCAGACCGGCAGGCTCAGGATCCGGATCACTTCCTTGCCGGCCAGCACGAACAGGCAAAGCGACGCCAGCGCAAAGACCATGAAGCGCAGCGCCACCTTCGGCGACAGGATCTGGACGAAGGAGTGAAGCACCCGGAGGCCGACATAGGCCCAGGCGACATAGGTCGCGAAATGGTCCCCGCCGCCGGTCAGGCCCGCGAAGAACATCAAGGCATAGAAGATCGTCGGCTGCTCGTGCAGGTGATTGTAGTTGTCGGCCACGGAGCGGACATTGGCCGGCATGCGATCTGTGTAGGTGTGCGGGTGGCGCGCCTCATCCGGGTCGATCCCGGCCTTCTGCATGGCCGGGATGCGGGTGGCATACATCCACAGCCACATGACGAGCGTCCAGACGACAAGCGCGAGGACCGGATAAAGGAACTGAGCATTGGTGATCATGTGCGTGCGCCTCCCTTAGCACTGTTTTTCCAATGCTTATCGCGCACCGGCCCTACTGAACAGCATATTGTGAGGGGCCGGAACCGACGAGATGGGCGTGGAGAAACGTCGTGAAGGCGTCGATGTCTTCCGACACGACACTGTGCCCGCCGGGCCGGAGCCACCAGGCAATGCCCGCAGACGGATCAAAGCCCCGCATGCCCTGGCCATTCAGGCCTTCCCGTCCGGCTGCTTCATAGACGGCGCTTGCCGCCTCAGCCGCCCGATAGGACGAGTTCGGGTCCGACCAGACATCCCGCCGCCCATTGCCGAGAAGGATCGGCGTCGGTGCTGCGAGCGCCAGCAATTCGTGCTGATCGACCGGCAGCTCGTCGAGCTTGTCCAGCCAGTCCTGCGCCTGCGGGGCGAGCCAGTGCGGATAGGCCTTTGCCATCCGGTCGAGGCGCTCACCGGTCCCGGAGCGGGAGAGCGAGGCGCCGGCAAAGCCCGACTGGTGCGCGACGACCGCGGCGATCCGCCGGTCCCAAACGGAGGCGATCAGGGCAGACTTGCCGTGCCGGGAATGTCCCATGACCGCAATCGCCCGCGGGTCGATCCGAGGATCGGCTTCGAGCACGTCGACCGAGGCAGAAAAACTGTAGGCCCATGCCATCAGCGCCGAGGTCGGGTTCACCGGGCCGCCGAGCGCGGCCATGGCTTCAGGAGCCTCCTTCTTGCTGTCCGGGATAAACTCGGACGCATAGAAGCTTGCATAGGCCAGGCCTGCATCGAAGTACCGGTCCACCGGCGCAAGCGCGATATAGGTGCCGAATATCTGCGTTGCGGCCCAGCCGGGAAATCCCTGCATCATGCCGCCATCGCAGATCGTGCCGTCCTCCGCGGTCACCGGCTCGTCGGGAAAGACTGAACAGGAATCGGCGAAGGTCTGGCTGATCACCACCGGCACCGGGCCGGATGCCTTCGGAAAGGCTGTCACGAGATGGAAGGTGCGCGCGCCCTCTCCGCTGCCGACGGTGATCGCCACTTCTTCCAGCGTGCCGCGGCCGTCGAGGTATTCCGGATCGATCATCTCCCAGTCGCCGAAACTGACCGGCAGGCCTTCGGGCCAGGGCCCGTAGAGTACGTCCTCAAAGGCACGCTTCAGGCCCTCACGCGCCGGGCTGCCTTCGACACTCAATGCCGCCGCATCGAGTACGGGGCTTGGCGCGGGCTTGTTCGTCGTCTCGAGGCTCGCATAGTTCATGCCGAGCATGGTGCAGCTCGACATGACGAGCGCTACGATCAGGATGAGGGCCAGGAGCGGCAGGCGGGCGAGAAACCACAGCAGGGGTCGGATCATACGGAATGTACCTTCGGAAATGACCTCACCGGGGCGGACCCTAGCGATATTTGCTGCCCCGGCCACCCTCTTCACGAAATAGTGGTTATGCAGGTTCTGCATACCGCTCGCGATAGCGCCGCGATCCGGGCACTTTTTCCCCGGTATCGAGCTCGATGACCGCATCGCCCTCCCCGGTCGGCGTAATCGACCGGATATGATCCAGATTAACTATATGGGACCTGTGGACACGCACATGGCGGCTTCCGGCTTCCGCGAGAAGGTGTTCCAGTTCCGTGAGCGTCATCCGGGCAAGATGGGTCCGCGCGGGCGTCGCGACCTCCACATAGTTCGCAGCGGCGCGGGCATGGATCACGTCCCCGGCATTCACCATCATCGTCCGCCCGCCGGATTTCAGCATCAGCCTGTGTTCGCGCGAGGCGATTTCGTCCACCGCGCGCGCTTCGAGCCGGTTCTGCATCGCCGAGCGTGACAGCGAGAACAGCGCCATGGTGATTCCGTAGCCATAGGCATCCTTGCGCCCCTCGTAGATCCAGTTCAGCGGGTCGGCGAGACCGAACGTATAGGTATGCCCAAGGAACAGCGGATAGGTCAGCTTCCGCAGCAGGACAAAACCCAGAACGTGGAGCACGCTAAAGGCGAGGCAGGCCGCCAGATGGACCGGGAGCGACCGGCGCCAGTTGCGCAGCGACAGCGGCGCGGCATCCAGGATACGCGGAAAGAAGGGCACCAGTGCCAGCAGCGTGACATGCGAGGCGGCCTCCCGCAGCCAGGGTTCGAGACCTGCATGCCGGTCCTCGATCTGGATCGACGTCGCCTGAATCAGGAAAGACAGGAGCATGAACACCACAAAGCCGGCCAGCGCCCAGCGGTCCGCCTGCCGGTCGGCCTGGGATTCGGGGTGGGTCATAGGTCTCGTCACGGGGCCTGTCTGCCACAGTGCGCGGCCGGGAGGAACTGCCCTGCCCTCTCAGCTCGTCCCACCTCACCGCCGCTTGTCCCAGGCCGGCGCCGTTTATCCCGCCGGACAGAGGCTCATCCCACGTTTTGGGACGAGTAGGCGGCACAATGGCAGGCAGAGCTCACAATCGCCTCCGGAGCTCTTCCATGACCCCTTCCCCAAATACCCGCCGCTACGACCTCGACTGGCTGCGCGTGATCGCCTTTGGTCTTCTGATCCTGTACCACACGGGCATGTTCTACGTGACGTGGGACTGGCACGTCAAAAGCGTGCACGCCGGACGCGGCGCGGAATGGCTGATGCTGTTGCTGAACCCTTGGCGGCTGGCGCTCCTGTTCTTCATCTCGGGTGTGGCGCTGCGATTCCTGGCGGACAAGCTGGGGCCGGGCAGGCTGGCACGGGAACGGGTCGTACGGCTGGGCCTGCCGATCGTGTTCGGCATGGCTGTGGTGGTTGCCCCGCAGAGCTGGCTGCAGCTGGTCGAGAACGGCGAATTCCATGGCAGTTTCTGGAAATTCTGGCCGCAATACCTTGATTTTAGTTCGGATTTCTCGATATTCACCCCGACCTGGAATCATCTTTGGTACGTCGTGTACCTGCTGGTCTACACCCTGCTCCTGGCTCCTGTGGCGCCTTTCCTTTCGAAAGTGATGGCAGGCCCCGGCGAACGCTTCACGGCCGTGATCTTCCGCGGCCGGACCGGAGTCCTGGTGCTTTTGACGGTGATCCTGCTGCCGCATTACGTGATCCAATACACGCTCGATCCGCTGTTTCCGACGACCCATGCGCTCACCAATGACTGGGCGAACCATGCCCACAGCCTGCTCCTGCTGGTGACCGGCTTCCTGCTCGCCAAGGACCGTCACTTCTGGGACGCCGTCCGCCGCGCCCTGCCCCTCGCGCTTACTCTCTCGGTCCTGATCGGCACGGCGCTGACCGTGGCGCGCTTCCACCGCGAGACCATGACCGATACCGGCTGGGCGCTCTACTATTTCGCCCGCACCCTCTATGCCTGGTCCTGCATCCTCTCGCTGCTCGGCCTCGCCCAGCGCTACCTGAACCGGCCGAGCCGCGCGCTGACCTATATGACCGAGGCGATCTTCCCCTGGTACATCCTGCACCAGACGCTCATCGTCATGGCCGGGTTCTGGCTGACCCGTCAGGGCCTGCCGGTCTGGATCGAGGCCCCGGCCGTGATCCTCGCCACGTTCGGCGGCTGCGCCCTGCTGCACGAACTGGTCATCCGCCGGGTCGGCTTCCTGCGGCCGGTCTTCGGCCTGAAGCCCATGGCGCGGCCCCGGACGCTGCCTGCCCCGGCGGAATGAGTTGCTCTCGCAATCGGCCGCGCTAGCGTGCGCGCCATGAAACTCGTCCCGCTTCTCATCGGCGGCATCCTCGGCATCGGCGCCGGGGTTGCCTCCGCCCTCTTCACCACCGGCATGATCGGGTCCGGCGTCCGCCTCAGCGGCGGGGTAGACGTCAACGGCTGGCAGAGCGACTGGACCATCGGGTCAGCCGCCGCCAATCCGTGGACGCGCGCCCGCATCGCCCGCCACGGCCTGCTCGCCCTGACGAAGGAAGAGGCCGTCTATTTCACCAAGGCGACTGACGATGAAGGCAAGCCGCTGTCCGAAGGATGCATCTACCGGGTCAGCGGCGGGGACATGCCGGCACTCTGGTGGTCGGTCACGCTCTACAATGCCGAGAGCTACCTGCCGTCCAACGATGACAAGGCCCTGTCCTATGACATGACCAAGGCCGAGGCCGCGGGTTCGCCCGATGCGTGGTCGTTCACGATCTCACCCACGGCACCGGCCGAAGGCGGCTGGGTCTCCAGCAAGGCGGCCGGGGCGTTCGACCTGACGCTGCGCCTCTACAAGCCCTCGGCAGACCTGATCGCCGATCCCGAGGCCACCCTGCCCGCGCCGGCCATCGCGCGCGTCTCGTGCGGAGGTTAGCGACATGAAAGGTTTCCTCACCGGGCTCACCGCCTTCCTCGTCGCGCTGGTGCTCGCACACCTCCTCGTCGTCAATGCGCTGCCGGGCAAGATCATGTCCAAGGTCCGTGGACGGATGGCGGAGGCCGGCCTGCCGGTACATCACTGGCAGATGAGCGGGCGCGTTTCGCCCCAAAACCAGGCCGTCGTGCGCCCCGCGCCAGACCTTGCCTATGCGATCTGCCTGATCGACCTCTCGAAAGGCCCTGTCGAACTCGACGTGCCCGCCTGGGATCAGTACGGGTCTCTATCCGTATTTTCGGCTCGGACAGACAATGTCTATGCCGGGTCTCTGGATGCGCGCGTCGCCGGCACACCGGATGTCCGCCGTCTCGTGGTCGCGCTCGAGAAGCAGGACGTATCCACTGCCGGGGATGCCGAAGTGGTGCGGGTGAAGCAGCCCGAAGCGCTCGCCCTCATCCGCCGCCTCGCCCCGACGCAGGAGGCCTATGACGCCGCGGCCGCGCTGGTGCCCGAAAGCCGCTGCAAGCCGCTCTGAGGTCTATTCGGCGGCAACGTCCGCCGCATCGCGCGCGGCGCGCATGGCCTCTGCCTTCTTCTCGACGAGGTCGACGATGTGTTCGATCATGTCGGCATTGGAAACATTGTGGTCGGCCCGTCCGGACACGAACATCTTGCCGCTTTCCTTGCCGCCGCCGGTGAAGCCGAGATCGGTCAGCGCCGCCTCGCCCGGGCCGTTGACGACGCAGCCGATGATGGACAGCGAAATCGGCTCGTGAATGTGAGCAAGACGCTGCTCGAGGATCTCGACCGTCCTGATCACATCGAAGCCCTGCCGCGCGCAGGAGGGGCACGCCACGATGTTCACACCGCGCGTGCGCAGGCCGAGCGATTTCAGCATCTCGAAGCCGACCTTCACCTCTTCCACCGGATCGGCGGAAAGCGAAACGCGGATCGTGTCGCCGATCCCGGCCCAGAGCAGTGCGCCCATGCCGATGGAGGATTTGACCGTGCCCGTGCGCAGCCCGCCCGCCTCGGTGATACCGAGGTGCAGTGGCGCATCCGTCGCCTCGGCGAGCTGCTGGTAAGCCGCCACGGTGAGGAACATGTCCGAGGCCTTTACCGAGATCTTGTAGTCGTGGAAGCCAAGGTCATCGAGGATGCGCGCATGGTCGAGCGCGGACTCCACCATCGCGTCCGGGCATGGCTCGCCGTATTTCTCGAGCAGGTGCCGCTCCAGGCTGCCGCCATTGACGCCGATCCGGATGGAGCAGCCGTTCGCGCGCGCCGCGGCGACAACTTCCTTCACCCGGGCTGCCGATCCGATATTGCCGGGATTGATGCGCAGGCACGCGGCGCCCGCATCGGCGGCCTCGATGCCGCGCTTGTAGTGGAAATGGATGTCCGCAACGATCGGCACCGGCGAGGCCTTGCAGATCGCCGGCATGGCCGCGGTCGCCTCTTCCGTCGGGCAGGACACGCGCACGATGTCGGCGCCCGCTTCAGCGGCGCGGAGGATCTGCGCGATCGTCGCCTCGGCATCCTCGGTCGGCGTGTTGGTCATGGTCTGGACGGCGATGGGTGCATCGCCCCCGACCAGGACATTGCCAACACGGACTTGCCGGGACTTGCGGCGGGTGATGTCGCGCCAGGGACGGATCGGATTGTGGCTCATGTCATGCGCCTTTGGTGCCTTGGGCCCCTAGATGGCGCGTCCGGAGCGATCCGGCAATGCGTCAGAGGTAGCCGGCCGGTCAGCGGGTCGCGCGGCTGCCGCCGTTTGCGGCCATGGCCGGTGCGGAAATCTCGGCGGCGCGGGCCAGTTGCTCGTCCACGCTGACCGAGAAAACCTCTGCGCC
>ERZ795053.1378-NODE-1378-length-30818-cov-7.007314_pt1 | contig 30818 bp, 21 predicted proteins | sample MGYA00375137_ERZ795053 | MGnify/ENA primary metagenome ERZ795053 (study PRJEB30182, sample SAMN05720284) | activated sludge metagenome | isolation source: Anaerobic digester | place: Hong Kong | collected 2014-12-17 ...
TTGTTTTGTCATGATTTTTGCGATGAAGGCAAAAATAACGCCAAAACGGGTTCGGATTATCATTAATAGCCCCGCACGTTGTACGGGGCTAAAGATATATCACCCCTTCGGGGCTATTTTAGGTCAATGCCAAAAAGAGAGGATTGTAATAAGGTCTAAACTGTTATTCTATGATTGTTAACTCTGTTCTCCTATTATACTTATGTTCTTCTTCGGTACATTTGATACCATCTGTACAGTGATTTCTAATGCGTGATTCACCCATTCCTTGTGCCTGAATTCGACTCGGACTCACTCCTTTCTTGACCAAATAATTTTTAGCAGATTCCGCTCTTTGTTCTGAAAGTTTTTGATTGTATTCTGCTTTTCCCCTAGCATCTGTATAGGCCGTCAATAGGACTTTCATATTTGGATTTTGAAACATCACTTTTGCAAGGGCATCAAGCTCTGCCGCCGCACCTTTTGCGATTTTTGCACTGTTGTATTCATAGTAAATGTTATTAAAAACCACAGATTCACCCTTGGCAGTTGGTATTATTATTTCATTTGGGGTTTTGGTGGGAATTAAAGTGGTACTAGGTTCCATGGCTATGGTTAACTTTTTTTGAGTCCCATTTTCGTAGTACAATTGTTGAGATTCGTATCCATCTTTGGTAAAATTTAAAAGATAATTGCTGTTTTTATCTATGCTGATACGACACTTACCGTTTTCGTCCGTAGTATAGAAATCCACTACCTCTGTTTTTGGAGACAATTTCATGATGATGCCACCTTTTTGGTCGGCAGGTAGCATGTCCACATTGTATGCCGAGAGATCAAAATTATCCTGTCCGGGCAATATTCTCAACAGTGTGACTTTTACGTCTTTTAATCCATTAAAACTCAACTTTTCAATGACTTCAAAGTCTACATAGTTCATCACTACAGGCGTTTTTACCTTTTCTTCTTTGAAGATTGAATTTTTGAACTTCACCAAATAAATGTCGTCCAGTCCTTTTCCGCCTTCTCTGTCAGAGCTCATGTATCCCATTTTTGAACTCTTATCCACTATCAGGCTGTAATCATCAGATACAGTATTGATTGGCGCAGGGAGGAGTATCGGCTGAGACCACTGGTCATCTCTTTTAAAGCAACAATAGATATCCAATCCACCAAATCCGCCGGGTCGGTCAGAACTAAAAAACAATACATCATTCCCAAAGAATACAGGGTACAATTCGTTATAAATGGTATTAATAGAGTCCCCAAGATTGCTAAGGCTTCCAAAATTAATCCCCAGTTTATCTACTCCGAATAAGTCGTATTTGCCTTTATTCCCTTCATTAAAATTTGATGATAGTATCAATTGGTCGCTTGTCTCATTTATCGCTGGGTGACAGTAATTCCACTTTTTTGAATTGAATGACAAGGGATATACCTCATCAAAGGTCGCTGCAAATATTTGCATTTTTGCAGTGTCTTGCTTATCTCCCGATGTGCCGAAAAATACAGATCTAGTGAAGTACATGACTGATTCCGTATTGTCATAGACGAGGGGGCCTTCATGATATGGCGAATTTATTTCCTCGGTAAAATAGGATAGTTGGCTCAATAAACCTAAACTATCTTTGATTCCATAGGCAATATCAAAGTATTTCTGTCCTATGGCAGGATCTTTAGCCGCATCAGTATTTGAGGTGACAAAAGCTATTTCTTTTACAATGAATGCCGGTGACATTTCTATGAATTCTGAGTTCATCTGAGCCTCATTAAAAATCTTGGCAGATTTAATGGCATCCATATCCAGAGACAACCTATGTTGTGCTGAAAGTGAGTTAGCTAGCACTATGATTATAAAAGTATATATTAATCTCATTTTAATTTTTCTTTAAACCGATAAGAGTAATAACAATTGATTACACTAATAAAAATACCGTGGATTGACCATGACAGGTTGAGGCTTTTTCTTAACAAAATCATATTGTACCATAGCCTCAAGTGTGCCACTTTCGTAACTACTTAGATCTGATAAGGAATAATCTTGCGATACTCCAAACATCAATGCCTCGTTGAGCTTAAATGTAAACATTAAGTCTACACTTTCTCCTATTCCTCCGTCATTGCCGCCATACCTATATGCTAGTGCCAAACCATATTTATCTTCCCAGCTTACTCCAAAGTTTAGGTCTATATCGAAAGGTGAATTTTGGGCAAATTTAAGCAACACTTGTGGAGAAAATTTCAACTTCTTATTGATGCGAAAATCTATACCTCCCATCAGGTAATAGTGAAGTTCCTCTTGGGTAAGAAACGAATTATTGTCAATATCTAAGGAAGTCTTTATCAGTCGTGGAATGCTTACGCCGAGATAAAAATCTTTGTTACTGGCGTAAATTCCAAATCCTACATTAATGATGTTTTTGTTATAAACTAACTGTGGAATACTCGGATCCGTATTTAAACTATGAATGGCAACTATAGATGGGTCGGTAAAATCTTCCGTATATCTCCTGTAAGACCCTGATAAACCGGCACTTATAGTAAGGTCATTCAAAAGGAGCTTGTATGCATAGTTTCCTGCAATACTTACTTCTTCTTGTATACCTATGGTTTGTCTATCCGCTACAAATCCTAAACCTACCTTATTAAAACTGCTCATATTCCAAGTCAATGATTGTGCTTCGGGAGCACCGGGCAATCCACTCCATTGATTGCGATAGATGAGATTGATATAGCTGTGGTCGGCCGCACCTGCGTAACCGGGATTCAACAGCAATTTGTTATGCATAAAAAAAGTGTAATGTTGCTGTTGTTGAGCTGATAATTCGAAGGTAAATACTAAGCTCAACAATACCACCGCGATTTTATATATTGAATTACTCATCGTATTATCGTTTAATGATTAAATAACCACTCATAGTTTCACTCAAAGCTTTGATTTCTACAATATAAAAATATGTGCCAGAGGGTAACGGTTTAGCACCGTAAGTACCATCCCAATTATTTTGATAATCTTTCGCACTAAAAACTTCATCACCCCATTGATTGAATATCTTGATACTGTTGTCTGAAAACCGGATGTCATCTAAACAAGGGATAACAAAATTGTCATTGATACCATCGTTATTAGGAGTGATGACATTTGGAATGATGCATGCATTGTCAGAACTAATATTTATTCTTACCAATGCTTCACTACATATATCAGGGCATTCTTTTAGACAGGCTTCATAATAAAACTCAATAATGCCCGTATGGGTAGGATCAGGCAAGTAGACATAACCATCATTTTGCAAAATAACTCTTCCGACTAATTCATTCAAATCAAAGTTAAGGTCCACATCGTCCTCTATATTGTCATTTTCTAAAATGTCTAAATTGACATTCTCACCATATTCCACATTGTAATAATCATTTTCTAGTTCTGGCGATTCGTAGAGATAAACCAGTACGGTATCTGTGGTAAAATCTGTGCATCCCTCAGAACTGTAACTTAGTAAGAGATAATTTTCACCAAGCCTAAAATTGCTTACAGAAGTTGAAATACCTTTCGGATTAGAAATTGTGCAATTGGAATTAATGTTTTTCCAGGCCACTTGAACATCACTCGATGCATTCGTAGCCTGCAGATTGACCGTGGTATTTTCGCAAAGGGTAATTAGGTTTTCATTTGCTTGTGCGACAACATTTGGTGCAATATTGAGATTGACCAAAAGATTTGAACTGAATTCTGAATAACATTCCCCGAGCTGAGTTCTTACTCTCAGAAGGTTTGCCCCAGTGCTTAGGCTTAGTTGTGGATTAATAGAAAAGCATTTCTCATTAGTGCTTGAAATCAACTGTCCTGATTGATTAAACAATTCATAATTACCCGAACTTATGAGTGAGTTGTTTGTCAGACATATTTCTACCATTTCATCATAACCTGAACAAAGGTCTAATTCTATAAATTCGAATTCTGGAATTTTTATTTCCTCTAATACTTCAATGTTATATGATACGCTAGCTATGGACCTACATCCATTTCTCTCAAGTATCACCTGATAGTTGCCTGCATGTGACTGATTGATGTTATCAATGATTAGTGTATCCATATCGAATGTTCCCACAGGGGTAGTCCAATGTAAAATGTCATCTTCCATTTCACCTTCGATGGCTAGTTTTATTGTCGAACCAAAACAATAGGTTTGAACACCCGTGATGTTTGGTGATGTTGGATTAGCAATAACTTCGACTTGGACTGTCGATGCGACCAATGCTTTACATCCATTCTTGACAATGTACAAATCATAATTTCCAGCATCCGAAAGGTCAATATCCATAATTTTAAATGTATCAACCGAGGTAGTAAATATGCCTTTGGGGGTATGCCATTCATAACTCGCATTGGGGTCGTCTGTGAGGGTGAATAAAAATAAATCATCACCGACACAAATGTTATCTGGACCAATAAGATCTGGTGTCTCAGGAAAATTATGTATTTCTATCGTGTTACTTACGGTCTGTGATGGACAGCCATTGTTATAAACCGTCAAGGTGTAAGTGCCATTGTCGGACTCTGAAGCATCCGGTATGGTTGGGTTTTCCTCATTACTCGTAAAGTTGGGACCTACCCAATCATAGGTGTAATTCCCGTCAGGAGGGAAAACAGTTGGATAGAAAGTAATGGGTGTATTTCCATCCATACACATTTCAGAATCATTGCTTAATGCCGTGATTTCAGGCGCTGAATTAACAACGACAGTCGTACTACCGGAATTATCACAACCGGTTGGGGTCAATACAGTGACGCTATATTGACCAGCTACTGCTAGAATTTTTATTTCTTGACCTTCCACGTCCACGGTATTGGGTCCATTCCACACATAGATGGCATTAGGAACATAACTGGAGCTTAGTGTGATGCTATCACCGACACAGACCGGACCATTATTGCTTGCACCTACTTCTATTCTCTCCTCAATAAGGATATCTTTTCCTTCAGAAGGTATTGAATTACAGTCGCCTTCTCTTATGATAACCGTCCACTCTCCCTCAAATGCATCTGAGGCTGCCTGAGACAAAATATTGCTCGTGGTCACTTTAAATAGTACACTGTCGATATACCATTCATAAGCATCGGCATTAGGATTATTGGATACTTGGATGCTAAAATTAGACCCGTCACAGAAGATTTCCTCTCCGCTAAGTATTGGCTGGTCAGGTCTCTCGAGGACATCAACGATGACTGTTGCGGTATCAGAATAACATTGACCCACATTAAGAACGAGGCTGTAAGAACCTTCATTAGATTGTGTGACATCAGTAATGCTTGGCGGATTTTTCATTGTGGACATCACGCCGGGTCCAAACCACTGATATTTATAATTTTGACCTTCTGATTGCGTAGATAAAGTAATTTCACCTCCTTCACATACGGTAATAAAAGGATCATCGACTGCCGCAATAGGCTTTTCGAAAGTTGTGTAAGCCACGGAATTGGAGGCGAGAGAGGTACATTCTTCACTTTCAGCGATAAGGTAAAAATATCTTGTACCTGCATTATCAGATGATACGGTTAAGATTGGATTTGCGGTTTGTGTAATTAGGTTTCCATTAGGGAAACTTCCTTCATACCAGCTATAATTAATGTTACCGGCGTAGCTTGTACTCGCCAATCTGATGCTATCCCCTTTGCAACCGGAGGTAGATTCTAAATCTAGTGTTGGAGAACTAAGTGGTTGAAAATTCACCAAAATTGTTCCTTCACCATAACATCCATTAAAACCAGTAGCGATCACGTGAAAGCTTATGTCAGCACCCCCTGCAAAATTATTGATTACTGGATTTTCTTCATTTGAGAAAAGAACATCGTTCATATACCATTCGAATGTAAAAACGGCATCAGGACTTTGCATTGGTAAGTTGGCAAATAATTGGAGACTGTCACCGGGACAGATTCCGGCATTGTAACTTGGCTGAAGTGTGTATCGCTCGACTTTAATTAAAGACTCACATGAGGAAGAGTTGCCACTGCTATCAGTTACTGTGAGGATTACATTTAATTGTGTTCCGATATCAGAACAACGTATTGTGTCTTGACTCAATGAGTATTGATAAATCCCGCAATTGTCAGTACTTCCATCATCTACAATATCCTGTGTCAAGTATAGATCATCTAATCCTGAGGGTGGCACTTCCACAATATTGTTTTTACACAAAGCTGTGGGTGGCGTTATATCCACTATTTCGATTTCATAGCTACAGGAACTAGAATTTTGGCCTGCATCAGACACATAATAGGTCACCGTGGTGATACCTGCTGGCAATTCAAAACTTAGGCTGTCTATATCAGGATTGATGGTAGTCAAAGGTGTGTTTAGTGCCCCAGAGGTTGTGTAATAGGCTTGTGCATCGTCATAATTCAAGGTTAGAGTAATGAAGCTTACGCTATCAATAGTCGAACCGGGGACAAGAGCCTGGCATGGATTGACTCCGTTTCCTTCGATATTCGCATCATTGGGAAATTCGGCGACCAACTCTAAAAGTCCATCTTGAACCCAAGCATTGAACTTGGCAATCGGAATACTCATTTCCAAATATACAAATCCACAATTTTCGCCTGTAGGGAATGTACTTCCTAAACTAAGACCATCTTCTCCAAGTATCTTAATAGACTCGCCTGGTTCATCAAAATCTCCCTTGGCAACCAAACTTACAACAGGGTCGTTGGTAGATTTTTTTATTTCAAAAACATTATTGAAAATGATATTTTTACTTGCGGCTAAGTATTCTCCAGAATTGTCATCCAAAACAAAATTTAGATATTTGCCCATTCCCAGGGGAGATTCTTCATTGTAAATTCGGCTTAATTTGCAGTTTTCACTAACTGAGTAACCCGAAGGTAAATCAAGAAATTTACTACAATTTTGTTCAATAGTGTCAAGAATCGAAGGCGGACAGGTGATAATTGGTGCTTCATCATCAGACAGAACAACTGTATGGTGGCAACTGCTTTGATTTCCTGCACAATCACTAAAAAAGTATTCAAAGTCATTGTTGCCAATATCTAATTTGTAAATTTTATTGAGTGCATCATCATAGTCGAGAGTGTCATTTTTAAAGACCACGTTGCCAGTGATATGCGTCTCGATTTCAGCTTCAAATGCCAAAGTTGCTTTTACAAAAGAATTGGTACAAACGTCATTGATAGCCAGCGAACCAAAGTCCGGTGGAACATTAGGAACCAATGAGAAACTAACATAACCATCACTTAACCAATTACTTAGAATCGTAGTATTGAAGGTATTAAATACGATGGTAGTATCTCCACATTGAGTAGATGTATGTGGTGTAGTTCCCATGTATTGTCCATATTCATCATAAATTAGAAAGTATTCGGTGGCGTCGTCGGCATCCAGATTATTAAATTCAAGGGTCAAATCTATAAATCCATTTGGTGTCAAACCCGATGAAAAATAGGGCCCTATGTTAATATATACGGTGTTTACAGGAAGTTCGTTGTCACCGGGTAAATCTGAATGAATTGGGACAGTTTTAGTTTTGATTACGGGGGAGAATAACTCAGAGCAATTATCTGACAAAGTCAATTCTGGAATGGTATAAAACCCTTGGCACTGACCGGAGTTCGAATTGATAGAAACGGTATCAACGCAGCCTGTAATTATAGGAGCAAGGGTGTCTTTTATCCCGAAATGGATTTTATTGACCGTTGTATTTCCACAAGCATCATAAGCGACCAAGTCCAAATCTTGATATACCAAATATTCGCTTTGAATATCACAATTTAGGTCAGGAAAATTGGTAGGAAAAACTCCCGGATAAGTCGTCGAATCACCTAATGTGTAGGTGCCTGGAAGGGCTACAAATTTTTGAGCATGACTACAAGAGTCGGATACGGTGATATCATTTAACTCATCAATCCAATCAAAATACTCCCCCTGAAAGTTTAATCCAGAATCACAATAAAACTCCAAATCTCCAGGCTCAGAGTCAAAAGTAGGTCCTACGTAATCTCCAACCTTAATGTGCTGTGTAAATACAAAGCTATTGTTACAGATGTCATATATGTTATAAGACCTGTCGAGCTCACTATTACACATATTGGGTTGACCAAAATCCGTGTAATTAAAGAATACATTACTGCAATTGTCAGCGTAAAATTCAAAAAAATAATTTGGATCAAATGTGCTAAAAGAGTTGCAATCAACAATGATAGTATCTAGGGCACTGAATATGGGTGCTTGTATATCTTCCACGTGAATCACTTGCGTATGGTTGGTTGTATTACCACATTTATCGACGACATTCCATGTCCTAGTAATGTCATAATTGTAATGGTTGCAACTGGATTCGTCCATATCTTGGGTGGAACTTTCACTTAAGTCAAACTCCGGGCTGCTATCGCAATTGTCCATAAAAATAATCGTGTCAGCGGGGTAAATCTTGTCACAACTAACCGTAGTGTCAGGAGGATAATAGGAAAGTGTAGGTGCTATTGTATCTATGACAGTAAAGCTGGTGTTTTCACTTTTTGTATTGCCACAGCCATCTTTTCTCTGAAATGTAATATTGACTTGAAATTCACACGTACCATCGGGTACCTGAGGATAAGGACCCACTCCGATTGTACTCGTATTACCACCACTCATACCTTGAATGTTCCAAAAAAACAAATCTCCTCCGACCACGCCATCACAATTATCAATGGCAATCATGTAGCCATAATTATTAATCCAGCTTTCTAAAGAATCTTGGATTCCTGGAAAGCAATTAGAAACGATAGCAGGTGGTGGAACTAAAATAGTAGGTGGAATATTGTCATAGGTGTTAAAACTGGCAGGGTTGGTTAAGGTTAAATTGCCGGCTTCATCTGTAGCCTCAAATTGAATGGTGATATTTTTCGTTGTACCACAAAGTGTATCTTCTGACATTAGAAATGCATTGATGGCTTCGTTCAGAGTGAGAGGTGCATTAATCATGACTGTGCCAGAGTCATCCGTAGCTTGAGTACCTCCATTGTTATTGAACCATGTCGTGAGCAATTCTACGATATTATCAGTTTCGCAAGTATAGGATTGGCCGGTAGGTTGCATGGTAATGACAGGCGGAGTAGTGTCTTGTCCTAATAACGCATTATAAGAACAGAAGAAAAGCATCGCAATACTAGTCAAAAGTTTCATCCTCGTTGGTTGTAATTTTACCTCAAATGTAATAAAAAGAAAGAATGTATAAATGACTTGTTTACACTATAATATTCTAAAACAGGAATTAAGCAATTAAATTTTTAAAAATCGGGCAATAATTAGGTGAATACCCTTAATGCTGCCTGATGTTATTTTCTGCCCATTGAATGAGACATATGGTTTTGAGGTCAACGATTTCGTTCGTCATGACCATCTCAATCGCTTGTGCCAATGGAATCTCGATGACTTCTATCTCTTCTTGCTCATCTGCCAATCCACCACCTGATGACACTGATGTGGAGGTGTCATATTCTCCATAGTAGAAGGCGGTGAGCTCTGTTTTAGCACCGGGAGTCGTATAGGCATTATACAAGAATTTTAGATTTTTGACACCATATCCCGTCTCCTCAATCGCCTCTCTCTGTATAGTTTCTGAATGGTCTTCATCTTCTATCAATCCGGCAGGAACTTCGTAGATGAATCCCGTTTTGTGACCATTAATGAGAGTTGCTAATCTAAATTGCTTGATGAGAATGATACATTGATTGGTAGGGTTGTACATCAGTATGCATGCGGCATTGCCCGTGTCGTGAATTTCTCTAAATTGAGTTTCTATCCTACCATCTTCGCGACGATATTTGATGACGTATTGGTATAATTGGGACCATTCATCGGAAAGAACATTGACTTTTTCGATAATGACTTTGTCGGACATTTCACATAATTTATTGGGTGTAAAATTAGCTTTTGTTTTTGTTTAAATACCTTGGACTCATACAATCATGTTAAAATTATCTTAATTACGAAAACTTTCGTACTGCACCGTTGCATTTTTATGTTTTACGCTGTAATATTGTGTACGAAATTATTCGTATAGGTTAACAAACTTTAAAAAAATTGGCAAATATCATACAACCTACCGATGCTGAACTAAAGATTTTGACTCTCTTGTGGAGACATGGTGCCATGTCCGTGAGACAGATAAATGAGAAACTCAATAATGAAAAAGAAGTGGGCTATACTACCACACTTAAGATAATGCAAATCATGCTAGAAAAGGGTTTACTGACCCGAGATACGGAATTAAAATCCCACATATACAGTGCCAATATCCAAGAAACCAATGTCAAAAATAAAATGATAAAAAATTTGGTTAATCAGGTTTTCGGTGGCTCAAGGAGTAATCTCGTGATGCAAGTTTTGGGGAATAGCAACGCCAGTCTAGAGGAAATCAATGAAATTAAAGAGTACATAAAATTCTTAGAAAGTAAAAACAAAACGGAAGAATGATGGAAATTATTTATTCTCACACGGCTCATATTTTGGCTTTTGTGCTGATTCAAAGTTTATGGCAATTTCTGTGTATTGCCATGATAACGCAAGCGGCGATTTTACTTTTTAAAATTTCCTCACCCCGCATTAAATACAACTTATATTTTTCAGCATTGATAATGTGTGTCGTGAGTTTTGGATTGACTATTTTTTATTATTTGAGCAAGGATACTGGTGCTTCCATCAACTTCTTGACTACGTCACAAGTGCAAAGTAATGCTGCGATGTACACGAATGGTGAATACAATCTGCTAGAGGTTTTGCCTGTAATTTGGTTGATTGGTATTTTTCTATTTTCCGTGGTACAATTGGCATCCGTGAAAAAACTAAAAAGCATTAAAAAGGACTTGGTCAATGCGACTTCGGAACTCGACCAAGCACTGAATAACTCCATTGAGAAAATGGCAATTAACCGAAAAGTGGTCATCAAGCTTTCTGAACAAGCGAAAACGGCATTCACTTATGGTATAATCACACCTGTTGTTGTTTTTCCTATTGCCTGGTTAAATCAATTGACCCTTTCAGAAACGGAAGATATCATCAAACACGAATTGGCACATATTGTCCGAAATGATTATTTACATAATATACTTATTAGTGTAATCAAGAGTCTTTTTTATTACCATCCCGCCATTTGGATTTTAGCAAGAAAGTTAGAATTTGAGAGAGAACAAGCCTGTGATGAGCTTGCTTACAATGTGGATAACAACCCCTTGGATTATTCAAAAACTTTGGTAAAAATTAGTGAACTTTCGATGTCCATTACTCCCTTTCCTGCTCTGGCAGTAAGTGGAAATGAAAGCGAAATGGCCATGAGAATTAAAAAAATAATAAATATGAATATGGAACGTAATACTTATTTTAGTCGCAATTTGTTGTTGGTCTCTGTCATTTTCTTGAGTTTTTTTATTGGTGTCGCCTTTGCAAAAACTTCTTCAAAACCGATTGAAAATGAAGATAAAAAATTAACGTCAATCAATGTATTGAGCGATGGACCTGATATCACTGCCCAACTTAATGCGATGAATCAAAATACGCTGCAAATGCCAAAAACGAAGAAAAATGTGGTGATAATCGATCGGGACAGCATCACACCTAGACACCATATAGGTACCATGATGTTGGATTTAGATTCCCTATTGAGTGAGATGAATTCTAATTTTAGCGCTTTCTCTTTTGATTTCGATAAAATGCAAGATTTGGATTCACTTTTTGCACAAATGCAGGATATGCATGGAAACCAATGGTTTCAAAATTTTGAATTCGAAAGTGACAATATGGACGAACTTATAGAGCTGTTTGAGGATGAAAATATCTTGCAAAATATGCCAAATATGAAGTCTTTTAAATTCAAGTTTGATGATGTGATGCCTCAAATGCAAATGTTTGCAGATAGTCTGGATCTTGAAATGAAGGATGGACAATGGAAGTTGAATGGTAAGTCGATGTCACTGGAAGATATCAATGATGCATTAAGAGAAAGAGGTATTGATTTAGATGAACTGGAGAGTGGATCGCCACTACAATTTCAATTCGACATGGACGATGAAATTCCTCAACCGTCTCCAAATACTAGATTTGAGAAAAAACGAAAATTACGTAAAATTTGATGTGTGATTTATAATTTTTGAAGCTCGATGTGATAATCAACCAACCTTTTTAGGTCACTTGGTTTTTTTACATCGAGTTTCTGTTTTGACATAAAATTTTTTAGCTCTTTTCTTTCCTTTTTGTTATTTGCCAATAGATCTAAAACATTATCTTTTTTGAGTTCTTCCTGAGTCGTTTCACCATCTTTTTTCACGACGAGCATGTTTTTAGTTTTAAAGTTATTGGTGCTAACTCGACTCGTGTAGACAATTCTTGCTGATTCCACCTTGCGAGATTTTGCGTAACCATATATCAGCAAACTATCGGAATCGTAGTATGTGATGGCATAGATGAGTTTGCCCCATGGCGAATTGACTGGATGATAATGTATGGTGTCGATTTTGCTTTTTGAGATGTCATACATTTCGACAGAAGGGTACAATAGTGGATCTAATTCTATGTATTCGTCTTGATACCGCACTTCGAGTTCTTGGGTCTCGGCATTGAAGTTGCAAGTAATGTTCTCTACATAATTGCCATCTTTATCTTCCACCTTCGATGGCAGCCAATGATCATATACGTATGGGGTGTTAGAAAAATCAGAATACCTACTTGGATCTATTTTTTTACTATTTTTCAGTAATATATTGTGATTTTGACCATACATAGAGATAGAAAAAATCAAAAGAATGACCGCTGTTGAAAACTTCATTTAGGATAATATTTTATGTTTTTAAACTTTTAAATTACAAGTATATAGAGAATTTTTGAAATTTTAGTGAAGATTATTTAACCTAAAAATAAATTTATACCTTGAACATTATATTCAATTCAAGTAATTCGTATGGTTTTAAGAAGCTAAATTAAGCATAAATTATGCTTACAATTATTTTTTTTGAAAAGTTTTGAAACTATTTTTTTAAGGAATTTCTATTTTGTTTAAATGTGGAATGTAGGCCGTCTATGTGTTCAAACAAATGTGGTTTTATTGGATTCCACATTGGATCTAATAAAAAATCAATCCCTTCCCTTCTCGCTAATTTGGCAGCAGGAACAAAATCACTATCTCCTGCAATTAATATTATTTGGTCAACCTGCTTTTTCAGTGTGATTGATGCAATATCCAATCCAATTTTCATGTCGACCATTTTTTGTGTAAAATCGAATTGAACATCGTTTTCAGTCAAGTCATTAATACTGATTATTCATTTTAAAAGGTCTTTTGTTTTATCCGACTTTATTATCCACTTGTTTTTGTCTTCCAATATTCCAAGACGCAATGCAACTTTTCTTTCTTAGTTCTTCAAAAAAAGAAATTTGGAATTTATATTGATCCGACTTTGAGAAATCAATAGCTTTTCCAGTAATTGGATTATGTTGTTTTTTGTCATAGGGCAGACAGTCATAATAAAATATTCTGTATAAATCGAAAATCTCTCCTTTTGATTGTTCTAGATGCTTTAAACACATGGTATATAGATCACTTGCTGTTTTATTTGGGTCAAGGCTTTTTATTCCTAAAATGCTTCGATATCTTTTGCGAAAAAACCCTCCGTCAACTAAAATTGCAGTTTTCTTTTTTATTTGAAATTATATATAAAAAAAGCTCTAGGTTTGGTATTCTCGCTATATGATTAACATGAGAATACTCTGCCAAGAGCACTATTTTACAAAGATATATAATAATTTTGAATAATTCTAACTTTTTATACATGTATTTGTGGGTTCTTTGAATTTAATTTTGGCTCAATATTTTCAATTCGGAATTCAAATATTAAGCTATTGACCATTCTTAAGATAGTCTCTTACAAATTCCTGAAGTTCAATTCCATGTAGATTTTTTGCAATGATTTTACCTTGATTATCTACAAGATAATTGGCTGGTATAGTCGTAATTTTGCAGGCATTCATAAGAGGAGCTTCGTCTCCCTTGAGGTGAGATGCCTGATACCAGCGATCAGCGCCATCTTTTTGTATAGATTTTGTCCAGTTACTTTTACTGGAGTCTAGAGCATAAGCGATGATTCCGAATCCCATATTATGCGTCTCCTCCCAAAGTGGTACTAGTACGTTGCGATTTTCATATCGACAGGGAGCACACCACGATCCCCAGAAGTCGATTAAAGTCAGCTTGTCCGCAAGTATATCTCGCAGATTAAATGTATCAGAATTCATCATAGGAAGACGAAAGTCTGGCACCTCGCCGCCTATCATGAGGGGTAGTTTGCGAGAGTTTGCAATTTTGCACAGTTGGGTGACAAATTGATTTTCTGGTTGACTGCTGCGCCATTTTGAGCATTGATTCCACACAAATTCAGGAACTCGTTCATAATCATTTTCAGGACTTACTAATCTATAAGCTAGCATTCCGGCCAATACATTATTTGTGTCCTCTGCAAATTTCATCATGCTTTCCTGAAAGTGGATTTTTGCTATTTCTTCATCAAGGATGGTCGTTTCTTCATTTTCTAATGACCGTATTTCATTGATATATTCATGATAGGCTTGTATTCTTATGTCTCGCAATTTTTCCAATTCAGAATTGCTCGGACTAGGATCAATAAATCGAAAGGTAGAGAAAAGGCTATCGGCTTGTGCTATGAGGTGAATTGGTGATATTCCATCGTAAATGACGGGAATATAATTCGATTTTAATGGGTCATTATTTTCTAATTGATTTTTATACTTACTTCCTTTTTTCTGTATGGCAATAAGGTAGAGACATGGATTTTCTACCGTTTCCAAGTTTTTAAATTCGAATGTCCCATCCTCAGTAATTAAGGAAGAATCGATCACTTCTGACAAATAACTTGCAGCCAAGGCATCCAGACTTTTTGTATCCAATAAATATACTTTTGAATCCCAATCAGAATCTTCCCTTATTTCCAACTCTCCTAATATCCTTTGAGAAGAATTACAGGCACTGAAAAGTCCAATTAATACCAATAGAAGCCACTTCATTGTGATTATTATTTTATGACAAATGTAACCCCACTTTAATTATCGATTGGTAACTGTTATCACAAAATGTTCAATTGCGGTAAAAAAAACGGAGGTGTAGCATAAGATTAGCAATCTCAAAAATGCTGTAACAAAGAGGAATCCTCCTTTCAAAATATTGGTTTCATTTTTATTTATAAATGCTCTTTGACTTTGGAACAATACCTCCAAATTGACATTCATGGTGGTGAAAATGAAATGCGACTCTCATCATTTATCTGAATTGCTTACTTTTGCGGGCTTTAAATAGAAAATAATAACTCATGTCTCTAAAGGCGGAAATTGCAAAAAGAAAAACATTCGGAATAGTTTCGCATCCGGATGCAGGGAAAACCACATTGACAGAAAAATTGCTCTTGTTCGGAGGTGCCATCCAAGAAGCTGGAGCCGTAAAATCGAATAAGATCAAGAAACATGCAACTTCTGATTTTATGGAGATAGAGAAGCAAAGAGGAATCTCGGTGGCGACCTCGGTCATGGCATTTGAATATAGGGACAAACAGATTAACATTCTTGATACTCCCGGTCACAAGGATTTTGCCGAAGACACTTACCGGACTCTTACTGCCGTGGACAGTGTCATCGTCGTCATTGACGTAGCGAAAGGGGTTGAGGAACAAACGGAAAGGTTGGTAGAAGTGTGTAGAATGAGAAAAACTCCCATCATCGTCTTTATCAATAAGCTCGATCGAGAAGGAAAGGATGGCTTCGACCTTCTGGATGAGGTCGAAGAAAAACTAGGCATTAAGGTGACACCACTAAGTTGGCCAGTGGGCATGGGATCGCAGTTTCAGGGTGTTTATAATTTGTACGAAAAGAACTTATTGCTCTTTAGCCCGCATTCAAAAGATTTAGAAGAAGGTATAAAAATTACGAATATAGACGATAATCTACTCGATAAAAAAGTAGGTGATCGAGCGGCCAATCAATTAAGAGAAGACCTAGAAATCGTGACTCAAGTTTATCCTGATTTAGACAGGGATGCTTACTTAAATGGAGAAATATCGCCGGTATTTTTTGGCAGTGCTATTAATAACTTCGGCGTACGAGAATTGCTGGATTGCTTCGTGGATATAGCTCCTGGACCCCTGCCGCGAATGACAGAAGAACGGCTTGTCAGACCTGAGGAAGAAGCTTTCAGTGGTTTTGTATTTAAAATTCATGCCAATATGGATCCCAAGCATCGAGATAGAATTGCCTTTCTTAGGGTGGTAAGTGGCACATTCCAAAGGAATACCAACTACCGAAGTATGAGGCTAAATAAAATGATCAAATTTTCTAACCCGACAGCCTTCATGGCTTCAAAAAAATCAGTTATTGACGAAGCATTCCCTGGTGATATCGTGGGCTTGTATGATAGTGGAAATTTTAAAATCGGAGATTCACTAAGTGAAGGAGAAACCTTGATTTTTAAAGGCATTCCTAGTTTTTCACCAGAACAATTCAGATTTGTCAACAACACGGATCCACTGAAAACCAAGCAGTTGAATAAGGGACTAGACCAATTGATGGACGAAGGTGTGGCACAGTTATTCACGAAAGTAGATAATGGACGAAAAATAATCGGTACGGTGGGAGCTCTGCAATTTGATGTAATTCAGTATCGATTAAAACACGAATATGGTGCTTCCTGCGATTACGAACCCGTCAATCTTCACAAAGCTTGTTGGGTGAGCTGTAATGACCCGAAGGCATTGCAGGAATTTATATCTAGAAGAAAGCGGGACTTGGCCTATGACATCGATGAGAAATTGGTGTTTCTAGCAGAATCGGCATGGACGCTTAAGATGGCTCAAGAAAACCACCCGGAAGTTAAGTTCCACTTCACAAGTGAATTCTAAGGATTCACAAAGAAATTATACAACATCACTAGACCAGTTATAAAGATGAGAATCAACGAAATGCTTCTAAAACTCTCTTGTGGAATGTAGTTTAAAATCTTTTTGCCTATAAATGTCCCTACAAATCCTATGACCAAGAGAAACGGAATGTATATCAGAATGGATTGCGTAATGTAACCATTGGAGTAATAGACCACACTCCTAGTAAGGTCTATCATCATATCAATAGCCGCAGAAGTGGCAATGAAAACACTTTTTTCTAGATTAAACGCAGCCATAGTTAATCCTCGGATAGCGCCACCCGTGCCTAAGAGTCCAGCAGAAAAACCGGAAAGAATTCCACCAACCGCGGCATTTGACTTGGTGGGTTTTATTACTAGATTTTTGAAAATTAAAAACAACAAACTAAAAGCAATTAAAAATATTCCCAATATAAAACTCAGGACATGAGATGATAAATCCTTTGACAATATCCCTCCTATGATGACAAAAATGACCGAAGGAATGCCCAAATAAATCAACAAATTTTTATCAAGACCCTTTTTAAAGAGTAATATCTTGCTGATATTGCTTGATAAATGAAAAAGTGCCGTAATCCCTAATACTGTATGGAAGTCAAAATAAAAATTGGCAATAGGCACAAAAAACACAGAGGATCCAAATCCACCAATGGTGCCTAATATTTCTGCCAGCAGAGTAAGTAAAAGGAATGTAATGCTAATTTTCAACCTCTAAAAATTGTTTGTTTTTCGAATTTCCACTTCTACGGTTTTTAAGCCCTTCCAAGCGTATTAATTGTCAGAAATAGGTGCTGTTTCATTCTTTTTTTGCACTAATAATTCCCAAAATATGATTTTTTCGGAACAGTTTTGATAAGACTTGAAACTTATTGCGGTGTGGCAATTTTAATTGATAGTGAAGATGGCAAAAATATATCTAATTTACAATTCACAAGGTATCAATTTGAAATTCTCACTACATTTACACAATTCAAAAAACTGACTTGGTGATTGAATTAAATTTTGAAAATACGCCGTTTATTGACTTTCATACGCATCAGTTGAGGCATGCAGAGAGTGACGATATCTTGGAGATTCTTTCTATTAATTTTGGTGAAAATAAGGTTAAAAACCTTTACACCATTGGATTTCATCCTTGGTCATGCGGTGAGAATTTCTCAGAACCGAACCTCGATGCTGTGAGCCAAATTTTCGAAGATGATGAAAAATGTCTGGGATGGGGTGAGTGCGGACTGGACAAATTGATAGATTGTGATGCAACCAATCAACTGCTAATCTTTGAACAACAACTTGACCGTGCCAATCGATTGGAATGTAGCATTGTAATTCATTGCGTGAGGGCTTATGACACTCTTTTAAAATTAAAACCAAACTATCCTAAAATCAAAAACTGGGTAATACATGGTTATGCAAGGCACGAAATTCTGGCAAAGACCTTGATGAATGCCGGATTTTATCTCTCAATAGCACCTCATGAAAAAAGTTCTCTTGGTCTCCTGAAAACCATGAGAGAGATGCCCATAGATCGATTGTTTTTGGAGACTGATAGTGCTTCCTGGTTGGATATTCGGCATATTTACGAATTAGTATCAAAGGAAAGAAAAATGGACTTGGATGATTTGAAAAGACAAGTGATAGAAAACTGCAAAAACTTTTTTTGATGGAGGAGTGGAAACAACGGACAGAATTGCTCTTGGGATCTGATGCAATGACCAAACTTGCCAATGCCCATGTTTTGGTTGTAGGGCTAGGTGGGGTAGGAAGCTATGCCGCAGAATGTCTGGTAAGAGCCGGTGTCGGCAAGCTAAGTATCGTCGATGGTGATGACGTAGAGATAAGTAATAAAAATAGGCAGTTGCAAGCCTTAGACTCAACAATAGGCCGAAATAAGGCGGAATTGCTAGCCGAGAGATTTAGGGATATCAATGCCAAAATTGAAATTAAGGTGTATCCCGAGTTTTTGGAGCCTGAGGCCGTCAGGACATTACTACTGACCAAGGAATTTGATTTTGTTATGGATTGTATTGACAGTATCAAACCAAAATTGAGTTTTATTTTGCTTGCCAGAGCATTAAAATTACGATCGATTTCTGCAATGGGTGCCGGAGGAAAATTGGATCCTTCAAAAATAAAGATTGCTGACATTTCTAAAACCCGAGAGTGTAAGTTTTCACAACAATTGAAAAAAATGCTGAAACGCAAAGGGGTAAAAGATGGTGTCACGACGGTTTACTCTGAAGAGATTCAAGCAAAGCACAGCCTGGCACTTACCGATGGTGCCAATTACAAGCGATCCTACTATGGAACGATTTCTTACATGCCCGCCATGTTTGGTATGACGATGGCGGCTTATGTCATTAGGAAGTTGATCAATTCCTAGAAATAAAGTTTCTGATTAGTTTTTCGGCAGCCATTTTGAGATATTTCTCGGGCTGAGTTATCGCATTTTGAATATTAGGTGCAATATGAACCAATGCGACCGTATCGATTATATTGAGCTTCTTTTTTGCTTCCTGAGACATTTCATCGATACCGCAGACACAAGCAAAGGGAATGTGATTATCCCGTGCAAGTATCGACATGGCGGATGGCAATTTTCCATACAGACTCTGATCATCAAGTTTGCCTTCTCCACTTATGATTAGTTGAACGTCTTTTATTTCATCCTCCAGCCGGGTTTGATTCACCATAAATTGGCTGCCAGAGATATGCTTTGCATTAGAAAAAGCCATCATGCCACCGCCGATTCCGCCTGCGGCACCTGAGCCGGGAATATTAGCTATTGAAACCATTAAATCCTTCTCGATGACCTCAGAAATATTTTTCAGACCTGTATCTAGCAATTTTATTTCTTCATCATTTGCACCTTTCTGACGAGCATACATATAGGCCGCTCCTTGTGGTCCATAAAGCGGATTTTGTACGTCGCAGATCGCAAAAATTGAAAATGACGATTGCATTTTCAGGTAGTTAGATTGGTCGATTTTAACTATTTTTGGTAGGTTAGCACCTATCGGCTTTAGTTCATGGTAATCCGAGTCATAGAATTTGTAACCGAGAGCATTGGCAATTCCTATACCAGCATCATTGGTGGCACTACCGCCAATAAAAAGATAAATCTTATTGGCTTTTGTAATTTCTATGGCATGTTTGATTAAGAGGCCCGTTCCAAAACTCGTCGCCCACATTGGGTTTCTTTCTTCTGTGCTCAAAAGGACATAACCTGAACAACTCGCCAGTTCGATGTATGCCGTGTCGTTATTTATATAATACTCCGTCTGGATGGGTCTCATCAATGGGTCGTATGAAAGACAGGCCACAGGGGTCAATTCTATATATTTCTTGAGAATATCTAATGTGCCATCCCCTCCATCTGCCATCGGGTGAGAGACAATCGAAGCGTGAGGTAGAAACATTCGGATGCCTTCGGTAAGAGCCTCGCATACTTTTTCGGCGGATAGAGAACCTTTGAATTTGTCCGGAGCAATTAATATTTTCAATTACAATATAAAGTGAAATGCACTTATTTAATCAAAAGTAATAATTGGCACTAAATTTTTAAGACCTTTTTAGTCGTAGTTTTATGATTTTTAGTCAAAAAATTTAAGAAATACATGCCTTTTGGAAAGGCACTAAAATCCATGGAAAGTGATTCACCAGCTCGACATGAGATTTCTGAAACCAATTGCCCATAAGGGTTGAATATTCTTAGCTTTCCATTGATGTTGGATGTGACTTTGAGAATATCTATCACGGGGTTGGGTTGGATAGCGAAGTTTTCATTTTCAATACTACCATCTTGCACACTCGATTCCTCACTGAAAGGGCTGCAAACGTCTCCCGGTAGCTCATCGAATGGACTAAAAAAGAAGTCATTAAGATGGTTGTTAAAATTTTCTAATTGTGAGTAAATGGAATTTGAGTCGCTGTGTTCAAAAAGGGAGAATATATACATGATTCTGATATTTGAGTTGGGCCGAAAAGGTGCTAAATCTGTGGTTTGAGAGACTATTTTTGGAATATATGGATCGAATTCTGCTTCTTCACACACCCATCCTTCTTTAGTGTATATATCACCTTCAAAAATATAATTTACAGTATCTGTGCTCCACGGATTGTAACCCGTTCCAGCAGACGTCATGGGTGAGCCATCTAACCATAGTCCATTGGCTATATTATGATAGATTACATCATTGCCATTCATAAAGTTTCTTACGGGAGTATTACTATTGAGTAATCGATAAGTGGTGTAGTCCATTTTAGCATTTATGAGTGTATCTGGATTCTGTGGGTAGGATTCGCAATAACTGGGGTTGTTGGGTTTGTCTCCATTGCGGGACAAGGGAAACATTCTTGATACAAAAACATAATCAGAGCTATTGAGGGATTTTTGATTTGCTGAATTGCTGTCTTTTTCTTGGTCAAAAAGTAAGAGGGTATTCCACTCCGGTATGCTACAAATCTGATCATCACCATTGAACCCAAAATAAGAATCTAAAAACAAACTTACGCTGGGGCAAAAGATGTCACTTTCACTTACAATCGACATATTTATCTCTAGAAAGAGTGTGTTGTCCGTCCATGGGTTTTCATCGCACTGGTAGCCATATAGAAGATATGAAATATTGAAAATGGGACTCGTGCCATAGGTGGTAGTCGTTGTAAAATAAATAATTTTGTCTGGTATCGCCTCCTCTTCAGGATACTTAAAATTGGCATATACGAATGGGAAATCACCCAACTCAGGATGATAGCCTGATAAATTTGACATTTTATAGAATGGTGCTAGACTTTCTTCAAATTCAGAATCTGGAATAGTGAATCCATTCATACTTGCAAAGAAAGGATTGCCAGCCGCCGGCCATCCATATATGGACTCAATAGGTTGGTCGATGATGCCATTATCTTTAAAATCTGCTCGATGAGCTAAGATTTCTTCTTTAGTCACTTCATAAAATTCCGTAATTGGATAAAAATGAACATAATCAGCACTAAAACCTGACTCCATTTTAAAATCCTGAAACCAATCATATAAATTCGGCAAAGAATTGCGAAGGTTATTTCCTATGTCTATCCCGTCGATCATTATTCCCGCTTGCCTGAGTGCAGAGCCTGACACATCGTTTCTACTAAATCCGCCTCCGAAATTGGGGTTGAACAACTGTCCATCGTTTCTCAATCCTACATTGAGATTATTGGGAGAGAATTCAGTCGTTTTAGTTTGGCTATAATTTTGCGTAATTATGCATGTCATAATGAAGAATAAGAGGTAAAGCCTTTTCATAGTATTGTTGATTTTCTGTCCTGCAAGATAAGTATAATTACATTGATTTCGACTAAAAATGTAATCAATTGTCTTCTTGGACAATTAAATCAGAATCCATCATCAATCTTTCATCACCCCTTCTTTAAATCGTTGAGAGGCGACTTGATAATAGGAAATACATAATTTTTGAAGGGAATCAACATTAGATTCCAATAGTTGCAAATCATTCGTTTCTGAATTCCAGTCAAATTGTTTTACTTCCTGTTTGTCATTGAGTTGGGTGAGTATATTGCCCTTTAGAAATCCTAGTGTACGATAATTGGCAATGAAAGCTCTCGTCTTATATTGATCCATTTGATTTACATCCATTCCGAAAAATCGGCTGTCATACGACCAATGCAAGTATCCAAAAAGTGTGGGCATGAGATCGATTTGTGAACATAAATCAGTCACTCGTCGACTTTCTTCCTTTAGGTTAAATATGAATGCAGGAATGTGATGTTTGTCGATGTTTAATTCCCATTTTCCGGCACTGCTGGCACAGTGATCTGCCACGATGACGAACACCGTATTGGCAAACCAAGGTCTTGATTTTGCATTTTGAATGAATTCTTTCAAAGCAAAGTCCGTATAATTGACAGCCCCGTCTCGGTTTTTATGATTTAAAATGGAGCTATCAGAGGGATAGGTGAAGGGTCTGTGATTAGAGGTGGTCATGATAAACTGAAAAAACCTTTTCCCATTTGCGTAATTCTCATCCGCTTCTTTCAAAGATTGAAAATAGATGTCTTGATCGCAGACACCCCACGCATTTTCAAAGCTCACCTCCTCATCAGGAATATTTTGTCTTTTGATGTCGATGTTGTCAGATAATGGGTTGCCTCGGTTTCGATCAACTATTTTAAAGCCTTGACTACCAAAAAAATAATTCATGTTGTCAAAATACCCGTCGCCACCATACAAAAAACTCAAGGAATAGTCCTTATCACGGAGAACAGAAGCGATGGAATATAAATTTTCATTATTGGGTCTCCTCACGATACTATGACCCGGTGTAGGAGGTACACATAAGGTCAGTGCTTCCATCCCTCTGACGGTTCTCGTGCCGGTCGCATAAAGATTGGAGAAAAAAATCGATTGGGTGGAAAGCGAGTCCATAAAAGGTGTGAGGTTTTGCTGATTGCCAAAACAACCTAAAAACTCAGCACTCAAACTTTCGATTGTGATAAGGACGATGTTTGGGTGAATTTCGTCTAAGGAATCCGTTATTTTTCGTTCAATTGGGTCCACAGAATTGAGATTAAAATGTGTGTTTTTACAGCTCAGGTCTTTATCGAGTAGACCAATGGCTTCCTCGGAATTTATTTTTTTATAAAATTGGTTATAGTCTAACTGATTGGAACGAAAAGCGGCGAAAAATGACAATTCACCGTTTTTACTGAGCTCATTATTAAATCTATTTTCACTCCAGTTCCCTTGATCATTATTGACATATTTTATCGATATAAAACTGATTATCAATGGAATAAAAGCCATTTTTAATCTGCTGCTGATACCATCTTGCTTGCTATATGTACTTGTGAATATCCCCCATTTTCTAAACGCAAAAATAATCAGTGCAATCATGGTAATAAGTATGGTCAGTATCCATGGAATTGGATAAGATTCATTGATGTTTTGTACCACTTCATACGTGTATATGAGATAATCGACGGCTATGAAATTGTATCGGGCATGAAATTCATCCCAAAAAGGTATTTCTCCCATGAGTCCGAATAGTACCAAGAAAAAGGTCAGCGAAAAAATGAAGTAGGTCAGTATAATGTCTATTTTGCCTCCAATCAATTTTTTTGGAAAAAGTATCAAATAAATCAGATAAGGAAGATAAATGATGAGTGCTTCTGCAAAATCAAAATAAAATCCGATTAAAAAAATTTTTAAAAATTCCAGTGGAGAACTCGAAATTCCTGAAAAACTTTGGCTCAATAACACCACTCTCAATATTGTACTTAATCCAATGTACATAAATATAGATGCGAAATAGAGTGAAAACCGTGTTTTAAAGAGCTTCTTTATCATTCAAAAAAAAATTGAATTTTGTTGAATATTAATATATTGAAAATACTTCTTCCAAAAGGTCTTCCACTTTGGCGAGTTGAACAATTTTAATTTTTTCTTTATTCTTTGATGGCGCCTTGGTATTGTACTTTGAGATGAATATTTTCTCAAAGCCCAATCTATCAGCCTCCTGAATCCGTTGCTCTACTCTGCTCACCGGACGTATCTCGCCCGAGAGACCTACTTCGCCTGCAAAGCACCATTTTTTAGAGACAGAAATATCTTCAAGCGAGGATATCAAAGAGGTAATCACGGCGAGGTCAATGGCCGGATCCGAGACTTTGATCCCTCCTGCCATGTTGAGAAAGACGTCTTTCTGACCAAACATAAATCCACCTCTTTTTTCCAATACAGCGAGCAACATCGACAACCTTCTCAAGTCAAAACCCGTGGCCGACCTCTGCGGTGTACCATATATGGCCGTACTGACTAAGGCCTGAGTCTCGATCATCAATGGTCTCAACCCTTCTAGCGTTGCAGCAATGGCATTTCCACTTGATTCCTCCGGATTCTGGGAGAGCAATAGCTCTGAGGGATTGTCTATTTCTCTCATTCCGGTACTCTCCATGGCATAGATACCCAACTCGTCAGTTGAACCAAACCTGTTTTTCAGAGATCTTAAAATCCGATAACTGTAATGTTGGTCTCCTTCAAATTGCAATACCACATCGACGATATGTTCGAGTACTTTTGGCCCAGCTATTCCACCTTCTTTCGTGATATGTCCAATGATGAATGTCGGAATATTGGTATCCTTGGCAAATCGCTGGAGTTCTGCGGTACATTCTCTTACTTGTGAGACACTCCCAGCCGCCGAATCTATGAAAGGACTCGTCACCGTCTGTATGGAATCGACGATCAATATACTGGGTGAAAGCTGGTCAGCTTGCTTGACGATTTCTGAGACATCGGTTTCATTGTATATGAGACATTCAGGATTGGATTTATTGATTCTTAGGGCTCTCATTTTTATCTGTTCGGCACTTTCTTCGCCCGAAACGTATAGTACGGTTTTCCTTTGATGCAGAGCCAATTGCAATAAGAGTGTGGACTTTCCTATGCCGGGGTGTCCGCCTACCAGAATTATGCTTCCAGGTACTAATCCACCACCCAACACTCGGTCGAGTTCTTTACTTCCGGTCTTATATCTCAGGGTATTTCCACTTTCGATGGAGTCAATGGAAATGGGTATTGGTTTCGGTTTTTTTGACTTTCTTAAGGTGTTTTTTTCGGTGGTATTCGCCTTGACTACGGTTTCTTCTACATAGGTGTTCCATTCGCCGCAGGATGGACATTTTCCGACCCATTTTGGGGACTCGGCACCACAATTACTGCAAAAAAATACTGTTTTCGTCTTTGCCAATGTTCTTGTTTTAATGAAGAAGTTGAATGTTTATAAGATGCAAGTTACAAATTCAATAAGAATCCAAAGTTAAAACCAGAGTTGAACAATTTTTGAGAGTCATATTGCCAAACATAATCCACTCGTAAAAATTTAATCGGGCCGATTCCTATGTTTTCAATGCCGAGATTCCATTCGAGATAGTCACTATCTAAGGTACGATTAAGATAAGAAGTACCTACAACAAATTTTAGATCAAGGTCTCTAAGATAAGGAATCATATCCATGATGTATCCATTAAAATGCTGCTGAAGGTGAATTTCTAAATAATTTTGATTAGTACTGAATTTGTATTGTGGCATATTCAGAAAAGTGGCATTTTCATTTTGGATGTTATATACTCCATTTTGGCTGGCACCAAAATGAAAACGATCAACAAAACTACTTAAATCTCGATGCAAGAACAAACCATACGTCACATTAAAGACGGTATATCCCCATAGTTTTAAATTTATCTGATCCCAAGATATTCCCATTCTGATTTTTGAAAAATCAACATCACCACTCACCAATGGAATGCCTTGTTCATACTGTACCTTAAAAGTTGGCCATCCGCCGCTTACTTTGCTCTTAAAATTGCCGAATTGATACACTTTGATAAATGGACGGTACTTAAATGAAACCCTGTAAAGTAGTCCTCCATGAGTCACGACCTCTTCATTTACATCTTTAGTGGATGGAAAATCATTACTTTCATATTCGTCATTCTTATAAAAAAAAGAATAATTTGTATTGACTTTTAACGTATTACGCTGTTCGTACTTGACCCTAAAATTGACATACAAATTATTGGTGATTTCATTAGAATAATCAATTTGTGCATACTTTGATTGATACCATTTAGACTCATTATCTTTATAAAATAGGCTGTAAAAAGTGTTCCATGCACTGAAGAAACTTGTTTCGTTATAAAAATTTTGATAATTATTTCCGGCACTGAATTTAACCCTGCCTCTATCCATTTTATTAAATTTGTACTGAACTTCAAGTGAGAACTTAAATTTCTTATCCGCAAAACCGTAACGTGGAGTGATACTGAGAGCGAATACTTTATCATAATTTTTATTGGCTTTTTCGTAATCGAGGTTATAGTTGATATTCCATCCCTCAATGGCATTGAATTGAAACGCAGTAAGCAATGACGAAAATGAAAGTTGTTTATGCTCGAATGAGTTATTCCAAGTATATCCTGTGATAGGATTGTACCAATGAAAGGCATTTGATTTCGAATCTAAGGAATCCAGATATGATTTTGAATTTCTAATGATATACAAAGAATCTCTTTTGACATAGTCCTTTTTCTCCTCGATTAATAACGGTACAGGTCTGATACTATCCCAATACAATTCTGATTGGTCAATACTTTGGGGTTGGTGTATTAATACATTTTCATCAAATTGATACGATGAAGGTAATACTTCATAGTCTGAAAAGGAATAAACCATATAACCGCTGGCTTTAAAAGCAAAAAAATGGGCATATATGCTCGAAGTTTGGTCCTTGACGACATAGGTATTAGACCAAGGCATGAAGACTTGTTTGACATTTAAGGAGTCTAAAAAGCTGTCATAATTGAATCCATCATTAATCTTGAGGTCGAGAGATGTCAATGCATAGGAACGGTCGTCAATAAAAAGATATCCCTTAAAACAAGGACTGCCATTTGATTTTGGAAGAATGGCGATTTTATGCGTTAATCTGCCATTGTTTACCACAGACCCATCATACCTAAATCGATAATGGTCAAATGCATGGTCATTCAGTGGTGATACTAGGGTTCGTTCTAGTTCTATATAATTATTATAGTAGTTGATTTTGGTCAGAGAATAATTGTTCATCGTGAGGTCTATCTGGCTGCCACTGGTCTTTCCTGCATATATTTCCTCTTTCCACTGTCTAGGAGCCCGATGCCGGATTTTTGCCTTTGACTCACTCAGATATAAAATGGCGTTTCTTGTGGAATCCAGCAATCCATCCAAATCACCTATATTTTGATTTAAAAACTTTTCTGGGGCATCAATCAATTTTAAAACCCCTTTGATATACAAGTCATTTTGAAAATCCAAGGACTCGGGGTTATTCTTGTTTTTGTATTTGATAACATTTCTCATAATAGCATACGCAGGGTCTTCGGCATCGGCATTCACCGTTATTGCAGAAATGACATAACTCGCCTCTTTGAGTTGAAAATTAACGGTTTTTGGTTGTGACAAATCTTTGATATTGATATTTATAGACTCGGTTTCGTAGCCTACATAAGCACAGTTAATGGTATAATTTCCTGGTATCGAAAGATCAAGTTTGTACTCTCCATTTTGATTTGAAAAGGTGCCGGAAGAAGAGTTTTCTATATAAATACTCGCAAATGCCAAAGGAGAACCCTCGATATCCACAATTTTTCCAGACACCTGTCCCATACCAACCACCGGTAGGAAAATTAAAAGTACGAGACAATATGCCAAGCTGAATATATTCACCGTTTCTGCATTGATTCAAAGTTAGGACAAAAGTAAAACAATCACACAAAATCTAAATTGACTGCTCCAATTATAATTTGGTATCAAATGATTTAAGGTGGTATTAATTGAAATTCTTTTCTACGAAAATGTACTTTTGCAATTCTATTTTAAAATACGAATTTAGTAATGGATATTAAAGATATAATCAGTCATAGCAAAGAATACGGATTTATTTTTCAATCAAGCGAAATCTATGATGGTCTAAGTGCCGCTTATGATTATGGCCCTTATGGGGTAGAATTAAAGAATAACATCAAGCAATATTGGTGGAAATCCATGGTGCAAATGCATGAGAATATTGTAGGTATCGATGCCGCCATTTTTATGCATCCTAAAACGTGGAAAGCCTCAGGACATGTTGATGCTTTTAATGACCCTTTGATTGACAATAAGGATTCTAAAAAGAGATATCGTGCCGATCAATTAATAGAAGGCTATGCTGAAAAAATTGAAGCCAAAATACAGAAGGATGTTGATAAGGCGAAAAGCCGTTTTGGTGATGCGTTTGACGAGCAGCAATTCCGTACGACGAATGATAGAATCATAGCACGACAAAATGAGATAGATGCAGTAATGAAGCGATTGGGCAATGCGATGCGAGAAGGCAATATGGACGAACTTAAAACCATGATTGACGAATACGGAATCGTATGTCCTGAGAGTGGCAGTCGAAACTGGACTGAGGTACGCCAGTTCAATCTGATGTTTTCTACGCAACTGGGAAATATTGCTGGCGAGGAAGGAAAATTATACCTAAGACCCGAGACGGCACAAGGTATCTTCGTCAATTTCCTCAATGTGCAGAAATCTACGAGACAGAAAATTCCTTTTGGGATAGCACAAATAGGGAAAGCATTCAGAAATGAGATTGTCGCTCGACAGTTCATCTTCAGAATGAGGGAATTTGAGCAGATGGAAATGCAGTTTTTTGTAAGACCTGGAGAAGAAATGCAATGGTATGAATATTGGAAAGAAGCGAGGCTCAAGTGGCACAAAGCACTCGGAACTGATGCGTCAAAACTTAGGTTTCATGATCATGACAATTTGGCTCACTATGCCAATGCCGCCGTCGATATTGAGTTCGAATTTCCATTTGGATTCCGGGAATTAGAGGGCATACACTCCCGTACTGATTTTGACTTGAGTCAACACCAAGAATTATCAGGTAAGAAATTGCAGTTTTTTGACCCAGAACTGAACGAAAATTATGTGCCTTATGTCGTCGAAACTTCCATCGGTTGTGACCGAATGTTTTTGGCACAACTGAGCAATGCCTTGCAAGAGGAAGCCGTCCCTGATGCGGAGGGCAATGAAAGTACTCGTACAGTGCTTAAGCTGCATCCTGCATTGGCTCCTGTAAAAATTGCGGTGCTACCTCTCTTGAAAAATAAAGAAGAACTCACCAATGCTGCCACGGATGTATTCAATTCATTGAAAAAACACTTCAATGTTCAATACGATGAAAAAGATGCCATCGGACGTCGCTATCGCCGACAAGATGCCATTGGTACACCGTACTGTGTGACCATTGATTTTGATACTTTAGAAGATAATTCTGTGACGATAAGAGATCGAGATACCCTGGAGCAAGTAAGAATTCCGATAGATCGCATCGCAGACCACGTGAGAGTAAAAACAGACATCAACGAATTGCTTTAATGTAATAATTTTAGAATGAAAATCGCAACCTACAACGTGAACGGCATAAGAGCCGCTATTACCAAAGGACTTTTTGAATGGGTAGATGAGCAAGATTTTGACGTGTTATGCCTTCAAGAAACCAAAGCAGAAGAAAGCCAAATCGACGAGTCTGTCCTAGATAATGCGGGGTATCATCACTACTGGCACAGTGCCGAAAAAAAGGGTTACAGTGGAGTGGCAACATTTACAAAAACTCCGGCCACACAGGTGATTGCCGGTATGAATAATCAAAAATATGACAGCGAGGGCAGAATTTTGAGAACGGACTTTGGGGATATCACATTGCTCAATTGTTATTTTCCATCAGGAAGTAGTGGAGAAGACCGACATGAATTCAAAATGCAATTTTTAGCAGATTTTGCACCTTGGATAGAGACACTTAAGAAGGAAAGACCCAATCTTATCATCGTAGGTGATTACAACATTGTACATAAAGAAATTGACATTCACAATCCTGAACGCAAGGACAATCCATCGGGTTATCGACCAGAGGAAAGAGCATGGATGGACGATTGGTTCGGCAAGATGGGATTTACAGATGCCTTTCGGTGGTTGCACTCAGAGCAGCAGGATGTGTATTCGTGGTGGAGTTACAGAGCTGGTTCGAGGCAGAAAAACAAAGGCTGGCGGATTGATTACATCTCGGTCTCTGATACATTAAAGGATCGGGTACAATCAGTCGTCCATTACCCTCATGTGTTGCACTCTGATCATTGCTGCATAGAGATGGAAATGGAGGAGTAGGGGTTTAAATTGCCAATTGTAAGCATCAATAATTAATTTTCAATAGACTTTATGGCAGATAAATTGAAATCCGACGCAATCATCATAGGTGGTGGTATCATGGGGGCAACGATGTCCGTAC
>ERZ795053.1379-NODE-1379-length-30807-cov-8.899616_pt1 | contig 30807 bp, 33 predicted proteins | sample MGYA00375137_ERZ795053 | MGnify/ENA primary metagenome ERZ795053 (study PRJEB30182, sample SAMN05720284) | activated sludge metagenome | isolation source: Anaerobic digester | place: Hong Kong | collected 2014-12-17 ...
CAGGCCGGGAGCCGTCATGGACTATGCGATCGTCTGCGCGGTGGCGCTCTTTCTCATCGTGGTGACGACCGTGCTGCATTACGAGGTCCTGCGCCTCACCGCCGACCTGATGCCGCGACTCTCGATCCGCCCCCGCGCCCGCATCCTGGTGGTGATCGCGGCCGCCTTCTTCGCCCACAGCGTGGAGATCGCGCTCTACGGCTGGGCGTATTGGGCGGCGGGCAACCACCTCGGGCTCGGGGCGATCTCGGGCGCGCTCGAAGGCACCCCGGTCGACTACCTCTATTTCTCCGCGGCGACCTTCACGACGCTCGGCGTCGGCGACCTGGTCGTCGCGGGACCGCTGCGCATCGTGGTGGGACTCGAATCGCTCAACGGCCTGATCCTGATCACCTGGACGGCGTCCTTCACCTATCTCTCGATGGAGCGCTTCTGGCTCGATCACCGCTGACCGGGATCCGGGAGGCGGGTCCATTGCCCGAAGCCGAGCCGGCTCTCCCAGGGCGCCGCCTGCCCCCGGAGTGCCCGGGCCGCGCGCACGACCCCGAGATGCGTGACCCAGAGCACCGGCACCGCGTCCGCAGCGGTTTCGGCGAGCGCCGCGCCGACCCGCTCGGCGAGCATGGCGACGCTCTCCCCGCCATGGGGGCGGGCGCCGTGGAAATCTTCGGCCCAGGCGTCGATCTCGCCGCGGGGCAGGTCGTCCCACCGCCGGCCTTCCCAGGCGCCGAAATCCATCTCGGCGATGCGCGCATCGATCCGGAGGCCCAGCCGCCGGGCGGCGGCGATGCGCTCGGCGAGGCGCCGGCAGCGGGTGCGGGGGCTCGACACGATGCCGGCGACCCGTGGCAGGCCGGCGAGAAGGCTTGTCGCCGCCGCCTCGAAATCCGCCGCCAGCGGCAGGTCGCTCCGGCCATAGCAGAGGCCTTCGCCGCCGAGCGGCCGCGTGTGGCGCAGGAGGATCAGAGGCACGCCAGCACGCCGAGGTAGAGCCCGAGCTCGCTCGTCTGCTGGACCGCGCCGAGGCAATCGCCGGTATGGCCGGAAAGCCTGCGCTCGAAGCCCCGGCGCATGACGAGATGGCCGAGCGCGAGCCCGGCGAGCGCGCCCAGGGCCGCGAGCGGCGGCAGCACCGCGAGAAGCGCGAGGATCGCGAGGGCGCCGGTGCCGAGCGCGAGGCCGAGATGCCGGCCGCCGATGCCCGCGGCCATCCCGGCGCCGGCGCCCTCCGGCCGCAGGTAGCGGCTCGTCGCCATCACGGCGACGACGGAGGCGCGGCTGGCGGCATGGCCCGCCACCAGCACGGCCGGCGCGGCGCCCGCCGGCATGGCGCCGAGCGCGAGGAGCTTCGCGCCGAGCGTCAGGATCAGGGCCAGGGTGCCATAGGTCCCGATCCGGCTGTCGCGCATGATCGCGAGTGCCCGCTCCGTGGTCGCGCCGCCACCGAGCCCGTCGAGAGTATCGGCGAGCCCGTCCTCGTGCAGCGCCCCGGTGATCAGAATGCCCGCGGCGATGGCCAGCAGCGCGGCGAGGAGCGGCGGGAAGACCAGCACGGCAGCGGCGAAGACGAGGCCGCAGAGCGCCCCGACCAGGAGGCCGACGGCCGGGAACCAGCGCGGCGCGGCGGCCATGCGCGCGGGGGAGAAGAGCCCCGCCGGGATCGGCAGCCGCGTGAGGAACTGCGCCGCGACCAGCGCCGTCGCGGCTTCCTCGGCCAGGCGCTCCCTCATGCCGGGCCGCTGACGCCGGCGCTCTCGAAGCTCGCCATGTCGCGCAGCATCGCCGCGGCAGCGCGCAGGAGCGGCCAGGCGAGCAGCGCCCCGGTGCCCTCGCCGAGCCGCATGTCGAGGGCGAGCAGCGGCGCGGCACCGAGATGGTCGAGGAGCGGCCGGTGCCCGGCCTCCGCCGAGACATGGGCGAAGACCATCGCCCGCCGCGCCGCCGGCTCGAGTGCCAGCGCCGCGGCGGCTGCCGCCGTGGCGATGAAGCCGTCCACCAGCACGATCCTGCCCGCCGTCGCGGCGCCGAGCATGGCCCCGGCCATCGCCGCGATCTCGAAGCCGCCGTATTCGGCCAGCGCCCGCTCGGGGTCGAGCCGGGCGGGGGTCCGGGCCGCGGCGGCGGCGAGCACCCTGCGCTTGCGCGCGAGGCCGGGATCGTCGAGCCCGGTGCCGCGGCCGACGAGCCCGTCGAGGTCGAGGCCGGTCAGCTTGTGCCCGAGCATCGCGGCCGAGGCGGTATTGCCGATGCCCATCTCGCCGAAGGCCGCCGCCTCGCCCGGCGCCGCGGCGCCGAGGCGCCGGCCGGTCTCGAGCGCCTGGCGCGCCTGGGCCTCGTCCATGGCGGGACCGGCGAGAAAGCTGCGGGTCCCCGCGGCGATGCGATGGGAGAGCAGATGCGGATCCGCGATCGGCTCCCCCGCCACGCCGGCATCCACCACCTGCACCGGGATGCCCTGCGCCGCGGCGAAGACCGTCGCGGCCGCGCCCCCGGCGAGGAAATTCAGCACCATCTGCCGGGTGACCGCCTGCGGATAGGCCGAGACGCCTTCGAGCGCGATGCCGTGGTCGGCGGCGAAGATCGTGAGCGTGCAGGTCTCCATGCGCGGGGCGAGCGTGCCCTGGAGCTCGGCGATCTGCGCCGCCAGCGTCTCGATCCGGCCGAGCGCGCCGAGGGGCTTGGTCTTGCCGTCGATGGCGCGCCGGATCGCTGCGGCGAGGTCGGATGGGGCGGGTTGCACGGTCGTCGGGCCTCCTTGTCTGCGCCGGCCCTTATTGCCGCCCCGCCTGCCCGAGGCCAGCCCATTTCACCGCGACGAAGGCCCCGGCGCCCGGGCGATCTGGACCGCCAGGATGCCGAGCATGATGATCGCGACACCCAGCACGTCGCGCAGGCTCACGCGCTCGCCGAGGATCAAGGCGGCGGTGGCCACGCCGAAGAACGGGTTGAGGAAATGGAAGGCGGCGGCCCGCGTCGCGCCGATCCTTCCGACGAGCACGAACCAGACCATCGTCGCGGCGATGCCCGGCACCAGGGTCGTATAGACGAAGGCGATCACGAGCGGCGCGGTCCAATGGACCTGCCAGGTCTCGAGCGCCAGCGAGACCGGCAGGAGCGCCGCGGCGCCGACCAGCATCTGCAGCCCGACCACCATCCAGAGGTTGCCGCCGACCGAGACGCCGCGCACCAAGAGCGTCGCCACCGCCAGCGCCAGCACGCCGGCGAAGCAGAGCGCCAGCCCGACCGGATCGGCGCCGCCGCCGAGCCGGGCCGCCATGATGATCAGCACGCCGAGCACGCCCGCCGCGAGTCCCGCGAGCGCCAGCGGCGCCAACCGCTCCCCGAGGAAAAGCCGCCCCAGCCCCGCGACGATCAGGGGCAGCAGGCTCGCCACCACCACCGCGAGGCTCGCCTCGACGCTGCGCAAGGCCTCGAAATTGAGGCCGAGATAGAGCGCGTTCTGGCAGAGGCCGAAGACCGCCACGCCGACCCATTGCCGGCGCGAAAGGTTGATCCGCTGGCCCATCGCCCAGCCGATCGCCAGCGCGATGCCGCCCGAGAACAGGAAGCGGACGCAGAGCGCAAGGAAGGCCGGCGCGTCGGCGACGACGATGCGCGCCGAGGTGAAGGCGGAACTCCAGGCCGCGACGAAGAACAGCCCGAGCGCGACGGCGCGCCAATCCATTCCCACCCCCAGAAAAGCAACAGGCCGCGCAGGGGCGCGACCCGTGTAGCGCGTGGTCCGGAAACCGGCGCGGTGTCAGGCGTTGATCACGTCCTTGAGCTGCTTGGCGATGGTCACCTTCGCCACGCGGTCGGCCGGCTTCATCATCTGCTCGCCGGTCGAGGGATTGCGCACCATGCGCTCGGCGCGGGAGCGGCAGGCGAACTTGCCCAGACCCGGCAGGGTGACGGCGCCGCCGTTGGCGACCTCGTTGGTGACGATGGCGGTCAGCGCTTCGAGCGCGCGGTTCGCCGTGGCCTTGTCCACGCTCGCGGTCTCGGCAATGGCGGCGACGAGCTGGGTCTTTGTCATGGGCTTTTGCGTCATATGGCGTTTCCTGTCGAGCGGATCTAATGAAGCCCAGGCGGCGTGCCCGCCCCGGCATGATGGCACTTATGCCAGCCGATCACGGAAACTCAATCGCGGAATGCGCAGTGACCCCTTGTTTTATGGGGTTCTGGTGCAACCCATGCGCGACTGTTGCAAAAAAGAGTCTCCGCGCAGACCGGGTTCACAGGAATGCCGTTTCGTCGAAACTGCGCAGCTTGCGCGAATGCAGTTTCTCCAGCGGCATCTCGCGCAGGGATTCCATCGCCCGGATGCCGATGCGCAGATGCTGGGCGACCTGGCGCTTGTAGAAATCGGTGGCCATGCCCGGCAGTTTCAGCTCGCCGTGCAGCGGCTTGTCGGAGACGCAGAGCAGCGTGCCGTAGGGAACCCGGAAGCGGAAGCCGTTGGCGGCGATGGTGGCGCTCTCCATGTCGAGCGCGATGGCGCGGGCCTGGCTCAGCCGCGCTACCGGCCCGGACTGGTCGCGCAGCTCCCAGTTGCGGTTGTCGATCGTTGCCACCGTGCCGGTGCGCATGATGCGCTTCAGCTCGAAGCCGGTCAGGCCGGTCACCTCGGCCACGGCGTTCTGCAGCGCCACCTGCACCTCCGCCAGCGCCGGGATCGGCACCCAGATCGGCAGGTCGTCGTCGAGAACATGGTCCTCGCGCATATAGGCATGGGCCAGCACGTAATCGCCCAGCGACTGGGAGTTCCTCAGGCCGGCGCAATGGCCGATCATCACCCAGACATGCGGGCGCAGCACCGAGACATGGTCGGTGATGGTCTTGGCGTTCGACGGCCCGATCCCGATGTTGACCATCGAGATGCCCGCGTGGTTCGGCCGGACCAGGTGATAGGTGGGCATCTGCGGCTGGCGCGAGGCGAGCATGCCGCTGCGCCCCTTGCGGGTGGTCACCAGATTGCCGGGCTCGATCAGCGCCTCGTAGCCGGAATCGGGATCGGCCAGCGCCTCCCGGGCGAATTCCACGAATTCGTCCATGTAGAACTGGTAGTTGGTGAAGAGCACGTGGTTCTGGAACCACGAGGGGCTGGTGGCGGTGTAATGCGCGAGCCGGGCCAGCGAATAATCGATGCGCTGGGCGGTGAAGGGCGCGAGCGGCCGGGCCCCGTCCGCCCCGGGACTCGGCTTGCCGTTGACGATATGGTCGTCGGTGGTGTTCAGGTCCGGCACGTCGAAGAGGTCGCGCAGCGGGCGGTGCAGCGTGTCCTCGATGGAGCCCTCCACATGGGCGCCCTCCGCCATGGCGAAATGCAGCGGGATGGCGGTGTCGGAGGTGCCGACGCGGACCGGCATGCCGTGGTTCTGGATCAGGAGGCCGAGCTGCTGGGTCAGGTAGCCTTCGAAGAGATCTGGCCGGGTGATCGTGGTCTCGTAGACGCCAGGCTCGGTCACATGCCCGAAGGAGAGGCGGCTGTCGACCTTGGCGAAGCTCGCGGTGGTGACGCCGACCCGCGGGTAGAAGGCGCGAAAACGCCCCTTGGGCGCCTCCCCGGCCATCACCCGGGCGAAATGCCCGCGCAGGAACTCGACCGCCGCGTCGTAGCGCCGCCGGATCTCGGCCACCGCCTCGGTGGCATCGGTGAAGATGTCGTCGGCCTGCGGTGGCGGCGTGACGATCGGCAGTTCGGAGAGAGGGTTGCGGTGATGCATCGCGGCGGCCCTCAGGCAGGCAGGAGAAGCTCGGTCGGCGCGAAGCGCGTCACGTCGATCAGCCCGAGGTCGGAGATCCGCAGCGCCGGGATCACCACCAGGGCGAGCAGCGAATGCTGCATGTAGGCATTGTTGAGCCGGCAGCCGCAGGCCGCCATTGCCGCGACCATGCCCTCGGCGGCGGCGGCGACCTCCTCGGCCGGCGCGTCCGACATGAGCCCCGCGATCGGCAGGCGGACCAGCGCGATCTCCGCGCCGTCCTTCCAGACCGTCACCCCGCCCCCGACCTCGCCCAGCCGGTTCGCCGCCAGGGCCATGTCGGATTTCGAGGTGCCCACGACGATCATGTGATGGCTGTCATGGGCCACCGTCGAGGCCACCGCGCAGGGCGCGTCGTAGCCGAAGCCCGAGACGAAGCCGTTGACCACCGATCCGGTGCGGCGATGGCGCTCGACGAGCGCGATCTGGGCGACGTCCTTGGCCACATCCGCCGCCACAAGCCCGTCGACCACGGCGAGCTCCGCCTCCAGCGCCCGCGTCGGCGCCTGGTTCTCGACCACGCCGATCACCCGCGCGCGGACGCGCGTCGCACCTGCCGGCGCCGGGATGTCGAAATCGGCCGCCACCAGCCTCCGGCCCATCCGGACCGTCTCCCGCGCGCTCGCGGGCCAGGTGAAATCCGGCTCTTCGGCGAGGCAGGCGCCGTTCTCGGCCACCACCGCACCGCGGGCGATCACCGTCTCGATCGGCAGGGTCGCGAGGTCCGAGGTCAGGATGCAGTCGGCCCGCCGCCCCGGCGTGATCGAGCCGATCTCGCGCTCGAGCCCGAAATGCGTGGCGGTGTTGATCGTGGCCATCTGCAGGGCGATCAGCGGGTCGAGGCCGCAATCGATCGCGTGGCGCACCACCCGGTCCATGTGCCCGTCGTTGACCAGCGTGCCGGAATGACAATCGTCGGTGCAGAGGATGAAGTTGCGCGGATCGAGCCCCTTCTCGGTCACGGCGGTGATCTGCGCCTTCACGTCGTACCAGGCCGAGCCGAGCCGCAGCATCGCCCGCATCCCCTGGCGCACGCGCATGATGGCATCCGCCTCGCAGGTGCCCTCGTGGTCGTCGGCGGGGCCGCCGGCGGCATAGGCATGAAAGCCCGCGAGATCGGGCGAGGCGTAATGCCCGCCGACGGTCTTGCCCGCCGCCTGGGTCGCGGCGATCTCCGCGAGCATCTTCGGATCGCCGGCGATGACGCCGGGATAGTTCATCATCTCGCCGAGCCCGACGATGTTCGGCCAGGTCATCGCCTCGGCCACGTCCTCCGGCGAGATCTCGGCGCCCGGCGTCTCCAGCCCCGGCGCCGACGGCGCACAGGCGGGCATCTCGACGAAGACGTTGATCGGCTGGACCATCGCCTCGTCATGCATCAGCCGCGCGCCCTCGAGCCCGAGCACGTTCGCGACCTCGTGCGGATCGACGAACATGCTGGTGGTGCCGTGCGGGATCACCGCGCGCACGAACTGGCTGACCGTCAGCATGCCGCTCTCCACATGCATGTGGCCGTCGCAGAGCCCGGGGATCAGGTAGCGCCCGCCCGCGTCGATCACCCGGGTCTCGGGGCCGATCATCGCCGAGGCATCGGGCCCGCAGGAGGCGAAGCGCCCGGATTTGATGGCGATGTCGCTGCCCGGGATCGCCTCGCGGCTGTGCACGTTCACCCAGGTGCAGTTGCGGATCACCATGTCGGCCGGTTCGCGGCCCGCGGCGACCGCAACGAGATCGGCGGCCACCTCGGGCCACGGACGGATGGACTGGGTCATGTCACACGCTCCCCTGCGGCCCGCCGGCATGCAAGCGATACCGCCGCTCGAGCCGGGTGGAAAGCCGTTTCCGTTCTCGTTCCCGTCCCCGCGACCGCGCCGAGGCCGCATCAGGGGACCACGGTGGCCGCCACGGTCTCGGCCGCCGCGCCGCCGGCGGTGACCACGACGAGGGCCGTTCCGCCCTCGCGCCCGGTCGAGCCGTATGTATGCGGCACATCGGGGTCGAAATAGAGGGCGTCACCCTCGTCGAGCAGGATCTGCGCGTCACCGACAGTCACCGCGACCTTTCCGCCCAGGATGAACACGAGTTCGGCCCCGTCGTGCCGATGCGGGGACGAGGTCGGTCCTCCTGCCGGGAACACGGCCAGATAGGCGTCCATCAGCCGGTCGGTCGCCGGAAAGTTCAGGCTCTCGAAGAAATAGGCGGGTCTTGTCCCGCCGGCAGTCTCGGGCAGGCGAAGCCGGTCCTGCCGGCGCACCACGGTCACGGTCCGCTGCACGCCGGCATCGGTGAAGAAATGGTCGAGCCCCACGCCGAACACCATGGCGATGCGCAGGAGCGTCGGCAGCGTCGGAAAGACCTGGCCGCGCTCGATCTTGGACAGCATTCCCGGCGAGAGGCCCGTGTGCTCGCCAAGCTGCACGAGGCCGAGTTTCCTGGACTGGCGCAGCCCGCGCACCTTCGACCCGATCCGGTATTGCTCCAGCCCGTCCGCGATCGTTTCCGATACCATGCGCGCTTCCCGTTTTTCCCCTGAAGCAATGTTTGCCGTCCGGTTGTATCATGATGAAAAAGAATGTCTCTTCACGAAAATGTGCCTGGTATGAAAAAAGTCTTTCACTAGCTGACAACCCGTCGCCGTCGGGTGGAACACCGAAAGGCGGATAGACGGCAATGCCAGCACAGGAAGGACCCAAGCATGATGATGAAGTCGAGGACGCTCTTCGCCGCCGCGATCGCGGCCATCGGGATCACGGCCGGCGCCGCGCAGGCTCAGCAGGCCGATATCGTCGACACTGCAATCGGCGCCGGCAGCTTCAACACCCTGGTATCGGCGGTGCAGGCGGCGGAACTCGTCGATGCCCTGAAGGGCGAGGGCCCCTTCACCGTCTTCGCGCCGACCGACGAGGCCTTCGCGGCGCTTCCGGCCGGCACGGTCGACGACCTGCTCAAGCCCGAGAACCGCGACCAGCTCGTCGCGATCCTGACCTATCACGTCGTGCCGGCCAAGGTCATGTCCGCCGACATCGCCGGCAAGACGGCGACGGCCAAGACGCTTTCCGGCGGCGAGCTCGCGATCGACGCGACGAGCGGGGTGACGGTCAACGACGCCAAGGTGGTGACCGCCGACATCGAGGCCTCGAACGGCGTGATCCATGTCGTCGACGCGGTCATCCTTCCGCCCGCCAACTGATCCCCGCCATCCCCGCCATTCGGGCCGCGCAGGCAATCCGCGCGGCTCCCCCAACGGAGAAAGAGCATGAAGGCACTCAACGTCGTCACCCTGATCCTGCTGATCGTCGGCGGATTGAACTGGGGTCTCGTCGGCATCTTCGGCCTTGACCTCGTCGCGACCCTGTTCGGCGCCGGCTCGGCGCTGTCGCGGCTGGTCTATGTCCTGGTCGGATTGTCGGCCCTGTGGCAGATCCGGCCGCTGACCGCCGCCCTCGGCGGCCACGCGTCCCCGGTCGGGCACCGCTGAAGCGACCCGGGCCCCGGTGCCGGGGCCCGGTCACCGATCCGTCGCACTCGACGGTTTGACCGGCCGCGATGGGAAGCAGGAGTTTCTCCGGCCTGAATTCGCGTGATGCCGGGCGGCAGCATCACGCTTCCCGAGCCGAAGGCCCGACATGGTGCTCGGAATGTCAGGCAGGCGCCCTCGCGAAGACCTCCGCCACAATGGCTTCGAGCATTGCGGCATCGGCGTCGCCGAAGGCCGCCGCGCGGTCGCTGTCGATGTCGAGCAGGGCGATCAGCGCGCCGGAGGCATCGAAGACCGGCACCACGATCTCCGAGCGCGTGCTCGAGGCGCAGGCGATATGGCCGGGAAAGGCATCGACGTCCGGCACGATCTGCGTCCGGCGCTCCCGCGCCGCGGCACCGCAGACGCCGCGCTCGAAGGGAATGACCAGGCAGCCGTGCCCGCCCTGATAGGGGCCGATCTTCAGGAGACCCGGCGCCACCACCCGGTAGAAGCCCACCCAGTCGAAGCGCGCGTCGGCATGGTAGAGCTCGCAGGCGATCGTGGCCATCAGGGCGATCGCATCGGATTCGCCCGCGGTGAGCGCCCGGATCCGGGCGGTGACTTCGGCTTGGTCGAGGGGCATCGACAACCCCCAGCTGCGCCCCTGCGCTACTCCCGCCGGGAGATCGGCGCAAACGAAAACGCCCGGATGTTCCATGTGCCAGTGCCCTCGCCGTCGATACTCATCTGACCCAGGCGAAGGGCCACCAGCCCGATCGACCCGTGGCGATCGGACCGCGCCGGCCCTGCCGGGGGCCGGCGCGCTTCGCACGCCGTCCAGGGCCGTCCCGTCCCGATCCTCAACCAGCGGGTAGGCCGCACCTCCCTCGCCCTGCGGCTTGCGCCTCCGGGCGACCGGACCGAGCAAGGCGCCACCGGCGCCTGGCCGTCATCGGTCCGGGGGAATGCGCTGCGGGCCACGCGGGGCGCGGCCTTCTTCCCGGCCAGAAATCCGGACCAGCCGCGACAGCGTCGGCCGGGCGGAAAGGGCGCCGGTATCACGACACGCCACCTGCCTTCTGCCTCTGCCCCGTGCTGATGTGCCGGCGAAACGGCGGAGACCCCGCGTCCACGAGGTCGGTCCGTGTCGGGTACGCCCGGGCCGCATGGCCCGGGCGTTTCCGCGAGAAGGCCGGGGGCCTCAGAAGACGTAGGCGCGCTCGCCGTGGTCGGCGAGGTCGAGGCCCTCGCGCTCGCTCTCGGGGGTCACCCGCAGGCCGACCAGCATGTCCACGAGCTTGTAGAGCAGGAACGAGACCCCGCCGCACCAGACGATGGTGATCACCACGCCGACGAACTGGATCCAGACCTGCCCGGCCATGGAATAGCCGTCGAGGCCGATTCCGCCGAGCGCGGGGCTCACGAAGATGCCGGTGCCGATCGAGCCGACGATGCCGCCGACCCCGTGGATGCCGAAGACGTCGAGGCTGTCGTCGTAGCCGAGCGCGTTCTTCACGCTGGTCACGAAATAGAAGCAGACCACGGAGGCGATCACCCCGAGCACGATGGCGCCCATCGGCCCGATCAGCCCCGCCGCCGGCGTCACCGCGACGAGGCCGGCGACCGCGCCTGAAACCACGCCCAGGAGCGACGGCTTGCCCTTGGCCGCCCATTCGGTGAACATCCAGCCCAGCGTCGCCCCGGCGGTCGCCACGAAGGTGTTGATCACCGCAAGCGTCGTGCCGCCGTTCGCCTCGAGGTTCGAGCCGGCGTTGAAGCCGAACCAGCCGAACCAGAGCAGCGAGCCGCCGATCATGGTCATGGTCAGCGAATGCGGCGTCAGCGCCTCGCGGCCGAAGCCGATGCGCTTGCCGAGCACGAGGCAGCCGACCAGCGCCGCGATCCCGGCGTTGATGTGCACCACCGTGCCGCCGGCGAAATCGAGCGCACCGAGCTGGAAGAGATAGCCGTCCCCGTACCAGACCATATGCGCGATGGGCAGATAGACGAAGGTGCTCCAGAGCACGCAGAAGAGCAGCACCGCCGAGAACTTCATCCGCTCCGCGAAGCCGCCGACGATCAGCGCCGGGGTGATGGCGGCGAAGGTCATCTGGAAGCAGATGAAGATGTATTCCGGGATCTCCACGCCCTCGGAGAAGGTCGCCACGGTCGAATCCGGCGTGACGCCCGCGAGGAAAAGCCGGGAGAAGCCGCCGATGAAGCCGTCGAAGGCCCCGCCGCCGTTGAGCGCGAGGCTGTAGCCGTAGACCACCCAGAGGATCATCATGGTGCAGGCGATCACGAAGACCTGCATCAGCACCGACAGCATGTTCTTCGAGCGCACCAGCCCGCCGTAGAACAGCGCGAGCCCCGGCAGGGTCATGCCGAGCACGAGGATGGTCGCCGTTATCATCCAGGTGGTGTCGCCCTTGTCGACCGTGGCGGCCACCGCCTCGGCGACCGCCTCGGTCGCGACGCCGCCGACGGTCTCCTGGGCGAGGGCGGGCAGGGCCAGCATCGCGCCCAGCGCGGCGAGCCCGGTGGTTTTCGTGAGATTCAGCATCGTTGATGGCTTCCTGTCATGTCCCATTTGCTCACAGCGCCTCGTCGCCGGTCTCGCCGGTGCGCACGCGCATCGCCTGCTCGACATCGATCACGAAGATCTTCCCGTCGCCGATCTTGCCGGTCTTGGCGGTCATGGCGACGGTCTCGACCACATGGGCGGCGACCGCGTCAGGCACGACGATCTCGAGCTTGACCTTGGGGACGAAGTTCACGACGTATTCGGCGCCGCGATAGATCTCGGTATGGCCGGACTGGCGCCCGTAGCCCTTCACTTCGGAGACCATCAGCCCCTGGACCCCGAGATTGGTCAGCGCCTCGCGGACCTCCTCGAGCTTGAAGGGTTTGATGACCGCTACAATCAGTTTCATCGCATCCTCGTCATTGGGCGTCGCCTCGCGGCGACCGCTGCAGTGTATCAAGCAAGATGCGTGCCAACTCGGCCGGATGTCCTGTAAGACATTGATACACAACAAATATTTGTCGGTCGGCACCGTCAAATGACGGCTTTTGTTGCCGCTTATGCACATAATTCCGGCTCTCAATCGAACATGCTTAAGATTTGCGCAATCGCCGCTCGCTGGGCGCCGCCGCGCCGGCGCCGGCGCAAGGGTCTGGCGCATCCGGCCCGTTCCGAATAGAATCGGCCCATAACAAGAACGGGCAGGTGGCCTCGATATGGCCTCAAAAGGCAGGAAACGGGCGAAGGCGAAGCCGAAGCCGCGCCTCGGTCGCATGGAGAGGTTTCTCCGCGGCTTGCTGGCGCGCATCTTCCGCCTGGTCTGGTGGGTCGGATTGCGTGGGGCGATCCTCGCCGCGATCGTGCTCGCGGTGAGCACGGCCTATTACGTCTCGCAGATCCCGGATTACGAGGAGCTTCTCGACGGGCGCTCGGGCGGATCGGTCACCCTGCTCGACCGCAACGGCGAGGTCTTCGCCTGGCGGGGCGAGCAGCTCGGCCTGACCACGGCCGGCGCGGTGTCGCCGCATCTGGTCCATGCGGTCGTCGCGACCGAGGACCGGCGGTTCTATCACCATTTCGGCATCGACCTGCGCGGCACGGCGCGCGCCGCCCTGGTCAATTTCCGGGCAGGCGGGACGGTGCAGGGCGGATCCTCGATCACCCAGCAGGTCGCGAAGCTGCTCTTCTTCGACAGCACCCGGACGCTGGAGCGCAAGATCAAGGAAGTGCCGGCGGCGCTGGCGCTGGAATGGAAGTTCACCAAGGACGAGATCCTCTCGATCTATCTCAACCGCGCCTATCTCGGCGCCGGCGCGGTCGGCTTCGAGGCCGCGGCGCAGCGCTATTTCGGCAAGTCCGCGGCGGAGGTGACGCCCGGCGAGGCGGCGATGCTCGCGGGCCTCCTGCGCGCGCCCTCGCGCTTCGCGCCCACCAACGACCTCGCCCGCGCCCAGAACCGCGCCGCGACGATCGTCGGGCTCATGCGCGACCAGGGCTATCTGACCGAGCAGCAGGCCGCCGTCGCCCTCGCCCGGCCCGCCGCGCTGTCGCGCGCCGCCGCCGCCCGCGCCGGCGGCGCCTTCGCCGACTGGGTCATGTCCTCGGGCCCGGATTTCCTGACCCGCACCACCACCGAGGACGTCGCGGTGCTGACCACCTTCGACCCGCGGGTCCAGCACGCCGCCGAGGCGGGGCTCGCCGAGGTCTTCAAGACCAAGGTCAAGGCCGGCTCCAACGCCCAGGCCGCAGTGGTGGTGATGTCCCGCGACGGGGCGGTGCGGGCGATGATCGGCGGCCGCGACCTCGGGGGCGCCGAGGGCCAGTTCAACCGCGCGGTCCAGGCCAAGCGCCAGACCGGCTCGCTCTTCAAGACCTTCGTCTTCGCGGCCGCGCTCCAGGCCGGCGCCGAGCCCACCGACCCGGTGCTCGACGCGCCGCTGACCGTCTACGTGCCGGGCTCCGGCGACTGGTCGCCGCAGAACTACACCCACAGCTACAAGGGCCAGATCGACCTGACCGAGGCGCTGGTGCATTCGGTCAATACCGCCACGGTGCGGGTCTCCGAGGCGACCGGCCGGGCGCGGGTGCGCGCCGTCGCCCGCGACCTCGGGGTGAACGAGCCGCTCGCGGACGGGCCGGCGCTGGCGCTCGGCGTCTCCGAAGCGACGCTGCTCGAGATGACCGGCGCCTATGCCGGCATCCTCAACGGCGGGGTGACGGCGATCCCCTACGGCATGCGCGAATTGCAGCTCAAGTCCGACGGCTCGCGGCTGATGGCCGGCGACGGCGTCGCGCCGGTCCGCGTGCTCGACGAGAAATCAGCGGGCGAGCTCGTCTGGATGCTGCGCCAGGTCGTCGAGCGCGGCACCGGCGGGCGCGCGCGCCTGCCCGACCGGCCGGTCGCGGGCAAGACCGGCACCACCCAGGCCGCCCGCGACGCCTGGTTCATCGGCTTCACCGGCGATTACGTGACCGGGGTCTGGATGGGCTACGACGACAACACGCCGCTCTCGGGCACCACCGGCGGCGGCCTGCCCGCCGAGATCTGGCGCGAGGTCATGCTGCGCGTCGAGGAGGGGCAGCCGATCCGCCCGCTGCCCGAGCGCGCCCCCGCAGCGCGGACTGTGCCGCTTCCCGGACCGGCCGAAGTGGTGAGCAACGTGGGCACCACGGTGCAATCGGTCCTGCAGAACGTCGTGCGCGGCATCTTCGGCCGCAACTGATCCCGTCTGCGGGCGACCGCTCCGGACCGGCGCCGTTGCCTCAGGCGAAGGGGGCGGCCTTCCCGCCGGTCGGGGATCGGGAAGCGTCGCCCCCTTCGCTGGGCCAGGGCGATCGCATCTGGAGCCCGTTCCTTCTTCCTCGACCGTCCCGCCCCAAGATGAGGGCAGCGCCTGGCCCGGGCGGAAGCGAAGCGCCCGCGTCGTGCCAGAGGCACGCCTTCGGCGTGACTGGCGGGGCAGGATGGTGCCGCTAGGCTCGCCCGGCGTTCGGGCGGACGAGGGCGCGCAGCCAGATGCGGTTTTTCTCCCCTCACGGCCGGCGCGAACCGATCGCCACCGGTCGATCGGGCGGGGGACAGCGGCCTCGGGTCCAACGGGAGCCTTCGGCGAGGGCCATTGGCATCAATAGTCTGTTTCCGGCGCCGATCTCCGGCCACCTGCTTTCCGCTGGACGGTGTAGGCGGCGCGGGCCATACCCTCCGCGCCGGCCTCCCTCCGGCGGAGCCGCGCAGCGGGCATGAGCACCACCACCCCGGATCTCCCGGCCGCCCCCGAGACCCGCACCGCCTATCTGGTGCTCGGGGCGCTCAGCCTCTGCCACATGCTCAACGACACCATCCAGTCGCTGCTCCCGGCGCTCTATCCGGTGCTGCAGGCCAATTACGCGCTCAGCTTCACCCAGATCGGCCTGCTGCATTTCGCCTTCCAGGGGACGGCCTCGGTGCTGCAGCCGGCGGTCGGCTTCGCCACCGACCGGCGCCCGCGCTTCCGGCTGCTCGCGCTCGGCATGGGGCTCAGCCTCGCTGGCCTCGTGACCCTCGCCTTCGCCCATGCCTATGGGGTGCTCCTGCTCGCGGCGGTCAGCATCGGCCTCGGCTCGGCGATCTTCCACCCCGACGCCTCGCGCCTCGCGCGCCTCGCCTCGGGCGGGCGCTACGGCACGGCGCAATCCTTCTTCCAGGTGGGCGGCAACGCCGGCAGCGCCCTCGGCCCGCTCCTCGCTGCCTTCATCGTGCTGCCCTTCGGCCAGAGCTCGGTCGCCTGGTTCTCGGTGCTGGCACTCCTCGGCATGATCGTGCTCTGGAAGGTTGGCAGCTGGGCGCGGGCCCGGCACCGCGAGCGCGCCGCGGCCCGGGTGGCGCCGGCGCGCGATCCCCGGCTGCCGCGGCGGCGGATCCTCGTGATCATCGGCATCCTCGCGCTGCTCGTCTTCTCGAAATACGTCTATGTGGTCAGCCTGACGAGCTTCTACACCTTCTACCTGATCGAGACCTTCGGCGTTTCGGTGCGCGAATCCCAGCTCCTGCTCTTCGTCTTCCTCGGGGCGGTCGCGCTCGGCACCTTCGTCGGCGGCCCGATCGGCGACCGCATCGGGCGCAAGGCGGTGATCTGGGTCTCGATCCTCGGCGTGCTGCCCTTCACCCTGGCGCTGCCGCACGCCAACCTGCTCTGGACCGCGATCCTGACATTCGTCATCGGCGTGGTGATCGCCTCGGCCTTCTCGGCGATCCTCGTCTATGCCCAGCAGCTGGTGCCGAACCGCATCGGGCTGATCTCCGGGCTCTTCTTCGGCTTCGCCTTCGGCATCGCCGGGATCGGCGCGGCGGCGCTCGGCATTCTCGCCGACTGGAAGGGCATCGCCTTCGTCTACCGGCTCTGCGCCTGGCTGCCGCTGATCGGGCTCCTGACCGTCTTCCTGCCGCCCGACAACGCGCTCAAGTCGCGCTGACGATCAGGACCGGGCCCGCAGCTCCGCGGTCAGCCGATCGACGCTGCCGCCCTGGGCATCGAGCATCGCGCCGACCTCGGCGCGCTCGTTGGCCAGCAGCGAGACCCCCTCGATGATCAGGTTGACCGCCCTCGCCCTGCCGCTGCGATCGCTGATCTGCCAGTCGACGGCGATGTTCTCCTGGCCCGGCCGCACCACGACCGTCTGCACCAGCACGCCCGCCTTGCCGGCGTCGCGCGCGCCGGTGACGCTGATGCTGGCGTTGCGGTACTCGCCGAACTGCCGGCCGTACTTGCGCGCGAGATAGCTCTGGAAGGCCGCCACATAGGCCTGCCGCTGCCCCGCGGAGGCGCCGCGCCAGGCCGGGCCCAGCGTCGCCGCCGCCACCGCCGGCATGTCGGCGTAGCGCGCGAGAAGCCCCTCGAAATCCCGGTAGAGCTGCGCCTCGCTGCGGCCGGAATTGACCAGCTTGGTCAGGTCCGCCGAGATCGCCATCACCAGGGCCTGGGCCTGGGAGGCGGCATCGGCGGCGGCCGGCCGGGGCAGGAGGCCGAGCAGCGCGGCGGAGGCCAGGCCCGCGAGCAGCGCCCGGCGCCCCGGCCGGGTGATCGGATCAGTAGTCGGCATAGACATCCTCCAGTTGTCCGACATCGGTGCCGCCCTGAAGCCGCGCCCGCATGTTCTGAAGATAGCTGATCCGCTGGGCGGTGTAGCTGTCGGCGGAATTGTAGAGCAGCTCGTCGAGCACCGGGTCGATCTCGTAGCGGTCGTTGACGATGTCGAGCGTGCCGATCCCGAAGAGCGCGTTGGTCGCGGTCGCCGGGGCCACGAGATAGACCGGGTCGAGCAGGATATCGAGCGCCCAGCCGGTCCAGTCGCGCTGGGTGCCCGGCCCGCCGATCGGCAGTTCGAGATAGCCGCCCTCCGGCACGCCCCAGACCTCGAAGGTCTCGTCGAAATTCGTCTCGCGATAGGGCAGGCCCATCTCCGCCGCCGGGTCGAGCAGCCCGCCGAGCCCGAGGCTGGTGTTGATCATGAAGCGCGTGACGGTCTCCGCCGTCTGCGTGCCGCGCATCTGCAGCACCGACTGGATCGCCTGGCCGGGCAGCTTCCAGTTGTAGCGCAGGTTGGTCACCCCCTTGCGCATCGGCGCCGGGATCTTTCCGTAGGTCCGGGCGACGGGCTGGAAGATCGCCTTGTCGATCTGCTTGTTGTTCTCGTGGGCGACTCGGTTCGATTCCTCCAGCGGATCGAAATCGAGGCTGTTCGGGTCGGGCGCGGCGGTGCAGCCGGCGAGCCAGGCCGGCACCAGGGCTCCGAGAAGAATACACGCGATCCGCATGGGTTGGCGACCTCCGGAGACCTCCATAGCGGCCTTGCGGCGGCGGCGCCACCCGTCTGCACGACCACCCGCCGGCGGCATTTCGATTTCCCTCGGCCGCGATATTGGCTAGCTTTGTCGCGGCCGCCAGAGCGAAGGAGCCCGCCCCCCGTGACCCAGTCCATCGACGCCCGTCTCGCCGAGCTCGGCATCGTCCTGCCCGACGCCCCGGCGCCTGCCGCCAATTACGTTCCTTTCGTGACGACGGGCGATCTCGTCTTCGTCTCCGGCCAGATTAGCCGGGATGCCGCGGGGCTCATCACCGGCCGGCTCGGCGCGGATGTCGATGTCGCGGCGGGCCGCGCCGCGGCGCGGCATTGCGGGCTCGCGCTCGTCGCGCAGCTGCGCGCCGCCTGCGGCGGCGATCTCGAAAGGGTGCGCCAGGTGGTCAAGCTGACCGGATTCGTCAATGCGACGCCGGATTTCACCGAGCATCCGCAGGTGATCAACGGCGTCTCCGACCTCATGGTCGAGATCTTCGGCGAGAAGGGCCGCCACGCGCGCGCCGCGGTCGGCTCGGTCTCGCTGCCCCTGGGCGTCGCGGTCGAGGTCGAAGGTGTGTTCCGCATCGCCTGAGCTTCCGCCCGAGTTCTGCAGCCGGCCGCTCGCCCACCGCGGGCTGCACGACCGGGGCAGGGGGGTGATCGAGAACAGCCGCGCCGCGGTGCGGGCGGCGGTGGCGGCCGGCTACGGCATCGAGATCGACGTCCAGCGCGCGGCCTGCGGCGAGGTGATGGTGTTTCACGACGCCGAGCTCCGGCGGCTGACCGGCCGGCGCGGGCTCGTGGCCGAGCGCAGCGCCGCCGAGCTCGGCGCGATCCCGCTGACCGGCGGCGGCGAGACCATCCCGACGCTCGTCGAGATCCTCGCCATCGTCGCCGGGCGCGCGCCGCTCCTGATCGAGTTCAAGGATCCCGACCCCATGCTCGGCCCGACCACGGGCGCGCTCGAGGCCCGCGCCGCGGAACTGCTCGCCGGCTACGTGGGCCCGGTGGCGCTGATGTCCTTCAACCCGCATTCGGTGGCGGCGGCGGCGCGCGCCGCCCCGGACCGGCCGCGCGGTCTCACGACCTGCAATTTCGAGGGGCCGAAATGGCCGCTCTCGGAGACCCGGCGCGGCGAGCTGGCCGGCATCTGCGACTTCGGCCCCACCGGATCGGCCTTCATCTCCCACAACCACCGGGAGCTCGATTCGCCCGCCGTCTCGGCGCTCAAGGCGCGCGGCGTGCCGGTGCTCTGCTGGACCGTGCGCGGGCCCGCCGAGGAAGCCGCCGCGCGCCGGGTCGCCGACAACATCACCTTCGAGGGCTACGCCCCCGACCGGCCCGGTTGACGCGCCGCCGCCCGCGACCATCTCTAGGGGCGGGCAGGAGACCGGCATGGACGGCGGCGACCAGATCGAGATCACGGTGCTCGGGGCGCTCGACGAGATCCCCGCGGCGGAATGGGACGCCTGCGCCGGCGACGGCGTCACCGGCGCGCGCCCGGTCGATCCCTTCACCACCCACCGCTTCCTCGCCGCGCTCGAATCCTCCGGCAGCGTCGGTCCCGGCACCGGCTGGGCGCCGCGCCATCTCGTCGCCCGCCAGGGCGGCATCGCCATCGCGGTGATGCCGCTCTATGCCAAGGGCCACAGCCAGGGCGAATACATCTTCGACCACAACTGGGCCCATGCCTGGGAGCGCGCCGGCGGACGCTACTACCCCAAGCTGCAATCGGCCGTTCCCTTCACGCCCGCGACCGGCCGCCGGCTGCTGACCCGGCCGGGCTTCGAGGAGACCGGCCGAAGGGCGCTGATCGAGGGCGCGCTGACGCTCGCCACCCGCACCGGCGTCTCCGGCCTGCACGTCACCTTCTGCACCGAGGCGGAACGGCGCTGGGGCGAGGCGGCCGGGCTCATGGGCCGCAGCAGCCAGCAGTTCCACTGGCAGAACCGCGGCTATGGCGATTTCGACGCCTTCCTCGCCGATCTCGCCTCGCGCAAGCGCAAGGCGATCCGCAGGGAACGGGCGCAGGCGCAGGCCTTCGGCGGCGAGATCGTCGCGCTCACCGGCGCGGCGATCGAGCCCGCGCATTGGCAGGCGTTCTGGCGCTTCTACCAGGACACCGGCGCGCGCAAATGGGGCTCGCCCTATCTGACCCGCGCCTTCTTCGACGCGGCGCAGGCGAGCCTGCGCGACGACATCCTGCTCGTCCTCGCCCGCCGCGACCGCCGCTGGGTGGCCGGCGCGCTCAATTTCTTCGGCCGCGACACGCTCTTCGGCCGCTACTGGGGCTGCACCGAGGACCATCCGTTCCTGCATTTCGAGCTCTGCTACTACCAGGCGATCGAGGCCGCCATCGCCCGCGGCCTCTCCCGGGTCGAGGCCGGCGCCCAGGGCGAGCACAAGCTGGCGCGCGGCTACCTGCCGGTGGCGACCCATTCGCTGCACTGGATCGCCGACGAGGGCTTCGCCCGGGCGGTCGCGCAATACCTGCGCGCCGAGGCGGCGGCGGTGGGCGAGGAGATCGAGGTCCTGACCGCCTACGGCCCGTTCCGGCGCGGGCCAACGGCGGAACCGGATTGACCCGGCCGGGAGCCGGCCGGAATGTGCATCGAAGCAGTGGAGTGAACCATGACAGGCACCATCGACTTCTACACCAACCCCATGTCGCGCGGACGCATCGCGCATTGGATGCTCGAGGAGGTCGGCGCCCCCTACCGGACGCATTACCTGGGCTTCGGCCCCGAGATGAACCGCGCCGAATATCTCGCGATCAACCCGCTGGGCAAGGTGCCCGCGATCCGGCACGGCCGGCATGTGGTCACCGAATGCGCCGCGATCTGCACCTATCTCGCCGAGGCCTTCCCGGAGGCGGAACTGACGCCGACCTCCGACGGCCGCGCCGATTTCTACCGGTGGATGTTCTTCGCCGCCGGCCCGCTGGAGGCCGCGCTCGTCAACCGCGCGCTCGGCGTCGAGGTGCCCGAGGAGCGCCGGGGCATGGTGGGCTATGCCAAGCTCGAACGCATGTTCGACGCGCTGGAGGGCGCGGTGGCCGGGCGCGAGTTCATCGCCGGGAGCCGCTTCTCCGCCGCCGACGTCTATGTCGGCTCGCAGATCGGCTGGGGCCTGCAATTCGGCTCGATCGAGCCGCGCCCGGCCTTCAAGGATTACTGGGCACGGATCGCCGGCCGCCCGGCCCGCGCCCGCGCCGAGGCCGCCGACAATGCCGCGATGCCCGCCCGCGCCGCCGCCGCGGGCTGAACCCTGATCCGAGGAGGAGGAGAATGACCGAGAGACTGAGCCAGAGCGAGCGCGACGCCGAGCTTCCCGCCCTGGGCGAGGCCGGCTGGGGCGCCGATCCCGCCCGCGATTCGATCCGCAAGATCTGGAAGTTCGCCACCTTCTCGGAAGCCTGGGGCTTCATGTCGCGGGCCGCGCTCGCAGCGGAGAAGATGAACCACCACCCCGAATGGACCAATGTCTACAACGTGGTGGACGTGACGCTCACCACGCACGATTGCGACGGGCTCAGCGCGCTCGACATCAAGCTCGCCCGGCGCATGGACAAGCTCGCCGGCGCCGGCGTCGAGATCCAGCGCGACCATTCCGAACCGGTGGAATGCCTCTGCAAGCTCCACGCCGCTGCACCGCCCGCGGCGGGATAGGTGTTCCAGCCTCCGGCGCGATCGCGGCCCGAGGCCGAAAGTCGGGGAAGGAGATAGGCCGCGCCCCGCGCGGCCCGCGGAGCGTTCTCCCGGACCGATGTCGGCGAGGCGCCGGTGGCGCCTTGCCCGGTCCGGTCGCCCGGAGGCGCAAGCCGCAGGGCGAGGGGAGTGCAGCGTCACCGTCGGTTGAGGATCGGGCCGCGTCGGCCCTGGACGGCGCGCTTGCGCGCCGGCCCCCGGCAGGGCCGGCGCGGCCCGATCGCCACCGGTCGATCGGGCTGGGGATCCTTGGGCCCGGGCGGGGCGAGGGTCGACGGCGAGGGCCGATCGCTTACCCGGATCGAGCCGCCGGCCCGGCCGTGCCGGGATCGACCAGCCCGCCCGACATGACCAGCCGCAGCGCGGCATCCGCCGGCATGTCGAGAAGGCGCAGGTCGCCGAGCGGCGCATAGGCGAGAAATCCCGTGGTCGGGTTGGGCGCGGTCGGGACGAAGACCGCGACCAGATCCGGCACCCCGCTCGGATCGCGCATGCGCGCCGCCGCCGGCCGCACCACGAAGCCGATCGCCCAGAGCCCCGGCTCGGGATATTCGATCATGCAGACCTGCCGGAAGGAGGTGTCGTCCCGCTCCAGCACCGTCTGGAGGAACTGCTTGGCGGTGGCATGGATCGAGCGCGCCACCGGGAGCCGCGCCACCTGCCGCTCGCTCCAGCCCACCAGCCCGCGCCCGAGCAGCCCGCGCGCGAAGGCGCCCGCCGCCGTCGTCCCGACCACGAAGGCGAGCACGCCCATGCCCGCCACATGCTCGTAGGGCAGGTGCCTCGGCAGCAGCGGCATCACGCTCGCGTCGATCTGCCCGATCGCCCAGAGCACCAGCGCGATGGTCAGGGCGGCGGGCAGCACCACTACCAGCCCGGTCAGGAAATCGGCGCGCAGCCGCGCAAACAGCCCCGCCTGGCCGCCTTGGGTCATCCTCGTGAAGGTCGCTGGTTCGGCTGGCACGATTCGCGCGTTTCCGGAATTCCGGCGCATGATCCTCCGCCCCCCGTGCGCGCACAAGGGGCGAGACGCGCCGCCCCTGAGCCATAGAATTTAGCGCTCGTTCGCTATTCTCCGAGCTACAGATGAGGGCAGCGCCCGACCCGCCGGGCGGAAAGGTGACGCTGGGCGCGCACGGACCCCGAAAGCCCGCGCTGCCGAATGCAGTTCCCCCGCGCGCAGCCTCCCCCGCCGGTCAGATCTGCCCGAGCAGCGTCTCCCCGGCGCTGATCTCGCAGGCGCCGCCGGTCTCGAGATTGAGCCGCGCCACCACCCCGTCCTCCACCAGCATCGCATAGCGCTTCGACCGGCCGAGGATCCCCCGCGCGGGCGTGTCCTCCTTGCGCATCCCGATCGCGTCGGTGAAGACCGCCCCCGCGTCCGACAGCATGCGGATGCCCGAAGCCGCCACCCCGTGCGCCTCGCCCCAGGCCTGCATCACGAAGGGGTCGTTGACCGCGAGGCAGGCGATCTCCTCGATGCCCTTCGCCCGGAAGGCCGCGGCGGTGCGCTGGAAGCTCGGCAGATGCGCCGCGCTGCAGGTCCGCGTGAAGGCGCCGGGCACCGCGAAGAGCACCACCCGCCGTCCGCCGAAGAGCGCCGCGGAGGGAACCACCACCGGCTCGCCATCCGCGCCGATCTCGAGAAACTCCGCTTCGGGCAGGCGGTCCCCGGTCGCTATCGTCATCTTCGCTCGTCCAATTCGCTGTTGCGGCACATGTCGCGGCCCATATAGACGAACGGACCTGCGAAGCCAGCCCGGGGGCGCTGATGGATGCGAAATCGGCCCGAATCGTGGTCGTCGGGGCCGGCCAGGCCGGCGCTTCCCTGGTCGCCCGGCTGCGTGCGCTCGGCCATGCGGGGCCGCTGACGCTGGTCGGCGCCGAGCCCGATCCGCCCTATCAGCGGCCGCCGCTCTCGAAGGCCTATCTCAAGGGCGAGATGGCGCGCGAGCGGCTCCATCTCCGCCCGCCGTCCTTCTACGAGGAGGCGGGCATCGCCCTGCTGCTCGGCCGAAGCGCCACCTTGATCGACCGCGCGGCGCACGAGGTCGCGCTCGACGACGGAACCCGGCTGCCCTTCGACCTTCTGGCGATCGCCACCGGCGCCGCGCCCCGCCGGCTCGCCTCGGCCCAGGGCGGGGACCTCGCCGGCGTGCTCGAGATGCGCACGCTGGCCGACGCCGATGCCCTGGCGGCGGCGCTCCCCCGGAGCGGCCGCGCGCTGATCGTGGGCGGCGGCTACATCGGGCTCGAGGCGGCGGCGGTCCTGCGCGAGAAGGGGCTCGCCGTCACCCTGATCGAGGCCGCCCCGCGCATCCTCGGCCGCGTCGCGGCGCCGGAGACCGCGGATTACTTCCGCGACCTCCACCGCGCCCATGGCGTCGAGATCCGCGAGGGCGCGGCGCTCGACCGCCTCGCCGGCAGCGACGGCCGCGTCACCGGCGGCATCCTCGCGGACGGCGACACGATCCCCGCCGATCTGGTGCTGGTCGGCATCGGCATCCGCCCCGAGACCGCGCTGGCCGAGGCCGCGGGGCTGGCGACCGGGGACGGCATCCTGGTCGACGCCGCCTGCCGGACCTCCGATCCCGCGATCTTCGCCGCCGGGGATTGCGCGCGCTTCCCGCATCACGGGCATCCGATCCGGCTCGAAAGCGTGCCCAATGCCATTGACCAGGGCGAGGCGGCGGCGGCGGCCATGCTCGGCGCCGAGGAGGGCTATCTCGCCCGGCCCTGGTTCTGGTCGGACCAGTACGACGTCAAGCTGCAGATCGCCGGGCTCAACACCGGCTGGGACCGCATCCTGACCCGGCCGGGCGCCCGGCCCGGCGCGCAATCGATCTGGTACTACGGCGCCGGCCGGCTGCTCGCGGTCGACGCGATGAACGACCCGCGCGCCTACATGACGGCCAAGCGCTGGATCGAGGCGGGCGTCTCGCCCGACCCCGACGCGGTGGCCGACCCCGCGCGCGACCTCAAGTCGCTGGCCTGATGCGCATCATCGCGGGCCGGCATCGCGGCCGCCCGCTGGCCGCGCTCGGGGGCGGCGACGCCGCGGCGCAGCTGCGCCCCACCTCGGACCGGGTGCGCGAGAGCCTCTTCAATCTGCTCGCCCACGGCCCCTACGGCGCACCGCCGCCCCCGGAAGGCCGCCGCGTGCTCGACCTTTTCGCCGGCACCGGGGCGCTGGGGCTCGAGGCGCTCTCGCGCGGGGCGGTGCAGGCGCGCTTCGTCGAGAACGGCGCCAAGGCGCTCGGCCTCCTGCGCGAGAACATCGCCCGGCTCGGCGCCGGCGAGGCGGCCCGGGTCCTCGCCACCGACGCCACGCGGCTCGGGCCCTGCCCGGAGGCGCCCTTCGACCTGGTCTTCCTCGACCCGCCCTACCGGCGCGGGCTCGGCGAGCGGGCGCTCGCCGCCGCCGGCCGCGGCGGCTGGCTCGCCCCCGGCGCGCTCCTGGTCTGGGAGGAGGCGGCGGCGGTGCTGCCGCCGCCCGGCTTGACCCTGCTCGACGCCCGCCGCTATGGGGACACGATGATCACCCTGATGCGCGTCTCCGCATGACCGAGGCCCGGCGCCTGCTCGGCCAGGTCTTCGGCTTCCCCGAATTCCGCCCCGGCCAGGCCGAGATCGTCGCATCGGTGGAAGCCGGTCGCGACGTGCTGGCGATCCTGCCCACCGGCGCGGGCAAGTCGCTCTGCTACCAGCTGCCGGCGCTGACAAGGCCCGGGGTCACGGTGGTGATCTCGCCGCTGATCGCGCTGATGCGCGACCAGGTCCGGGCGCTCCGGGCCGCCGGCGTCGAGGCCGGCGCGCTGACCTCCCAGACCGAGGCCGGCGAAGCCGAGGCGATCTTCGCCGCCCTCGATGCCGGGACCCTGAAGCTGCTCTACATGGCCCCCGAGCGGCTCGCCTCCGCCGGGCCGCTGCTCCGGCGCATTTCCGTCGGCCTGCTCGCGGTCGACGAGGCCCATTGCGTCAGCCAATGGGGCCACGACTTCCGCCCCGACTACCTGCGCATCGGCGAGCTGCGCGCGGGCCTCGGCGTGCAGACCGTGGCGCTGACCGCCACCGCCGATGCCGAGACCCGCGAGGAGATCGTGCGGCGGCTCTTCGGCGGCGCGGCGCCGGAGATCTTCCTGCGCGGTTTCGACCGCCCCAACCTGCATCTCGAATTCCGGCCCAAGGACGCGCCGCGCCGCCAGATCCTCGACTTCACCGCCGCCCGCCGCGGCCGCTCGGGCATCGTCTATTGCGCGAGCCGGGCGAAGACCGAGACGCTCGCGGGCGCGCTCGGCGAGGCGGGGCATACGGCGATCGCCTATCACGCCGGGCTCGACGGCGAGGACCGGCGGCTGGCCGAGACGCGCTTCCAGCGCGAGGACGGGCTGATCGTCTGCGCCACCATCGCCTTCGGCATGGGGGTGGACAAGCCCGACATCCGCTACGTCGCCCATACCGACCTGCCGAAGTCGATCGAGGCCTATTACCAGGAGATCGGCCGGGCCGGGCGCGACGGCGCGCCGGCCGAGACGCTCACGCTCTACGGCGCGGAGGACATCCGCCTGCGCCGCGCCCAGATCGACGAGAGCCCGGCGCCCGCGGCGCGCAAGGAGGCCGACCACAAGCGCCTGAATGCGCTGCTCGGCCTCGCCGAGGCCCGCCGCTGCCGGCGCCAGACCCTGCTCGCCTATTTCGGCGAGACCCTGGCGGCGCCTTGCGGCAATTGCGACCTCTGCGCCGAGCGCCCGGAAGTCTTCGACGGGACAGAGGCCGCGCGCATGGCCTTCTCGGCGGCGCTCCGGACCGGCGAGAGCTTCGGCGCCGAGCATCTGATCGCCATCCTGCGCGGCGAGCGCACCGAGCGGGTGCTCGCCCGCGGCCACGACCGGCTGCCGACCTTCGGGGTCGGCAGCGCGCGCTCCAAGCCCGAATGGCAGGCGATCTTCCGCCAGCTCATGGGCCACGACCTGATCCGCCCCGACCCTTCGCGCCACGGCGCGCTGCGCCTGACCGAGGCCGCGCGGCCGATCCTGCGCGACGAGGCGAAGATCGAGCTGCGCGCCGATACCCTGCGCCGGGCGGCCGCGCGCGGGGCCGCGCGCCGCGAGGCCGTCGCGCTGGTCGCCGAGGAGGACGAGGGGCTCTTATCGGCGCTGAAGGCCCGGCGCCGGCAGCTCGCCGATGCCGCCGGCGTGCCAGCCTATGTGATCTTCCCCGACCGCACGCTGATCGAGCTCGCCACGCGCCGGCCCGCCACGCTCGACGCCATGCGCGGCATCACCGGGATCGGCGCGGTGAAACTCGAGCGCTTCGGGCAGGACTTCCTCGAGGTGATCGCCGGGGAGGCGCCCGAGCCGCTGCATCCCGCCCGCCGCCGCCTCGCCGGCTCGCCGGGCGGTGCGCTCTTCGACCGGCTGCACGCGGCCCAGCTCGCGCTCGCCCGCGGGCCCGACGGCCGCGGCAAGCCGCTCTCCTGCGATGCCGCGACGCTGGCGCGCATCGCCCGCAGCCGGCCCGCCGACCTCGCCGCGCTCGCCGAGCTGCCCGGCGTCGGCGCGCTCAAGGCCGACCGGTTCGGCCCGGCCTTCCTGGCGCTCCTGCAGGAGGACGACGGCGCCTGAGGGCGACAGCGACGCCCCGATGCCGAACGCAGGCGACGCGTCGCCTAGCGCAACCACCCCGCCCGGCGGGCACCGCCGGGCAGCGCCCGCCCCGCCCCGTCACGCCGAAGGCGTGCCTCCGGCACGACGCGGGCGCTCCGCACCCGCCGGACCGGGCGCCGCCCTTGTCTGGTAGCGGGGCGGTCGAGGAAGAATGTCTGGGATCCAATACTGCGGCCCCGAGCCCGCACCTCGCAGCTCTCGCCCGGCCAATTACGACCCGCCCCGCACCCCACCGCTCCGCCCGGCCCTTGCCCCGCTGGCCGTTCGCCGGTATTCGGGAGGCCGTCGCAAGGGGGCACGAGGGGCGGAATGAACGGCAGCGATCCGCAGCTTCTCGTCTCGACGGACTGGCTGGCCGCGCATCTCGACGCGCCCGACGTCCGGGTGCTCGACGGAAGCTGGCACATGCCCGCCGCCGGCCGCGACCCGAGGGCGGAATATGCCGCCGCCCATATTCCCGGCGCGCAGTTCTTCGACGTCGACGAGATCTCCGACACACGGTCGAGCCTGCCGCACATGGCGCCGCCGCTCGAGAAATTCGTCGCCCGGATGCGCGCCATGGGCATCGGCGACGGCCACCGCGTGGTGGTCTACGACACGCTCGGCCTCTTCAGCGCGGCGCGGGTCTGGTGGCTCTTTCGGCTCTTCGGCAAGTCGGACGTGGCGGTGCTCGACGGCGGCCTGCCGAAATGGCGCGCCGAGGGCCGGCCGGTGGAGAATACCGCGCCGGTGGCGCGCGACCGCCATTTCACCGCCCGGCGCGACGCGAGCCTGGTGCGCGACGTGACCCAAGTTGCCGCCAGCACCAAGCTCGGCTCGCCCCAGATCGTCGACGCCCGCGCGCCCGAACGCTTCCGCGGCGAGGTGGCCGAGCCGCGCCCCGGCCTGCGCTCGGGGCGGATCCCGGGCTCGCGCAATGTGCCCTTCGGGGCCACGATCAATGCCGACGGCACGATGAAATCCCCCGAGGAGCTGCGCGCGGTCTTCGAGGCCGCCGGCGTGGACGTGGACAAGCCGGTGATCACCTCCTGCGGCTCCGGCGTGACCGCGGCCGTTCTCAATCTCGCGCTCGAGCGCCTCGGCAACCGCAGCCATGCGCTCTACGACGGCTCCTGGGCCGAATGGGGCGCCTATCCCGATCTGAAGGTGGAACGCGGATGAACCACAAGGCCGGCGAACGCGTGGAATACGTGGTGACCTTCCTCGAGATGGACCTGCGCCCCGCCTATCCCCGCCCGCATCTGCCCGCCGGGCCGGTCTCGGCGCTGATCGCGGCCGAGGCGCCGCCGAGCTGGTATTTCCTCGACCTCTACGGCGCGGTCGGGCGCGACCACGAATGGACCGACCAGCACCGGAAGTCGCCGGCGGAGCTGACCGCCTTCCTGCACGACCCCGCGGTGACCCTCTACACCTTCCTGCGGTCCGGCTGGCCGCACGGCTTCTTCATCCTCGACGGCCGCGAGCCGGGCATCTGCGATCTCGCCTATTTCGGGCTGGTGCCGGAGGCGATCGGGCAGGGGCTTGGGCTCTTCCTGATCGAGACCGCCGTGCACATGGCCTGGGACCGGGAGGGGGTGCGCCGGATGACGGTGAACACCAATTCGCTCGACCATCCGCGCGCCCTGCCGCTCTACCAGCGGGCGGGGTTCGAGCCCGTGCGCCGCGAGACCCACAGCCGGGTGCTCACCCGCGACCGCGACATCATCGGCGCATGACCGCGAAAGGACAGCCCATGCTCGAGACCCTCACCGCCCCCGCCCCGGACAAGATCATCGCGCTGATCGGCCTCTTCGCCGCCGACCCGCGCGCGGGCAAGGTCGACCTCGGCATCGGCGTCTACAAGGACGCCGAGGGCCGCACCCCGATCATGCGCGCGGTCAAGGCCGCCGAGCGGCAGCTGGTCGAGGAGCAGCAGACCAAATCCTATCTCGGGGTGACCGGCGACCGCACCTTCGTGGCCGGGATGCGCGACCTGATCTTCGGCGCGGGCGTGGAGGCCGCGCGCATCGGCGGCGCCCAGACCCCCGGCGGCACCGGCGCGGTGCATCAGCTCGGCGAGCTCGTCCGGCGCGCGCGACCCGAGGCGCGGGTGTTCTATTCCGACCCGACCTGGCCGAACCACCCGGCGATCCTCGACCATCTCAAGCTCGCCTCGAGCGCCTACCGCTACTACGACGCGGCGAGCGGCGCGGTGGATTTCGAGGCGATGCAGGCGGATCTCGCCGCCGCCAGGGCCGGCGACGTGGTGATCCTGCACGGCTGCTGCCACAACCCGACCGGCGCCAACCTCAGCCTCGAGCATTGGCAGGCGCTGACGCAGGATTTCGCCGCCCGCGGCATCGTGCCGATGATCGACCTCGCCTATCAGGGCTTCGGCGACGGGCTGGAGCCGGATGTGGCGGGGGTGCGGCACATGGCCGCGGCCCTGCCCGAGACGCTGCTCGCGGCGAGCTGCTCGAAGAACTTCGGCCTCTACCGCGACCGGGTCGGCGCCGCCTTCGTGGTCGGCGAGACGGCCGAACGCGCCGAGGTCGCCGAGGGCAATCTCGGCGCGCTCAACCGCCTGAACTTCTCCTTCCCGCCCGATCACGGCGCCAAGGTGGTCGCGATGATCCTCTCCGACGCGGCGCTCACCGCCGACTGGAAGGCGGAGCTCGAATCGATGCGCCAGAACATGCTGACCCTGCGCCAGGCGCTGGCCGACGCGCTGCGCCGCGAGACCAATTCCGACCGCTTCGACTATATCGGCGCGCATCGCGGCATGTTCACCCAGCTCGGCGGCACGGTGGAGAAGGTCAAGGCCCTGCGCGACGAGCACGCCACCTACATGGTCGGCACCGGGCGCATCAACATCGCTGGCCTGCCGCGGGACGGCATGGACCAGCTCGCCCAGTCGATCGCCGCCGTCGGCTTCTGATGGCCTCGGTCCCCTATATCACCGAAGCGGATGTCGCGGGCCGGCTGGACTGGGTCGCCATGGCCGAGGCGCTGGCCGCGGGCCACCGCGGCCCGCGGGCGGAGATCGCCGACCAGTTCCTGACCCGCGGTCCCGACACGCTGCTCTCCCGCGCCGCCTGGATCGACGGCATGGGCGTGGCGGTCAAGTCGGTGACGGTGATGCCCGCCAATCCCGCGCGCGACCTGCCCTCGGTCCAGGGGGCGATGGTGCTCTTCGAGGACGCGACCGGCGGCATCGTTGCGGTGATCGATTCCGGCCTGGTGACCCGGCTGAAGACCGCCGCGGATTCGCTGCTCGGGGCGCGGATCCTGGCGCGCAAGGACGCGCGCCGGCTCCTGATCATCGGCGCCGGCGCCGTGGCCGCCTCGCTCATCGAGGCCTATCGCGCCGGCTTTCCCGGTATCGAGGTCACGCTCTGGAGCCGCACCGCCGCCTCGGCGCGGGCGCTCGCCGAGGCGACCGGCGCCGCGAGCACCGAGGATCTGCCCGCCGCGGTGGCCGCGGCCGACATCGTCGCCACCGCGACCATGAGCACCCGGCCGGTCCTGATGGGCGAGTGGCTGCGGCCCGGCCAGCATCTCGACCTGATCGGCGCCTATCGCGCCGACATGCGCGAGGCCGACGACCGCGCGCTGACCCGCTCGCGCCTCTTCGTCGACAGCTTCGAGACGACGCTCGAGCATATCGGCGAGCTGAAGGACCCGCTCGCGCGCGGCGTCATCGCCCGCGAGGACGTGCTGGGCGATCTCTACGACCTGGTGGCGGGCACCGCGGGCCGCCGCTCCGCGGAGGAGATCACCCTCTTCAAGAACGGCGGCGGCGCCCATCTCGACCTGATGACCGGCCGCGAAATCCTGAAGGTCTGGCAGCGCGGCTGACACCGGCGCCCGCCCCCCGCATCGGCGTCGC
>ERZ795053.1381-NODE-1381-length-30795-cov-12.477586_pt1 | contig 30795 bp, 35 predicted proteins | sample MGYA00375137_ERZ795053 | MGnify/ENA primary metagenome ERZ795053 (study PRJEB30182, sample SAMN05720284) | activated sludge metagenome | isolation source: Anaerobic digester | place: Hong Kong | collected 2014-12-17 ...
GAACTGGCCGACAACCTGCGGCAGATCGAGGCCCATCCGCGCCTGGGCGTGCACTGGATGATCGACCGCGACGGCACGGTGCGTGCCAGCATGCCGGAGCAGCAGGTGGCTCACCACGTGTTCACGTATAGCGGCCGCTCCATCGGCATCGAGCTGGTCAACGACGGCGACGGGCAGGACCCGTTCCCGCCCGCGCAGATCGATGCGCTGGTGGCGCTGCTGCGCGGCATCGTGCAACGCCACCCGGCCGTCACCCGTGCCGGCGTGGTGCGGCATTCGGACGTCGACCACGGCCGCATGCCCTGCGCGCCCGGGCGGCTGCGCAAGGTGGATCCGGGCGCGGCCTTTCCCTACGGGCAGGTGCTGGACCGGGTGTTCGGGCCCGGCTGACCTAGCGGCCGCCGCAGTATGCTGGGCCACCCGTCCACCCCAAGGAGCCCGCCCATGTCACCGATCCGTTCCACCCTGTTGCTGGCCTGCACGCTGGCGCTGGCCGCCTGCGCCGCACCCGGCAGCACCAGCGGTCACGCCGTGGCCACACCGGCCTCCAGCCTCGACACGGTGATGCAGCGCGGCGAGTTGCGCGCCTGCCTGCCGGGTGACTACAAGCCCTTCGGCTTCCAGAAGCCCGACGGCAGCTACGAGGGCATCGACATCGACCTCAGCCAGTCGCTGGCCAGGGCGATGGGTGTGAAGGTGAGCTACGTGAAGACCACCTGGGCCAGGCTGATGGACGACTTCACCGGTGGCGCCTGCGACATCGCCATCGGCGGCATCTCCGTCACCACCGACCGGCAGAAGCGCGCCTACTTCAGCGCGCCCTACATGGTCAACGGGAAGACGCCGCTGGTGCGCTGCGACGACGTGGGCAAGTACCAGACGGTGGCCGCCATCGACCAGCCGACCACCCGCGTGGTCGTCAACCCGGGCGGCAGCAACGAGCGCTTCGCCAGGGCCAAGTTCAAGCGGGCCCAGTTGACCGTGCACAAGGACAACGTGGGCATCTTCGACGAGCTGCTGCAGAAACGCGCCGACGTGTTCGTGACCGAGGCCGCCGAAGCGCAGGTGCAGCAGCACCAGAAGCCCGGGCTGTGCGCCGTCAACCCCGACAAGCCGCTGCAGTACGGCGAGATCGCCTGGCTGCTGCCGCGCGGCGACGGGCCCATGAAGGCCTTTGTCGACCAGTGGCTGCATCTGGCCACGGCCACGGGCGAGTACGCGGCGGTGGAAAAGCGGTGGCTGCAGTAAGGGGTTGTCTGCTGCGCAGCCACAAAAAAAGCCGCTGGCTTCACCAGCGGCTTTTGAGCATGAAATTGGCCTGCAGCCCTTTATCAGCGGGCGCAGACAGCTCTTATTTTCGCAGTGCTCCGCCAATCAGCGAGGCCACGGCCAGCACCAGGAACACGATGAAGAGGATCTTGGCGATCCCCGCGGCGCCCGCGGCGATGCCGCCAAAGCCGAGCACGGCGGCAATGATGGCGATGATGAAGAACACGACGGCGTAGTGAAGCATCTCGAATCTCCTCGCATGGCTGTTGGGTTGGGCAGCCGCCGCTGTCGAAAGGCAGGGCGCTGCGTCGGTCTCCGGAGGCCAGCGTTTGATCCCGAACAACCGATGGGGCCAGTGTGGGGCCGCCGCCGCGCCGCGGGCATCGGCGCCGTGCCGCTCATCGTGTCGGCCTGCGGCCGGGCGCCGGCGTAGGACAAGGCCGGGCCACGCAGCCCGCCCGCCAGTTCGCCCACCGGACCGCGCGGGGCTGCGTCAGCGCTCGTCCGGCACCCAGATCTGGCCCGTCATCAGACGCCGGGCGCTGCGGCTCACGCTCACCTGCGCAATGTCCCAGCGGCCGCCTGCGTCCTGGACGGCGCGCGCGTCCACCGGGATCAGCCCGGAGGGGTGGCCCAGCCGCAAGCCGCTGCCGGCACCGTTTGGCCGGGCCAGCGGCGCGATCACCGATTCGGGCAGAGCCTCCGCCGCGGCCAGGGCGATGGCGCCGGTGCCCGGCACCGCGTGGTGGAACAGGCCCATGGACAGCATGCGCACCAGCAGGTCGGTATCGCCCTCCGCCACGGTGCGGCCGTCGCTGGCGGTGTAGGCGACGGGCGCTGCCACCAGGGCCAGCTTGGGCGTGGCCGGCCGGTCGCGCGTGGCGCTGGCGGCGTCGGGCGCCAGGCCCATGGCCACGGCGGCCTGCGCCCGCACGGCCTCGCAGCGCGCCAGCAGCGCGGCATCGGTGTTGAGCGCGCGCGGCAGCTCGGTGCCCTGCAGCCCCAGCGCGGTGGCATGGACCACGGCGGTGGGGTTGCCGGCGTTGATCAGCGTGGTCTCCACGTGGCCGATGCCCGGCACCTCGAGCACGTCGCGCTGCTGCCCGCTGGGCAGCAGCGGCAAGCCGCCGCCACCGCCGGGCTCCAGGAAGTCGAGCCGGATCTCGGCCGCCGGGAAGGCCACGCCGTCGAGCCGGAAATCGCCCAGCTCCTGCACCTCGCCGCCCTTCATGAGCACGTGGGCGACGATGCGCTGGCCCAGGTTGGCCTGCCAGATGCGCACCCGCGCCAGGCCGTCGCGAGGGGCCCTGTCCACCAGACCGGCGTGCAGCGCGAACGGGCCCACGGCCGCCGCCAGGTTGCCGCAGGAGCCGGACCAGTCGATCAAAGGCTCTTCAACAGCCACCTGGCCGAACAGGTAGTCCACGTCGCAGCCCGGCTGCGCGCTGCGCGACACCAGCACCACCTTGCTGGTGCTGGAGGTGGCGCCGCCCAGGCCGTCGATCTGGCGCCCGTACGGGTCCGGGCTGCCGATGGTGCGCAGCAGCAGCGCGTCGCGCCGCGCCGGCTCGGCCGGCAGGTCGCCGGGCAGGAAGAACACACCCTTGCTGGTGCCGCCGCGCATCCAGGTGGCGGGCACCGGGCGCTGCCTGTGCACGGCGGCGTCAGCGGCTGGCATAGCGCTGCTCGAGCTCGTCCCAGGCCGGCTTGTTCACCAGCCGCTGGCGCTCGGCGAAGGGCGCGACCAGGGCCGGATCCTCGGCCAGTTCGCCGCGCTCGCGCAGCTGCGTGAGCGCGCGCGTCATGCCCGCCACGGCCGCCTGCAGCGCGGCGTTGGCATAGAGCACAAAACCGTAGCCGGCCGTGGCGAGCTCCTCGCGCGGCAGCACCGGCGTCTTGCCGCCCAGCACCAGGTTCATCAGCAGCGGCTTGTCCAGCAGGCCGGGCAGCGCACGCACCTGGTCGGCCTCGGTCAGCGCCTCGACGAACAGGATGTCGGCGCCGGCCTCGGCGAAGCGGGCCGCGCGCTCCACCGCCGCGTCGAAGCCGTACACCGCGGCGGCGTCGGTACGCGCCATCACCAGCAGGCCGCTGTCACGCCGGGCATCGACGGCGGCGCGGATCTTGCCCAGCATCTCCTCGGTGTCCACCACGTCCTTGCCGTTGAAGTGGCCGCAGCGCTTGGGCGAAGTCTGGTCTTCCAGCTGCACGCAGTCGGCGCCGGCGCGCTCGAGCTGGCGCACCGCGTGGTAGACGTTCACGGCGTTGCCGAAGCCGGTGTCGGCGTCGACGATCAGGGGGATGCGCACCGCGTCGCGGATGCGCTGCGTGTGCTCGACGATCTCGGCCAGGCCCATGAAGCCCTGGTCGGGCAGGCCCAGGCTCATGTTGGTGACGCCGGCGCCGGTGATGTAGACGGCCTCGAAACCCAGGTCTTCGATCAGGCGCGCCGACAGGGCGTTGAAGGCGCCGGGCAGCAGCGCGGCGCGGCGCGCCTCGGCCAGGGCGCGCAGGGTTTTGCGAGAATCGCTCATCGGTGGCTCGGTTGCGGTACGAGGCTGGATGCTACCGCCCCTCGTCACTGCGGATCTGTCCACGTCATGCGCATCCTCCTGGCCGAAGACGAGCGCACGCTGGCCACCTGGCTGGCCCGGGCGCTCGAGCAGAGCGGCGTTCTGGCCGACTGGGTCGACAACGGGCGCGACGTGCTGCCCAGCCTGGCGGCGCGCCGCTACGACGCACTGGTGCTCGACCTGGGCCTGCCCGGCATGGACGGGCGCGAGGTGCTGGCCGCGCTGCGCGCCAGCGGCGAGGCCCTCCCGGTGCTGGTGCTGACGGCGCGCGACTCGCTGATGGAGCGCGTGGGCTCGCTCAACGAAGGCGCCGACGATTTCCTGGCCAAGCCGTTCGACCTGGCCGAGCTGGAAGCGCGCCTGCAGGCGCTGGTGCGGCGCGCCAGCGGTGCCGCCCGCGCCCTGCAGCGCTGCGGACCGCTGGCCTACGACGCCGCCGCCAAGGCCTTCACCCTGCAGGACCAGCCGCTGGCGCTGACGCCGCGCGAGCACGCGGTGCTGCGCACGCTGATGCAGCACCTGGGCCAGCCGCTGTCGAAATCCGAGATCCTCGACCGCGTGGTGTCGGACGAACGCGACGTCAGCCCCGAGGCCATCGAGGTGCTGGTGCACCGGCTGCGCAAGCGCCTGGCCGGCAGTGGCGTGCGCATCGCCACCCTGCGCGGCCTGGGCTATGTGCTGGAGCCCGAGGCCGCAGAGCCATGATCGCCGCCCGGCCGCCCGAAGACGATCGCAGCGCAGCCCGCCGGGGCGGAAGCAAGCCCGTCGGCCTGGCCCGCTGGAGCCGCGCCAGCCTGCGCCGCACCCTGGTGCTGGCTCTGCTGGGCGGCATGCTGGTGGCGTCCGGCGCGGCCCTGTGGAGCGCATGGCGCACCGCCACGCGGGCCGCCGACGCGGCCTACGACCGCTCCCTGGCCGGCGCCATCAAGGCCATTGACGCCAACATCACCACCGCTGGCGGCGGCCTGGGGGTGGAGCTGCCCTACCCCATGCTGGAGTTCTTCCAGCTCACCTCCGGCGGCGCGGTGTACTTTCGCGTGGCGACCGAGGACGGCCTGGTGGAGATCGGCAACACCGACCTGCCAGCGCCCGGGTCCGACCTGCCCACCGGCCGCCCGCGCTTTCGCAACGCCAGCTACTACGGCGAGCCGATCCGTCTGGGCTCCTACGCGCGCGAGCTGAAGCCGCCGCTGGCCGGCCACGAAGGCCGGCCGCGGGTGGTGGTGCAGGTGGCCGAATCCATGGGGCCGCGGCACGAATTCCGGCGCGCGCTGCTTCTGGAAGCCGGCGCGCGCAACGCCGCGCTGGTGGCGCTGGCCCTGCTGCTGATGGCGCTGGGCATCGGCTGGGCACTGCGCCCGCTGGCCCGCCTGTCGGCCGAGGTGCAGCAGCGCGAGCCGAATGACCTGACCCCGATCGACGAGACCAGCCTGCCGCGCGAGGTGCGCCCGCTGGTGCAGGCCACCAACCACCACATGCGGCGCCATCAGCAGGCCAGCGAGGAGCGCCGGCGTTTCGTGGACGACGCCTCGCACCAGTTGCGCACGCCGCTCACCACCTTGGCCACGCAGGTCGCGTTCGCGCTGCGCGAGGCGCCACCCGGGCCCACGCACGACGCGCTGACGGCCATCCGCGAGCAGCTCGACGCGGCCACGCGCCAGGTCAACCAGATGCTGGCGCTGGCGCGCGCCGACAGCATGGAGCTCAGGCCCGAGCCGGTCGACCTGGTGGCGCTGGCGCGCGACCTGACGCGCCAGTGGTGGCCGCGGGCGCGCGAGGCGCGCATCGACCTGGGCTTCGATACCAGCGAGCCCACGCTCACCATGGCCGCGCAGCCCGGCCTGCTGCGCGAGGCGCTGTCCAACCTGCTGCACAACGCCCTGCGCTACACACCGGCCGGCGGCCATGTGACGGTGCGCGTGGCCGCCGAGGCGGGGCAAGCCCGGCTCAGTGTGGAGGACGACGGCCCCGGCCTGCCGCCGGAGGAACTGGCGCGGGCTGGCGAGCGCTTCTTCCGTGGCAGCGGTGCGCAGGCCGGCGGCAGCGGGCTCGGCCTGGCCATCGCACGGGCGGTGGCCGAGCGCCACGACGGCCACCTGCGCGTGCACGCCGGGCCGCGGGGGCACGGCTTCGTCGCCCGCCTCGACCTGCCGCTGCCACCCGCCACCACCTAGGGTTTGTCCTAGGTCGAAGCCTCGCGGCTGAAAGCACGCTGAAAGTCGGCGGCCGCTAGAGTGACCGATGTGCTGCCGGAGTCCGCTCGGGACGGGCCGCATCCCTCAAGACAACCGCAAGGAGACAAGCCATGAAACTCAAGCTCCCCCTGGCCGCGCTGGCCCTGTCGTGCATGCTGGGCGCCGCCCACGCCGCGCCCCTGGAAAAGCCCGAATGCATCGCGCCGGCCAAACCCGGCGGCGGGTTCGATCTGACCTGCAAGCTGGCGCAGTCGGGCCTGCTGGACGGCAAGTTCATCAGCTCGCCCATGCGCGTGACCTACATGCCCGGCGGCATCGGCGCCGTGGCCTACAACACCGTGATCGCGCAGCGCCCGGCCGAGGACAACACCATCGTCGCCTTCTCCGGCGGTTCGCTGCTGAACCTGGCCCAGGGCAAGTTCGGCCGTTACAACGAGAACGAGGTGCGCTGGCTGGCCGGTGTCGGCGCCGACTATGGCGCGGTGATCGTGGCCGACAGCTCGCCCATCAAGTCGCTCAAGGATCTGGTGGCCGCCATCAAGGCCGACCCGACCAAGGTGGTGTTCGGTGCCGGCGGCACCGTGGGCAGCCAGGACTGGATGAAGGCCGCCCTCACCGCCAAGGCCGCCGGCCTGGACCCGAAGAAGATGCGCTTCGTGGCCTTCGAAGGCGGTGGCGAGGCCTCCACCGCGCTGCAGGGCGGCCACGTGCAGGTGTATTCCGGCGATGCCTCCGAGGCCGAGGAACAGATGAAGGCGGGCGCCAAGATCCGCGTCATCGCCGTGCTGGCCGACAAGCGCCTGGAAGGCAAGCTGGCTAGTGTGCCCACCGCCAAGGAACAGGGCATGGACGTGGAATGGCCCATCATCCGCGGCTTCTACATGGGCCCGAAGGTGAGCGACGCCGACTTCAAGGTCTGGGTCGACACCTTCAACAAGATGATGGCGACGCCCGAGTTCGCCAAGCTGCGCGCCGAGCGCGGCCTGTTCCCCTTCGCCAAGACCGGCGCCGAGCTTGATGCGTACGTCAAGGAGCGGGTGGCGGCTTACCGCAAGCTGGCCGGCGAGTTCGGCCTGGCCGTCACCAAGTAATCCCACCAGCCTGCGGGCGGCGTGCGCATGGGCGCACCGCCGCCCTGCCTGGAGCACCTTATGAGCGATCGCATTCTCGGCGCCGCCTGTGTGGCGGTGGGCGCCGCCATGGCCTGGGCGGCCAAGGACTACGCAGCCCCCATCTCCTATGAACCGGTAGGGCCGCGCGCCTTCCCGCTGCTGCTGGCCGGGCTGATGGTGGCCGGCGGCGCCTGGCTGGTCGTCAAGCCGACCATGAACGGCCACTGGATGCGTGAAGCGCCGCTCAAGGCCTTGGCATTCGCCGTGGTGGCCGTGTTCGTCTACGCGCTGCTGTTCGAGTGGCTGGGCTTCACGCTGGCGACCACGGTGATGGCCGTACCGGTGGGCATGGCCTTCGGCGGCAGCCTGCCGAAGTCGCTTGCCGGCGGCGTGGGGCTCGGCCTGGTGCTGTACCTGCTGTTCGACAAGGCGCTCGACGTGGTGCTGCCCACCGGCCTGCTGTCGTTCCTGTTCGGAGGCCGCTGATGGACACGCTGCACTACCTCTTCAACGGCTTCGGCGTGGCGCTCACCGCCACCAACCTGGGCGTGGCGGCGCTGGGCGCGCTGATCGGCACCATCGTCGGCATGCTGCCGGGGCTGGGCCCGATCAACGGCGTGGCGATCCTGATGCCGCTGGCCTTCGCGCTCAAGCTGCCGCCCGAGACCGCGCTGATCCTGCTGGCGGCGGTGTACATGGGCTGCGAATTCGGCGGCCGCATCTCGTCGATCCTGCTGAACGTGCCGGGCGACGCCGGCGCCATCATGACCGCGATGGACGGCTACCCGATGGCGCGCCAGGGTCTGGCCGGCGTCGCGCTGTCGATCTCGGCGTGGAGCTCGTTCATCGGCTCGCTGGTGGCCACCACCGGCATCGTGCTGTTCGCGCCGCTGCTGGCACGCTGGGCGCTGGCGTTCGGGCCAGCGGAGTACTTCGCGCTGATGTGCTTCGCCTTCGCCTGCATCACCGGCCTGATGGGCGACGCGCCCATGAAGGCGGCGCTGGCGGCGGTGATGGGCCTGTCGCTGTCCACCGTCGGGCTGGATTCCAACTCCGGCGTCTACCGCTTCACTGGCGGCGACGTGCACCTGTCGGACGGCATCCAGTTCATCGTGGTGGTGATCGGCGTGTTCTCGATCAGCGAGATCCTGCTGATGCTGGAGCAGCACCACAGCTCCGACGGCATCATCAAGCTCACCGGCCGCGCGCTGTTCAACCTGAAGGAGGTGGCGCACACCTGGTGGTGCACGCTGCGCTCGGCCGTGGTGGGCTTCGTGGTGGGCGTGCTGCCGGGTGCCGGCGCCACCATCGCCAGCGCCATGACCTACGCGATGGAAAAGCGCATCGCCGGCGAGAGCGGCAAGTTCGGCGAGGGCGACATCCGCGGCGTGGCGGCGCCCGAGGCGGCCAACAACGCCTCGGCGGCCGGCTCCTTCGTGCCCATGCTGACACTGGGCGTGCCGGGCTCCGGTACCACGGCGGTGATGGTGGGCGCGCTGTCGCTCTACAACATCACGCCCGGCCCGGCGCTGTTCCAGCAGAACCCGAACCTGGTGTGGGGCTTGATCGCCTCGATGTTCGTGGCCAACGTGCTGCTGCTGTTCATCAACATCCCCATGGTGGGCGTGTTCACGCGGCTGCTGCGCACGCCCAACTGGCTGCTGGTGCCCGGCATCCTGGCGGTGAGCGCGGTGGGCGTGTACTCGGTGCACGCCACCACCTTCGATCTGATGCTGATGTCGGCGTTCGGCGTGATCGGCTTCCTGCTGCGCAAGCAGGGCGTGCCGATGGCGCCGCTGATCCTGGGCTTCGTGCTCGGCGACATGATGGAACAGAACCTGCGCCGCGCGCTCTCCATCACCAACGGCGACCCCGGCATCCTGGTGGAAAGCAACATCTCCATCGGCCTGTGGGTGGCGGCCATCGTCATGGTCACGGTGCCGCCGCTGCTGCGCTGGCGGGCGCGCCGGCGCGCGCGCCTGGCGCCGGCGGCGGGCTGAGCGCCTCGGCCCGCGGGCGGCCCTGGCCGCCTGCGACAATCGGCGCATGAGCTTCGCCCCGCTGCACAACGATACCTTCCTGCGCGCCTGCCTCGGCCAGGCCACCGATTACACCCCCGTCTGGCTGATGCGCCAGGCCGGCCGCTACCTGCCGGAGTACTGCGCCACCCGAGCCCGCGCCGGCAGCTTCATGGGGCTGGCGACCAACGTGGACTTCGCCACCGAGGTCACGCTGCAGCCGCTGGAGCGTTACCCGCTGGACGCGGCGATTCTGTTCTCCGACATCCTCACCGTGCCCGACGCCATGGGCCTGGGCCTGTCGTTCCAGCAGGGCGAAGGGCCGAAGTTCGAGCAGGTGGTGCGCGACGAGGCGGCCGTGGCCGGGCTGGCCGTGCCCGACATGGCCAAGCTGCGCTACGTGTTCGACGCCGTCACCAGCATTCGCCGCGCGCTCGGCGGCCGGGTACCGTTGATCGGCTTCTCCGGCAGCCCCTGGACGCTGGCCTGCTACATGGTGGAGGGTGGCAGCAGCTCCGACTACCGCCATGTCAAGACCCTGCTCTACGCCCGTCCTGACCTGATGCACCGCGTGCTGGCGGTGAACGCCGACGCCGTGGCCGCCTACCTGAACGCCCAGATCGACGCCGGTGCGCAGGCCGTGATGGTGTTCGACAGCTGGGGCGGCGTGCTGGCTGACGGTGCCTTCCAGGATTTCAGCCTGGCCTACACCGCGCGCGTGCTGGCACAACTCAAGCGCACCGGCACCGACGGCCAGGTGGTGCCGCGCATCGTCTTCACCAAGGGCGGCGGCCTGTGGCTGGGCGAGATGACCGGCCTGGCCTGCGACGTGCTGGGGCTCGACTGGACGATGTCGCTCGGCCGCGCACGCGCTATCGTTTCAGAAGCTGCCTGCGCCCGTCACGCAAGGGCTGACGGCTCAAAACATGCTGAAAATCCGGTGACCCCCGTGCACCCCGTGGCACTGCAGGGCAACCTGGATCCGAACGTGCTGTTCGCACCGCCCGAGGCCGTGCGCGCCCAGGCCCGCGCCGTGCTGGACAGCTTCGGTGCCCCCGACCCGGCCGGGCAGACGGGCGTCGGCCACGTGTTCAACCTGGGCCACGGCATCAGCCAGTTCACGCCGCCCGAGCATGTGGCCCACCTGGTGGACGAGGTCCACAGCTACTCGGCACGCCAGCGGCGCTGACAGCGCCTGGCGCCTGCGCGGCCTGCGCCGCGGGCGAGTGCGATTGCCGGCCACAGACGGCGCACGCCGGCCCTGGCGCCGACCTGTTGCCCCGGGCAAGCCCAATTCATCCGCAGCGTCAAGCCTTGCAACGCTACTTGCGTCAAAAAAACATCGTTTGCCAACTTGACTTATGCACAAAATTGGGACTCCCGCAGTGCAGCAAAACGCGTTCGGGAGCCGCCGCCGCGTAACATCGTAAGTTGTTGATTTTCAATGGATTGCCAAGCTGCTTTTTTGACGGGCACCGTAAGCACGGCCTTGATCCGTAAGGCTTCTGAAGGCACCGCTGCCGCTTTTCAACAAAGTTATCCACAGAAACTGGGAATGACTTTGACACCTTTTTCAAAACAACGACTTAGCACTTGAAGTGAAAGTCGATTCCCCCGCATCACCGTCTGCCACTGCCCTCGCGCACTGGCTCTCCGTGCTGGTGCCGACCCCGGCACACAGCACGGTGGCGGAGCCGCTCACCTACCGCCACGACGCGCCACTGGCTGCCGGCACCCTGGTGCGCGTGCCGCTGGGCCGCCGGGAGGTGCTGGGCATCGTCTGGGATGGAGCACTGGACGCGCCCGACCCGGCCCTGGCCGCGCAGGTCCGGCCGGTGGCGGCGGTGTTCGACGCGCTGCCGGCGCTGAACGCGCACTGGCGCTCGCTGGTGGCCTTCGCCGCGCGCTACTACCAGCGTGCGCTGGGCGAGGTGGCGCTGGCGGCGCTGCCGCCGCAGCTTCGGCAGGTCTCGGCCGAGCAGCTGGCCCGCCGCCTGAACCGTGCCGCCCGTCTGGCGAAAGACGCACCAGCGCCGGGCCGCCCGCCGGCCGCTTCAGAAAGCGTAGCGCTCACCGGCGACCAGCAAAGGGCTCTGGCTGAAATCGAGCATGAATCCGGCCCCTTCCTGCTGTTCGGCGCCACCGGCAGCGGCAAGACCGAGGTCTACCTGCGCGCCGCCGAGGCCGCGCTGGCGCGCGACCCGCAGGCCCAGGTGCTGGTGCTGGTGCCCGAGATCAACCTCACCCCGCAGCTGCTGGCGCGCTTCCAGGCCCGTTTCGGCGACCATGCGGTGGCGGCGCAGCACAGCGGGCTGACGCCGGCGCAGCGCCTGCAGGGCTGGCTGGCCGCGCACCTGGGCACGGCGCGCATCGTGCTTGGCACGCGCATGGCGGTGCTGGCCTCGCTGCCGCGGCTCGCACTGGTGGTGGTGGACGAGGAGCACGACGCCAGCTACAAACAGCAGGAGGGCGCCCGCTATTCGGCGCGCGACCTGGCGGTGTACCGGGGCCACGCCGAGGGCGTGAAGGTGATCCTGGGCTCGGCCACGCCCTCGCTGGAAAGCTGGCACCAGAGCCGCCCCGCCAGCGGCGACGATCCCGGCGGACGTTACCGGCGGCTGGCGATGCCTGGACGCATCGGCGCGGCCGAAGGCGGGGGCTGGCCGCGCGTGCGGCGGGTGGACATGGGGCATCAGCCCAAGGGCACGCTGATCGCGCCACCGCTGCTGGCCGCCATCCAGGAGCGCGTGGCGCGCGGCGAACAGGCGCTGCTGCTGCTCAACCGCCGCGGCTACGCCCCGGTGCTCTACTGCGCCGACTGCGGCTGGAAGAGCGAATGCCCGCATTGCAGCGCCTACCGCGTGTTCCACAAGGTGGACCGCTCGCTGCGCTGCCATCACTGCGGCTTTGCCGAGCGCGTGCCGCGCGCCTGCCCGGATTGCGGCAACATCGACATCGGCGCCATCGGGCGCGGCACCGAGCAGCTCGAGGAGCAACTGGCCGCCCTGCTGGCCGGCGTGCAGCGGCCCGGCGGTGAGCCGGTGCGCATCGCCCGCATCGACGCCGATTCGACCCGCGGCCAGGGCCAGCTGGAAGCCCAGCTGGCGCAGGTGCATGCCGGCGAGGTGGACGTGCTGGTGGGCACGCAGATGATCACCAAGGGCCACGATTTCCGCCGCGTCACGCTGGTGGCGGCCGTCAACCCCGACGGCGCCCTGTTCTCCAGCGACTTTCGCGCACCCGAGCGCCTGTTCGCGCTGCTGATGCAGGCCAGCGGCCGCGCCGGGCGCGACGCCGCCAGCCACGGCACAGCCGAAATGTGGCTTCAGAGCCACCACCCGGACCATCCGCTGTACGCCATGCTGAAGGCGCACGACTACCCCGGCTTCGCGCGCCTGCAACTGGACGAACGCGCCCAAGCCGGCCTGCCGCCGTTCACCCATCTGGCGTTGCTGCGGGCCGACGCGCGCAGCCAGGGCGCGGCCCAGGACTTCCTGAACGCGGCCGCGCAGCAGGCCCGGCAGGATTTCGCTGCCGATCCGGCCCTGGTCGGCGCCCAGGCTGCGGTGCGCTGGTACCCGGCGGTGCCGCTGCCGGTGCAGCGCGTGGCCGGCGTCGAGCGCGCCCAGATGCTGCTGGAGAGCCCGTCGCGTGCCGCCCTGCAGCGTGTGCTGGCGGCGTGCCAGCCGCTGCTGCACGGCCTGCGGGCCGACGGCAAGCACAGGGGCGTGGTGCGCTGGCTGGTGGACGTCGACCCGGTCGCCGTGTAAGCAGCCGTTCCTAAGTGTGTTCGAGGCGCCGTCCGACAAGGCCACCGGTGGGACCTCCCTAAAGTGACTGCATGGCGCATGCACCTTGCCGCGTTGGCGGGTGCGCCTGTCACACAGAAAGGAAGTCCTCATGAAGCGACAACTGCTAATGCTCACCCTGAGCGGTCTTCTCAGCCTGCCCGCACTGGCGCAGATGAGCCCTGCGCAGACCAACCTCGACCCCGCCGCCGCGCGCAAGGAGACGCGCAACGCGCGCGGAGCACAGCTGACACCCGTCACCCAGGATCAGGGCATGGCCAACGAACTGCGCCGCTGCGCCAACCTGCCGGCCTTCTACAAGACCGACTGCGAGTCCCGCGTGAGAGGTCAGGGGGCAACATCGGGCAGCGTGATTGGCGGTGGCCTGGTCAAGGAAAGCGTGACCACCATGCCGAAGGCCGAGCTCGACGAGCAGCTCAAGGGCATGCAGCCCATGACCATGCCGGCCCCGAGCAAATGATTCACGGCGGCGGCTCGCACCACGTGCAACTCAGCGCAGCAAGGCCACCACCGCCGAGAAGCTGAAGAACGCAACCGCCGTCGACCACAGGATCACCCGGGCGATGCGGCCGTTGTCGGCGCCGAAGCGCTCAGCCAGCAGCGACACGTTGCCGGCTGCCGGCAACGCCGCCGCCAGCACCAGCGGCAGCAGCATGGCTTCCACCAGCCAGCCGCCACGAACGGCCAATGAGCCCAGTCCCCAGACCAGCGCCGGGTGCACCAGCAGCTTGGTGAAGGCAATGACGCCGACGTCGCGTGGGCCATGTCGGCCGTTAGCCAGTGCCACCATCTGGAACTGGGAGCGCGCCAGCACGGCGCCGATGGTGAACAGCGCCACGGGGGACGCAGCGTCCGCCAGCAGCTGCACCGTCTTGCCGAGCGGTCCCCAAAGTTGCAACCCCAAGGCGCCGGCAGCCGCGCCAAGCAGGATGGACCATGGCATGGGGTTGCGCAGCATGCCCTGGAGCGCGCGGCCTACCGCCCGCGCGGCGCCGTGCTCGTCGGCCGCTCCCCATTGCGACAGACCGATGCACAGCGAGGTGGTGACCACCAGGTCGATGATCAGCGTGCCCATCACCGGGCCAACCCCGCCCTGGCCAAGCAAGGCGAGGATCAACGGCACGCCCATGAAACCGGAATTGGGGAAAGCCGCCACCAGCGCGCCCATGGCCGCGTCCGGCCAGCCGGCGCCGCGCCGGCGCGCATGCCAGGCAACGCCCGTGATGATGAGCAGCGCGCACATCAGCCACAAGAGGGCCACCACCGGGTTGAACAGCTGCCAGAGCGGCGTGCCGCTGCCAAAGCGATAGAGCATGCAGGGCAGCGCGAAATACAGCACGAACATGTTCAGCCCCGGCACGGCATCCAGCGGAAGCAGACGCGCACGCGCAGCCACGTAGCCGCACAGCACGAGGGCGAAGAACGGGAAGGTGACGGAGAGGATGTCGGTCAAGTTGGAGGCTGGCCCAGGTCGATGCAGCCGCAGGCGATGCGACGACACTGGATCATGCCATCGCGCGGTGCAGGCGCTAAGATCAGCGTTTTGCCCGCAGTCGCCTTGTCTTCGTCCGGTCTCAACCTCGCCCAGCAGGATGCCGTCAACCACCTGCGCGGGCCCTGTCTGGTGCTGGCCGGTGCGGGCTCAGGCAAAACCCGTGTCATCACGCACAAGATTGCCCGCCTGATCCAGACCGGCGTCGAAGCGCCACGCATCGCGGCGATCACCTTCACCAACAAGGCCGCCACCGAAATGCGTGAGCGCGCGCGCGAGTTGGTCGGCAAGCCGGCCGGCGAAGTGCTGATCTGCACCTTCCATGCCTTGGGTGTGCGCCTGCTGCGCGAGGATGGCGCGGTGCTCGGCCTCAAGCCGCAGTTCAGCATCCTGGACAGCGACGACGTGCTCAGCCTCATCAAGGATTGCGGCAACACCACCGACGCCCCCACTGCGCGCCAATGGCAATGGACCATCAGCCGCTGGAAGAACGCCGGCCTGAATGCAGCACAGGCGCTGGCCCAGGCCGCCAGCGAGGGCGAGCGCCAGACGGCGCAGTTGATGGCCCGCTACGAGGAGCGCCTGGCCGCCTACCAGAGCGTGGATTTCGATGATCTGATCGGCCTGCCACTGCGCATGCTCGAAAAACATCAGGAAGTGACCCAGAAGTGGCAAGGACGACTGGCGCACGTGCTGGTGGACGAATACCAGGACACCAACGCCACGCAGTACGCGTTGATGAAGCTCCTGGTGGGCACGCGCGGCAGCTTCACCGCCGTGGGCGACGATGACCAGAGCATCTACGGCTGGCGCGGCGCCACGCTGGACAACCTGAAGTGCCTGCCGCAGGATTTCCCGCAGCTGAAGGTGATCAAACTGGAGCAGAACTACCGCTCCACCAGCGCCATCCTGCGGGCTGCCAACAACGTCATCGGCCCCAACCCCAAGCTGTTTCCCAAACGCCTGTTCTCCGAACTTGGGGAAGGCGAGCCGGTGCGCGTGCTTGCCTGCGACCACGAGCAGCACGAGGCCGAGCGCGCGGTGGCGCGCATCCAGTCGCTGCGCGAGACCTCGCAGGCCAAGGCCTGGCGCGATTTCGCCATCCTGTACCGCGCCAACCATCAGGCGCGCATGTTCGAGCAGGCGCTGCGGCGCGCCCAGATTCCCTACAAGGTTTCCGGCGGTCAGAGCTTCTTCGACCGCGCCGAGATCAAGGATCTGTGCGCCTGGCTGCGGCTGTGGATCAACGAAGACGACGACCCTGCGTTCCTGCGCGCCGTCACCGTGCCCAAACGCGGGATCGGCCACCAGACCCTGGCGCAACTGGGCGAGTTCGCCGCCAAATCGCGCCTGTCGCTGTTTGGCGCGCTGTTCTCGCATTCGCTGGGCGCGGCCCTGCCGGCCCGGGCGGTGGCGGGTCTGCACGAGTTCGGCCGCCAGCTCAACGACCTGCAGCACCGCGCTCGCCACACGGTGGGGCATGACGACGCCCGCCGCTTCCTGCTCGACTGGCTGCAGGACATCGGCTACGAGAAGCACCTCTACGACAGTGAAAGCAGCGAACCGCTGGCCGCGGCGCGCTGGACCAATGTGCTGGAGTTCGTCGACTGGATGGCCGGCCGCTGCGGTGGTCAGGTGCAGGACATGGCAGGCGTCAGCGTGAGCACCGAACGCAAGAGCCTTCTGGAGGTGGCGCAGACCATCTCGCTCATCAGCACGCTGAACGAACGCGAGCAGGATCCGGACGTGGTCACGCTCTCTACGCTGCACGCGGCCAAGGGGCTGGAATGGCCGCACGTGGTGCTGGCCGGCATCAACGAAGGCCTGCTGCCGTTCAAGCCGGAGGAAAGCGCCGGCGAAGCGCTGGCGCAGCGCATCGAGGAAGAACGCCGGCTGATGTACGTGGGCATCACCCGCGCACGCCACACCTTGGCCGTGAGCTGGACGCGGCGGCGCAAGAAGGGGCGCGAGGTCGTGGCGGCACAGCCCAGCCGCTTCATCGCGGAAATGGCGCTGGATCAGGCCACCGTGCGCGAGGATCCTCGCGAGAAGCTCAAGGCCTTGCGCGCCGAGTTTGCGCGCAAGGCTGCACAGGCGGCTGGCGCTCCAACGGGAGCCGGGCCTTTGTCATGACCATGCGCCGATTTGCTCTTTTATTCATAGCTGGCAGCGCTCTTGCAGCGCCGGCCAGAGCGCAAAATGACTCCCAAGGAGCAGCCGCAGTGACGCCCTGCCTGGCAGCCAGCTCCCTGCGTGCGCCCGATCTTTACGGCACCTGGCGCGTCGAACTGCCGCAGGCCGGCCTGGCCGGCACCCTGGTGCTGAGCCAGCACCCGGAATTCCGTGAAAGCCTGCGTGGCCATTTCAGTTACGGAGACATCACCTCGATCGCTTCAGGCGATGTGGAAGAGGGTGAATTCAACCTGGACGAGTCGCGCGACGGCAAAAGCCTGTTTGCCTTTTGGAGCGGGCATATCCAGCCGGGCAGCTGCGGCAACGAAATCCGTGGACGCTGGGAACCGCTGGCCAAGGCCGGCCAGCCCACACTGTCTGCCAGCGACTTCATGCTGCGCCGAAAGGAGGCAGCAGCCACACCTGGCGGCGGCAGCCATTGGTAGACAGAGGACCCCATGCTCCAAAAGAAAAGGCCCGCTGAAAACAGCGGGCCTTTCAATTTGGTTGCGCGAGGAGGATTTGAACCTCCGACCTTTGGGTTATGAGCCCAACGAGCTACCAGACTGCTCCATCGCGCGATGAACTTGAAATTATAGCTTATTCCTTGGCGCCCTGCTCGGCTTGCTGGGGCTCGGGCCGGTCGACCAGCTCCACCAGCGCCATGGGAGCGTTGTCACCCACGCGGAAGCCCATTTTCAGGATGCGCGTGTAGCCGCCGGGGCGGGTCTTGAAGCGCGGGCCGAGATCGGCGAACAGCTTGGCCACGACATCCTTGTCGCGCAGGCGGCTGAAAGCCAGGCGGCGATTGGCCACGGTGGCTTCCTTGCCCAGCGTGATCATGGGCTCCACCACGCGGCGCAGTTCCTTGGCCTTGGGCAGGGTGGTCTTGATGACTTCGTGCGTGAGCAGCGAGTTCATCATGTTGCGCAGCATCGCCTGGCGATGCTCGCTGGTACGGTTGAGTTTGCGGAGTCCGTGTCCGTGACGCATGGTGCTTTCCTTTCTAGCTTATTAACAGGACAGCCGGATCAGGTACTGCCCTTGCACATCGCGCCGGCTGCGCCCTTCGGCGACCCAGCGCTTTTCCAATGCTGCTGATCAGCGCTTGTCCAGGCCCGTGGGCGGCCAGTTTTCCAGCTTCATGCCCAGGGTGAGGCCACGCGAGGCCAGCACTTCCTTGATTTCGTTGAGCGACTTGCGACCCAGGTTCGGGGTCTTGAGCAGCTCGTTCTCGGTGCGCTGGATCAGATCACCGATGTAATAGATGTTTTCGGCCTTCAGGCAGTTGGCCGAACGCACGGTGAGTTCCAGCTCGTCCACCGGACGCAGCAGGATCGGGTCAAAGCGCTCGGCGCTGCTGCGCTGCTGCGGCTGGTCGAACGCAGCCAGATCACTGCCCTCGAGCTGCGCGAACACGGCCAGTTGCTCGACCAGGATCTTGGCTGATGCACGGACGGCGTCTTCGGCAGTGATGGCGCCGTTGGTTTCGATCTCGACCACCAGCTTGTCCAGGTCGGTGCGCTGCTCGACGCGCGCATTCTCCACGGCGTAGCTCACGCGCTTGACCGGCGAGAAGGAGGCGTCCAGCACGATACGGCCGATCGACTTGGTGGTCTCGTCGGCGTAGCGGCGCAGGTTGCCCGGCACATAGCCGCGGCCCTTCTCGACCTTGATCTGCATGTCGAGCTTGCCGCCCTGCGACAGGTTGGCGATCACGTGCTCGGGGTTGACGATCTCGACGTCATGGGGTGTCTGGATGTCGGCGGCCGTGACCACGCCCTCGCCTTCCTTGCGCAGGCTCAGCGTGACTTCGTCGCGGTTATGGAGCTTGAACACCACACCCTTGAGGTTCAGCAGGATGTTGACCACGTCTTCCTGCACGCCATCGATGGTCGAGTACTCATGCAGAACGCCGGCGATGGTGACCTCGGTGGGCGAGTAGCCGACCATGGAGGACAGCAGCACGCGGCGCAGCGCGTTGCCCAGCGTGTGGCCGTAGCCACGCTCGAACGGCTCCAGGGTCACCTTGGCCTTGTTGTCGCCCAGCGGTTCGACGTTGATGGCCTTGGGTTTCAGCAGTTGGGTTTGCATTCTCTTGAACTTCCTCTCAATACCCCCGGCTCGTTACACCGGTAAGGCTGGTGAAGCACCAAACCCGCCGGGGTCGGCGGGTCGGAACAAATCAGTTGGCGAAGGGCAAGGATCAGCGCGAATAGAGTTCGACGATCAGCGATTCGTTGATGTCGGCTCCGAACTCGTCGCGATCAGGCACCTTCTTGAACGTGCCTTCGACCTTGTCCACGCTCACCTCAACCCAAGCCGGCATGCCCACTTGGGTGGCCAGTTGCAAGGCTTCCAGAACGCGCGCCTGCTTCTTGGACTTCTCGCGCACGGCCACCACATCGCCCACCTTGACCATGTACGACGGGATGTTCACCGGGTTGCCGTTCACGGTCACTGCCTTGTGCGACACCAGCTGGCGCGCTTCGGCGCGGGTGGAGCCGAAACCCATGCGGTACACCACGTTGTCCAGCCGGCATTCCAGCAGGAACAGCAGGTTGGCACCGGTGTTGCCACGGCGGCGGTCGGCTTCCTCGAAGTAGCGGCGGAACTGCTTTTCCAGCACGCCGTACATGCGCTTGACCTTCTGCTTCTCGCGCAGTTGCAGGCCGTAATCGGAGGTGCGCTGGCCGGAGGTGCGGCCATGCTGGCCGGGCTTGGTATCGAATTTCGCCTTGTCGCTGATCGAGCGGCGGGCGCTCTTCAGGAACAGGTCGGTGCCTTCACGGCGGGAAAGTTTGGCCTTGGGGCCGAGGTAACGTGCCACTTGCGGATCCTTGTCTGTCTGACTGCCACGGCCTTACAACCGCCGTGGGAGCCGCGGCTGAACAGCGCCGCGGCGGTGGGCTTGGGTTGAAAAAATCAGATGCGGCGGCGCTTCTGCGGGCGGCAACCGTTGTGCGGCACCGGCGTCACATCGGAAATCGACGCGATCCGGATGCCCAGCGACGCCAGCGCACGCACCGACGATTCGCGACCGGGGCCAGGGCCCTTGATCTCGACATCGACGTTCTTGATGCCCTGCTCCATCGCGGCGCGGCCAGCCACTTCCGAGGCCACCTGGGCAGCAAAAGGCGTGGACTTGCGCGAGCCCTTGAAACCCTGGCCGCCCGAAGAAGCCCAGGACAACGCGTTGCCCTGGCGGTCGGTGATGGTGATGATGGTGTTGTTGAACGACGCGTGCACGTGCGCAATACCGTCCGAAATGTTCTTGCGGACTTTCTTGCGGACACGCTGCGCGGCGTTGCTGGCGGGTGCTTTGGCCATATTCGACTCTCTTTTTCCTGATTACTTCTTCAGCGCCTGCGCTGCCTTGCGCGGCCCCTTGCGGGTACGGGCGTTGGTGCGCGTGCGCTGGCCGCGCATGGGCAGGCCGCGGCGGTGACGGAAGCCACGGTAGGAACCGATGTCCATCAGGCGCTTGATGTTCATCGTCGTCTCGCGGCGCAAGTCACCCTCGATCAGGTACTTGGCCAGAGCGTCGCGGATCTTTTCCAGATCCGCGTCGTTCAGGTCCTTGATCTTCTTCGAGTAAGCAACGCCACAGGCATCGCAGATGTCGCGAGCGCGCGAGCGTCCGATGCCGAAGATCGCCGTCAGGCCGATTTCGGCGTGCTGATGCGGCGGAATGTTGATACCAGCGATACGTGCCATGTTCTAACCTTCTACAAATGCGTGCAGGACCAGACGGCTCAGCCCTGGCGCTGCTTGTGGCGCGGGTCGGTGCAAATCACGCGCACCACGCCGTTGCGGCGGATGATCTTGCAGTTGCGGCAAATCTTTTTTACCGAAGCTGAAACTTTCATTTCACTCTCCTAAAACACTCTTCGACGCCAGACCTCATTTGGCACGGAACACGATGCGTGCCCGCGTCAGGTCATAGGGCGTCATTTCCACGGTGACCTTGTCGCCTGGAAGAATGCGGATGTAGTGCATGCGCATCTTCCCCGAAATATGTCCGAGCACCACGTGCCCGTTTTCCAACTTGACGCGAAACGTTGCATTGGGCAAGTTCTCAAGCACCTCGCCCTGCATCTGGATCACATCGTCCTTGGACACGATCAACCACCCAGTGACGTCTTGAAATTAGCTTTCTTCAAGAGCGACTCGTACTGCTGGCTCATCATGTAGTTCTGCACCTGCGCCATAAAGTCCATCGTCACGACCACCAGGATCAGCAGCGATGTACCGCCGAAATAGAACGGCACGTTGTACTTCAGGATCAGGAACTCGGGCAGCAGACAGACGAAGGTGATGTAGACGGCACCAGCCAGCGTCAGCCGCATCAGGATCTTGTCGATGTACTTGGCGGTCTGGTCACCCGGCCGGATGCCCGGGATGAAGGCGCCGCTTTTCTTCAGGTTATCTGCGGTCTCACGGCTGTTGAACACCAGCGCCGTGTAGAAGAAACAGAAAAAGATGATGGCCGTGGCGTACAGCAACGTATAGATGGGTTGGCCCGGCGACAGCGCAGAGGCGATGTCGCGCAGCCAGCGCATCGAATCACCGGTGCTGAACCAGCCCACCACCGTGGCCGGCAGCAGGATGATCGACGAAGCGAAGATCGGCGGAATCACGCCGGCCATGTTCAGCTTCAGCGGCAGGTGCGACGATTGGCCGCCATACACCTTGTTGCCCACCTGGCGTCGCGCATAGTTGACCAGAATCTTGCGTTGGCCGCGCTCGACAAACACGACGAAATAGGTGACCAGCACCACCACCGCGACGATGAACAGGGCCACGATGATGCTCATGGCACCAGTGCGAACCAGTTCCAGCAGACCGCCAATCGCGTTTGGCAGGCCGGCGGCGATGCCGGCGAAGATCAGGATCGAGATACCGTTGCCCAAGCCACGCTCGGTGATCTGCTCGCCCAGCCACATCAGGAACATGGTGCCAGCCGTCAGGCTCACCACCGCCGTCATGCGGAAGCCGAAACCGGGGCTGATCACCAGGCCTTGCGATGCTTCCAGCGCCACGGCGATGCCGAACGACTGGAACAGCGCCAGCCCCAGCGTGCCATAGCGCGTGTACTGCGTGATCTTGCGGCGGCCGGCTTCACCCTCTTTCTTGAGGTTCTCGAAGGCCGGCAGCACGTAGGTCATCAGCTGCATGATGATCGACGCCGAGATGTACGGCATGATCCCCAGCGCGAAGACCGTGAAGCGCGACAAGGCGCCACCCGAGAACATGTTGAACAGGTTGAGGATGCCGCCCTGCTGGCCGGCGAACAGCTGGCGCAGCTGGTCCGGGTTGATGCCGGGCACGGGGATGTGCGCCCCGATGCGGTACACCACCAGCGCGAGCAGCAGAAACACCAGCCGGCGACGCAGGTCGCCGTACTTGCCGGTTTTCGCGATTTGCGGTGCGTTGGTGGCCACGGATCAGATTTCCTCGAACAACACCATCAGGCCAGCGAGCCGCCAGCCTTCTCGATGGCTTCCTTGGCTCCGGCAGTGGCGCCAACGCCGGTCAGCTTGACCGCCTTGGTCAGCTCGCCGTTCTTGATCACCTTGACGAAGCGGGCCGAACCCTTGACCAGACCGGCGTTCTTGAGCGCGGCCAGATCCACCTCGGCCAAGCCCAGGCGCTCCAGATCGGACAGCATGACTTCAGCGTTGAACTTCAGCGCGGCAGACTTGAAGCCGCGCTTGGGCAGGCGACGCTGCAGCGGCATCTGGCCGCCTTCGAAGCCGACCTTGTGGTAGCCACCGGCGCGGGATTTCTGGCCCTTGTGGCCGCGACCGGCCGTCTTGCCCAGACCAGAGCCGATACCGCGGCCCACACGGCGACGGGCGCTCTTGGAGCCTGCAGCAGGCTTGAGAGTGTTGAGTTGCATCTGTCGGTCCTCTTACAGCACCTTGACCAGGTAGTCGACCTTGTTGATCATGCCGCGCACGGACGGCGTGTCCTGCAGTTCGCGCACGCTGTTGAGCTTGCGCAAGCCCAGGCCGCGCACGGTATCGCGATGCGACTGCTTGCAGCCAATGGGGCTGCGCACCAGTTGCACCTTGAGGGTTTTCTGTTCGTTGGCCATTGCTAGCTCCCGGGTCAGGCGAACAGCTCTTCCACCGACTTGCCGCGCTTGGCGGCCACTTCGGCAGGAGTCGTGCTGTTGGTCAGGGCGTCGAACGTGGCACGCACCATGTTGTAGGGGTTGGACGTGCCGTGGCTCTTGGCGACGATATCGGTGATGCCCAGCACCTCGAACACGGCGCGCATCGGGCCGCCGGCGATGATGCCGGTACCGCGAGGAGCGGGCGCCATCATCACAGTGGCCGCGCCATGGTGGCCGGTCACGCTGTGATGAATCGTGCCATCCTTGAGCGACACCTTGATCATGTTGCGGCGGGCCTCTTCCATGGCCTTCTGCACGGCTGCGGGCACTTCCTTGGACTTGCCCTTACCCATGCCAACGCGGCCGTCGCCGTCACCCACCACGGTGAGCGCTGCGAAACCGAGGATACGGCCGCCCTTCACCACCTTGGTGACGCGGTTCACCGAGATCATCTTCTCGCGCAGGCCGTCCTCCGGACCGTCGCCCTGCGTGCGTGCTTGAAACTTAGCCATCTGTATCTCGCCTCTCAGAACTGCAGGCCGGCCTCACGGGCGGCGTCGGCCAGAGCCTTGACGCGGCCGTGGTAGGCAAAGCCTGCACGATCGAATGCCACCTTCTCGACGCCGGCGGCCTTGGCACGCTCGGCGATGCGCTTGCCCACGTCGGTCGCTGCACCCACGGTGGCGCCCTTGCCGGCACCACCGAGCGCCTTGCGCACGTCCGCCTCGGCGGTCGAGGCGCTGGCCAGCACGCGCGCACCGTCGCCAGACAGCACCGTGGCGTAGATGTGCAGGTTGCTGCGGTTCACGGTCAGGCGCGGCACGCCTTGCGTGGCGATGCGGATGCGGGTCTGACGGGCCCGGCGAAGACGCTGCTCTTTCTTGGTCGTCATGGTGCAGGTCCTTATTTCTTCTTGGTTTCCTTGATCACGACGCGCTCATCCGCATAGCGGATGCCCTTGCCTTTGTAGGGCTCGGGCGGACGCACGTCGCGAATCTCGGCCGCGATCTGGCCGACACGCTGGCGGTCGGCACCCTTGATCACGATCTCGGTGGGAGCCGGCGTCGCCACCGTGATGCCGGCCGGCATCTCGATGTTGACGGGGTGCGAATAACCCACGTTCAGGTTCAGCTTGGCGCCTTGGGCCTGAGCACGGAAGCCCACGCCAACCAGCGTCAGCTTCTTCTCGAAGCCCTTGCTGACACCCACCACCATGTTGTTGACCAGCTGACGCATGGTGCCGCTCATGGCGTTGGCCTCGCGCGACTCGTCAACCGGCACGAAGGACAGTTTGCCGCCTTCGCTGCTGATCTTGACCAGACGGTTCGGAACCAGCTTGAGCTCGCCGCCGGTACCCTTCACGGTGATCTGGTCTTCCTTGATCTGCACGTCCACGCCCTGGGGGACGGTGACGGCAGCTTTTCCAATGCGTGACATCTTGATATCTCCTGGCGCGGATCAGGCCACGTAGCACAGCACCTCGCCACCGACACCGGTAGCGCGCGCCTTGCGGTCCGTCATCACGCCCTTCGGCGTGGTCACGATCGCCACACCCAGGCCGTTCATCACCTGGGGAATGGCATCGCGGCCCTTGTACACGCGCAGGCCAGGACGGCTGACGCGCTCGATGCGCTCGATCACCGGACGACCGGCGTAGTACTTGAGGGCGATTTGCAGTTCGGACTTGCCGCCTTCGCTCTTGATTTCGAAGCCGTCGATGTAGCCTTCGTCCTTCAGCACCTGGGCAATGGCCACCTTGACCTTGGACGAGGGCACCGACACGGTCTGCTTGGCCACCATCTGCGCGTTGCGGATGCGGGTCAGCAGGTCGGCAATGGGATCACTCATGCTCATGTTGAATCTCCTGCTGACTTACCAGCTCGCCTTGATGACGCCCGGGATGTCGCCGGCGAAGGCCATCTCGCGGATCTTGGCGCGGCCCAGGCCGAACTGGCGGAACGTGCCACGCGGACGACCGGTGATTTCGCAGCGGTTGCGCAGGCGCGTCGGGTTGGCGTTGCGCGGAAGCTTCTGCAGCGCCAGACGAGCCTGGGCGCGCTCCTCGTCGCTGCGCTTGATGTCGTCGGCGATCGCCTTCAGTTCAGCGTGCTTGGCCGCGTACTTGGCAACGAGCTTCTCGCGCTTGAGTTCGCGTTCGATCAATGCGGTTTTTGCCACAGCGTTACCCTTTAGTTCTTGAACGGAAAACGGAAGCCCGCGAGCAGCGCCTTGCACTCCTCGTCGGTCTTGGCCGTCGTCGTGATGCTGATGTTCAGACCGCGCAGCGCATCCACCTTGTCGTACTCGATTTCGGGGAAGATGATCTGCTCTTTCACGCCAATGTTGTAGTTGCCGCGGCCGTCGAAGGCACGGCCGGACACACCGCGGAAGTCACGCACGCGCGGCAGCGCGACGGTGACGAAGCGATCCAGGAATTCGTACATGCGCACGCCACGCAGCGTGACCATGGTGCCGATGGCCTGGCCTTCGCGGATCTTGAAGCCGGCGATGGCTTTCTTGGCCTTGGTGACCACGGGCTTCTGGCCGGCGATCTTGGTCAGGTCGCCCACGGCGTGATCCATGACCTTCTTGTCGGCCACAGCCTCGCTCACGCCCATGTTCAGCGTGATCTTGGTGAGGCGCGGCACCTCCATGGGCGACTTGTAGCCGAACTTCTTCATCAGCTCGGGCGCCACTTTTTCGCGATAGTGTTGTTGCAGTCGTGCCATGATCGTCCTCACGCCACCTTGATTTCTTCGCCGCTGGACTTGAACACGCGCACGCGCGTACCGTCCTGCAGGGTCTTGACGCCCACGCGATCGGCCTTGCCGGTCGCCTTGTTGTAGATCGCCACGTTCGACTGGTGGATAGGCATGGCCTTTTCCACGATGCCGCCCTGCTCGCCCCGCATCGGGTTCGGCTTGACGTGCTTCTTGACCAGGTTGATGCCCTCGACCAGCAGACGGTCGGCGTCGGCACGCAGCGTGACGGTGCCGCGCTTGCCCTTGTCGCGCCCGGTGAGCACGACCACTTCATCGCCCTTGCGAATCTTGTTCATGGCGCGTTTCCTTACAGGACTTCGGGCGCCAGCGACACGATCTTCATGAAGCGCTCGGAACGCAGTTCGCGCGTCACCGGGCCGAAGATGCGGGTGCCGATGGGCTCCAGCTTGTTGTTGAGCAGCACGGCGGCGTTGCCGTCGAACTTGATGAGCGAGCCGTCGGCGCGGCGCACACCCTTGGCGGTGCGCACGACCACCGCGCTGTAGACCTCGCCCTTCTTGACGCGGCCGCGCGGAGCAGCTTCCTTGATGCTCACCTTGATGATGTCGCCGACACTCGCGTAACGGCGCTTGGAGCCGCCCAGCACCTTGATGCACAGGACGGACTTGGCGCCGGTGTTGTCGGCCACCTCGAGTCGAGATTCAGTCTGGATCATTTCAAAATTCCCAACTTGCACCCAGCTCAAACCACTTGAACCGGATCAGTCTTGGGCCCGACGCCCGCCTTGAAAGGCGCCAGAAGCAGCACTTTCAACACAGGGTTTGGGGGCAGATAGCCATCGCCCAATTAGGGCGAAGCTCTCTATTATGTAATTTCGGCCGCCACCTGTCAAGCAGCCCGGGCCAAGCGGACGGAGCAGCTCAGCCGCCCACCGGCGATGTGGCTTCGGCGCGGTAGCTGGCGGCCAGCTGCACGAAGCCATCCAGGCCGGTCTCTCGCCCCAGTTCCTCCTGCAGCACCCGGGCCACGCCCGGGGCAGCGGCCTGTGCGACGGCAGCATCCAGGAACAGCCAGCGCGAACGGCGCGCCAGAACGTCTTCCACGCTGCGGGCGTATTCGTGCCGGGCGGCAAAGCGCACCATGGCTTCCGACAGGCCCGGCGCCAGCCAGGTGTCGCTTCCCGGCAACGCCTGGACGGCGCGCGCCTCCGCGCCGTACAGGTGCAGCCCCGGTGGCTCGGCCAGGCTCACCGCTGCCTGGCCCGGCGCCGGCGTGCCCACCAGCGGCTGGCGCGCGGTGCGCGAAGGGCCGCGGTCGGGCAGGCGCCCGGCCTCCACGCAACGGGCCAGCACATCCTCGGCCATGGCGCGGTAGGTGGTCCACTTGCCGCCGGTCACCGTGACCAGGCCGGCCGGCGAAACCAGCACCGTGTGTTCGCGGCTGATGGCGGCGGTACCCCCACCCTCGTGCGTCGGCTTGACCAGCGGTCGCAAGCCCACCCACACGCTGCGGATGTCGGCCCGCTGCGGCGCCCGGGCCAGGTAGTGGCCCGCCTCGCGCAGGATGAACTCCAGCTCGCCCGCCAGCGGCCGGGGCTCCAGCGGCACGTCCTGGCGCGGGGTGTCGGTGGTGCCGAGGATCAGCTTGCCCTGCCAGGGCACGGCGAACAGCACCCGGCCGTCCGCCGTGCTGGGCACCAGCAACGCGTGACCCCCGGGTGAGAAATCCTGGTCCACCACGGCGTGCACGCCCTGGCTGGGCGCCACCATGGGCTGGGCTTGCTGGCCGGCGGCGCGGGCGTCGTCCTCGCGCAGGGCATCCACCCAGACGCCGGTGGCGTTGACCACGCAACCGGCCTGCAGCTCGAATTCGCGGCCGGTTTCCGTGTCCTGGCAATGCACGCCGGCCACCTTGCCGGCCTCATGCAGCACGCCGGTGACGCGGCAGTAATTGACCAGCAGCGCCCCCTGCGCCGCCGCCGTGCGGGCAATGGCCAGCGCCAGCCGCGCGTCGTCGAACTGGCCGTCCCAGTACTTCACGCCGCCTTTCAGGCCGCGCGCCTGCACGCCCGGCAGCAGCCGCTGGGTCTGGCGCGGCGACAGAAAACGCGTGTCGCCCAGGCCGGCACGGCCCGCCAGCAGGTCGTACATCTTCAGGCCCACGCCGTAGAACGGCGTCTCCCAATATCTGTACGCCGGCATCACGAAGGGCAGCGGCTGCGCCAGGTGCGGCGCGTTCTCCAGGATGTGCACGCGCTCGTGCAGCGCCTCGCGTACCAGCCCGACGTTGCCCTGCGCCAGGTAGCGCACGCCCCCGTGCACCAGCTTGGTGGCACGCGACGAGGTACCCTTGGCGAAATCCTCCGCCTCCAGCAGCACCACGCTGTGGCCGCGCAGCGCGGCGTCCAGCGCCACGCCCAGGCCCGTGGCGCCGCCGCCCACCACCACCAGATCGACCTTGCGCGGCTCGGCCAGGCGCTCCAGCAGCGCGGCGCGGTCGGTAGGCAAAGGTGCAGCGGTCATGGTCGAATACTATTTATTTGATAGCTGTCTGCGCCTGCTGCACAAGGGCCAGGCGCTGATTTTGCTTGAAACTCAAAGCCCGTCATGCAGTGCCGCCGACGCCCATCATCCTCGAACGGCCGCGGAGCAGGCGATGCGCGTGACTGCCGTGGCCGCGCACGCACCGGCCAGTGGCGGTGCGGCCTCCTCGCGCAGCAAGCGGTACGAAGGCGCATCGGCGCCTCAGGGTGGTGTCTCACGTCTTTGCCCATCCCCGCGCCCGCTCCACCGCCTCTCGCCAGCGCGCGATGCGCGCCCGCCGGGCGGATTCGGTCAGCGTCGGCTCGAAGCGGCGCTCGACCGCCCACTGCGCGGCGATCTCCGCCCCGCCTGACCACACGCCCGTGGCCAGCCCGGCCAGGTAGGCAGCGCCGAGCGCGGTGGTCTCGGTGACCTGCGGGCGCACCACCGGCACGCCCAGCAGGTCGGCCTGCAGCTGCATCAGCAGATCGTTGCGGCTGGCGCCGCCGTCCACGCGCAGCTCGGTCAGCGCCAGGCCGGCGTCGCGGCTCATGGCGCCAAACATGTCGGCCGACTGCAGGGCGATGGCCTCCAGCGCGGCGCGGGCGATGTGGGCACGGGTGCTGCCGCGCGTCAGCCCCACCAGCGTGCCGCGCGCGCGGCCGTCCCAGTCCGGCGCGCCCAGGCCGGCGAAGGCGGGGACCAGGAACACGTCGCCCGTGTCGGGCACGCTGGCGGCCAGCGCCTCGACCTCGGGCGCGCTCTGGATGATCTGCAGCCCGTCGCGCAGCCACTGCACGGTGGCCCCCGCCATGAACACCGAGCCCTCCAGGCAGTAGGCGGTGCGCCGCCCGTCCGCGCCGGCCGGCCCCTGCCAGCCCACGGTGGTGAGCAGGCGGTTGCGGCTGCGCACGGCCCGCCCGCCGGTGTTCATCAGCATGAAGCAACCGGTGCCATAGGTGTTCTTGGCCATGCCGGGCGCGAAACAGGCCTGGCCGAAGGTGGCCGCCTGCTGGTCGCCCGCCACGCCGGCGATGGGCAGCGGTGTGCCCAGCAGATCCGAATCGGTCTCGCCGAGCAGGCCGCTGGAAGGCACGATCTGCGGCAGCACCGCGCGCGGGATGCTGAACAGGCGCAGCAGCTCCTCGTCCCACGCCAGCGTGTGGATGTTCATCAGCATCGTGCGGGCGGCGTTGCTGGGGTCGGTGGCGTGGGTGCGGCCGCCGGTGAGCTGGTAGATCAGCCAGCTGTCGATGGTGCCGAAGGCCAGATCGCCCGCCTCGGCCCGGGCGCGCGCGCCGGGCACGTTGTCCAGCAGCCACTCGAGCTTGGTGGCGGAGAAGTAGGCGTCCAGCACCAGCCCGGTCTTGCGCTGGATGGCCGCCGCCTTGCCAGCGCGGCGCAGCTGCTCGCAGCGCGCGGTGGTGCGCCGGTCCTGCCAGACGATGGCCGGCGCCACCGGCTGGCCCGTGGCGCGGTCCCACAGCACCGTGGTCTCGCGCTGGTTGGTGATGCCGATAGCTACTATTTCAGGAGCTGCCTGCGCCCGCCCCGAAAGGGCCGAAGGCAGTTTTTGCACACATTCCCGGGCCACGGCCAGCTGGGTGGCCCAGATCTCCGCCGCGTCGTGCTCCACCCAGCCGGGGTGCGGGAAATGCTGCGCGAACTCGCGCTGGGCCAGCGCCGCCACCCGCCCACGCTCGTCGAACACGATGGCGCGGCTGCTGGTGGTGCCTTGGTCGAGGGCGAGGAGGTAGCGCATGGCGCAAGCGTAGCGGATTCGGCCGCCCCCGGGCCAGCCGGATGCGCCAGCGGACCCGGCGCGTAAACTGGCCCGCCCGCCTTTGCACCTACGCCCCGCACCGCCATGACCAGCACCGCCTCCGCACTTCCGCCCACCACCCGAATCGCCTTCATCGGCGGCGGCAACATGGCCAGCGCCGTCATCGGCGGGCTGATCCGGCGCGGGCTTGCGGCCGCGCAGGTGGCGGTGGTGGAGCCCTTCGAGGCCGCGCGCGCCGCCCTGCTGGCGCAGCACGGCGTGACCGCGCAGCCGGCGGCGGGCGAGGCACTGCGTGGCGCCGACCTGGTGGTCTGGGCCGTCAAGCCGCAGATGTTCCGCGAAGCCGCCGCGCCAGTGCGCGATCTGGCGGGCGGCGCGCTGCACCTTTCCGTGATGGCCGGCATTCGCGCCAAAGCCATCGCCCAGGCGGCCGGCGCCACGCGCATCGTGCGCTGCATGCCCAACACGCCGGCGCTGGTCGGCAAGGGCATGACCGGGCTGTTCGCCAGCCCCTCCGCCAGCGCCACCGACCGCGCGCTGGCCGAGGCCGTGATCGCCACCACCGGCGACTGGCTGTGGGTCGAGCGCGAGGAGCAGCTCGACGCCGTGACCGCCCTCTCCGGCTCCGGCCCGGCCTACGTGTTCTATTTTCTGGAAGCCATGCAGCAGGCCGGCACCGAGCTCGGCCTCACGCCCGAACAGGCCCGCCGCCTGGCCGTCGGCACGTTCGCCGGCGGCGCCCAGCTGGCCGCCGATTCACCCGAGCCCCTGGCCACCCTGCGCGAGCGCGTCACCAGCAAGGGCGGCACCACCCACGCCGGCCTGACCGTGATGCGAGAAGCCGGCATGGACCAGTCCTTCATCGCCGCCATGAAGGCCGCCGCGCGCCGGGCCAGGGAACTCGGCGAGGAATATTGACCACCCCCCTGAGTCGCTGACGCGCCTTCCCCCCTCTCTCTTCGGGAGGGGGGACAACGCCAGTGCTCGGTACAAGCCCGAGCACGGC
>ERZ795053.1382-NODE-1382-length-30769-cov-19.827798_pt1 | contig 30769 bp, 25 predicted proteins | sample MGYA00375137_ERZ795053 | MGnify/ENA primary metagenome ERZ795053 (study PRJEB30182, sample SAMN05720284) | activated sludge metagenome | isolation source: Anaerobic digester | place: Hong Kong | collected 2014-12-17 ...
TACAGATGAAACCGGGAATGGTTATACCTCTTCATTTATTAAACTGTAAGAATGAATAAGCGGTTCTCCCTAAAACAATACTCCACAGCAGCAGCAGCGCTTTTAGCGCCCGCTGCTGCCTTTTCTCAGGCCGTTTATACAGATATAGATCCAGACATTGTTCTGGATGAACCGGGAGAATGGTGGGGTTTTGATCTGGATGGCGATGGGCTGAATGACTTTAACTTCTTTAATACTCATATAAATACATATATATGGCCTATTGGTGACGCATCTGCATATCGAATCTGGGCCGGCGTATTTGATAATTCTCAAAATGGTATCGCAGGAAGTATAAACTCAGTTTTAGGGCCATATTCTTCTATTTTCTATCACTACTATCCATTTGCTTTATCTGAAATATCTATTATTGATTCAGTTTTAACTTTTGAAAATTGGGGGTATCAAAGAATGGCATTTCAAACTTACTTCAATTTCGATTCTTCAATTGTTTCTATATCTGGAGGAAACTGGTTTCCAGAAACGATCGATAAATATTTAGGTTTCAGATTTCTAAACGACGATGAAATACTTAGATATGGCTGGGTACGTTGCAGTGTGCTTGATAGCGGTCGAACGCTTATCATACATGATTATGCATACGAAAATAAACCAGACACACCCATTTTAACCGGAGATACTATTGGTGATACTACAACTGTAAGTATTCAGGAAGGAGAATTTTTAGGATTAACTGTTTACAGTTTTGGGAATTCGGTGTTTATTAATACACCTTTAAACAATATACAATACAGGATATTGAATCTACAAGGAGAAGAGATTTATAACGGGTTGGTTACATCAGGAAGCTGTAAATTAGATTTAAATACTGCTGCAACAGGCATTTACTTAATAGAGTGCCGACAGGAAAAAATAAGAAAAACATTTAAAGTGTTTATTGAAAATTGAGTTCAGTCACAGGATATTACCGGAATTTCTCAGGAAGTTGTTGATCTGTGCAATGGTGATTCTATCTTAGTGCGTGGTAACAGTTACGGATAGGAATATTGGGGAATTACTCCTGAGCTATGCCGACTAACCGGGTCTGACAAGCCCGAGATCAGGGTCTGGCCAACTCCGGCAGATGAACAGGTGTATATTCAACTGACCGGATCAGACCGGTCAGCCGCGGATTATTCTAATGTATCCCTTACCGGCCTGGTAATTGCTTACGGCAACTGGCCTGATGATGGTTTTTTTGCAATTGGACAGAAACAATGCCCCATCCGGTATCTACCTGATCAATCTGCTGGATGAAACGGGTATGGTGCTGGGTCAGCTAAAGATCGTCTGGCAATAGTTTTTGTGGTAATAAGAAAAAGGGACTTCTGTCAAATCAGGAATGTCCTGCATAGTTATCTGCCTGTCCACCGAAACAGGAGAATCGGCTTTGTGGAAATAAGTCAATAGACGCAGGGTGCCGTTCCGGTGACCCAGCTGGGGCTTATGTTGTGGAGGAATCAGGCCGATAACTTCTCGAACATCCGCAGCCATTTGTCGGGCAGTGTGCCTTTCATGGCTTCTTCGTAGTCGGCGTAAGCACAGGGCACGAGTTGCTGGCGTTCGTAGCGAGTATCCACCGTAAAAGGAACCTCCAGCCACCAGCGTCCGGACTTCTTGCTCTTCCAGAAAGTGAGGTCGTATTCGTTCTCGCTGAGGTTGACGATGTACTTCATGAAATCAGACTCGTCGGTGATGGGATAGTCGTGCTTGCGGTTGTAGAATCCATCCACAAAATACCAGATCATCTGGGCTACCAGCTGTGCGGTCAGTTCCTGGTTGTCGCCCTCGTGCAAATAATTATAGATACCCATGGAGCTGACCTTGTCGCTCATACCCGCATAGCGCATGAGCTGGCAGGCCTCTTCAGAGTTGACACCGTTCGGGCTCAGGTCCAGCACACCCATCGCATCAGAAGCCTTGATGGCAGAGAGATCGAAGCTGACCATATCGGCATCGCGGAGCTCGGGTTCGGCGAGCTGAAAATTGTCCCGCAGTCTGCCAAGCCGACAGGTATCAAAGTAAAGGTGATCGATGGTGTGGAAGATCTCGTTGTTGACAAAATGACCCTGGCAGGCCAGTGCAGAATAGTTGAAGAGATAATTCGGCTCATGGCTGAAGATGTCAAGCAGCCAGGTTTGTCTGGGTGGTGCATCGTCGGCATGATCAATGTCAATGCGTTCGTCTATCACCGCCAGGTTGATGGCCTGTCCCAGAAATTCGTAGGCTTTATACTGACCGATGCTCAGGTCCTGACTTCCCCCGATGATGACCGGGATGATGCGCTGTGCCAGGAAGAACTCCACCACCATCTTCAGGTTCTGTGTGGTTTCTTCCGGTGTCTCACCCAGCAGCACTTCACCGGCGTCGATAAGACGGAGGTTGTCATGCGGATTGATCAGGCTGTAAAAATGTTTCCGGATAGCGTCCAGCTTGTTGCTGCTTCTTGCAGGATCGCCGCCGCGTTGTTCATTGACCGTGATGATGGCAATGTCTTTCTCGTAGGTATCGGGGGCCTCGCCGGTGTGGATGTCCATACAGCGACCCATCTGCAGCGGGCTGCCGGTGATGTCCAGCAGACCTTTAGTACGCACAGGGGTAAGCAGCTTGTTGATCATGTGCTCCGAAGATGCCTGTAAATGCCTGAAAATACAGGCCATCAGTACACAGGAAGCCCGGCAGCTTGTCTAAAAAAGAGGGCATGGTTTGTACCTTTGCCGCATGGCGACCATCCTGACATTCATGGATACCGAGATATGGGGAAACACCCTCCGGCAATATGCCTGGCTGCTGGGTGTGATCCTGGTGGTGATCATTTTCAATAAATACATCTCCAATTTCATCAGCAGGTTGTTGTTCCAGCTTTTGAAGCGATCCAGATTCAAGCACAGCGGTCAGCTTTTTCTCAAGCTTTTGCTGCAACCTCTGGAGTTCATTCTGGTATTGCATACCATTTATATCGGGTTTCAGATGCTCGATGCTCCTGAATTCTTCCAGTTTAAGTTTATCGGTGCCACGTTACACCAGTATGCTTACGGTCTTTATACACTTCTGTTCATTGTAAGTACCGGCTGGTTGTTCAGCCGCTTTGCTGATTTCATCATCACGGTGATGAACGAAAAAGCGCAGCTTACTCCTGATCCCAGTGACGATCAGGTGGTGTCTTTTCTGAAGGATGTTTTCAAAGTGGTCATCTGGACAACAGTGGTGTTGTGTGTGCTGGCTTTTGTATTCCATGTCAATGTTACCAGTCTGGTAGCGGGTGCAGGTATCGCAGGTATTGCCATTGCCTTCGCCGCACAGGAAACCCTGCAGAACATTTTCGGTTCCATCAGTCTGTTTGCAGAGAAACCATTCCTGGTAGGAGATCTGGTGGAGCTGGATGGCATTACCGGAACAGTTGATAAGGTAGGCTTTCGTTCCACCCGATTGCGTGCATTGGACAAGTCTTTTCAAACCATTCCCAACCGGAATATCGTATCCAACCGCATCATCAATCTTAGCAGACGCACCAGCAGAAGGGTGCAGTTTTTGCTGGGGCTGGAATATGGCACAAAAGCAGAGGCCATCACCGCGATCGTAAGTGAGATAGATGCATACACCACCCAGCACCCTGTTACCAATGAACCATCGGTCGTACACTTTTACGGATTCGGTGCCAGCTCACTTGATATCTGGGTGGAGATCTATTTTGAATACCTGGAGTGGGATGATTTCCTGCGCAAACGACAGGAGATCATGCTGGGTATCATGGATATTGTAGAAAAACATGGCGGAAGTTTCGCGTTCCCGTCTCAGACCCTGTATATGCGACAAGACGTGCCGAAGGAACCCACAAAAAAAAGTGCAGACATTTCTTCCGATATTCACCATCCTAAAGGTGAATGATGCGTTTATTCCTGTGTCTGTTTATCGGCACCCTATTCTCCACAGCGGCTCGCAGCCAGTTTGACCTCGGTCTGGAATTACGGCCCCGAATGGAGTTTCGCAACGGATATCGTTTTCCATCTGACACCAGCAGCAAAGACGCCTTTTTCATTTCGCAGCGCACCCGGTTGAATCTGGATTATGCAGATACGATCATCACTGCCAAACTCAGCATACAGGACGTGCGTGTGTGGGGAGATCAGCCTGTCTTTTCTGATGATGCAGGTCTGAGCATTGCGGCGGCCTGGGTCCAGTGGCATTTTGCCCGTGACTGGTATCTGCGCACCGGCAGACAGGAGTTATCCTTTGGTGATAAACGACTGATCGGTCCCGCCGAGTGGAGACAACAGGCCCGCAGTCACGATGCACTGCTATTGCTCTATCAAAAAAAAGTATGGCTGTTTCAATTGGCAGGAGCATTCAACCAGAATGCAGAAAGACTGAGCTCAACTTCTTACGGCATCAGCCAGTATAAAGCGCTGGGTGTCTTTCAGGCAAAGCGTTACAGCGGACCTTTGAAAGGATTCTTTCTGGTTATTGCAGACGGCACCCAGAATCTGTATGCCGGCACAGATGAAATGGACTGGCGCTTCACTTCCGGAGGTTCCTGGTCATACCCTATTGGTTTGTTCACTTTTCAGGCCGGTGGTTACAGCCAGAACGGTGTGCGCTTTGTGGATGGACGCAGCCTCTTTGCTTACATGCTGAATGGTTCTGTCGGGTATCGGCACAACAACTGGAGTTTCACCTTAGGGTATGATATACTGAGTGGAAATGATTCTATCGGCAGTCCGGATTATCGTGCCTTCGATAACCTGTATGCTACCCGGAATGCTTTCTACGGACGGATGGATTATTACTACAGTTTCCCTGGCGATATGAAAGAAGCCGGATTGCATGATGCCTGGCTACTGGTAGATTACAAAGTTTCTTACAGGCATCAACTGCATGGCGGACTCCACTATTTTCAGCTGGATAAGCCGGCATTCGATCCGGATTCCTTTGAATATGCAGGTAAGGATCTCGGTCAGGAACTGGATCTCTGGTATTCTTTCCAGGCCAGACATGATATTCAACTGGAAGTGGGACAGTGTTTTTATTTGCCGGGCGAAGACCTGCCGTTGGTCAAAGGCGGCTCACCTGATCTGCTGAATACCTGGAGTTATTTCACGATCAGATTCACACCTACGCTGTTTACCACCCGCACTCCCACTGAAGAGCTCATACTGGAAACAGTGGAGTAGGAGTTATTTCCGGTCCACTTCTTCGTAATCAGAATACGGTATTTCGTCCTGTTTCTTCCTGGAATTGCCAGGATACCGGAATCCTTTGATGGCCGGACCGATCACCAATCGCCAGAATACAATGACCAGTATGATGATGGTAACATCACTCATGCTTAGCGGCTCAGGTACATGGATTTCTCCTTGTACAGGTGACGGAAGAACGGATCCTGCAGGTCTTCAATGAAGCGGATGGCCTCACCGGTCGATTTCATTTCAGGACCGAGCTCCTTGTTCACGTTCGGGAATTTTTCAAAGGAGAACACCGGTTCCTTGATGGCGTATCCGTTCAGCTTCTTGTCGAAGCTGAAGTCTTTCAGCTTGTGCGTACCCAGCATCACTTTGGTGGCAATGTTCAGATAGGGAATCTGATAAGCCTTGGCGATGAACGGCGTGGTACGACTGGCACGCGGATTCGCTTCGATCACATACACCTTCTCATTCTTCACTGCAAACTGGATGTTGATGAGTCCGCGGATGTTCAGTGCGTGGGCGAGTTTCTTTGTAAATTCCGACATCTGGTCCAGCACATTCTGACTCAGACTGAACGGAGGCAATACTGCACTGGAATCACCAGAGTGGATACCCGCCGGTTCGATATGTTCCATGATGCCCATGATGTGCACGTCTTCGCCATCGCAGATGGCGTCTATCTCACACTCTTCCGCACGGTCCAGGAAGTGGTCAATGAGAATGCGGTTGTCGGGGAAGTGCTTGAGGATTCCGATCACGCTGCGTTCCAGTTCATCGTCGTTGATCACGATGCGCATCCGCTGACCACCCAGTACATAACTGGGTCTTACCAGCACCGGGTAGCCTATGCGGTTGGCCACTTCCAGTGCTTCTTCGGCGGTGGTGGCACTGCCATATTCCGGATAGGGTATTTCCAGTTCTTTCAGCAGGTCGGAGAAACGTCCCCGGTCTTCCGCCATATCCATGTCGTCGAAACTGGTGCCGATGATGGGGATGCCTTTGTTGCGGATCTTCTCAGACAGTTTCAAAGCGGTTTGTCCGCCTAACTGTACGATCACTCCATCGGGTTGTTCGAAGTCGAGCAGTTCATTCAGGTGTTCCCAGAATACCGGCTCAAAGTAGAGTTTGTCTGCAATGTCGAAGTCAGTGGAAACGGTTTCAGGGTTACAGTTCACCATGATGGCCTCGTAACCACATTCCTTGATGGCCAGGATGCCATGCACGCAGCAGTAGTCGAATTCTATACCCTGCCCGATGCGGTTGGGGCCGGAGCCCAGCACGAAGATCTTTTTCTTATCGCTCTTCACACTTTCGTTCTCCTGATCAAAGGTGCTGTAGTAATAGGGTGTCTTCGATTCGAACTCTGCCGAGCAGGTGTCCACCAGTTTATAGGTGCGACGGATGCCCAGTGCCCTGCGGTATTCATACACCTCTTCTTCGGTGGTGTTGCCCAGTATGTTGGCGATCTGCAGATCTGAATAACCGTTCTGTTTCAGGTTGATCATCATATCTGCAGGAATGTTCTGCAGGGTATAGCGGCGCAGTTCCTTTTCCAGTTTTGACAGGTTCTGGATCTGCATGAGGAACCATCGGTCAATGAGGGTCTGCTTCTGGATGGTCTTGAGGGGTACACCCAGGTCCATGGCCTTCTTGATGTTGAAGATGCGGTCCCACTGTGGTCTTCCGAGGCCTTCGATGACCTCTTGTGAACTCTTGTAGAATCCTACCTCTCCGTCCAGTCCGATCTTATTGTTCTCCAGGCTCTGGCAGGCCTTCTGAAGGGCTTCGTTGAAGCTTCTTCCGATGGCCATCACTTCCCCCACACTTTTCATCTGCAGGCCAAGGGTATCATCTGCACCCTGGAACTTATCAAAATTCCATCGGGGCATTTTTACAATGACATAGTCCAGCGCAGGTTCGAAATAGGCGGAGGTGCTCTTGGTCACCATGTTCTTGATCTCATCGAGGTTGTATCCGATTGCCAGTTTCGCAGCCACTTTTGCGATGGGGTATCCGGTGGCTTTGGAAGCGAGTGCAGACGAACGGGACACCCTGGGGTTGATCTCGATGGAGATGATGTCTTCGGTGTGCGGGTCCACTGCGAATTGTACATTGCAACCACCAGCGAAGTTGCCCATGGCACGCATCATCTGGATGGCCATGTTACGCATCTCCTGGTAGCAGGTATCGCTGAGGGTCATGGCAGGTGCCACGGTGATGCTATCGCCCGTATGGACGCCCATCGGGTCAAGGTTCTCTACTACGCAGATGATGCAGACGTTGTCGGCACTGTCGCGAAGCAATTCCAGTTCGTATTCTTTCCATCCCAGCACCGCTTTTTCCACCAGCACCTCATGTGTGGGCGAAGCGGTCAGTCCGCGTTGCAAAGCTGCATCCAGATCATCTTTGGAATGTACGAAGCTTCCGCCGGTTCCACCCAGGGTGAAGGATGGTCTGATGACCAGCGGAAAACCGATCTGCTGGGCGTATTCCTTTCCTTCCAGGAAGGAGTTGGCGATATGGGAAGGTGCCACAGAGATGCCGAGTTCCACCATCAGTTGCCGGAAGAGTTCACGATTCTCGGCCCGGTCTATGGCTTCGATATCGACACCGATCAGTCGCACGCCGTATTTTTCCCAGATGCCCATCTCATTGACCTCTTTGGCCAGGTTGAGTGCGGTTTGTCCGCCCATGGTAGGCAGCACGGCATCAATACGATCGCCGCTTTCTATATTTTCTTTCAGGATCTTTTCAATGGAAGCCGGTTCCAGGGGCAGCAGATAAATATGATCTGCCGTGACCGGATCTGTCATGATGGTGGCCGGATTGGAATTGATAAGAGATACGCGGATGCCTTCTTCCCGCAGACTTCTGGAAGCCTGGGAACCGGAGTAATCAAATTCACAGGCCTGGCCGATGATGATCGGTCCGCTGCCAATGATCAGAATGTGCTGGATAGACGTATCTCTGGGCATATAAAAGTTCTTTTACGATCGGAAAAAATGGGGGAAATGAAAGGCAGGAGAGCCGGAGTGAAGAAGATTTCTACCTTTGCCTTGAACTGCATTCCGGAGCACAAAAGTACGCCAAAAATCACGCAAGTCCAACGTGCATGGCAGATCAACTCCAGCTTACATACAAGAAATCAACAATCCTGTTCCATCGTTTCGGACACGGACCGGAAGCCATGCTGGCTTTTCATGGATTCAGTGAAACAGGCAGCAGTTTCGTTTGTCTGGAACCGTCTCTGGGTCAGCGCTATACGGTCTGGGCCATAGACCTGCCCTACCATGGCGGCACCAGGTGGCGGGAATCAACGCATTTTGCAAAGGCCGATCTGGAAGCCATTGTACAGCAGCTGATGGAGGAAAATGGCCTGCACACCATTTCTCTTTTTGGCTTCAGTATGGGAGGAAAATGTGCTATGGAGATCTGCCATCGGTTTCCGGGGCAGGTCAGGGAGTTGTATCTGCTGGCCAGCGATGGCATCAAGACCAGAACGGTCTATAATGTGGCAGTCTATCCGGCCTGGGGGCGTTCGCTGTTTAAAAGTATAATAAGTCGGCCGGGCTGGTTCTTTACCTTTATCCGGATCATGCATCGTATGAAGATATTATCGCCCTGGTTGTACCGGTTCACCATGAACCACATGGACACAGAGGAAAAAAGACAGCGATTGTATGATACCTGGGTGTCCATGGCCAATTTTGAGATCGATATTAAAAGTTTGAAACAGACGATCCGGCAACACGCCATCCCGCTGAAGCTGGTCTTCGGCGAACGGGATGAGGTCATTCCACCTGCTGTGGCGCATGAGATGGCTGCGGGTTTACCAACTGCTACTGTTCGTATCATCCGCCGCGGACACTACTTCATAGACGACAAGCTCAATCACACACTGGAAGAACTAACTGAGATATGATATGGTATAGTTTGCTGGTATATGGCATGACCATATTATACGCCCTGTTCATTATCTATTATCTGTGGGGATGGAGAAGACTTAAGACATTCCAGCCGGTGAATACAATTCCGGAGCATAAGGTTACGATCATCATCCCCGCACGCAACGAAGCCAGACACCTGCCCGATCTGTTGCAGGATCTTGCAGACCAACAGTATCCTAATCAACTGCTGGAGGTCATAGTGGTAGATGATTTCTCTACAGATCATACGGCACAGATCGCAGCGCAGTTCAATGGCCTTCCGGTCAGGGTCATTTCACTGGCAAAACACCTTGAGCCAGAGGCGCCAAAGCCTGCTCATAAAAAGCGGGCAATAGAACTTGCGGTAGAACAAGCCACAGGCACACTGATCCTGACCACCGATGCTGATTGTCGCATTGGTCCGGGTTGGGTGGCAGCGATGGAATCTTATCATCGGGAAACAGGAAAGGTCTTTATAGCCGGTCCGGTCACTTATTTTCCGGATACCACATTGCTGGGTAAGTTTCAGACCATGGATTTCATGACCCTTGTGGGAATTGCCGCAGCGTCCATCCGGAATGGGTTTTACAATCTCTGTAACGGCGCCAACCTGGGCTATACCCGTGAAGCGTTTCTTGCTGTTGATGGCTATGACCAGGCTGATCATACTCCCAGTGGTGATGACATGATGCTCATGCATAAGATGGGCAAAAAATTTCCGGGACAGGTCGGTTTCATTCGCAATCAGCAGGCGGTTGTGTCCACCTATCCTGCACCTGATTTCAGGACCTTCTGGCAACAGCGCTTACGCTGGTCCAGTAAATCCACCAACTATGAGGACAAACGCATCACCATCATCCTGCTCTTCGCTTACCTGTTCAATCTGCTGTTGGTGGTGCATATCATAGCCGGCGCATTTTATCCGGTCTTCCTTCGTCTGGCCATGTGGCAGTTCATTGTCAAGATCGGGTTCGATACCTTGTTCACCTACGCCATAGCACACTTCTTTCGAAGAGAGAATTTATTGTGGAGCATGCTGCCGGTACAGGTGCTGCATATTTTCTATATCATCGTGATAGGTCCTGCCTCCTTGTTTGGCAGTTTTGAATGGAAAGGCAGAAAGTTCTGATACAACTGCTCAGGGAGATCCTGGTGGCCATCGCAGTTGCGTGCATTATATATGTATTAGTGGTATTTGTATCCGGGCAGCAGTTCTCTGTTTCTGCCGGCATTTCCTTTGTTCTCCGGGCATGTTGTTGCTGGTGGATCTTGTTTCGTGTGCCTGCAGTCTTACTTCGCAGGTGGTGGAAAAAGCGCTCGGCAGTTCGTGAGGTATCCAGGGTTGCCACAAGATTTCTGATGAACCGGAATGCACTTTTTGGTGCACTTGTGCTCCTATATACATCCATCATTTTCACAGGGGCACATTTGCTTGCTCCGGATGGTAGTTCGCATGCGGCGCAACAGGTCAATGAACTGGCATTTTGTCCACCCGGAACAGAGGCTGTCTTGTTCAGTCTTCCGCATGTCAAACACACACACCGGGAATCCTTTCTGAAGGTCCTTTTACGTGGAAGAGACTTGCAGGAAAGACTGATTGCTGTGACCGATGCCAGGGCAGATACCAGTGGGGTGTATGTTACCAGATTCATGGGCGATGGCATCATCGGACCGGAAATGTTTTATCGCTGGGAGGAGTTAGGGTTATTGGAGCCGGAAGATGATGCGGCAGCTGAATCAAAACTGAAAGATCTTCTGATCCACAGGACCTATCATCTGGGTACAGATGATCTGGGTCGTGATTATCTCAGCCGGTTGATAGTAGGTGTGCGGGTATCATTTGCTGTAGGATTTGTTGCGGTCTTCATTGCGCTGCTGATAGGAATTCCGGTAGGGGCTGTAGCAGGATATTATCAGCAGCATCCACCGGTCATACATCTGGGAAAAAGAAGATGGAAACTGCCAGCCGATGGTTTTATCATGTGGACGATGAGTGTGGTCTGGGCCATTCCGACATTGCTGCTGGTATTTCCTGTAGTCTATGCCTTCGGCCAGCAGTTCTATACGATTTTTATTGCAGTAGGCATCACCATGTGGGTGGACATAGCCCGTGTGGTGAGGGGACAGGTCATGCAGGTAAGAGAGCTTGAATTCATTGAAGCGACCCGCAGTTTTGGTTATGGTAAAATGCGCACCATTCTGCTGCATATTCTGCCAAACATTACCGGACCGGTCATCGTCATTACTGCAGCTAATTTTGCCTATGCCATCCTGACCGAATCCGGTCTGAGTTTCCTTGGTATAGGTGTACAGCCACCTGCCCCATCCTGGGGGCTGATGATCAGTAAATACAAGGATAATCTTATCACAGATCCGTATCTCGCACTACTTCCGGGAGCAGCCATCACCTTACTGGTGCTTGCTTTTTTTCTGGTAGGCAATGGCCTGCGTGATGCGATGGACATTCGCATGCAGGAGAGCTAATCCGCTTCTCCGTATCTTGCAGGCTGATGGCAAAGGCAGGTACCTATATGATCGATACCCTGAGTGAACAACTCAAACTGAAACAGCTTGAGCTGGACACCTTGCTGAACATCACCAATGCGATCAACAACAATGCACCTGCATCAGAGTTGTTCGAATTGTTCAGTCATACACTGGTCAATCAGCTGGGTGTAGAACGTATGTTGCTGGTCAGGTATGAGAATGAATGGGCCATTCAGGCAAAAGCGGGTTATTCCAATGGCCTGAAACCCGATGTGGAAACCGACCTGCTGCCCATCAGACAACTAACTTTTACAGAAGAACTGGCAGATCCCAAGCCTGCGATCTTGTCTGCTTTTGATATTGTCATTCCGGTTTATCATAAGGATCGTCCGCTGGCGTATCTGCTGATCAGCAACCCACAGGTGGCTAATCTGGAGAAAGTAGAAGACAAGATCAAATTCGCCCAGACGGTAACCAACATCATACTCGTAGCGATCGAGAATAAAAGACTGTTCAACCGCGAGAAAGAACAGGAAGTATTGCAAAGGGAACTCGAACTGGCCGCACAGGTCCAGAGCATGCTCATTCCGGACAGGCTTCCCTCCAATGATTTTGTAGATGTGGATGCGATCTATATGCCACACACCAATGTGGGCGGCGATTACTACGACTTTCTCTATCTGAACGATGAGGAATTCTTTTTCTGTATAGCAGACATCAGCGGGAAGGGGATGAGTGCGGCCCTGCTGATGGCCAATTTCCAGGGGCAGCTTCGGGAACTGGTGAAGAAGAACCATCCCACCATTGATGAATTTTTGCAGGAACTGAACAGCGGAGTGTTGCATAATACAAGAGGGGAGAAATTCATCACGATGTTCCTGGGTAAATACAATACCAGAACGAGGGTGCTGAAGTACGTCAACGCAGGTCATAATCCTCCGGTACTCATCAACTCAAAAGGCAACCGTTTACTGGATCTGGGTTGTACCATCCTCGGTATTTTTGATGAGCTGCCTCAGGTGCGCATGGGACAGATCCCCATTGTAGAAGACACTACGATCATGTGTTACACAGATGGCCTGACCGATCAGGTTGACATGAACGGGAAGCCTTTCTCTACCGAAGACATCACCTCTCTGCTGGAAGAGAATTTAGGGGAAGATGTAAGTGCCATCAACCATGTGCTGGGCAACCGCATCATGCAATACAGAAATGGTCAGTCATTTACAGATGACATCACGATCATGACCGTCAGGATCTTCGGCAGGAATTAATCCAGTTCGCCTTTGCGTTCTTTCAGATCGGCAACCACGATCATGGCTGCAAATAGGAAGAACATTGTGCCGATCTTATCAGCCTCTATCAGATCGCTGAGTGCAATATTGATCAGAATAGTGATGAAAGCCAGTAGCGTGGCCATCATGATGGGTTTATGTGCTGGACCTGACCGGGTGTAGCTTCTTTGTCCGTAATACAGAATGGCCACCAGCAGGATCATCCAGAACAGCAGACCGGGAAAGCCCTGCTCTACGGTTACCATCAGGTAGTAATTGTGGATGGTGCTTTTTTCTTCGTTCCGGCTGATATAGGTAGTGAACTTATTGACCGCATACTCCTGGTAATTGGATTCGAACTGGGCAGGCCCAAACCCGATGAAGGGCTTGTCTTCTATCATCTTGACACCGGCTATCCATCGATAGATACGTTCTGCGCTTGACACATCTTCCAGCGAGGTGGTGGCCTCCATGTGCTGGTTGAAGTCCGTATGGTAGATGGTCTTCTTGTAGTCAGGTGCATACTGCAGATAGGTATTGTCATGCAGCATATACACCACAAAGATGATAGCACCGGCGATGCCCAGAAACACTGCTGGCATAAGGGTGTTCCATCGTATGAGAAAATAGCATACCAGAGCTACTGCAAGCGATAGCCAGGCTGAACGGGTATAGGAAAAATAGATGGCCACTGCTATCAGGATACCTCCCAGCCGGATAAAGAACTTTTTCCAGCTTCCCCTTTCATACCAACCTGCTGCCACGAAAGTGAAAGGAAGGAAGAGGGCGAGATAAACGGCATAGTTCACATGGTTCCTGAAAATAGGCCACATGCTTTTGTTTACTTCGCTGAAGGCAAAATTGTAGGCGGCATGTCGCATCAATGTATGAATGACCACACCTACTGTAGGTACGAACAGGCACCAGAAAAATGTTCGCCAGGCATTTTTATCCTGCATGATATGCCCGCCTATCACATAAAACACCACCACATACCAGATCTTGGCCAGCAGCCATTTGAAAGAGATGGCTACATCCTGAGAGAAGATCACCGCGATGATGATCCATGCCAGGTGTATATACAACAGGATGGAAACAGGGTGCAACAGGAAGCGCCTGCTGATCTGTTCCTTGCGCAACAGGGCATAAAAGATAAAGGTGAACATGAGCAGCACCTCCAGTGGTTCTGTTGGCAGGTCTGTGCCAAAACCACCGTCAAAACGGTATTCAATGGCCAAAGGTGTAGAGAGCAGTAACAGAAAGAAAAGCGGTCTGAAATCTATGATGATCTGGCAGGTTATCAGAAAGGCAACAGGTGCCAGACATATCAAAGGCTCATTGGCCAGTATGGCAGCAAAGATGCTGATCAGCAGGATACCGGCTCCTGTGAACAACAACTGTTTTTCACTGATGCGCCTGAGCAGATCCATCTCAGAGTTCTTCGCGGATCTTGCGATAATTTTCTGTGACCACAGCCAGGATCAGCATGAACAGGAAGGCTCCGATGGTAGCGCCGATAACGATCAGCGAACGCACCGGTTTGTCTTTGCGAATGGCAGGAAAAGCTTCTTCCGTTACGTGTATGGTGCTGAAGTTATTACTGGCTGATGTCTGGTATTGTTCCAGCAGCTTGCGTGAATTATTCAGATCTGTCAGAGAGGTCTCAAACTGGGTTTCCAGCTGCATGATGCGCTCCGCCCGCTGTCCGGAGGCTTTGGCCTGTTCGATCACATTGGCCAGAGAATCATTGGCTGCTTCTTTTTTGGCAATATCCTGCTTGAAAGTCTGGATCACCACATTCTTGTCGCGGGTGATCATGTCCTTGTTCTGATTGTCAATGGTCAGCGCAATGTGGTTGGCCATATCGCTGGCCAGCTGCTTGTCCTTATCCCAAACAGTGATCTCTACCGCACCGAATTCGGTCTCCACAGCTTTGTAGTTCTTTTCAAACTTCTTTTTGGTCTTATACCTGGCCAGGGTCTTGGTAGAGTCATATCCGTAGTGTTCAGTCAGGTGATACTTATTGATGATATAATCTTTCATCCTGCTGGTATGCGCAAGGGTCAGGATGCGGTCCACATCTGCAGTACCACCGAAATAGTCGATCTCGATCTCGCCCACGGTGGTGCTGTACAACACCTGACGGTCGGTCATGATCGGGTTGGAAGGGTAGAAGTTGACGGAACTCTTGAAGTAATCAGGCATGAAGAACCAACTGAAAGCTGCGGTACCGATAGCAGCTATCACGGTCACGATGATGATAGGCTTACGCCATTTCAGCAGAATGCGAACCAGTTCTACCAGATCATTGTGTTTACGAGTCATCCGTATGATTTTTTTTAGTCGTGCAAAGGTAGAAAAACTACCTAAGTGGCGGGCTCTGCAGCTTCGTGCAGCAAAGGTTTCCAGTCGTGACGCTTTACCAGGCCAAGCAGCAGCGCCAGGCAGGCACCCAGCAACAGACAAAGCCCCATCGCTATGGCCCAGGGCAGGTTCAGCCATAAAACACCGGGACAGATCACCACACAGGCTGCCGTTAACCCGGCCAGACGCAACCACATACCCTGATGGAAAGTTATATCTGTCCTGCTATAAACTGCTGCCAGATGCAGAATCAGTACGATCGTTTGTGTGCAAACCGTGGCAATGGCAGCACCAACTGCCTGCTGTGTGGGTATGAGCAGGAGATTGAGTGCCACGTTCACCACCAGGCCAGCCGCTGCGATGCGGTTCAGTATGCGCAGCGATCCGAGCGCTGTAAGCATGGTGCCAAGAATATACACCAGACTGATCAGGACGAAACCGGCCATCAGCCAGCCAAATATCTGCCCGTACTGGTTCGTAGCATCCGCATACAATGCCTGCATGATCTCCTGCCTGAAGAAGATGAACGTGGTACCGGCAGGAACACTGATGCAGGCCATAAGCCGCAGGCCTGTTTCCAGGAGCGGCTGCACGTTGCTGCCTTCTTCCTGCATCCTGCTGAACATGGGAAGTAAGATAGCGGCGAACATATAGCCGATGATGCTCAGCGCATCCAGTAACCGAAATGCAGAGGCATACACACCTGCCTGGTGGGCGCCTTCTGCGCCAAGCATACGTTCTATCATGACCCCGTCTATGCGGTAGTAGGCCGCCATGAGAAAAGTGAGCAAGGCAAACGGCGCACTCTTTCTGATAACCTGCCTGATCAGCTGAAGGTCTGTGGTCCATTTCCAATGGATCCTCCTGCCCAGCAGCATCAGGATGGCCAGCACAGAGGCCAGTGAATAACCCAGTATCTGACAGATGATGAAGTTTTTCACCGTTATTTCCCAGGGCAGGACCTTCGTCCAAAACAACAAAGCACACAACGTGCCCGCAAACAGTTTGTCGCTGACGGATAACACAGCGTCATGCCGGAACAAATGCAATGCTGACACATTGCTGCGCAGGTAAGTAAAGAAAGACAGCATGACCTGCATGAGGATCATCCATCCCAGAATACGCCAGTGTGTCTGGTCAAATCCGATCAACACGGCAACTATCAAAACCAGCGCAGCATACAACAAAGCGAATATTGCTTTTGACTGCAACATGGTACTCCAGGTCTGCCCCAGCTTTTCCGGATATTTTGCGATCTCCCGGTTGTTGAAGTTGTTGATGCCAAAATCAAGTAATACCTGGAATAATAAACTGAAGTTGAACAGAGAGAAATACAACCCGTATTGATCAGGTCCGGTCACGTTCTGCACAGTCCTGTCTATGCCCAGTATCCAGAAAGGCTTGACCAGAAAATTCAGAAATAAGAGGAATGCAAGGTTAGACAGGAAGCTCCGCTTCATGCAACAGATTATGCGATAAAAATAGTATTATTGCATCAAACCACTTTTTATAAGGTAACGCTTACCAATCTCTCTGCTTAGCGAACCAACTCTACCTGTTCTGTTTACCGGAAAACCACCTATTTGATCTCATGCTGATTGCTGTCAATGCACGTTTCCTTATCAGGGATAAACTGGAAGGTATTGGTTGGTACACCTATGAGACCATCAAGCGCCTGGTGCAGCGGCACCCGGAGCATCGGTTTTTGTTGTTGTTCGACCGGGAGCCGGACGCATCATTTTTATTCGCTGACAATGTGGAGCCGCTGCAGGTTGGTCCTCCGGCAAGGCACCCCTGGTTGTGGCAATGGTGGTTCCAGCGTTCCCTTCCTGCGGTACTGAAGAAATATAAGCCCGATGTGCTCCTCTCGCCCGACGGATTCCTGCCTTTGAAGGTGGATATACCTACGGTTCTTGTCATTCATGATCTGGGTTTTGAGCATTACCCCGAACACACGCCGCCCATGGTCAACCGGTTCTATCGGCGCAATACACCTAAATATGCGAAAGCTGCTTCACGCATAGTAACAGTGTCAGAGTTTTCCAGGCAGGATATCATTAAAAGGTACCACATCGATCCGGAGAAAGTAGATACAGTGTACAATGGTGCGAATGAATTATACCAGCCAATTCCTGCAATGGAACAGGATCAGGTCAGACAACAATACACAACTGGGGCACCCTATTTTCTGTATGTGGGTTCCATCCATCCGAGAAAAAATGTGGAGGTGTTGTTGCGTGCATTCGAAGCTTTGAAAACACAGTATCAGCCACATGTCAAACTGGTACTGGCCGGGCGAATGGCATGGAAGACCGATAAGACCAAAAAGGTCATGGAGCAGCTTTCCTGCAGAAATGATGTGGTCTTCACCGGGCATCTGCAGCAAGAAGAACTGGCCCGCATCACTGCATCTGCGGCGGCACTGGTGTTTCCTTCGCTCTTCGAAGGTTTTGGAATTCCGGTGGTGGAAGCGAGATACAGCGGTATTCCTGTCATCTGTTCCAACAGTTCCAGTTTGCCCGAGGTGGCAGGTCCTGACGCATTATATTTCGATCCGGAAGATGTGGCCGGTCTGACCGATGCCATGATGACCTTTCTGGAAGATCAGGATACTTATGCGGAAGCATTCAGTGATACGCTGACCGTAAGGACCCGTTTCAACTGGGATCGTTCTGCAGATGGTCTGGAGGAGGCCATACATAAAATACTGCCGGACTTTATACCGGTATCAGGCACTTGAGTGATTGTCGTATTTTTACCTGATGAGAGCGTTTCTGTTTACCACACTGGCTATTTGCGCCACCATTCCTGTAACCGTTCAAGCACAGGCCACCCGGAATACATTGCCTGCCGCACAACCTGTTGTGGTCTCGCCATCAATGGTACAACATGATTATTTCCCTGTACTCTTCAGTACAGAAGCTCCGGCTCCCGGCTCCGGCTCCTACAGAGAATTTCTCATGGAACGCAAGAAAGAGTTGTATGATCACTATCAGCCAACAGGACAACGTATAGCAACAGGCGATGCAGCTGCTCCGGAAGTGCTGACAGGGTTTCAGGGTAACCCCTACAATTTTTCTGTTCCGAACGACAACGACGTAGCCATTTCGAACGATGGCATGATCGTATCGGTCATCAACAGCACCATAAACATATACACAGAAACCGGTGAAGAACTGTATGCCGTATCGCTCAGCGCATTCAGTGATACGCTGGATATACTCGAGTCAGACTTTGACCCAAGGGTGAAGTATGACCCCATTCATGATCGTTTCGTACTGGTGTTTCTGAATGGCTTCGATCCGCTTACCAGCTATATCATCGTTGCCTTCTCGCAAACCAATGACCCTGCCGGACTCTGGAACCTGTATGCCTTACCCGGCAACCCGAAAGACAACGACCGGTGGACAGACTACCCCATGATCGCACTGACCGAAGGTGAACTGTTCCTGACCGGAAACCTCATCATTCCCGGTGAACCCTGGCAAACCGGTTTCAGCGAAACACTCATCTGGCAGATGAGTCTGGACGAAGGATACAGTGGCGCCGATCTGAATGCCATTTTTTGGGATGATGTATTCTACGGTGGTGCTCCCATTCGAAACATCCACCCTGTACAAGGGGGCAGCACGCCTTATGGCCCGGATATCTACATGTTGTCTAACAGGAATTTCTCTGAAAGCAATGATTCTATTTTCATCGTACATGTAAGCGGAACACTGGACGATCCCGGTACAACGGTCACGGTAGAACTCGGCCTTACCGACCTGCCATATGGGGTACCCCCTGTGGCCCGTCAGTATAACAACCATGAGTTTGATACCAACGACGGGCGCATCCTGGGCAGCTTCATGGAGAACGGACAAATACAGTTCGTGTCCAATACACTGGATCCGGCAACCGGCTTCTGCGGTATCTACCACGGCATCATCACAGATCTGGATGGAGACTATTCTATACACGGATACATCATTGGCGATGACACCATGGATCTGGGCTATCCGAATGTATCCTATACCGGCCGCTATGACAACGACAACCAGAGCATCATCACCTTTGATCATACTGCACCCGAAGTGTTCGCTGGCATGTCTGGCATCTTTTATAATGATGGCAACTATTCAGAACTGGTGAATATTCATACCGGCGATTCATATGTGAACATCCTGAGCGGTTATTATGAACGCTGGGGCGATTATACCGGAAGCCAGCGCAAATACAATGAGCCGGGTGTGATCTGGGTGTCAGGCAATTTTGGACGAGAAGTAGATCTGGGCCCTTTCACCAACCGTGAAAATGCCACCTGGGTTGCCAGCCTGAGAACCAATGACAGCTTGCCCCTCGCATTGGAAAGTGATCGTGAACCGGTATTCACGAATGTCTATCCCAACCCGGTCCAAACCTGGTTCCAGCTGGATCTTGAGCTGACACAGAATGCCGTGCTGGGATTTTCCGTTCTTGACGTGAATGGTAAACTGGTGGATGAACTTCTGTATGGCGAAGGCAAGACAGGAAACAACACGTTTCGCTTTTCTACTGCATCTTTGCCCGCTGGTATCTATTTCCTGCAGATCACTGCAAACGGATCACTCTGGCGCACTGAAAGGATCGTGAAGCAATAAGATGAGAAAACCCCGCAACCGCGAATTGAACGGCCTGACCGTAGAATCCGTGGCAGCCCATGGTATGGGTCTTGCCCGGCATGAAGGGAAGGTCATTTTTATAGAGAAGGCCATCCCCGGCGATGTAGTGGATGTACGTCTTACCAAAAACAAGAAAGACTATGCCATGGCCTATCCGGTGCGCTTTGAGAAGCGCAGTGCGCTTCGCTCAGAAGCTTTCTGCGAGCACTTTGGTGTTTGTGGCGGATGTACCTGGCAGGATGTGGCCTATGAACAGCAGCTGCAGTTCAAACATGACCTGGTGGCCGATGCCTTTCGCAGAACCGGTAAGGTCATGGAGCTGCCTGCTATTCCACCGGTTACCGGCTCGCTGCATGACCGGTATTATCGCAATAAACTTGAATATACTTTTTCCAACAATCGTTGGCTTACGGCCGAGGAGATCGACAATAAGGAAGAGCTGAACAGGAACGCCCTTGGTTTTCATATTCCGGGACGATTTGACAAGATCCTGGATATCAGATATTGCTATCTGCAGCCAGCTCCTTCCAACGAGATACGCCTGGCAGTGCGGGCTTATGCCATGCTGCGTAACCTCACTTTCTATGATCTGCGAACCCATGAAGGATACCTGCGCAACCTGGTCATCAGAAACACCTCCACAGGAGGACTTATGATCATTCTGGTGGTAGCCGAAGACCGGCCGGAAACCATGGCCATCATCAGGCATCTGCAGCAGGCCTTCCCGGAGATCACTTCGCTCTATTATGCCATCAACACCAAGCTGAATGACGCTATGTACGATCTGGAGATGGTGCATGCCGGTGGTGAAAAAACCATTCGCGAAGAAATAGACGGAATCAGCTATCATCTCGGCCCCAAATCATTTTTTCAGACCAACACACATCAGGCAGCTATCCTGTACCGGACGGCTCTGGGCATGGCAGACCTGCAGGCTGATGATGTGGTTTATGACCTCTATACCGGACTGGGAAGTATCGCACTGCTGGCTGCCGGGTCCTGTAAGAAAGTGGTGGGAGTGGAAACCATCGATGCAGCGGTGGAAGATGCCAGAAAAAATGCGATCGCCAACCATATTGACAACTGCACTTTCGTAGCCGGCGATATGATGAAGGTGTTCAATGATGCCTTTATTGAAAAACACGGCAAGGCTGATGTGGTCATCACTGATCCACCCAGGGCGGGTATGCATGAAGATGTGTGCAGGACCTTACTGCGACTAAACCCACGCAGCATCATCTATGTGAGCTGTAATCCAGTTACCCAGGCCCGTGATGTACAATGGCTGAGTGAGGGTTACCGGGTTACGCAGATACAACCGGTTGACATGTTCCCGCAAACATTTCACATCGAGAATGTGGTGAAACTAGAACGGCGATAACAGGTTGCCAAGCTGCCTGTACACCTGCATGTTCTCCTGTCCGGTTACAGAAGCCCGAACATCCTGCTTTTCTTTTTCTGTCAGGTGAAAACTGAGTGAAGCCCGCCTGCTGCCCGGTGCTGGCTCATATGCAATGGTCAGTACATCAACAGGTGTCTGCATGATCTCTTCCAGATAGTGCAGTAAAAGATCATGCTGGTAATCCTGTACTTCCACCCAGTTCAGATACAGGTTGCCAATAGGACTGATGACCTTTTCCAGAATACCGCTGCTTACATTCTCACGAATAGGCATGGAATTTTCCAAACCACGTATATTTAATACTACAATACCACTTGTATTGCTGTCTATCCAGTGCCGGAAGGTTGTGGCAAAACGAACAGATGATTCAATGCCGTAATTATCTCTGATACCGGCGTCCATCACTTCGATCTGCGGATCGGTTGGCAAATAAACGTTGGGCAGGATATAGGGGAAGGTGCAGCTCATGCGCAAGGCGCTTGATAACAATAAACGGTCTGCCTGTTCATTGCCCAGAAGTTGTCTGATGTCAATGCCGTCGTATTCCGGTGTTCGGTCATCTTTCAGTCTTTCAGCCGGAATGCCCAGGTAGCTGAAGGGTTGTGCACCGATGAACAGTTTTCGTTCATCATTCACAATGGTAGGGTACATGAGCAGCAACGGAATGCGGGCCTCATACTCATCCTGGTAGCTGGACGAAACAGGATGAAACAAGAGAGAATCTGTATTCTCATGCAGCACTTTTTCGAACATGTATCCGCGATCCTTCCGGTAGCTGATACCTTCATGGGTGTATGACTGCCAGGGAAAGAACAGGTCATTGACCACCATGGTGTAGGCAATGGCATTGAGCAGGTCTGAAGAGATCTTTTGCAGATACAGGTCATCATACCGGTTGACGGAGTAGCCTGCAATTTGCATTCTGTACAATTCACGATAGTAGGCTGCGGCTATCATTCCGCCCGATGCGCCTGTCATCATCATGCTGTGTTGCATGAGTTGTCCGTTGGTGATGCTATCGGCTTTCTGCAAAGCATCCATCACGAACATGGTTGCCCGCAATCCTCCGCCACTACAATTCACGAAGATCATTTTAGGCGGGGCATCTTCCGGAAACTTCGCACGCCAGTTGTTCAGCACCTGCAGCATGTGTTGCTTGTCTGCTTCCAGTCTGGCAGGGTCATGCAGCTGCTGTAAACTTTCCAGGTCATAGACGGCTCCCGTTTGTTTCGGGTCAATACCAAAGGCCTGGTTTCGGTATTGCAGCAGTCCGTGTCCAATTAGAATATCGAGCAGGATGATGGCCAGTACACTGATCAGTACCTTCCAGCCCTTCAGCCAGTAACTGACCGCACCGATCAGCATAAGCCCGATGGCAAATAACAGGAGGATAGAAGAAGCTGCCGGTATTCTGAAGACAGGATAATCGATCAGATGTCCAAGCACCAGCAGCAATAGCAAGGAAGTTAGTTCAATGAACAAAGCATTCACATGATGCTGCCGGTACACCTTTTCGATGATATAGGCCGGATAATGCCCTGCTTTACGGGCCAGCTTGACGCTGAGCTGGTGATTGATATATGAATCTATGTGAATACTGTGCGGCTGGCCGGCCATTTGCCAGGTTTTTCCTTCAAATGGAAGATCCTGCAGATCATGTTGAGTTGGATCGAGCCGGAAGAGCTGAAATACATTCTTATTGGTGCTGAAGAAATAGGCCATGCTGATGCTGATGAACAGGATGATACCGCATAGCAATCCGATAGTACGCAGGGCAATAATGCCCCAATCCTGAAGACCATCCTGCCGCTGGAAGATCAGTAGCTGAACCAGGTAGGCGATCAGGAAAGCCAAGGGTATCAGGCTGTTGTTCAGGCTGTACACACCAAAGGGCCGTTGCAGGGTGGCCAGGAATGGAAAGTGCCGTGCATGCAGGATGTAACTGGTTACGTTCCACACCATAAAATAGGCTCCGAAAGCTACACCCAGAATGAAATAAGACAGGAAGCTGACATGACCCAGATACTCGGGATCCAGGAACAGAAGCGGAATGCCATATCGTTCGCCAATTAGGAAGTACACAAAGCAGAACAGGATGAACCAGCCAAGTACCAGAAAGTGGTTGCGCTTCAGATGCAACAGCAGCAGCTGCACGGAGAACGAAAACCTGATACGCCTGAACATTTCTGCCATACTCCAGTAGGTGTACGGGAAATATAGCCAAATGGTCAGGTAATCAGAAAATTATGGCGTAAGGCTGACTAATGCCCGGTATCAGCCAGCTGAATGATATGGTCCAGACGGCACTCTCTGCCGCAGGCTGTTACCAAAAACTCTTCTTTATTCCGGGTCACGATATCGGCTATGATGACATCATTCCAGGAGATCTCGTCAGTACCGGTTCTGACAACCAGGCTGACTTTGTGCCTGCGTGTTGCCAGATCTGTAAGCCGGTCATACAAGTTGCAGGCAATTGGTAAGTAGGGTTTATCAGCCATTTTGATGCAGATAAAACAAGGTAAGCAACAGAATGGTGCCGTCAGGGCAAAAAAAAATGCTGCCTGCTCCTCATCAGACAGCATTATAAAAAAGGGGAGATTTAATGCGTTACAGCAAAAATAACACAGGAATTGAATTGTCCAAATATTTTTACAAAAATTTGAAAAATTATAAGAAACCTCTAATAATTTTGCCTGATCCTTGCATATTGCTAAACCTGAAACACCACTATGCTGCCCAATTCACAAATTGATACCCTTGATAAGGAGATCCTGGAGATCCTGATGCGTGATGCCACGATCCCCTATACGGATATCGCTAAACAGTTGAAAGTGTCCAGCGGAACCGTCCATGTGCGGATGAAGAAATTGACCCAGCTGGGCATCATCCGCTCGGTCAATCTGCATGTCAATCCGGAAAAACTCGGATTTGACATCACTGCTTTTCTGGGAGTATATCTGGAGAAGAGTTCTATGTATGATGCAGTGGTAAAAGAACTGCAGGGCATTCCGGAAGTAGTGGAATGTTATTACCTGACCGGTAACTACAGCATCTTCGTCAAGATCTATTGCCGTGACGCCACCCATCTGAAAGATGTCTTACACGATAAGGTACAGCGCATAGCGGGCATTGACCGCACGGAAACCTTTATCTCTCTGGAGCAGACCTTCACCCGACCCATGCATATAGATAAGTAAGGTCAGTGGGCTTCCAGCCAGTTGCTGCCTTTTCCTACCTCTGCTTCAATGGGCACGTTGAGTGACAATGCGTTCACCATTTTCTCTCTGACCAGTACTTCCAGTTCTTCCACCTCATCGCGGTGTGCGTCGAACACCAGTTCATCATGCACCTGCAGGGTCATTCTGCTGCGCATGTGCCTTTTGTTCATCGCATCGTGCAGGTGCAGCATAGCAACTTTTATGAGGTCTGCCGCACTTCCCTGTATAGGAGAGTTGACCGCTACTCTTTCGGCGGCTGAACGCACAGTGTTGTTGGCAGAGTTGATATCACGCAGATAGCGTTTCCTTCCCAGCACGGTCTTCACGTATCCGTGCTTGCGGGCATACTCAATGTTCTCTTCCATCAGCCTGGCCACACCCGGAAACTTTTCATTGTAGTTGTCTATGATCTCTTTGGCTTCGGTGCGACTGATACCCAGGTTCTGAGACAGACCAAATGCGGTTTGCCCATAGGCGATACCAAAATTCACGGCCTTTGCTTTGGAACGCATGTCGCGGTTCACTTCTGCCAGTGCCACTCCAAACACACGTGCTGCTGTAGCTGAGTGAATATCCATGCCTTGTCTGAAAGCCTCGATCATACCTTCATCATTACTCAGCGCTGCTATGATGCGCAATTCGATCTGCGAATAGTCGGCGCTGAGAATGATGTGGTGCTCATCTCTGGGGATGAATGCTTTTCTTACCCTTTGCCCGCGTTCGGTGCGAATGGGGATGTTCTGCAGGTTGGGATTGTTGGAACTCAGCCTGCCACTGGCGGCGATGGCCTGTCCGAAATTGGTATGCACCCGTCCTGTTTTCGGGTTGATCAGCTGTGGCAATGCATCCACATAGGTGGACTTCAGCTTGTTGAGCTCGCGGTACTCCAGAATATGGTTGGCGATGGGATGATTGGGCGCAAGCCTGGCCAGGATATCTTCACTCGTGCTGAGCTGTCCGGTCTTGGTCTTCTTGCCCTCATAAGGGATCTTCATTTTGGTGAAGAGTACTTCTCCCAGCTGCTTTGGTGAGTCAATGTTGAACTTCACCTCCGCCAGTTCATAGATCTCTTTGGCAGCTATCTCAATATCGACCGCCAGCTCTTCCGAATACTTGTTCAGGAAATCCACATCCAGATTCACTCCTTCATATTCCATGGCGGCCAGCACCGGCACCAGCGGCATCTCTACATCCTCATATAATTTCCTGAGTTCTTCCTTGTCCAGCATAGGCTGGAAGATGGTATGCAGCTGCAGGGTGATGTCGGCATCTTCGGCTGCATATTCCGCAACCTTGTCCAGCGGGGCATCACGCATGCTCAGCTGGTTCTTGCCTTTTTTTCCAATGAGTGTTTCGATGGAGACCGGCGTATATCCCAGGTAATTTTCAGACAGGTAATCCATGTTGTGTCGCAACTCCGGTTCCAGCAGATAGTGGGCCAGCATGCTGTCGTGCAGATCACCTTTCAGTTCTACGCCATACCACTTCATGATGAGGTAATCGTACTTCAGGTTCTGGGCTACCTTGCCGATCTTTTCTGATTCCAGCACAGGGCGAAATTTGTTCAGCAATGCATCTGCCGATGATCTGTCGGCCGGAACGGGAACATAATATCCGCTGCCTGCTTCCCAACTGAAACTCATCCCCACCAGCTCTGCTTCGTTGGCATCTACACCGGTGGTCTCTGTATCAAAACAGATCAGCTTTTGCTTTTGCAGATCTTTGATCAACTGGTCGATGGACTTGTCGTCATTACAAAGGGTGTACCGGTGCTCTGTGTTGGTGATATCCTTTCCCCCCGCAACCTGTTCACTGGCTTGTTTGATCTCTGTGCCTCCTGAACTGCCCCCGAAAATATCTATCTGTTCGCCGGTGCGGGCAACGTTCACCTGGTAACTGTCGCCCAGGATACGTTTACCCAGCTGCCTGAATTCCAGTTCTGCGAAGATCTCTGCAAGCTTTTCCTTGTCGGGTTCTTCTATGACCAGCTCCTCTTCATTGAATTCTACCGGCACATCCAGGATAATGGTGGCCAGTTGCTTAGACATCAAAGCCTGGTCTGCGTAGGTGCGCAGGTTCTCCTGCAGCTTGCCTTTCATCTTGTCGGTATTGGCAAGTACATTTTCTACGGATCCGTATTCAGCAATGAGCTTCTGAGCGGTCTTCTCACCAATACCGGGCACACCGGGAATGTTGTCCACACTGTCGCCCATCAGACCCAGGATATCAATGAGTTGTAATGGATCTTCTATGCCCCATTTTTCCATCATCTCCGTTACACTGACCGTATCAAATCCTTTTCCGGTGTAGGACGGGCGATACATGAAGATGTTCTCACTCATGAGCTGCCCGTAGTCTTTGTCCATGGTGACCATATATACCTGGTAGCCGGCCTGTTCTGCTTTTTTTGCGAGGGTTCCCACCACATCATCTGCTTCAAATCCGGGTACTTCCAGAATAGGAATATGAAACGCTTCCACGATCTGTTTGATGATGGGTACACTCCATTTGATGTCTTCCGGAGCAGCTTCGCGGTTGGCTTTGTAATCTGCATAGACCTCTTCTCTGCCCACCGGCGCCTGGTCACTGTCAAAGCACACTGCAATATGCGTACTGTCTGTATTCTTCAGCAGATCATACAGCGTATTGACAAACCCGGTAACTGCAGAGACATTCTGTCCTTTACTGTTGATGAGCGGGTTACGGGAGAATGCGAAGTAGGCCCGGAAGATCAGGGCAAATGCGTCGAGGAGGTATAATTTCTTGTCGTTGTTATCTGCCATGATCAGTTGTTTTCCATGAGTGCTTCCCAGTATTCTGCAGCCCGTCTCGTGTGCGGTATGACAATGGTACCACCCACGATATTGGCGATGGCGAATACTTCATAGACCTGTTCGGTGGTTACTCCTTCCTCATGGCACTTGCCGAGGTGGTATTTGATGCAATCATCGCAGCGAAGCACCATACTGGCCACCAGGCCCAGCATTTCTTTGGTGCTGACAGGCAGGGCACCGTCTGCATAGGTATTGGTGTCCAGGTTGAACAGGCGGTTGATGACCTTATTGTTCTTTCCCAGAATGACCTCATTCATGCGGGCACGGTAATCATTGAATTCTTCGATGAGCTGGCTCATAGTGTTGGTTTGGGTGGGAGGGTAAAAATAAAAGAATAAGCCCTTTCATTCGTCTTACCCGATACATTCGTGAAAAGTGAATTCGCTATCTTTGAAAAAACACCAAAAACCATGACCGATACAACTCCTGCTTCCCCCCGCAGAAACGCATTTCCACGCTGGCTGGTGCCGGCCGCCGTCATTCTGGTACTGGGTATCATACTGTATAACTTCTTCGTGGGTGCACAGCGCCGCATGGTAGAGAAGGATGAGGTGGCCAATGAAAAATGGGCTGCAGTAGAAAGCTCTTACCAGCGCCGTGCCGATCTGATCGGAAACCTTGTAGCTACTGTTAAAGGCTATGCCGATTTTGAACAGGAGACCCTGACCAAAGTGATAGAAGCCCGTTCCAAAGCTACCAGCATCACCATCGATCCCAGTAATACCACCCCGGAACAATTCGCCCAGTTCCAGCAGGCACAAGACGGACTGAGTTCTGCACTGAGCAGGTTATTGGTCACTGTTGAAAGATACCCTGACCTGAAAGCAAACCAGAATTTCCTGGAATTGCAGGCTGAACTGGCAGGCACGGAGAACAGGATCAATGTAGCCCGCAACGATTATAATACAGCGGTCAAGGAGTACAATACCTACATAAGAAGATTCCCGCAGAGCTTCCTGGCTGGCATGTATGGCTTTGAAAAGCGTACCATGTTCAAGGCTGCAGAAGGCTCAGAAAATGCGCCCAAGGTAGAATTCTGATCCATGCCCGACCCGGCAACTTTCTTTACCGACACGGAGAAACAGGAACTGGTAAGAACCATCCGGACGGCTGAAAAGCTGACCTCCGGAGAGATCCGTCTGCACGTGGAGGAACGCTGTAAAGGCGATGCCTTCCAACGGGGTTTACAGGTATTTGCCCAGCTGAAGATGCACAGAACAGCAGCACGAAACGGGGTGCTGTTCTACCTGGCTACGGCCGACAGGAAATTCTCCATTGTTGCCGATGAAGGCATCAACAACATGGTATCCGAAGGCTTTTGGAATGAGATCAAAGACACCATGCAGGCGAAATTTCAGCAGGGCGAATTCATGCTGGGTCTGGCGCTGGGTATAGAACAGGCAGGTCAGCAATTGCAACTGCATTTTCCTTATCAGCGGGATGATGAGAACGAATTACCGGACGAAATCTCTTTCGGATGAGACGCAGTTTGGTTCTGGTGTTGATAATGTTCTTATTGCATCCTGTCTTTGCACAGGTCAATGAAAAGGATCTTCCGCCCAGACCCACTCCTCCACGACTGGTCAACGACCTGGCTGATGTACTGAGCCCGTCGCAGGAGCAGATGCTGGAACAAAAACTGGTGGCCTTTGATGATTCCACCTCCACACAGATCGCGGTCATCACTCTGCGAAGTACCGGACAATACGTAATAGAAGATTATGCGCTCTACCTGGGTCGTGCCTGGGGTGTTGGCCAGGCCGGTATGAATAACGGTGTGGTCATTCTGGCAGCGATAGACGACAGGCGGGTCACCATTCAGGTGGGCTATGGCATTGAGCCGTATGTGACAGACGGTCGTGCCAAACGCATCATTGAAAATGATGTATTACCTGCTTTCAGGAACAATGATTACTACGGCGGACTGGATGCAGCAAGCACCCGGGTGATGGAGTATGTTACGGGAGCTTTCGCTCCGGAAGAGGAAGCACCTGATGGACTGAGCTTCATGCAGGTGCTGATACTTATTATCATTGTCCTGATCATCCTCTACTTTTTTGGTCGAATGAACAAGGGTGGTGGCGTGACCTACAGCGGTCGTGGCCCGACCTACTGGGGCGGTGGTGGTTTTGGCGGCGGTGGCGGCGGCTTTGGCGGAGGAGGTTTCGGTGGCTTCGGCGGTGGCAGCTTTGGCGGCGGCGGAGCGAGTGGAGGATGGTAGGCCGTCAGCAGTAAAATTTGGATAAACAGGTTAGAGCTTATCCTTTTTACTCCGGTAACTGCAGATGATCATCAGGATCGCATTTCGATTTCCCTTACCTTCGTTTCATGCATTTCCACGCCAACGGTAAACTCCTGATCTCCGGCGAGTACTTAGTACTGGATGGTGCATTGGCACTGGCCGTGCCCACCCGTTTCGGACAAAATCTGCAGGTAACGGAAGGGAAGGACGGAGGAAGCCTGCACTGGCGCAGCACCGACCGCGACGGGAACGTCTGGCTGGAAGAACATATTCAACCGGATGACCTCCGCAAGTCCATCGACGATGCCGACACCCACCTGATCAAAGTGCTGAAGAAAGCGGTCAAACTGCAGCCGGGATTTGCAGATGAGATCGTCGGCAAACAGGCCATCGCCACGCTGGGTTTTCCAGACAACTGGGGACTTGGTTCTTCATCCACCCTGGTCAGCCTCATCGCCCAGTGGAGTGGTGCTGATGCTCTGCGCATCAACAAAAAAGTGTTCGGCAGTTCCGGATACGACATCGCCTGTGCCCAGAGTTGGATGCCCATCCTCTTTCGCATTGATGAAGAAGGTCCCGTGTGGGACAGTGTTCACTTCCTTCCTCCGCAACCCGAACATTTCTGTTTCGTCCACCTCAATCAGAAACAGAACAGCCGTGATGCGATCGCTGCATTCCGTTCCGGAAAAAATAAATTCGAAAAGGAAAGCCACATCATCTCTGAGATCAGTGAAGCACTGTTGTTCTGCGATGATTTCGCCGACTTCCTCACCCTGCTCGATGAACACGAAGAAGTGATGCAGTTCGTGTTGCAGGAAGAACGGGTGCAAACAGCCAGGTTCCAAAAGTTCAACGGCGTGGTTAAATCACTCGGTGCCTGGGGTGGCGATTTCGTCCTGGCCGGATCGGACATGCCACCCGCTGAGATGCACCAATGGTTCAAAAAGCAAGGCTACGAAACGGTATTGCCTTACACAGATATGGTCCTGATGGAAAAACCGGAAGGGAAATAAACCGGAATTCGGAATAACTGCTAACCGCCTACTGCCAATTGCCAATCCCGATAGTGATCGGGATGAACTGATCCTATCCTCTTACCTTCACCAGATACTCCCTTACACCGCTAAAACTCACGGTCTTGTCGGCGAAGTACTGCA
>ERZ795053.1383-NODE-1383-length-30765-cov-10.588049_pt1 | contig 30765 bp, 22 predicted proteins | sample MGYA00375137_ERZ795053 | MGnify/ENA primary metagenome ERZ795053 (study PRJEB30182, sample SAMN05720284) | activated sludge metagenome | isolation source: Anaerobic digester | place: Hong Kong | collected 2014-12-17 ...
CATAACTCCTTGATAAACAGTGGTGGGCGATCATGGATTCGAACCAAGGACCCCCTGCTTGTAAGGCAGGTGCTCTAAACCAGCTGAGCTAATCGCCCCTTATGCTTCACTAAAAAGCGGATGCAAATATACATTCTCCCCGCTATTCTTCCAACAACCTGTTAAAAAATCTCTATAGGCTTTCATTTGGCCACTCCGGCCTGCAACGATCAAGCTTTCAACCACGCTTCTCCCCATCCGATACCCGGATAGCGCGATAATACCTCGAATTCAGATAAAGGATCTCCAGCAACAACAAAACGACCACCCCGATCAGGTAATACATGGACTCCACGTGCAGCTGAAGCGGTGCCGTCACCAGAAACAGGGCGGCAACCACTAAGAGTGACCGCTGCATTGGACGCTTAATCTTCAGCAAATTATCCGGAAACTCCAGCAACCCGTTCATCAGGCTGATACTGATCAAAAAGACCGCAATGGCCATCTGAAATACAAATCGCATGGACGCAAAGTCTTCGTGTCCATCAAAAAGCGAGGTAAAGCTTACTGCCAATAAGCCGAGTGCGATCAAAGCCGGAACGTAAAGTAACTCCAGCAATGAGGCTTTCACAAAACCTTTCTTGGGTTCCCGGCGCGAAACCAGGGTGAAGAAAATCCACCACAGCGTAAAGACGATGGAGATGGCCAAAGCAAAATTGATCCAGGCGCTAGCATCCAGCTCTTGGATGGCGCTGATGCCGTTGACGACACCCAGTACCAGCTCTCCAAAAACAATGATGGTAAAGAGTCCCAGTCGCTCAAACATGCTGGAAGACATATCCAGATCCAGGGAAGATCGCCGCAATATCTGCGATGAGATGAATGGCGGCAGGTAATTACACAGAATAGCCAGCGGGACGATCCACATCAATGCCTGCTCCGGGAGAAAAAGACTGACACCCATCAAAACCAGTGCCATCAGATACAGGACCGTATAGGGTCGGTTGTACTGGCGGTGGGAATGATCATAAAACCCGACGCTCCACCACAAGTAGGTCAGATAGAATTGCATGATCATCAGCACAATGGTGATTCCGGTGTAATTCGTGGTTGCCGGCCGGTCCAGCATGATCGCCAGGGCAGCCAGGATCATCATTTGCCACAAAGTCATCAGCCGGGTCCGTAATCCTTCATTGCCATGGATGTCATGATACAAACTCCCATTCAGCCATCCCCAAAAAATCAATACAAATAACGCGGCATACTCCAGGAAGCTACCTAAGGTGACATGATGGGCCAGATGATGGGTGATGCGGGCTATGGCAATCACATAGACCAGATCGTAAAAAAGTTCCAGCCAGCTTACCCGGCGCTCTTTTTCCTGGACATCAAATCTTTTGGGAGGCCCCCACCATTGCGAGGTAAGCGGTTGAAGCGACATATTCGGTGCGATTTGTAATTGATTCAACTAAAATACAGATTTAAGCGGACCACCATTCATGCTGGCGGATCACATCAATACGAATAGATAAAATGAGCAACTGATAGCTCTCCGAAATTGGATTCTTTTTACAACTTTGGCCCTTCGAAACAAGGCAATGAATATCCAGGTAGCAGGAGAAAAATTGGAATTGCATCCCTATAAAAGTGTCTATTGGTCACGTCGCCGGGCACTCTGGATTGCCGATTTGCACCTGGGTAAGGCCTCTCACTTCAACCGGGCTGGCATTGCAATACCGGAAGCTGTGACCGACGCCAACTGGGAGCGACTTTACGAATTACTGGACCGGTACCATCCCCGTGATGTATTATTCTTAGGCGATCTCTTTCACAGCCAGTACAACATCGAATGGGACATCCTTGGTCGCTTCCTCCGGACTTTTCCGGACACCCGTTTTCATCTGATCATGGGAAACCATGATATCCTGGAAGACCGGCATTATCAGGAACTGGGCCTTTTGCTCCACGAACCCTATCTTGAATGGTCTCCGTTTCTATTCAGTCATCACCCTCTGGAAGAAGTACCGGAAGACTGGTACCTGGTTTGCGGACACATTCATCCGGCGGTTCGGCTGCGAGGACAGGCCTATCAGGGGTTGCGGGTTCCCTGTTTTTATTTTGGAGCAAGGCAGGCGATCCTGCCCGCATTCGGGGCATTTACAGGAACCGGGATCATCCGACCACACCGAGGAGATCGTATTTTTATGGTCGCTGAGGATGAAATCATTCCTGCCGAAGCAGCAGAGTAGTCCGTTTCCCGGTAGGTTTTGCTATTTTTGTTAGAATTCGTATTTCAAACTTTAACAAAGCCATAAGAGTCACTTTATACCCGGAATGCGTCTATAAGATATGATGCAGTCCAAAACATTTAAACCAATTAGCTTGAGCCAGGTACACGACAAAGAAAAGTATGTGCGTATCTTCGAAAATGAGTTTCTTCCTCATATCGATGCCCTGCACACCTTTGCCTACCACTTGACTTACAACGAAGACGACGCCAGCGATCTGGTCCAGGAAACGTACATGAAAGCTTACCGCTTTATCGATAAGTACGACGAAGGAACTAATGCCAAAGCGTGGTTGTTTAAAATCCTGAAAAACGCCTACATCAACGAGTACCGGCGGAAAACCAAGAAGCCGACACAGGTCGACTTTGAGGAAATCATCAGTTACCATGACAGTGATTCCGATAAGGTGGGTAAATACACCGACCTGAGGGAGGAGTTGTTTAACAGCATGATGGGCGATGAGGTTACCAGTGCCATTAATGCATTGCCTCTGGACTTTCGTACCGTGATACTGCTTTGTGATGTAGAAGGTTTTACTTACGAGGAAATTGCCAAAATCATTGATGTGCCGATCGGCACAGTGAGATCACGGCTTTTCCGCGCCAGGAATTTGTTAAAAGACAAGTTGAAGGAGTATGCCGAAGAATTGGGATTTAAGGACAAACGCTCAAAAAATAAATCTGCCAAGAAATAAGTTTGGCGATCTCCGATCATTAGCTATTTTAGCGCCTTCCACCATTCTTTCTCCCGGGGACATACCTAATAGCCATTTATTGGACTGCTAAATATCAACCGATATGAATAATCTTGATGCGTTTCAGGAATTTCATGAGAAAATGAACATGTACCTTGATAATGCTCTCCCAAAAGAAGACGAACAAGCTTTCCTGAATCAAGTTCACGATGACCCCGACTGTTCGAGGCTATACGCCAGCGAAAAGAATTTCCGGGATCTGATCCGCAATAACATCCAGCGGACCCACGTATCTCCCCACCTGATTCAGAACATTAAAAATAAAATACGGGTCTTATAGCTTCATTATACTTTACTTACCTTTGCCGCCAATTAGCACGCGGGCAATGATTGAAAAATTGGAGGCCATCAAGGACCGCTTCATGCGGTTGGAGGAGCAACTTTCGGATCCGGAAGTGATCGCCGACAACAAGCGCTATTCCAAAATCCATAAAGAATACAAAGAACTTTCCGACATCGTCAGCAAGTCGGATGAATACCGTACCGTGCTGGACCATATCCGGTCAGCCCGTGAAATTATCCGCACCGAGCGGGACCCTGACCTCATTGCCATGGCGCGGGAAGAAATCGACACCCTCGAAGCAGAGCAGGAAATCCTGGAGGAAGCCCTGAAGCTCATGCTCATCCCTAAGGACCCGGAAGATGAAAAGGATGTCATCTTTGAGATCCGGGCGGGAACTGGCGGCGACGAAGCCTCCATCTTTGCCGGTGACCTCTACCGGATGTACTCGCGCTACTTTGAAATGCAGGGATGGGATGTGGAAATTGTATCCCTGAGCGAAGGCACCGTAGGTGGATACAGCAAGATCGTCCTGGAAATCTCCGGCTCCGATGTGTTTGGCAAACTTAAATTTGAATCCGGAGCTCACCGGGTACAACGGGTGCCAAAAACAGAATCACAAGGCCGTATCCATACCTCAGCAGCTACTGTGGTCGTGATGCCCAAACTGGAGATGGAGGACATCAATATCCGCAAGGAAGACCTTAAGGTAGATACCTTCCGTTCGAGCGGCGCCGGCGGGCAGCATGTCAATAAGACCGAATCGGGTGTCCGATTTACCCACTTACCTACCGGTATTGTGTCTGAAAGTACGGATGGTAGATCCCAAATCCAGAACCGCGAGATCGCTCTGCAGCGCCTGTATGCCAAGATACGCGATGCCCAGGTCCAGGAACATGAAAACAAAGTCGCCAGCCAACGCAGGTCGCTGGTTGGATCCGGAGACCGTTCTGACAAGATCCGCACCTATAATTATCCGCAGAACCGGGTCACCGATCACCGCATTAATCTGACGCTGTACAACCTGGATGCGATCATGAATGGGGACATCACCGAAATCATCGAAGCGCTCCAGATCGCCTATAATGCTGAAAAGATGGTAACTGAATAGGTCTAAAAATCAGCCCCAATGCTCAGGTACAACCGGGGCCGGTTAACGACTCCGTTTTCGATGCCCCACGCATAATCCGCGCGGATAAGATAACCCAACAAATAAAGGCGAACTCCGGCACCGTAACCCATGATGATCGGAAAACGATCGTAATTTACATTAATGGTGACCAGCGGATTGGACACCGTAAGAATGTTTAGTGGGTTGTCTGCGTCAAAAGGGCTCTTGCCATGCCAGGCCGTCCCGATGTCCGTAAAGGCCGTCAACTGAAAATTGCGGAAAAATCCCGAACCTGAATATTCCGGGATCAGGTATTTAAATACTGGTACCCGCAACTCTCCATTGTACAGCAGGTAAGACGTTCCGTTGCGGATGTTTTGTTTGAAGCCGCGCATATGGGCTGCCAGACCGTTGTAAGCAAATTTGTTCGACGGAGGGATCGGTACATTCTCATCGTATTGGGCAAAAAGCCAATTATCCACTCCACCCATAAAATAAAGGATCTGCTCCGATCCGAAGGATGTCGCACCGACCAACCGGGAAGCAAATATCGACTGACGGTCAAGCCGTTGATAGTGCCGGCCTTCGAACCCAAGAATGGTCATAAATCCCTTGTTAAAGTTAAAGGACCAGGGATTAAAAACGGCAATATCCATTTTCTTAACTATCTCCCCATACACTTTAAAAAGCGATCCATTTCGAAGATTCAGGTCGATGTCCAATGCATTGTCAAACACATATTCCAATCGAAGTCCGACCCGCTGTGCGGTCTGATCCGGCGTCTCCAGCGACGCACGGTCGGATGCCAGCAATGACGTCTTGTCAAGGCGGATGGTCGCGGTAGCCCGCAGACTCTGGTAAACATCAAAGGGATAAGACCATTGGGAAAGGCCAATGACTGTAGTCAGGTGGTTGCGGTTTGAAAATCCGGAAGGCAGAGGAACGTCATCAGCCTTCGATTTACGATAAAAGGCATAGCGCTTATCGATCCTCCTTTTTTTATTGTCGAAAATGAGGAAGTATTCGGATCCATCAAAAGAGGTCGGGAAGCGGGCACCACCCTCGACCACATAGTCTTCAAACAGGTCTTTGATATTTGCCTTCAATAAGAACCCGACGGGCGGGTATTCAAAACCACGCGTAGATGTTCCGGCATAGGTATTGAGCCCGTTAAAGAGCAATTCATTATCCAGGTTTGAAGTCAACCGGTTGATCCGGAATTTGATCCGGGAGGCCACCATGCGGCTGTAATGGAACTGAACGATGTCCCCATATCCGGGAATCTCGTCCTTAACCTGTTCCTCGGGTGCTTCCAGTTTGGGCTCATTCAGATCCAGTTTCTCGAAAACATTTTTCGGTGGATCAGCAAATTCCGATTGGAAATAATACGGTTTGTCATCGCGTCCTACCTGAAGGGTATCGTAATGTTCCGGCTCATCCGGGATGAAGGATTCCTGGCCTTGCCGAATGTTATCGGGAAATCGCTGACTGAAATAAGTCGTGAATGCCGGCTTTACCGGATCAGATTGTTCCAACATCAGATAAAATCCCGGTTTCTTATCCTGATCGATGACCTCGACGAGATTTTGGCCGATGGCATCGTGTAACAAAATATTATGACTGTAATTGGTGAGAAAGTAGGAGGACTTGTCTGGCCTAAGGACCTTGCGGTTGATCACTCCGGTTTCATTGGTGAGAAAATAGATATTGCCATCATCGTCCGGGATAGGTTGCCTTTCTTCGGCATTGGGCGTAAAGGTTAGCCTTTCTATTGATTGAGGGGTAAAATCGTCCTGCAAAGTCATGGCATAAAGATCCATATGCCGGATGGGCAATATGGAATCGGGATTGATCGTATCGCCAGGAACGCCACGGTTGGAAACCCATAGGACCCGCTGGCGGTCACCGGTGTATTGTACCGTAACTTCCAGGTCATCGTATTTATCTTCCAGGATAGGGTCTGCCCTTCGATACCTCAAATTATACATATACAGGTCACTGTATCCCGATTTGGTAGCCGCGATAACCAAGTGGCCTTTATCCCAAAATGCAGCATCATAGATACGCATCAGGTCCGGTGACAACAGATCATCCGTTCGTTCGGAGCGATCAAGGTCAAAGTGTGAAAGCTTGATGACATCCCTGGCCTCATAAATGATCATCAGACCATGACCGGTATGCTCCCAACAGATCACCGGATAGTTGAAATCCGTTTCCTGTATGTTATTGCGGGAACCGGTCGTCATGAGCACGGAATGCTTTTGGGTTGCCCGGTTGTAGAGCCATACCTTGGTTTTCCCGATGTCATTGGTCACATAGGCCAGATATGCGCCATCCGGGCTCCATTTCACCCGGCTGTACTTTTGGAACTTTTTGAGTTTTGTTTTTACCGTCGCGTCCAATGGCAATGGTTCAAAGCCGTTGATTTCGTTTTGATACCGTTCCTTGTAAAAGGCAAAGCAATCGGTAGCAACCTGCTTGAACGGGATACCCAGGATAAACAGAAAAGCCTTTTTAGGCGTTTTGTGGATCCGTGTCAGGTATAATATGTTAGCCAGGGAAGATTTGCCGTATACCTTGGAGACATAGTACCAAAATGCATGACCCATTTCCACCGGATAGCGCGCAGCCATCTGGTCGAATTTCTTTTTTTTGGTCTTTAGGAATAACTCTCTCAACCGGGAGTCGATGGTCTCATTCCATTCATCTCCGATAAATGAAATCAATCCTTCTTTGTACCATGCTGGCACCTTAAGGGAAACCGTATTCTGGACAAACTCCTGCAGGTTACTTCCAAAAAGGATCGCGTCCAGGTAAACTTGGGCGATTCCCTGGCGAATTTGTTTGCGAAGATTCAGGTGATCCCCGTCAAAATAGACAAATATTTTATTGCCGGCGACCGTAGTCCTGCCGGTTTGGCTGTTGAAAGCTTCTGATTCTCCCAGATTGCTTTGCTTCACGTCAGTCTGATCGGTATAAACCAGGATCTCGATCTTATCGTTGATGCGGTGTTCGAGGATATTTTGTATGTCGTAATAATCGTATTCCGCCAGTTGCATGGTGGAAATACCCACTTCACGTGCTTTCCCATACCAATGGGTAATGAAATTATCCGTTTCATATTGCCACCAGTCGTCAAAATCGTCGTGGTATTGAATGCGATTTTTCCCAAAAGTTTCCTGCAGGGCCTGAGCCTGGAGGATGGTGGCTGATAGCATCAAACCAATCAGAAAAAGAAAGGAAGGTGTTCTATTTTGGTTCGCAAACAACAAAGATCCGAGCTTTATAACAATCAATTGGGAATTTTGCCTCTTGGCCCTTCATCTCTGTAATAACGGCCAGACCCCTTATTTTTGTTTACAAGTTAAAACATCTTGATGATCCGGTTACACTATTTCACATTTAATCCATTTCAGGAAAACACCTATATCCTGTCAGCCGAAGATGGTTCGGCGATCGTTATTGACCCTGGTTGTTATACGGAAGAAGAAGAGCAGGAGTTAATCACCTATCTGGAAAAGGAGCACCTCAAACCCGTGCGACTGTTGAATACGCATTGCCATCTGGACCATGTATTTGGAAACGCCTTTGTTGCAAAGTTTTATGGCCTCGAGGTGGAAATCCACCCCGGCGAACAAATCGTACTGGACCAGGCACTTAGTATGAGTCACCTTTATGGCATTCCCATGACCCCTTCTCCGGTGCCTAAACACAGTCTGCTCCCCGGAATATCAATTCCCCTGGGCGACGATCAACTGGAAATATTGTTTACGCCGGGGCATTCCCCGGCCAGCATCTCCCTTTACTGTAAAAATCAGGGGTTCCTGATCGCCGGAGATGTGTTGTTCCAGGAAAGCATCGGTCGTACGGATTTACCGGGCGGCAATATGGCTACATTGCTCAAAAGCATTCGTGAAGCTTTTTTTGTGCTTCCGGATGACACCCTGGTTTATCCGGGCCATGGTCCCCACACGACCATCGGCCACGAACGTCGCCACAATCCTTTTCTGACATAACTACCAGGCGTCTGGGTCTCAAGGCATCGGGGCTTACCAAATCTAACATCTGAACTTGTCAATCAGAAATCAGTACGTCAATCCTCAAATAGGTTTAGCTGTTCGGGTTCTGGAAGCAACCGGAATGATTGCCGGTGGATGGGCGTAGGTCCCAGATCAAAAATCGCTTTCCGGTGCGCTTCGGTAGGATAACCTTTATTATGATCCCATCCGTAGTCCGGATAGCGGCTATGCATTTCTTCCATGTAGTCGTCCCTATACGTCTTAGCCAATATGGAAGCCGCTGCGATGGCTGCATATATGCCATCACCCCGAACGACTGTGGTGTGCGGGATCCCGGGATATGGTTCAAAAAAATTACCGTCAATCAAGAGGTGTTCCGGTCTAACAGTCAGTGCATCGATCGCCCGGTGCATAGCACGAATCGATGCCCTGAGGATGTTGATCCGGTCGATCTCCTCCGGGTGGACTGCTATCACCGCTGAGGCAATGGCGTCCCGTTCAATTAGGATACGTAGTGCATTGCGGGTAGCCCGGCTTAGTTTTTTACTGTCGTTTAGCGCCGAATTCTTATATCGCTTCGGCAAGATAACAGCAGCTGCAAAAACAGGACCGGCCAGACATCCCCTGCCTGCTTCATCACAGCCTGCCTCGATCTGGGTTATATGATAACCGGTTTTGAGCATTGTCAAAAATAAAAAGGATTCCTAACTTCATCGGCTTCCAGTAAATGACCATTAAAATGAAATCTATTACCATACTTTTTTCAATTACTTTTTTAATCACTCCCTATGCCGTGTCCGCACAGGATTCCTGGATGCCGGAAGACATTTTAGGCACCGAGTCCGTCAGTGGCCTGATCTTTTCTCCGGACCATACGATGATGGCCTGGACCAAACGCAAAATGATCAAGAAAAAAGATCGCTATGGTTCAGACGTCTATTTAACCCGGTTGTCGGTCCTTGAGAACGGTAAACCCGTAACCATTCAAATGACGCAGGGAGAAGAGAGTAACTACTCCCCATTATTTTCCAGGGACGGTAAATTCCTCTATTTTTTATCCTCCCGCGAAGAGGGAAACAAACTATGGCGCTTCAATCTACTGGGCGGTGAACCCGAAGAAATCCAGACCTTCAAAGAAGGGATCAGCAGCATCTCGTGGATCGACAGCAGTACCTTGGCACTCGTTTCCCAGGATGGTAAAACCCTCTACGAAACTCAGATTGAGGAAAAAAAGGATAATGTCGTGGTGGTCGAAGACTCTGTCCATTGGGACATCGATCGTGTTTATTCCTTTGATTTGAAAACAAAAATTCAAAAACGACTTACCACCAACCAATATCCGGTATCCAATGCGACCATTTCTCAAGATGGCAGATGGATGATCACCTCTTTAATCCGCAGCCGGCATTATGGAAGCGACCAGCATCCTGATCCCTGGTATTTTCTGCACGACCTATCCGCCGGAACCAGTGAGCGCATCCTGACGGATCACCAGGTTAATGGCAATTTCCAGTTTACGCCCGATCATCAGGGATTTTATTTCACTTCTCTACGATCCTCGGATATGGAGTGGAATGGGTCCGGTGTTCGGGACATCTATTATTTTGACCTGTCTGGCCGTCAGGTTACGCAAGTTCCTCTGGAATGGTCCAATGACTCCGAAGGGGATTATGCCGTAGCCGGACCCGGAATATTGGTATCCTTACCCAACGGAGCCACCAATAAACTGGCATATTATCGAAAGCAAAGCTCTTCCTGGTCCCGGCAAATACTTGATTTTGGAGCAATGAATGACCATGTCGATGTACAGGCACTCTCCGAAGACGGAACGAAGATGGCTTATTCCTATTCAACAGCATCCAAACTACCTGAATACTATTTAGCCGATCTGCTCGATACGAACGGGCAATTACTGAATAGCAAACCAATGGAGTGGATCCGCCTGAACGATGGTCTGCGTAAGAAAGGAACTACCCAATCGGAAGTGATGACCTGGAAAGGCTATAACGACGATGTAGTAGATGGTATCCTGTATTACCCCCGTGATTATCAGCTGGGCAGAGCTTATCCGCTGATGGTGGCGATCCATGGAGGCCCGACAGGTGTTGATATGGATGCCTGGCGGGAACGATGGTCCTATTACCCCCAAATCCTGGCACAAAAAGGAGCTTTCATCCTTATGCCGAATTATCACGGTTCATCGAATCATGGCCTGGCCTTTATCGAATCCATCAAAAGAAATTACTATACCCCCGAGCTGGCCGACATTACCAGGGGTATTGACATGCTGGTGTCGGAAGGCAAAGTACATCGAGATTCGCTGGGTGCCATGGGCTGGTCCAATGGCGCGATTCTGACGACCATGCTTACCGTACGATATCCCGATATGTTCAGGGTGGCGTGTGCCGGAGCTGGAGATGTCAACTGGACCTCAGATTTCGGAACTTGTTCGTTCGGGGTATCGTTTGACGAAAGTTATTTTGGAGGGGCACCCTGGGATGATGTTGACGGCAAGTGGTACAATGAGACATACATTGCTCAGTCGCCGCTGTTTGAAATCGAAAAAATCCGCACACCCACTTTGATATTTCATGGAAGTGAAGACCGTTCGGTACCCCGTGATCAGGGTTGGGAATACTACCGGGGTCTGCAACAGGTGGGCAAAGCACCTGTACGCTTTCTATGGTTCCCGGGTCAACCACACGGCCTGCAAAAGATCACGCACCAACTGCGGAAAATGAATGAAGAGATCACCTGGATCGAAACCTACCTGTGGGGGAAAAAGTCCGATAAAAATGAAGCATTCAAAGAAGGAAGTCCGCTGGACCTTGCCCTGAAAAAGCAAAAAGCCGACCAGCAGGATGGAGTAATCGGGACCATGTTGGACAAAACCCTGGTACCTGAAGTGGTGACTGCTTTTTCAGACTCCATCGCAATTGGTCGCTTTGAGGTTACCAATGCTCAATTTCAGGCGTTTGATTCCAAATATCAATTTCCTGCAAGCCAGGCTAATTTTCCTGCTGTGGTGACCATTTCGCAGGCCAAATATTATCTGCTTTGGCTCATCAAGTTATCCGGAAAATCGTACCGGCTGCCGGTTGAGGAAGAAGCTAAGGCATTGCAGAAAAAAGCCATTGCCATTGGCGCCAAGGAAAATACGCTTAACTATTGGGCTGGTTACGACATCACGCCCGCTGACATGCAACGCTTACAGTCCAAACTGGAAAGTTACTCGGGGACCTGGTACAAAGAAGTTGGTTCGTTCCCTGCGGTGAAAATCGGAAAAGCTGAAATCTACGACCTCGGAGGAAATGCTGCCGAGTATTTCGGACGTACCGGTATGACCTATGGTTTTGATGTTAAAGACTACGTAGACCCCAATGAACCTGCCATTCCTGTAAAGCGGGAAAAGGCCGGATTCCGGGTCGTGCTGGACTTGAAATAATCAGTTCCGGTAGAGATTTGTGTCTTTGAGGTAGGCAAACACGGCGTCCGGCACCATATACTGCACAGATTTACCGGAGCGAATGCATTGCCGGATAAAGCTTGCCGAGATATCCAGGAGGGGGGCTTCAGCCATCGTCACACGGGGATGGTTTACCAATGGGCCCGGATCAATATTTGGCCGGCTGTATACATATATGTGATGATGCGCCAGGATCTGCTCGTAGTTTTTCCATTTCGGTAAACTGGCGAGATTATCGCCTCCCATGATCAGGCAAAACTCATGTTCGGGATATTTTTCGTGCAGGTAGGTTAGCGTATCGATGGTGTAGGACGGTTTGGGGAGATTAAATTCAATATTCGAAGCACGCAAATGGAGATGGTCTCCAATGGCGAGATGAACCAGATGGAGCCGATCGTAGTCGTTCGCAAGGGTATCTTTTTTCTTGAAAGGATTCTGGGGAGAAACAATGATCCAAACCTGTTCCAGATCCGTATATTCCGCCATATAATGAGCGATGATCATGTGACCGGTATGGACAGGATTAAAGGATCCGAAGAATAAACCGACTTTCATACCGGCTCTATTGATTGAGCATCACCGGCATTACCAACATTGTAATTTCTTCATTATCATCCTGAACGCCGGGCAGAAGCAGACCAGCACGGTTGGGGCTTGACAGTTCCATCCGTACATCGTCGCCATGCAGCACTCCCAACATTTCAATCAGGAATTTTGCATTAAATCCAATGATGATCGGATCACCCTCATACGTGCAGCTCATCTGTTCGGTAGCTTCATTAGAGAAATCCAGGTCCTGAGCAGAAATATTGAGGCTTCCCTCGTTGATTTTAAGGATAACCTGATTGGTCGTCTTGTTGGAATAGATTACGATCCTCCGGAGAGAATTGAGAAAATCACCGCGGTGAACCGAGAGGTTGAACGGATTATTTGCTGGAATGACGCCATTGTAATCGGGATATTTGGCATCAATCAAACGACAGACCAGCTTGGTATGATCGGTATCAAAAAACGCATGGGAGCGGTTGAATGAGACGACCACGTCTCCGCCGGAAGGCAGGATATTCTTTAACAGGGTACACGCTTTTTTGGGTAGAATAAATGATTGCGATACATCGCTGGTGATGTTGTGCAAGGAGTATTTTACCAGCTTATGCGCATCGGTTGCCACAAATGTTACCTTGTTGAAGTCCACCTGAACCAAAACACCGGTCATCGCCAGGCGCATCTCGTCATTGCTGGTGGCAAACAAGGTGTTGGCTATAGCATGGGTGATTACCGAGGCATCAAGCGTGATGGAGTCTTCCTCCGAGGCGCTGGCAATTTTAGGAAAGTCATCCGGGTTATCCCCTGCCATTTTGTATTTACCGTAAGAAGAGGTAAGCTCGATGCCGAAATTTTCTTCATCTACAAAAAGCGTGATGGGTTGTTCCGGGAGCGCTTTTAGCGTATCCAACAGGATCTTTGCCGGTATGGCGACCACACCATTTTCCTCTCCTGTTACATCTATGGTTGCGGTTATAGAGGTTTCCAAGTCGGTCGAGGCGACGGTTAACCGATCCCCTTCCAGCGTAAAGAGGAAGTCTTCCAGGATAGGAAGGACCGGATTAGAACCTACGGCTCCACTGGTCTTTTGCAATACTTTTAGCAGAGTTGCCGAGGATACACTGAATTTCATATTACACCGATTAATAAACTTTCCGTCACAAAAATAATCCATCTCAACTTATTTCCTAATCAATAAGTCCCGGGTTACCATGGACAAATCGTATTTTGCGGCCGCTTCCAATTCTATGTTTCCTTGAAGTCAAAAGCTCAAATACACGCTGTCGATTCCTTGGCATTGCCTTCGGTTATCGAAGGCCACCTTTCAAATGGCATTCCCTATGCCTTTGTTCCTGCTCCTTATCCCGGACCTTGCAAGATTGAATTAAATTTTCTGGCAGGAAGGCCTCAGGAGTCCGTAAGGCTTAGTGCGTATGCGGCAAACAGTCTGCTTAGTGAGCGCACCACCCGATATACCGGACCTCAAATCGCCCAGCGCATTGACTATTACGGCGCTTCTTTACAACCATCGGCCAGTTTTGACATAGGCACCCTGCAATTATTGGGTACCGAACGCCACCTTGACCGGTTGGTCCCTCTGTTGATCCATTGTGCTCGTGAAGCTGTGTTCCGCGAGGAAGATCTGCAGCTTTTCACTGATTCTCATATTCAGGATTTAAGTGTAGACCTGGAACAAACTGACGCTGTATCATACCGGGTCCTGACCGCTTTACTTTTCGGTGAAGATCACCCCTATGGGTACAACAGCACGGCAGAACTCTACCGGGCGCTCACCACCTCGTCCCTGAAGCATTTTCACCGGGATTTTTACCTCAACCGGGCTCCGCAAATCCTGATTATGGGTAGCGATCTCAGAAAAATACTCAAACGGCTGGAGCAACATACCGAAGGATGGCCGTTCCTTCCCTGGGATGCAGAAATTCCTCCCCTGCCTCAAGCATTTGAATCTGAAGTCACCCAGTCGGTTAGCGGCAAATCACAAACATCCATAAAGATCGGTCGTATCTGGCCGGGAATTCATCATCCGGATCATCCCGGACTACTGATCCTGAATACGCTTGTTGGCGGATATTTTGGTTCGCGGCTGGTACAGCAAATCCGGGAAAAGAAAGGATATACCTATAATATTTACAGCGCTTACGATAATTACCGTTTTGCTTCATTTTTCTACATCGGGTGTGAATCCAGTCACCGGAAAGCAGGTCTGGCAAAAGCACAGATTCACCAGGAATTGGACCGACTGAAGCACGAACTGGTTCCGGACAGTGAGTTGAGAATGATCAAAAATTATCTTGCCGGTCAACTTTCTTCCCAATTAGACAATGCCCTGATGGTGTCGGATTGGTTGCGCCAATCCCTGACGGAGGGATCCGATTGGCGGGGAACTTCACACTTGTTGGAACAGCTTTTGAGTATCACACCCCGAGATATTCAGGATCTGGCTCAGCAGTATTTGGATACCAAGACCTTAACTTCCGTCATCGTAGGTTAAGCCTGAGAAAATAATTACCTTGCGCCCTGATCCATGGACTTGAGTCAAACGACTTTACGTATAATTTTCTCTTAAAGCATAAGGTATCAGTGTTGTTTATCTAACTTCACGTGATTTTTTATAAAAACGAACGTTTTTCGAGTCCTTACATTTAGCATAGTTTTGCATTTGAGATGAAGTGGTTAAACTTTTTTTCGCAGGAATTAGCAATTGACCTTGGAACGGCCAATACCCTGATCATTCACGATGATGAGATCGTGGTGGACGAGCCATCCATTGTTGCCATAAACCGGAAAACCGGTCAGACCATTGCAGTGGGTACCCGGGCCATGCAAATGCATGAAAAAACCCATGAAAACATTAAAACGGTCCGGCCACTTAAAGACGGGGTCATTGCCGACTTCCAGGCGGCAGAAAGTCTGATCGAAGGTTTGATCAATATGATTGGCAACCGGCGGCGGTTTTTTACCCATCTCAAAATGGTGATTTGTATCCCTTCTGGCATTACGGAAGTGGAAAAACGGGCTGTATTTGATTCGGCAGATCACGTTGATTCCAAAGAAACATATTTGATCCACGAACCCATGGCCGCTGCCCTGGGTATTGGTCTGGACGTAGAAGAACCAGAAGGTAACCTGATCGTCGACATTGGCGGCGGTACCACCGAAATTGCAGTGATTGCCCTTTCCGGTATTGTTTGTGATCAGTCCATACGTACGGCCGGTGATGAATTCAGCACCGATATCATGAATTACATGAAGCGTGCGCACAACATCCTGATCGGAGAACGTACTGCCGAACTATTGAAAATAAAGGTTGGTTCTGCACTGGAGCATCTTGAAACCCCTCCGGATGACTTTGCAGTCAATGGGCGGGATTTGATGACCGGTATTCCCCGTCAAATTACCGTTTCTTACACCGAGATCGCTTCCGCACTGGACGAATCCATCTCAAAAATTGAAGAAGCCATCCTCAAAGCGCTGGAAAGCACACCTCCGGAATTGGCTTCGGACATCTACAAGAGAGGCCTTTACCTGACCGGAGGAGGTGCGTTATTACGTGGCTTGGATAAAAGAATATCCGCCAAGACCAAGCTTCCTGTTCATATTGCTTCAGAGCCTTTGCGGGCAGTGGTTAAGGGAACGGGCATCGCCTTGAAAAACACACACCGTTTTTCATTTCTCATCGATCGAAAGAGCGTATAATGGGCTATTATCATGCAGCAATTCTTTGCGATCCTTGTTAAATATTCCGCATTTTTTCTCTTCGCTCTGCTGGAACTCCTCTGTTTTTATCTGATCATTCAATACAATCAGAATCAACGGGACATATTTTTGAATTCATCCAATTTATTTACCGGTACCCTGGCCCGGAAATACAACGATGTGGTTACTGTATTAAGACTACCCAAAGTATTGGACAGCATCCAGTTGGAGAATGCCCGACTTAAGGCTTCACTCAAAGAAAATTTATACGTACAGAACGATAGCGCTACCCGGGTGCAAGATTCCGTTTACCTCCAGCAATATGCATTTATTCCTGCCCGGGTCGTCAGTAACAGCATAACCCTTCATAACAACATACTTACCCTGGATAAAGGATCCACTTCCGGGGTTGAGCAGGACATGGGTGTCATTATGACTAATGGGGTAGTGGGTGTGGTCGATCAGGTGGGCAAATATTATGCAACGGTTATTTCCTTATTAAACAGCAAGTCCAATACATCTGTCGCGCTGAAACGCAACGGTTATTTTGGCAATCTGGTCTGGAACGATTCCGATCCATTGCATATGAGTCTAGAGGCCATTCCCAAACACGTGCGGGTCGAACGCGGAGATACATTGATAACAACCGGCTATTCTGCGATCTATCCTTCCGGAATCGTAGTTGGAACAGTAGAATCTGCCACCCTGGAACCAGGCAATAACTTTTATACCATCACAGTCCTGTTGAATAACGATTTGGCCAATGTGCAATACGTAATGATCGTAAAGAACCTGTTGAAGGAAGACCGTCAGGAAACGGAAAAGGAGGGAAGCCATGACCAATGACATCTTGCGGTACATCGGCAGGATCATCCTGCTGACCTTATTGCAGGTGCTGATCTTCAAGCAATTGCATTTCCCTCTGGGTACCTTTAATTACATTCATGTGCTGGTTTATCCTTATGCCATTATTACGTTGCCTATCCGGATACCTCGCAATCTGCTGATCCTGATCGCCTTTGCTATGGGGATGACCATTGATGTATTTTACAATAGCATCGGGGTTCATACCAGCGCACTTGTGTTCACTGCCTTTATCCGGGCTCATATTCTAAACATGCTGGAACCTCGCGGTGGATACAATGTGAATGCCAGTCCTACCCGTTATTATCTGGGTATGAATTGGTTTATCCGGTACCTGGCTATCATGATTGCGCTTCATGTCGTATTTTATGTCAGCATGGAGGTATTTACTTTTGTTTACATCCAGGAGATTATTCTGAAGTCGATCTTCAGCTTCATCTTCTCAATGGTCTTTATCTTACTGTATCAATTCTTATTTAATCCTAAATAGTTGCTTTGGAAAAACCGGTGATCATACGGATCGTTTTCATCATCGCGGCGCTGGTCTTGTTGCTGAAAGTAGCTCAGTTGCAGCTTTTTGACAAAACGATGCGATCCCGGGCCCAAGCAACGGCTATAGAAAAACAAGTCCAGTACCCATCCAGGGGGCTGATCTATGATCGCAATGGTACGCTCCTGGTCTACAATGATGCCATTTATGACCTTTTGGTGGTATACAATAAGATCGATCCACAGATGGATACCACCCGGTTCTGCCAATTATTGGACATCACCCGAGAGCAGTTCGTGGATAACCTGAAAAAACCCTGGGGTGGCCAATTCTCCAAAAATGTCCCATTTGTATTTCTTTCGAAAATACAACCACAAACCTGGGCCCGGTTTAGCGAGCACTTATTTGATTTTCCCGGTTTTACTCCCCGCTTGAGAAGCGCCCGTGGTTATGCCCAGAATGGAGCTGCACACGTTTTGGGATACATCAGTGAAGTCAACAAAGATCAGATTTCTGCCTCCGTTGGCGTTTATGAGTCCGGTGATTACATTGGTACCAGTGGGCTGGAAAGAGCCTACGAACCTTATTTACGAGGTGCCAAAGGTGTAAAATATATACTGAAAGACAACATAGGCCGCGAAGTAGGTCCTTTTGAAGGTGGGGTACGTGATTCCGCTGCCATTTCGGGTTCGGATCTGATATCGACCCTGGACATCAATTTACAGGTGTATGCCGAACAATTGATGGCGAACAAAGTTGGAGCCATCACAGCCATTGAACCCAATACCGGTGAGATACTGGCCATGGTGAGTTCACCCAGTTATGATCCTAATCTGCTGACTATCAATCAAAATCGTGGCGCCTATTATGCGGCCCTGGCTCAGGATTCTCTCAAACCATTGTTTGACCGCACCGTATTGGCGCAATACCCACCGGGGTCTATTTTCAAAACCGTGGTGGGTCTGATCGCACTGCAGGAAGGAGTAACCACCCCTTACCGCAGTATCCGTTGTGGCGGTGGCTTTGTAAATGCCCCCGGGGACATCCGTAAATGTCATGGGCATCCGGCACCCACCAATATTTCCATAGCCCTGCAATACAGTTGCAATGCCTATTTTTTTACTTTATTTAAAGACCTGGTTAATAAGTATGGATTTCGTGATGTGGAAAATGGCCTGGATAACTTTTACACCTACCTCTCCAATTTTGGCTTTGGTCAGAAACTGACTTCGGAAATCGACTATGAGGCGACTGGTTTTATACCCAACTCAGCGTATTATGATAATGTCTACAAGAATAGCCCCTGGTATGCTACGACGATCGTATCATTAGGCATTGGACAGGGAGAATTATCCATGACGACGCTGCAAATGGCTAATCTGGCTTCCATTTTGGGAAATCGCGGTTTTTATATTCAGCCCCATCTCCTTAAACAAATTCGCAATCAGGCTACCCTGCCAAATCCGGACTTTGATCGCAAGAAGCTGGTTCGGATCGATCCCATCCATTTTGGCCCCATTATCGATGGAATGGCTGCAGTCGTTACTTCCGGTACTGCACGAATGGCTCAGGTACCCGGTGTGGAAATCTGTGGCAAAACCGGTACTGTCCAAAATCCACATGGTGAAGATCACTCAGTATTTATCGCTTTTGCTCCCCGGGAAAACCCGAAAATAGCCATAGCCGTATACGTAGAAAATGCGGGAGGTGGTGGCCGAACCGCAGCGCCGGTCGCCGGACTATTGGTTGAACGCTATTTGAATGACACCATATCCGTTCAGAAAAAACCGCTGGAAACTCAGATCCTGAATACGGATCTGATCCATAAAAATGCGCGTTCATGATTATTTCTTCCATCGCGGCCATGAGCTCCAATCGAGCCATAGGAAAAGAAAATGATCTTCCGTGGCACATGCCGGAAGATTTCAAATTCTTTAAGCGAATGACTAAAGGTCATCACATCCTGATGGGCCGGCGAAACTTCAACAGCATTGGAAACCGCCCACTCAAGCACCGGGTCAATATCGTTATGACCAGGAACCCATTCTTTATTGCTACCGGTATCGTCGTCGTGCATGACCTGGAAGAAGGTATTGCTTTTGCAGAATCCAATGGTGAACAAGAACTCTTCATCATCGGTGGCGAGGAAGTGTATCGGCAGGCATTAGAATATTGTGACCGGATTTACCTGACCGAGATTGATGTAGTCGTATCCGGGGCCGACGCATTTTTCCCTGAATTTGATCTTAATGAATGGAAAGAGGTATCCCGGGAGCCTCATTTTAAAAACGAACGCAATCCATATGACTATACTTTCGTAACTTATGAACGGTTATGAAAGAAGAATTACTCCACTATGCCTGGCGTACCCGGCAATACAATCCGCTGCAACTATCCACGACCGATCAGCAGCCTGTACAGGTTATTCACCCCGGACGTTACAATCTTGATGCCGGTCCTGATTTTCTGGAAGCAAAGATCAAAATAGGGGATACTTTGTGGGTTGGCCACGTGGAGATCCATGTGCTGGCTTCTGACTGGAATAAGCATTTCCATGCAGATGACCCCAAATATCGGAATGTCATCCTGCATGTTGTATACGATGCAGATACGGATGCTGCTGTTACTGGCCGGGATCCACTCCCGACCCTAACATTGAAAGACCAGCTTGCCCGGGATATGATGGATCGCTACGATCTTCTGATGGAAAACGAATCCTGGATACCCTGTCAACCTTTTATGGATCAGGTTGATGAAGTGATCTGGACAGCCTGGCTGGAACGAATGGTAGTAGAGCGGCTGGAACGCAAGACGCTTGAGATCCACCGGATGCTGGAAGCTTGTCACTGGGACTGGGACTCGGTATTTTATCAGCTATTCGCCGCTCACCTGGGCATGCAGGTTAATAAGGAGGCATTCCTCGAACTGACCCGTAGGACGCCTTATAACACGTTGCTTAAATATCGTGATAATTTGTTTCAAGTCGAGGCCTTATTATTTGGACAGGCGGGTATGCTTACCGGTGATTTTGTGGACGATTATCCCCAGCGTTTACAGAAAGAATTCAATTATCAACAAAAGAAATTAGGCCTTTCTCCCATGCCCGGTCACTACTGGAATTTTCTACGCTTAAGGCCATCCAACTTTCCCACGGTCCGGATCGCTCAATTAGCACGTATCATCCATACCACAGAACATCTCTTCAGCAAAATATTAGCCGCTGAGAGCATCCGGGAAGTAAATAGCTTATTTGGTCATGCTGCAAATCAATACTGGGCTGATCACTATCAATTCGACAAACCCTCGTTAAATCAAAAGAGAAAGCGTCTCGGTTCACAATTGATCCAAAATTTAATCGTCAATGTGCTGGTACCCTTTCTTTTCTTATATGGCAAGGTGAAGGGATTGACCCGCTACCAGGATAAAGCGATAGACTGGTTGCAGGCCCTTCCTCCGGAACAAAATGCCGTTATCAGCCATTGGAATTCAATCCGGACAAATGCAGAAAATGCATTGCAGACTCAAGCTTTGCTTCAGCTTAAAAAACAACATTGCGATGCCAAACGTTGTGCTCATTGTGGTATTGGTCACCACTTGCTCAAGCAAAAGCAAACTGAAGCATGATCCAACAATGGTTAATCAAGGTCCTCTTGGCTCCAATAGCGCTCCTTTATGGTTTAACCGTATTGGTGCGAAACGGACTTTACAGGATCGGGTTTTTTAAGAGTATTGGATTTAGTTTTCCAGTTATTTCCGTCGGCAATCTAAGTGTTGGAGGAACCGGAAAAACGCCACATATTGAATATTTTATCCAGCATCTGCAGGAATACATCCGTATTGGGGTATTGAGCAGAGGGTATGGCCGGAAGACGCAAGGTTATCGGTTGGTCCAGACTCGTGACCACGCCGAACTCAGCGGAGATGAGCCAACCCAAATCAAACGAAAGTATCCCGCTACTGCAGTTGCCGTCTCCGAAAACCGGGCGTTAGGCATTCCACAATTATTAAAAACCGACCCTGAGATTCAGCTAATTTTATTGGACGATGCCTTTCAACATCGGGCGGTAAGACCTGCTCTATCCGTATTGCTGACCGATTTTAACCGCCCCTATTACGATGACTTTTTATTGCCCGTTGGTCGCTTAAGAGAATGGCGCGGTGCTGCCCGAAGAGCGGACGTTATCGTTGTCACCAAATGCCCTGCAAACCTGGATGTCCTCACCAAGGAACAGATCCGCCAGAAGATCCATCCTCAGAGCAACCAAAAGGTGTATTTCTCCACCCTAGAATACGGACAGCCGTATTCGTTTTGGGACAGCAGTAGCAGATTACCGTTTTCGTCGGATCTGAATATCTTACTGATTAGTGCGATTGCACATACGGACCACTTAACCGATTACCTGACTCCCCGTGTCCGGGAGGTAAGGCATTTGGAATTTACCGACCACCATTACTTTACGAAATACGATATGGGGCAGATGAAAGCTGCTTTTGACGGTATGGAAAAAGCTCCAAAAGTTCTCTTGACTACAGAGAAAGATGCGACTCGCCTGGAGCTCCATTACAACTATTTAATTGGTGAGAAATTGCCCATCTTTGTACTGCCACTCCGCGTACGCTTTTTAGATGAGCAGCATGAAACACCATTTTTGGACTACATTCAAAAGCAATTATTGGCTTTTACGGTATAGCATCATCTTTGGGCTGTTGCTATGGGCCATAGGTGTTTTTTCTCAACAACAAACCTTGCTGAGCGGAGAACGTACCACTGAAATTGTGCGACGTTATTCGATCTTGTATCCGCAGGACTGGTATTTTGATTCCCGCTTAGTCAATAGAAAAGAATTAACTCAATGGGCCTGGAACCTGGTCAATACCAAACCTCTATCCGCAGTTGGAGTAGCGGATATGCGCTATATCCTGATGGAACACAACGATGTATTGCCTTCCGATGAAAAGTCAGATGCTGAACAATTGGAGTACATCGATTCGACGTATACATTTCAACAATACAGCAACACACAAGTATTGGATGGACCGATCAGCAATCCGAAGATTTACAGCCGCAAACCTATTCTTCGACATTTTTATCGGACACCTTTATTTCTATATGAAGTGGATGATGACGCATTCACGCTCCGGATCCAACCCATTCTAACCGGAGTACTTGGAAGTTCCGAACTTTTTGAAAACCACCGGGGAATTAAGGTACGAGCTTCCATCGATCGCAAGGTTTGGTTGGAAACTTCTTTTCTGGAGTCGCAGAGTGCCTTTCCCACCTATCTGAATCAATGGATCAACACCTTTAAAACCATCCCGGGTCAGGGCCTTTATAAGCGTTATACCAGCAGTCTTTTTGGGGTGAGCAACGGTTATGACTACCTGAATGCACAGGCCAATATCCAGTTTAATATTACCCGACATATTCAGGGACAATTTGGTTATGGACAAAACCCGGTAGGCTATGGCATCCGGTCCCTGTTCCTTTCGGACTTTGCCAACAATTACCTGTATTTAAAGCTAAATACCCGGGTCTGGAAATTCAATTATCAGAACCTGTTCGGGGAATTGGCCGCCGAAAGCGCTAATGGGAAAAGGGGCGATGATCTTTTACCTAAGAAATATTTCGCCGCACATCATTTATCCATTAATATCCTGCCCCGTCTGGAATTGGGCCTCTATGAGACGGTAGTTTTCAATCGTTCCCGCCAGTTTGAACTGCAATACCTCAACCCGGTCATCCTTTACCGCTCCGTAGAACACAATCTGGGCAGCCCGGATAATGTATTGCTGGGACTGGATGCTTCCTGGATACTGGCGGACCAGGTACGTCTGTACGGACAACTGATCCTCGACGAATTCCGGCTTAAAGAAATCCGTGCCAATCGCGGTTGGTGGGGCAATAAATCCGGCTGGCAACTGGGCCTGGAATACACCAATGTGGCCCATATTGATCACCTGGACCTTCAATTGGAGTGGAACCGGGTGCGACCGTATACCTATGCTCACCGGGATAGCCTGAGCAACTACTCCCATTTCTTTCAGCCCCTGGCGCATCCTCTTGGTGCTAACTTCAATGAAATGCTCGCTTTGATTAACTACCGGCCACTGTCTGCATGGACAATGTCGCTGAAACTGGCGAAAATAAATCAAGGCCTTGATGGACCCAGTGAAAACTGGGGAAGTAATATCTTGTTACCCTATACAACTCGCCAACAGGATTATGGAAATCTAGTTGGGCAGGGAATTGACACCGATGTCTTTTGGGGATATCTTAATATCCAATTTGAGTTCAAACCTGGTCTGTATTTACAAGCGTTTTATTTGCACCGCAATCAGAAATCCAGCCTTGTCCAACAGAATGAATCCTATTTTGGAGTAGGCATTTGTTGGAATCGTTTATTTCAACCTGTCATCTTGTAAGCCATGAGCAAACTGGATCTTTTACATAAAATTCTGAACGAACGAATCTTGCTTTTGGATGGGGCAATGGGTACCCTTATCCAGCAACATCGACTGACCGAGGAGGGATACCGGGGAGACCGCTTTCGGGATTTTCCCCATGAGATACGGGGAAACAATGATTTGTTATCCCTCACCCAGCCCGATATTATCCGCAATATCCACCTGCAATACCTTGAAGTAGGCTCCGATATCATTGAAACCAACACCTTCAATGCAAATAGCTTTTCGCTTGCTGATTATCACATGGAGGATCTGGTCTATGAAATCAATAAAAGTTCGGCCATACTGGCTCGTGAGGCTATTAATGCATTTAGTGCTTCTCAGCCCGGCAAACCGCGCTTTGTTGCTGGCGCTCTGGGTCCGACCAATAAAGCAGCATCTTTGTCTCCGGATGTCAACCGGCCAGGCTACCGGTCTGTTACATTTGACCAGCTGGCGGAGGCTTATTACGAGCAGGCGAAAGGACTGATCGATGGTGGGGTGGATATTTTACTGATTGAAACGGTTTTCGACACCCTGAATTGTAAAGCGGCCCTGTACGGTATCGATCAACTATTGGAAGAACGACATCTTCAATTGCCCATCATGGTGTCAGGGACCATCACAGATGCTTCAGGGCGGACGCTTTCCGGTCAGACCGTTGAAGCCTTCTGGATTTCAGTCAAACATGCTCCCCTATTGAGTGTCGGCTTAAACTGTGCCCTTGGAGCAAAGGAATTGCATCCTTACCTGAAGGCACTTTCTTCCATTGCGGACTGTTACATCAGTGCTTATCCGAATGCCGGACTGCCCAATGAACTCGGTGGCTACGATCAGACCCCAGGGCAGATGCAATCTCATATCCACCGGTTTTTAAACGAAGGACTGGTCAATATTGTAGGCGGGTGTTGCGGTACGACGCCGGAACACATCCGGTACATGGGAAGTCTGGTAGAAAATGCCAAACCACGTCAAATACCCGACGTGCCTCACCATAGCATGTACAGCGGCATGGAACCCTTGATCCTCTATCCAGGCATCAACTTTGTGAATATCGGTGAGCGGACCAATGTGACCGGATCATCCAAGTTTGCCAAATTGATTAAAGAAGGCCAGTACACTGAAGCATTATCCGTTGCTCAACAACAAGTGGATAGTGGGGCGCAAATCCTGGATATTAATATGGATGAGGGCTTGTTGGACTCCAAAGCTGTCATGGTTCACTTTTTGAATCTGATGGCTTCCGAACCCAATATTGCCAAATTGCCTTTTATGATCGATTCCTCGAAATTTGAGGTCATCGAAGCGGGTTTGCAATGTGTTCAGGGAAAATGCATCGTTAATTCCATCTCCCTGAAAGAAGGGAAAGATAATTTTCTGGCTCAGGCAAAAAAAGTACGCCGTTATGGCGCTGCCGTCGTGGTTATGGCCTTCGACGAAGATGGCCAGGCGGATACGGTAGCGCGTAAAGTAAGTATTTGTCAGCGGGCCTATCGCATTCTTACTGAAGAAGTTGGGTTCCCGCCCGAAGACATTATTTTCGATCCGAATATTTTCGCCATAGCCACCGGTATCGCAGAGCACGACAACTATGCCATGTATTACATCGAGGCTTGCCGGCAGATCAAAAAGACCTGCCCAGGGGCCAAAATTTCCGGGGGAGTAAGCAACCTGTCTTTCAGCTTCCGCGGAAATAATGTTGTCCGTGAAGCCATGCATTCCGCTTTTCTCTACCATGCGATTGCCGCAGGCATGGATATGGGAATTGTAAATGCCGGCATGATCGAAGTGTATGCGGACATCCCCAAAGATTTACTTAAACTGGTGGAAGATGTGCTCTTTAACCGCCATGATGGTGCGACCGATGCGCTGACTGCCTATGCGGAGGCACACAAAGGAAAAGGAAAAACGCGAACCCTGGATCTGACCTGGAGAGAAGAGCCATTATCTAAAAAAATTGAACATGCCCTGGTCAGTGGAATCGATGGATTCATCGAGGATGATATGGCGGAAGCTTTGACCACATACGATTCTCCTCTGGATATCATCGAAGGGCCTCTGATGGATGGAATGAATGTGGTGGGTGATTTATTCGGTATTGGTAAAATGTTTTTACCCCAGGTAGTCAAAAGTGCCCGGGTGATGAAGCGAGCCGTAGCTTACCTGACGCCCTATCTGGAAGCAGCCAAACAGGCTGCCGCCAGTCGTGCCAAAGGGAAAGTACTCCTGGCTACCGTCAAAGGCGATGTCCATGATATCGGCAAAAATATTGTCGGTGTCGTCCTCGGATGTAATAATTACGAAGTCATTGATATGGGCGTCATGGTGCCCTTGACCCGCATTCTGGAACGCGCCGAACAAGAGAAAGCGGACGTCATCGGACTCAGCGGTCTGATAACCCCTTCCCTGGATGAGATGGTTTATGTCGCACAGGAAATGGAAAGCCGCAGATTGAAAACGCCTTTGTTGATCGGCGGTGCTACTACTTCGAAATTGCATACGGCCCTGAAGATCCAGCCTGTCTACAGCGGTCCGACCATTCATGTATTGGATGCTTCACGAAGCGTGCCGGTTGTTTCCACACTTCTCTCTTCAGACGAAAACTCACGAAATCAGTTTCTGTCCAATATCAGCAAAGAATATGAAGATATCCGCCAGCGCCGATCCAGGCAAATGGCGGCGAAAGAACTGATCGCTTATCCGGATGCGATCGCTAATGGCTGGAAAGGTAACTGGACTTCTTACGATCCGCCAAAGCCCTCCTTACTTGGAATTCACCCGGTGAGTCCAACGATCAATGACCTGATACCATTCATCGACTGGACACCCTTCTTTAGCAGTTGGCAACTTGCCGGTAAATATCCAGACATTCTTTCCGATGCTATTGTCGGAGAACAAGCCCGTGCACTACATGCCGATGTCCTGCATCTCCTGGATTCATGGGTTAAAAATAAAACCATTAAACCTAAGGGTGTCTGGGGAATTTTTCCGGTTAACCGGCAAGCGGACGATACGGTTGAGGTGATGGAGCATGATGGAAAGCACCATTTGGCTACTTTTTACTTCCTTCGTCAGCAGCGGAAAAAGGCTGTCGGATTACCCAATTTATCACTTGTCGACTTCTTGTCACCGGCATCCAGTGGCAAACAGGATTATCTTGGTTGTTTTGCTGTGACTGCCGGCGAGGGACTGGAAGAGGTGGTCAGGCATTTTGAGCAAGATCATGACGACTACCATGCTATCCTGGCAAAATCGCTGGCTGACCGCCTGGCTGAAGCTTTTGCGGAATGGCTGCATTGGCGCATACGCACGGAATATTGGGGCTATTCCCACCAGGAATCACTGAATAACGAGCAATTGATCGCCGAAAAATATCAGGGCATCCGTCCTGCTCCCGGGTATCCGGCTTGCCCGGATCACACTGAAAAACACACGCTCTTCCAACTTTTACAGGTTGAACAACATACGCCAATTACTCTCACCGATTCCATGGCCATGTATCCGGCATCATCCGTGTGTGGTTATTATTTTAGCCACCCTGACTCCAAATATTTTGGCCTTGGTCTGATCGATAAAGACCAAATGACAAAATATGCCCGTTTAAAAGGCATTCCAATTTCCACGATGGAACGTTGGCTTTCGGCGGCTCTGGCTTATGAACCCGACGTATTGATCAATCAGGAAGATTGAATTGCTGTGAGATTGATTACTTTTATACCTCTTTAACGGTAAACTTAGATGAAGCGTCTCACCTTTATCCTAACACTATTAATATCAGGACTTGCTGTCATTAACGGACAGCAACCCATCTCTCCAGCTATTCAACAACAGGTACAGTCCGAACTGGAAAAAAGAGGCGTTACGGAGGCGGAGTTACGTGAGCGTCTTTTGACCAAAGGGGTGGATCCCGACCGCATTACTCCCGAACAACTACCACGCTTCCAACAGATCATCGAGGAGACCATTGCCGAATTGGAAGCCGAGAAAAAAGCGGCAATGCCCGATACCCCTAATGCGGCTGAAACAGAAGCTGCTGCCGGAGACTTGCCTTCTCCACCGCCCACGGAGAACCCTCCGGCTAATGCAGAGCCACCAGCTGCAAGTCCTTCCAATCTTCCTGATCAAGACCCGGCGAAAGACGAGATTTATGGACATCACCTATTCGAAAATCAAAACATCGCCGTATTTCGCAAATCCGATGATGTCAAAGCGCCGGACAACTATTTATTAGGGCCAGGAGATCAGCTGGTTGTGTCTATTTTTGGCGCATCTTTAAAAAATGAAGTGTTGGAAGTAAGTCGTCAGGGCTTTGTTGAGCCCGGTGATTTACCACGCATTTATGTTAACGGACTTACGCTGGCAGCAACGCGTGAGCTATTGGAAAAGCGCTACGGTCAGCGGTATTTTTTCAGTCGCAATGAATTTACAGTAACCCTCAATTACTCCCGGAGCATTACCGTAAATATCGTTGGGGAAGTAAAGCGTTCAGGTAGTTATACCTTACCGGCGATCAATACAGCCATAAATGCGCTTATGGCCGCAGACGGTTTGACTGACATCGCATCCGTGCGGCAGATTAAACTCATTCGTAGCGGTTCTCCCGAGAAAATTATTGACCTGTATGGCTACCTGAATGATCCAACCATCCAACAGGATCTTTACATGCAGGATAATGACTACCTCTTTGTACCCATCGCCCAGCGTACGGTTACCATCCGTGGCGCCGTAAATCGTCCGTACATTTTTGAATTGTTACCCGGTGAACAACTTAATGCCCTACTGAAATGGGCCGGCGGACTTAAAAACAATGCCGCACTCAATAACATTCAAATCCGGCGCTATGCTAATGATCAGCAACTACTGATCGATGTGAATCTTCGGGAATTGCAGGATCAAGGCCGTGATTTTAACTTAAATCCCGGCGATGTAATCGTGGTTCCCGCTATTCCTACTACTGCGGAAAATGTGGTATCCATTCAGGGTTCTGTAGATTTCCCGGGTGAATATGCCTATGAGGCAGGATTACGCCTTGGTGACCTATTGGCCCGTGGTCGGCTGTCATTAGCCGCCCGGAGAGATATTGCCTACCTTTTAAAGCGCAACGTAGATGGCAGTCTTCGCTATCATTTGATTGACCTGGCCGCAATTCTGGCAAATCCTTCCAGTGGAGCCAATACAAACATAGAGCCCGGTGATCAACTGATTATTTTGTCACAGCGGGCATACATCGACGCTGGGGAGGTCTCTGTAACTGGTGCAGTCCGGGATCCCCGATCTTACCCTTATAATGCAGCGACCGGATTGCGCGTCAGCGATCTGGTGGTTCTTGCCGGTGGTCTTACCGAGAATGCTTCGAGCATCGCCTACTTATATCGTCAATCACCGCGCGATGACAATCACATCGAATACATTCGACTCAATATTCAGGAAATAGTCCGGAATCCATCTTCCAGTCAGAACATTTCACTCCTTCCCAACGATGACTTGCGGATTTATACCAATGATTACTTCAAAGAAAATGCTAATGTCTACGTGGCCGGTGCTGTACGAAATCCGGGGGACTACCGCTACGACCCGACCCTGACCCTGACCGATGTATTGCTACAGGCAGGTGGCTTGACCATCGCCGGTGCCACCAACCGGATCGAAATATCCAGGGTACTTATCAAAGAAAATGAACCGACCAGGATTGTAATCGCTACGGTGCAGATTGACTCGTCCTACAGAATAGTTTCCGGTCAGGAATCGAGTTTACATCTGGAACCCTACGATCAGATTTTTGTCCGGACAGTGCCGGATTTTGAATTGCAGCAAAACATCAGCATTGAAGGCGAAGTTACCTTCCCGGGCACCTACACCATTATTAAGAATAATGAACGATTAGCTGACATCATTGCCCGTGCAGGTGGACTGACACCGGAAGCATTTCCTCAGGGTATGACCATCTTCCGGGAGTTCGAAAATGTAGGACATGTCATTACCCGGCTCGATGAAGCGATGCGTGATCCGGGTTCCAACTACAACATTGTGCTAAAAGCTGGTGATCGTATTATGATCCCTAAAACCAAGGACCTGGTAACCATTGAAGGTGCAACCAAAGCCCGCGAATTGTATCCGGACCAAATGATTGACGGTTCCAGCATCCAGACCGCATACCAGGGTACAAAGAGTGCGAAATGGTATATTGACAATTATGCCGCCGGTGTGGGGGAAAACGGGTCAAAAAAGTCCATCTCGGTCCGCCTCGCCAATGGTCAGCTTAAAAAAACGACCAACCTTGGTTTGTTTAAAATCTACCCTAAGGTGAAAGAAGGCTCTACCGTACGAGTAGCCACAAAACCGGTTGAACCTCCTAAAACTCCGGAGGAGCAACAAAACAACAGCAAAGTGGATTGGGGCAAAGTGTTGTCAGACAGTCTGGCTCAAGCGACTTCTTTGCTCACACTGATCTTGTTACTACAACGCATCAACTAAATTCTGGAAACCGATGACAGAACAACAACCACCGGGTTACATCCAGGATGACGAAATTACGCTCAAGGACCTGATCCTGAAGATCCAGGAGTTTTGGCGGTTGTTATGGGCTAACAAATGGTATATCATTGCTTTTGCCCTGATCCTGGCTTCCCTTTCTGCCCTGCGTACTTACCTGACCCCTTCTCAGTTTCCGGCAAAACTAACCTTCATGGTCAATGAAGATGAGGGGTCCAACATGGGAGGCATCGCTAATGTCCTTGGTCAGTTTGGGTTTAGCTCCGGAGGCAAAAGCGAATACAATCTGGATCGTATTCTTGAACTTTCCCGGTC
>ERZ795053.1384-NODE-1384-length-30763-cov-9.936075_pt1 | contig 30763 bp, 25 predicted proteins | sample MGYA00375137_ERZ795053 | MGnify/ENA primary metagenome ERZ795053 (study PRJEB30182, sample SAMN05720284) | activated sludge metagenome | isolation source: Anaerobic digester | place: Hong Kong | collected 2014-12-17 ...
CACCATCGCGCTCGCCGCCAATGTCATCCCGCGCCTCACAGAACCCTCCAGATTCTACGCAATCTCCGGCGACCTAAGCCGTTGAAAATGCGGTGTAGCGCATGGTCTGCCCCCATTTGGTGGCCCGGTTCAAATCTAATGCACTATGGGCTTTGTGGCCAAGTTTGACGGCTCGCCCGGCCAGAGCAGTGCTTGCGGCGCACGCGGCTTGTAGCCGAGGCTCGAGTGCGGGCGTTGCGTATTGTGGTGCTGGCGCCAGCGCTCGATGACGATCCGCGCCTCGGCGAGGCTGTAGAACAGCTCCCCGTTCAGCAGTTCGTCGCGGGGTTTTGAGTTGAAGCTCTCGCAGTAGCCGTTCTCCCAAGGGCTTCCGGGCTCGATGAGCGCGGTCCTGGCCCCAGCCACGGCGATCCACTCTCGCACGGCCTTGGCGATGAACTCGCGACCATTGTCCGAACGGACATGGCCGGGAACGCCACGCAGGATGAAGAGGTCCGACAGGACGTCGATGACGTCGATCGACTTCAACCTCCGGTCGACCCGGATCGCTAGGCACTCACGGGTGAACTCGTCGATGACGTTGAGCACGCGGAACTTCCTGCCGTTGTGGGTTCGGTCCTCGACGAAGTCGTAGGACCAGACATGGTTGGGGCGCTCGGGTCGAAGCCGGACGCAGGAGCCGTCGTTCAGCCAGAGCCGGCCCTTCTTGGACTGGTTCCCCGGCACTTTGAGCCCCTCCTGACGCCAGTTGCGCTCGACCCGCTTGAGGTTCACCGCCCATCCGGCGGCTCTCAGCATCGCTGTGATCCGGCGGTAGCCATAGCGGCCGTACTCGGTCGCCAGCGCGACAATGTCAGCGGTGAGCGCCGCATCGTCGGCCCGCCCCTTCGGCGCCTTTCTCTGTGTCGAGCGATGCTGCCCCAGCACCCGGCACGCCATCCGCTCCGATACGTCGAACTTCGTCATGACGTGATCGATGCTGCGGCGACGCCGGGCGGGGCTCAGAGGTTTCCCGAGGCCGCCTCCCTCAGGATCAGCTTCTCCAGCGTCAGGTCGGAGACGGCCTTCCGCAGCCGCTCGTTCTCCTTCCCGAGCCCTTTCAGCCGCTTGACCTGGTCCGACTTCAGCCCGCCGAACTCCTTGCGCCAGCGGTAGTAGGTGAAAGGCGTCACACTGATCGTGCGGATCGCCTCCGCGACCGGCCCACCCTGCGACAGCAGCACGTCGACCTGTCTCAGCTTCGCGACGATCTCTTCCGGCTTGTGCTTCTTCTGCGGCATTCCTGGCATCCTCCAAAGGCTCGAAAGCCTACTTCAGGGAGGGCCACTTTTCAGGGGGCAGACCACTGCAGGCCGCCGGCATCGAGGTGGTCCACGACCTGCCGGGGGTCGGCGAGAACCTGCAGGACCATTCGGAGGTCTATATCCAGTACGCCTGCAAGCAGCCGATCACGCTCAACGGCCGCATGGACCCGCTGAGCAAGCTCCGCATCGGGCTCGAGTGGATCTTCCTCCGCCGCGGCCTCGGCGTGACCAACCATTTCGAGTCGGGCGGCTTCATCCGCTCCGACGCCTCGGTGACCTGGCCCGACATCCAGTTCCACTTCCTGCCCGCCGCCATGCGCTACGACGGCAAGCAGCCGCTGAAGGGTCACGGCTTCATGGTGCTGACCGGCCCGAACAGGCCCAAGAGCCGCGGCCATGTCCGCGCCCGCTCCGCGGACCCGAACGAGCACCCCGAGATCCTCTTCAACTATCTCGACCGCGAGGAGGACCGCGAGGGCTTCCGGCGCTGCGTCCGGCTGACCCGCGAGATCATCGCCCAGCCGGCGATGGACCCGTTCCGCGGCGAGGAGATCGCGCGGGGCAGGGACGTCCAGAGCGACGACGAGATCGACGCCTTCGTGCGGCAGACGATGGAGAGCACCTATCACCCCTGCGGCACCTGCCGGATGGGCGAGGACGCCATGGCTGTCGTCGACAGCGGGCTGCGGGTCCGCGGCCTCGAAGGATTGCGGGTCGCCGATTCGTCGGTCTTCCCAAGCGAGCCTATCGCCAACCTGAACGCACCGACGATCATGTTGGCCGAGCGTGCGTCCGACATGATTCGCGGCCCCCCTCTCCTCCCCGCCTCCAACGCCCCGGTGGGTCTGGCCGAGGGGTCCGGCGAACGGCAGCGGCCGGGCCACCCGATCCGGTCGAGCGCTCGTGGCTCGGGTGGCGGGATGGATGCGACGCGGACGATGCCGGCGTTCCCGAGGCGCACAGCCGACGCCTGAAGACCGGCGCGGTGGATCGATGCCTCGGCGCCAGCCTCCAGACCACCGGCAGGCCACCCAGGCAGCCGTTGCCGATCGATAGGGGTCAGTGCCTCGCGGGCGAAGGCCATGTTCACGGGCGGCAATCTCCGCTCGCCTACGTGGTGAAGGACCGCCGGCTCGTGGTAACCGGGCCGGAAGCGGCGATCGTCCGGTCGATCTTCGAGCGTTTCGTCCGGACCGGTGCGGTCATCTGGTGCAGGCGGTCCGGTGGGGAGGCAGGGTCGCCTCCCTGCTCGTGAAGCGCCTGTAAAAGGGGCAAGTCTGCCTCGCCTCCGACGAACGAAGGCAGGCTGTTCCTGATGTCCGCGCAACACTAGATGCTGCCTGAAGGCATCGCAGGCGAACGCCGCGACAGACGGCCACCCCGAGGCGGCAGGATACCCGATCTCGCGCGAAAACATGCTCTTTTTGGTTGATTTGTACACCCTTTGCGCGCAACGTACCTGGGGGTCGCGCACATCGGCTTATTCGACGAATTTGTAGCTCATACCGAGTTGCCGTAACTCGTCGCGCGCTGTCAATGCACATGGCAAGGACAGTTTACTTCCGGATCTTCAGTTCTTTCATCGAGGGCAACGATATGCTGGAAGCCGTCGCTACTACACCAAAGCTCGATATTGGAGGGGCCAACGTAAAATCCGCCCTCCAGACGAGTCAGACCTCGGCAATGCTGTTGCAGGTCTATACCCAGACCGTATTGCAGACCCCCGACATCAAGCTCAACGCGAACATCGATGCGCTGTCGAACAGCACGGTAGTCAGCGACCTGCCGAAACATCAAGCGCTCGCCCGCGCGAACGCCACCACGTATCTGAACAACATCAACCCCTTGATGGTCTCAAAGTCTGCCGACGTGATCGGCTTCTGCAACCTGTGGAATGCGGAATACGCCACGCTTGTCGAGCTCGCGAAGGCGATCGACGCGCCCGGCAACAGCGACAAATTCAAGGCCGGGATCGCAAACCTGATAAAGCAGACCCAGGCCAAGAAGGCCGACGGCGATCCGGTCATTTCGGCGCTGAACGCGATCCTTCCGGCCGTTCAGACGGACCGTCGCAACATCGGCGCCGACGCGCAATTCGTTGCCATCGCGCTCGGCGGCGTCAACGGCGAAATCAAGCAGTTGCAGGACCGGATCGACGCCGATCACCAGGCGATCCAGAAGGACATCGGCATCATCGCGGGCGGCGCTGTCGGCGTGATCGTGGGCGCCATCATGATCGTGGTCGGCGTGGTCGCCGAGGCAGTGACAGGCGGCGCCGCGACCTTGCTGGTCGTCGGTGGGATCGCCTTCGTCGCCGGGGGCACCACCGCGATGGGTCTCGCGGGCAAGAACCTCCACGACACCCAGGCCAATCTCGCCACGTCGACCAAGACCCTCGCGATCGACCAGCTCTGCTTCGCGAGCACGAAGCAGGCGGGCAATACGATCGCCGCACTCGACGACGCGCTCTCGGACGGGATCACGGCAATCATCAATCTCCAGAAGGGCTGGGCCGCGCTGGAGGCCGATCTCCAGCAGGTCGTGGACCAGCTCGACTCCGCCACGCCCGACCTCGGGGACTGGCTCGTGAACGTGCTCGACGCAGCCGACAAGGACTGGAAGGACGCCTACGATCTGGCCAAGGGCCTGCAGTCCTACGGCACCCTGCCGGTCAAATCCGTCAACTTTGCCAAAGCCGCGTAGGAGGGACACCCAGATGAGCAGCACGCTCTTGAACGCCGCCGCCGCGGCGGCACCCTCCCTTGGTGCAGCGACGGTCCGGGCGGCCCTGGAGTCGACGACCCAGGCTTCGATCCTCCTGCAGCTCTACACCCAGACGGTGGCGGCGACGCCGAACCTGACGCTGCCTGCAAGGGTCGACGAGATCACCGGCAGTACCGTTTCAAAAGACCTTCCGGCGCATCAGCAGACCGCCAGGACAAACGCGACCTACTTTCTCAATGAGCTCAACCCGCTCCTCGCCAGCACATCGGCGAGCGTCATCGGCTTCGGCAATTCCTGGGACTCGGAATTCTCGGCCCTGATGGGCTACGTCCCGAGGATCTCCGACCCGGCGGCGCGGGCGAGCTTCGATTCCGGGCTGAAGGTCCTGCAGGACAAGATCGCGGCGCAGCAATCGGCGCTCGGCCCGCTTCTGGACAAGCTGGGCGCCTTCCAGAAGCTCGTGATCATCGATCACGACAACCTCTCGACCGACTCCGCCCTGGTCACAAAGGCCTTCGACGGCATCGGTGGAGAGATCGCGACGCTCAAGGCCAAGATCGAGACGGAGAACGGCGAGCGTGGCAAGTACATCGGCATCATCGTCGGCGGCGTGCTCGGCCTCGTTGGTGGCGTGATCATGATCATCGTCGGCGCGGTCGCCACGATCGCGACCGAAGGCCTCGCCGTAGGGCTGGTGCTGGGCGGCATCGCGATCGTCGCGGGCGGCACGGGGGCCTTCATCACTGCCTCCGCCGAACTCGCCGATCTCGACCGGCAGATCGGTCAGGACAGGACCGCGCTCGCAAGTGACCAGGCGATCTTTGCGTCCGTCGAGCAGGGAGCGCACAATGCCGCAAGCCTCGTCGACGCCGTCGAGAAGGGCCTCGCGGCGCTCTCGACGCTTCAGTCCAGCTGGCAGCAGCTCGCTGCCGATTTCGACCAGGTCAAGCAGGATCTCGACGTCGCGAACCCCGATGCGGGCAGCTGGCTCACCACGATCCTGAACAAGGCCAACGACGAGTGGAACGAGGCGCTCGGGGTTGCCAAGTCGCTGCAGCGGTTCGGGAACCTTCCGGTAGAGAACAAGACCTACGGAGAGGCGGCATGACTGTTCTGGAAACGACGGCCACCCTCGCACCGCCGGCCGGCCTGGCCCAGGGCGTCGGCACCACCAGGACGGCCATCGGCGCGGTCGATGCGGCGGCGGCCAAGATCTCCGCCCTGCCGACGCCGGACCCGGGCGATACCCTGGCGCCCCATATCGAAACAGCCCGGGCCCATGCGCAGGCCTGGACCGATACGAGCCGGCCGCTGCTCGTCTCGCTGCTGGCGGGCGTCGCCGACTTCGGGAAGACCTTCAACGATGACTACGCGCGCCTGACCGAACTCGCCAAGAAGATCATCGCAGGCGACGCGGGCACGAAGCCGGCCCTCGATGCGCTACTGACGAGCTGGCAGAAGGCCACAGGCGGGGAAGCGGCCAAGGCGGCAACGGCGCTGCAGTCCATGTCCACGCTCGAGGGCGACCTCCAGGGCGACGCGCGGACGCTCGGGGCCGACCAGACCAGCGCGCTCGCCGCTGCTGCCGCTGCGCAGACCGCCATCGGGCCGCTTCAGCAGCAGATCGACGCCACCGAGACCAAGATAGCGGTCGAGCAAGGCATAGAGGATTCAAGCCTTCTCGGCATAATCGTCCAGCAGCTGATCACGCAGCTGACGGGGCAACTGTCCCTCTTCTCCAGCGAACTCGACGATCTTCAGGAAAAGCTTCAGGCGGCACAGGAGACCGCGCAGCAAGCCGCCGCCACCGCGCAACTCGCCGGGGACTACGGGACCGCGGTCGCCGCGGGTTCCAGCGCGATCCAGTCGCTTTCCAATGGCTGGTCCGTCCTCAACGCCAATTTCGCCAACCTGCTGCAGGCTGAACGGATCAGTGATCCGTCGATATTCACCTCTGCAGAACTGGCAGCCGCGAAGGCCGACTGGGATGGGCTTGTCCAGCAGGCGTCCGGACTGAACTAGCGGGTCCGACCTTCCGCGCGTCCGGGCATATCGTCGGATCAGCGCGGGAGGATACGGATGGCTCGGGCTTGCCGGCGTTTGCTGCCGGCACCCGGCCTGATCCTGCGTCCAGAATGATAAGGCCCCATCCACAAGGAAACCACGGCACCCGGCAAGCATCACAGGAAAGGCGCCATCTACTCCCGTGGCGCCGTCGGCCCGACAGGCTGCGCTGCCCAAAGGCGCATTCAAGGCCAGGGGTGCCACGCGCATTCCGGCCTAGTCGTGAGGACACCAGCAGACGACGGTCGGCCGCGAGTTTGCGGGAGCTTCGCATTTTCCACCTGGGTATTCGGCCTCCACCTGCCAGGTTCCGGGGGTCGTGCTGACCAGGAAGTCCTCGTAGCAGCCGTTCGCGTCCGTGATCACCGTGTGGTACGTCACGTTCCCGAGCGGGTCGACATATTTCAGAATGACCTCGACCCCCGCCACGGGCGGGTTGAGGCATCCCTTGGCGCCGACTCGGAGGCAGGCGCGGCGGACCTCTTCGGGGTCGAACTTCTCGCCCGCCTCCTTCTTCTCCTTCATCAGCACCTCGAGATCCTGTCCCTTGCAGTGCATGGTCTGCGCATCGAGGCCTATGGTCGATGCGCGGCGCAGGTCGACCTGCACGACGCCTCCTCCCACCGGGACGAGCGTGTCGCCCCGCGCCGCCCAGCTGGTCACCGCGATCCACTCGGAGGTGCAGACCTCGGCTTTCTCCGGCGGCGTGATCGTCGCCTGGCCGGTGATCCGCCCACCGGGCGCCAGCCAGATCTTGCGCGGCAGGAGCTCGACCTTCCAGTCGTCCGGCACGCCCTCGGCGCGGAAGTAGAACAGCGTCGCGATCTGGTAGGGATTGGTGAGGTTGTAGCTGTAGGTGACCGGATGGAACGGGCTCGCGGTCACGCTCGTCACCGTATTGAGGTTCTCCTGCGCCCAGTTGTCGTTCGGATTGGTGTCGGTACCCACGAGGTTGATGAGATCGACCTTCAGGCAGACATGCTCGCCGCCCGCGTCGGGCGTCCATTCCACGAACTCGATGGTCTCTCCGACCCCCAGGCTGGTGACGTGCTTCATGCCCACAAAGGTGTCGAAATCGGCCTCGCCGCCCACGGTGTGGTAGGGTTTCGAGATGCGGAACCGGATGTCGAAATCGAAGGCGGTCGCCGGTCCGGCGTTGCGAACCCGGGCGTAGAGCCGGTTGACCAGGCCAGCGACAGGCTGTTCGCGCTGATCGTGCGGCAATGGCCCGGCGCCCTGGTTCCAGCCGTTCTTCGGTGAATCGACCCAGATGTCGGGACTGAAGTAGTCGTAGTAGCGACCGTTTATGGTGTCGCCGCGGGTGATGGAGACATTGTAGTCGGTGACAGGCGCGGTGTAGTCGACCTGGATGTTGAACGGCGCGCCGCCGGTGCCGTTGAGGACCGTGATGGTGATGCCGGTGCCGGGGATCGTCACCACGTCGCCGACCTCGAAGGGCGCGTCGTCCAGGGCCTGGGTAAGAAGGTTGTCGTCGCGCAGGATGACTGGCCCTTCGCCCTGGGGGACGAGCTCGTTCACGTGGTAGATGAGCACCCCGCCGCCCGGCAGGCCGCCATCGTAGTTGTTCCCGGTGCCGTTCCGCGCCTCAATGTAGTAGAGGGATTTCTCGGCTGCGCGTGTCGCTGCGCCCTCGGTCAGGCCGATCGCGATCGCCTTCCGGTTCGCCGCCTGACCGTGGTTGTAGAACAGCCTGAGCGGATTCGGGCCGGTGTAGCTGGCGCCGGGTGCCGGGCGCGGGATGAAGGTCACGGTGGCGCCATGCGCGGCTGGCCAGCCGGCGCGCTCCTTGGACCAGACGAGCGGGTGGACGTTGTTGTAGGTGCCGCCCATGTTGTCCCATTCGTCGACATAGGGCCGCGGGAAGACGACGCCTTCGTGCGCGTAGAGATCCACCAGGCCGAACTGGTGGAGCATCCCGTGGGTGAACCGCGCGAGCGAGTTCTGGTAGCCTTGGATGGACACGGAGATCGGCCGCGTGAAGCCCGCGGGCATTTCGTAGGGCCAGGGGCCGGTCGTCGCCCAGTCGCCCGCGAAGCTCGCGTCGTTCGTGACGATGATCATGCGCTCGATCGTGGCGAAGAGGTTGGGCTCCGCGGCCACGAGCGCTGCGGTGACCTCCTCGGTCAGCTCGATCAGCGGGTTGCGCGTGGGATTGAAGTAGTAGTCACGATTCTGCGCGAGCTGGATGACACCGCGGAAGAGGGGCACGATGGTGGCCTGGCCGTAGCTGACCTCATCGATGTAATCCGCGACTTCGATCATCCGGGCCTGGAGGTTGGCGAGCGGGATGTTGACCCCGATGTCGCTGAACTTCACCCGCACGACCAGCGTGTCCTGGATGCCGGTGGCCACGGGCGGGTCGGTCAGGTCCGCCGTCGCCACGAGGGCGTAGCCCTGGCCGGGATTTCCGACGTTGACCGCGGTCGCCCGCACCCGGATCGTCCAGTCGCCGGCCACCGGAGCGTTCACCAGGACACATTCGACGTTGTTGGCGGAGTCGGCCGTGCCGCCCGTGGTGGACACGCCGGCGGCAAAGACGTTGCCGCGGAACAGCTGCGCGCCGCCCGGCGACACCACCTCGAGATCGAGGTCGTTCACCATGGTGGCGGTCGCGTTCAGCGGACCGGGCGGTTCGGTCCAGACGAGGGTGATCTTGAGCCGCTGGGCGTTGCTCGCGACGTCGATGTGGTGCTCGTGCTGCTGGCCGGTCGTCAGCCCGTCCACGTTGCGGAAGTCCCAGACGCGGGTGGACAGTGGGCTGCCGGCGAATGCGAGCACGTCCTCGAGGCGGAGGAGCCCCCAACCCTCGGTGTTGTTGGGATAGCCGGCGACGCCGGTCATGTTCAGCGTGCCGTTGACGAGCGCGGCCTTGATGAGCGCCCCGGAGGGCACGAACGCGTGGTGCGGCTGCTGCGTACCCGTCGGGTACCAGCCCTCGGAGAAGTACTGACGGACGAGCGCCGCGGCCCCCGCCGCCGTGGGCGTGGCCCAGCTCGTCGCGCAGACGCCGCCCCAGGTCGTGGTGCCGCACGCGGTCCCGTCGTCGGCGGAGGTCAGGTTGCAGCCGGGACTGACCAGGTCGGGCTTGCGGCGGTTGTCGAGCGTCGGCCCCGGATTGCCGTCGCCGAGGTTCATCTCGTTCGGGTCCGCCTGGGCGGCGGCGCAGCAGATCGCGTTCTTGGCGGTCCCCGGCGCGCCCTGCTCTTCGCCGGTGTTGCCCGCGGATCCCAGGACCAGATGGTCCTCGTTGTTCCAGATGAAGGTGTCCACGTCCACGGCGGTCTGGTTGTACGGCGCCGGGTTGCCCGCGCCGTGGTCGTCGTCGTGCCAGCTGTTCGTGTGGATGGTCGCGCCCGATGCCGCGGCCGCGGTCAGCTCCGCGAGCATGCTGCTCGAGGCGAGATCGGCAGTGGTGCCGCTCACCAGGCGGGCGTTGTACGCGCTTCCGCGACCGGCCGTCGTGCCGGGACTGTTGAAGTCATCGCCCGCCGCGAGGCCCGCGACGAAGGTATGGTGGGCACCCACCCCCACGCCCGCGGCATTCCGGACCGCCAGCACCTTGCGGTGAGCCGGGCCGGGGGCAGCCATCCCGGGATCCTGGAAGAAGCAGTGCGCCAGGTCAAGTGCCCCGCCGTCGAGGACGCCGATGACCTGCCCTTCGCCGTGCAGACCCTGGTTCCAGACGCTCGGCGTGCCGGGCGTGCCCGATTGCAGCGTGCCGGCGGCATTCGCGTCGTCGAGACGGGGCTCCGGCACCTCGTCGATCGCCCGCACCTCGGGCAGCGCGGCGAGGGGCGCGATGACCGATCGGTCCGGCGCGATGAGGCGAAGCCTGGCGGTTCCCCCGATGGACCGGTCATCTATGATCTGCAGGTTGCTGACGCCCTCCAGCCGCCCGGCCGCCCGGGCGACCGCCGCGGGATCCGCGCCGCCGAACAGGATCAGCTCCAGCCACAGCCCGCCCCTCTCGCGACGCTCTTCCGATCGGAAGAGCCGCTCGCCGATCTGCGGCGCGACCTTGAAGGCCGGCTCGTAGGGCACGATCGCCCGGACCAGGTCGTCCGCCGTAAGCGCGGCCCGCACCTCGGGCGCGAGGATCTCCAGGTAGGCGCCCTCCGGGATATACTCGGTCAGCGCGAGCCGATAGGCGCGGCGCAGCCGCCGTTGCTCGTCGATCGTGAGCGGCCGGTGGAACTGGACGATCCACGGCCCGCGCTCATCGGGCTTGAGCCGGGTACGCAAGTCGTCCGGAACTTCCGCGACGCCCATCAGCGGATCGAACTGGTATCGACCGAGCCTCAAGACCAATTGCTGCGAATAAGGGCCCATCGCACCGCCTCGCTAAGCTAGAAGAATACAGAGGTCGTATTATGCCTGTCGGGCGCTATCACGGTAACCCGGCCGACGGACAGCCTTGAATAATAAAATTAGTATGCAGGTCGTCGATCTTTTCCTGAAGTTAGGATAGCACAAAATTCCGGGAGTCGCTACCGCGTCAATTCTGCGAATCGAAGGCGCCGGGCGACAATGCGCAAATGTCCCCGAGCCGGCTGCCGTCCTCGGGGACCTCGACCCCCGGTTTCGTCGAACTCCAGCCGCTCCATCAACTGCTGCGCGAGCGCAGCGGTCGTCGAGGCGGGGATCTTGTGGCCGGATTGCGGCCGCCGGGACGCGATTTGGGAATAAGGTCGAGCGGTGCTATGCTTCAACTAGGGAGGTGCCACCGAACGAGAGGTGATCGGCATGGCGCAGATACTTCCACCGACCGTCCATGAACGGCTCGCGCGATGCAATGAGCGGGTGTTCGTGGACGGAATCGTCCCGGGCGCGCTTGTCGAGCTGCAGGTCGGGACGGCCGTCACCTCCGCCGTCGTGGCCTCCGGCGGGCACACGTTCACGGTTCCACCGCTGGTGCCGGGCGAGATCGTCAGGGCGCGGCAGGACGACGGCTCGGGCTTCACGCCATTCTCGGACACGGTGACGGTCGAGGATGCGTTCGTCCCGCCCCAGGCCGAGCCGACGCTTCCCGAGGAGATCAACGTCTGCAGCCAGTGCGTCCTGGTCACGCATGCCACGCCCGGCGCATTGGTCGAGGTATTCGCGGAGGGCGCCCAGGTCGGTGCGGCGTTTGCGAACCGGCACGGCACCGTTTGCGTCGGGGTCGACCTGACCGAGCTGCACGGCAAGCCGGGGACGAAGCTGCAGGCGCGCCAGGTCGTCTGCGGCGCCGCCGGCCCCTTCGCCGAGCGAACCCTGATCGCGCAGGAGGGCATGCCGAAGCCGGTTGTCGGATCCCCGGTCTTCGGGTGCCAGAGCGTGGTGCCGGTCACCAACGCCCGCGCCGGCGCATTGCTGAGGTTCGAGAGCGACAGCGGCGATTCCCTGGGGCAGCTCTGCTCGTGCTGGACCAGCGTCAATGTGCGGGTCATCCGGGCGCTGGTCACGGGCGAGCATGTCCGCGCCCAGTCTTTCTACGACCGCGACCCCTGCGTCGCGACGGGCCTGTGGAGCGACTGGAGGCTGGTCGAGCAGCCCGACGACCGGATCAAGCCGGAGATCCGGGAGGTTGTCTACGAGGGCGACCAGACGATCAGGGTATCGAACCAGATCCAGGGCGCAACCCTGACGGTGCTGATCGCAGACGTGTCGGGGGACATGCCCGAGGAGTTCGGTCCTCGCCCCGTCGGCGCCGAGGAGGAAATCTCGCTCGGGGCCGAGCTGAAGACGGGCAACGAGATCGTCGTCGTGCAGCGCCTGTGCGGCGTCAGCGTGGCGAGCGATCCCGTGGTGGTCGCGCTCTTGCCGCCCGAGGTGCTGGCGCCGGTCCTCATTCCGCCGATGTTCCATTGCGGCAATGCGGTCCAGGTGTCGAACCTGCATCCCGGGGCCCTGGTGCGGGTCTTCATGGACGGCGTGCCGGTCGGCGTCCGCTGGGCCGGCCTGAACCACAGCATCCCGGTGCCGGTCTCGCCGCATCTGGCGGCAGGGCGGAAGGTCACGGCCACCCAGACGCTTGGCGGCAAGGAAAGCCTGCCGTCGGAGCCCGTCGAGGTCCAGGAATTGGGACGGCTGCAGCGGCCGCGGATCATAGGGCCGGTGGCCGACGGCGACCGGGAAATCTGGGTCAGCGGCGTGATGCCGGGTGCCCGTGTCTCGATTCGCTCGGGCGGGATACTGCAGAATCCCAGAATCCTGATCGGCGAGATGGATGCCGCCGAGCCGGTCGTGCGGGTGCCGATCGACGGAATCGCCGGGGCTCAGCCGCTGCTGGCGGCGGTGCCGCAGGTTCGCTTCTGCGGCCGGACGGCGACCGGCGACGAGGAGCCGGTCATCCTGTCGCCGCTCGCCATCCCGGGCAACATCGAGGTGGTCGAGGAGGAGATCGACTTCGGGAACTTCAACCTCCCCGCAAGCGCCGGCGGCTTCTCGATGCAACTGCGCGGCCATCTCTACCGGCGAAAGGCCGAAGGCCACGCGCCGCTCGTGGTCATCGCGCACGGGTTCCACAGCGGCTTCAACACGACGACGGGAGATCCGATCGACAGCGCCGCCGGCTACGGCTACCTGGCGCGGCACCTCGTGAAATGGGGGATGACGGTCTTCAGCGTCGACCTCCAGCCGGTCAACGACGCCCTGGTCAGCTTCTCGGATCCCCCGCTCTCGCACCGGGCGAGGGCCGAGGCCATCTTCCGTTCGATCGCGCTGCTGCAGGTCCACCCGCTGTCCGAGCCGGTAACCGATGCCTCGCGCATCGGGCTCGTGGGCCATTCGATGGGGGCGGAGGCGGTCGCCTTCGCGCAGGTCATGAACGCGGACGAGGGCAGGGGCATCTCGATCCTCGGCGTCGTCAGCATCGCGCCGACGAACTGGATCCCCGACTTCGTCTATCCGGCCGGGAAGTACATGGAGCTCTTCGGCGCCATAGACCAGTTGACGGGCAGCATACCGCCGGCCGGGCAGGCGGGCCCCTATGGCGGCTTGCGACTCTACGACCGCGCCGAGCGCGAGAAGACGTTCTTCTGGCTTCACGGGATGCGGCACAACCCGTTCAACTCCGAATGGGTCGGAGCGGGCGACTTCGCGGAGGAGCACCTCGCAGACATCTCACGCTCGGAGGGCGAGCATCAGCGCGCCGCGAAGTTCCTGGTCAACGCCTTCTTCCAGGACGCGCTGATGGGCCGGCCGCAATACGGCGGGTACATGCACGGTATCGTCTTTCCGCACGCCCTTGCGGGCCTGCCGATCCACACGTCGCATTCCGAGCCCGGGGTCGTGGTGATCGACAATTTCGGCGACAAGGACGACCAGGCCGGGCTCGCCGCCGAGACGCCGTCGGACAGGGCTGCGAACAGCCTGGCCCAGGTCAACGATGCCGCGGGCGGAGCGCTGGCCGAGTGGTCCGACCAGCCGCTGACCGACCTCGACAACGCGCCGCACGAATCGTTCGGCACGCGGCTGGCATGGGACGGCCCCGACGCCCGCTTCGCCGCGACCCTCAATGGCCTGGCTTTCGGCGCCGACAAGGTCCTGTCGCTGCGCCTGGCCCAGTTCTACGAGGACTCGGATCGCAACGCGGCCGCCACTCCGACGGACATGTTCGTGTCGCTGGAGGATGGCAACCAGACGGCCACGTTGCGCCTTGGCTGCGTTTCGACGGTGCCGTTCCCCGATGCCTCGTCGCGGGTCAACACGACCCTGCGAAGCGTGCGCCTGCCCTTCGACGCGTTCTCGGCGGCGAACCCCGCGCTCGATCGGAACGCGCTGCAGCGGGTTACGCTGCGGTTCGATGCCAAGCCGAAAGGACACATCCTGGGCGACGACTTCGAGATCGGAGACTGAAGGAGACGAGCTGCGATGACGAATGCGGGGGAGCGCTGGAAGCAACGGCAGAAGATGCTGGAGGGACGCACCGGCAGGTTCCGTGTGGACGCCTGCCGCATCCTGCGCGCCGAGGACGGCTACCGCTTGGTGTGCACGGGGATGGGCATGATCCCGGCGATCTCGCCGCCGAGGATCACTGTGGGCGGCCTTCCCGTCCGCGAGGTGCAATTCCTGGACCGGGGCAGGAGGATCGAGGCAGTCCTGCCGGAGCCCCCGAGGGACAGCACCGTCCTGCTCGATTTCGTGCAGGGCGTTGCGAAGGTGGAGGCGGCCCGCGACGATCGCTGATGCCGCCCTATAGGCCGGGTACGGCAGCAATTCGATGCGCAGAACGAAGGTCGCCCGGTTCTGCAAGACGACGGGCAACCGCCGCGCCGTGAGGCTGCTTCTCGGCCACACCGGTATGGACGGCACGGTCCGCTCACTCGGTATGGACCTCGACGATGCACCGACGATCTCCGAGGCGATCGACATCTGAACGAGAGCCGGTCGGCGTCGCGAGCCGGCCGACCCTTGCCGCCATTCGCAACGGGCATCGCGGCCGTCCAATTCCCGCCGGACGCTGACATCCGGGCACAAACCTGCAATGATGCCGGCGAATACCGCAGGAAAGGGGGCTCCTCACGGCCTGCGGTCGGCTATAGTCAGCGCGGGCCGGGGGAGGCCCAGTGAAGGAGAAACCATGAAGACGACAGTGATCATCCTCGCGGCCTCGACGGCACTGGCAGCCTGCGCCGCCGACGAGCAGATTTCCAGAACCGGTCAGACCGTGGGCCAGTGGCGGATCGACGTGAACGAGAACGCGGGTCCCGGCTGCTTCGCGGTCCGCAACTTCGTCGACCCGAATTCGGAAGTGCAGATGGGCATCAACGGCACCTCGACGCCGCCGTCCGGGTATCTCTCGATCTTCGTGCAGGGCTACGAAGGTATCGCGCCCGGACAGTCGATCCCGGCGACCTTCACCGTCGGCGACCAGGAATTCCGGGGCACCTTCACCGGGCAGGACACCGCCGGTTTCGGTGGCGCCACGGTCCCGGTGGACAACGCCGATTTCATCTACAGCCTCGGCAACTACGACAACCTGACCATCAGCTACGGCGACGACCGGCGCGTGATCGTCCCGCTCGATGACGTCGACCCCGCCATCGCCGCCCTGCGCAGCTGCCAGGAAGGCCTCTAGCCCGGTCTCACCGGCGCCGCAGCCGTGCGGCGCCGGGCTTTGGCGCTGGCGATGCGCCTCTGTCCTCCCCGGCCGAGGCGCTCTCGGGGGCGGGCCCCCCGGGTCGCGGCCCAGTGGCGGGGTTTCACCGCGATGACCGCTCCGGGCCGGGATGGCGACCGGAGCCGCGACGCCGCAGCCGGCTTCGAGATTTGTTAACCCGCAGTGCAGGATAGCTGGCTCGGTCGAGACGATTGAGGGGCCGGTCGGTGCGCGAGCTGAACGTCGGGGTTGCGGGCGCCGGGATCGGCGGTCTGACGGCGGCGGCGCTGCTCGCGGACCGGGGCGACCGCGTCACGGTCTTCGACCGCTTCGAGGCCCCGATCCCGGTCGGCTCGGGGCTCGTCGTGCAGCGGACGGGCCGGGCCGTCCTCGCCGCGGTCGGCGCCCTCGAGCGCGCGCTCTCCCTCGGCTGCCTGATCGAGCGGATGCATGGCTCCGACCGCGGCCGCACGGTGCTCGACGTCTCCTATGGTGCGGCCGAGGATCACGGGCTGGCCATCCACCGCGCGGCGCTCTTCGCCGCGCTCTTCGAGGCGGCGCAGCGCCGGCCGGTCAGGTTCCGCAGCGGACAGGCCATCGTCGGCCGGGAGGGCCAGCGCCTGAGGCTGGCCTCGGGCGCGCTCAGCGAGCCGTTCGACCTCATCGTCGATGCCGCCGGCGCCCAGTCGCCGCTCTCGCCGCTGCGCGCGCGGCCGCTCGCCTATGGTGCGCTCTGGGGTGTCGTCGACTGGATCGACGGCTCGGGCATCGCACCGAACCGGCTGAGCCAGAGGTACCGCGGGAGCCGCCGCATGGCGGGGCTCCTGCCGCTCGGGCGGCTTCCGGACGGGCCGGCGCCCAAGGCGGCGATCTTCTGGTCGCTCGCCGTGCGCGAGCACGCGGCCTGGTGCGCCGCCGGCATCGCCGCGTGGAAGCGCGATGCCGCCGCGATCTGGCCGGAAGCGATGCCGTTCTTCGATCAGATCGACGATGCCGCTGCGCTCACCATGGCGCGCTACACCCACGGGTCGCTGCGCCGACCCTTCGGCAAGGGCATCGTCCACATCGGGGACGCCGCCCACCGGGCCAGCCCGCAACTCGGCCAGGGCGCCAACATGGCCATGCTCGATGCCCTCGCCCTGACCCGTGCCCTCGACGCGTGCCCGGATGTCGACGGCGCCCTCGAAGCCTGTGCCGCGGCGCGGCGGTGGCATGTCGCGGCCTACCAGGGCATGAGCGCGCTCTTCACGCCGCAGTACCAGAGCGATAGCGACTGGCTGCCGGTCCTGCGCGACCGGATCCTCTATCCCCTGTCGCGCATACCGCCGGTGCCCGCCATCCTGCGAAAGCTGGTGGCGGGGGACCTGCTGCCGCCGATCCGCGGCCTGCCCGGCCGGCACATCCGGTGACATGGTCCAACCCGTCATCCTGATCGCCGGCGGCACCGGGGTCTTCGGCTCCCGCCTCGCCGCCTGGCTCATCCGCCAGGGCGGCCACGACATCGTCGTCGCCGGCCGGGAGGCCGCACGCGGGGCAGCGTTCTGCGGCCGGCACGGCGGACGGTTCGCGGTAATCGACCGCAACGCACCGGCGACGCCGGCTGCGGTCGCAGCGTACCGCGCGGCTTCGAAGGCCCGCTACCGCTCCCGGTGGTCGAGCGGGAGTTCCAGAGTCTCCTGGCGGTCCGCGACAGCGTCGACGAAGACCGACCAACTCGGATGGTCATTCATGGGATAGGTCATGGGCGGCTCCGCTAAGCGATCGCGCGTCACGGCGTGTCAAGCGCTCGCCGGCACGAGGCCGGCTGCGAAACCACTCTCAGCCGAGGTCGTGCCCCTCGGTCCCGGAACACTTCTCGGAACCACAAAGAGGCATGCGCCGGGACGACGGTGATCTGCGGCAGCGCTTCCGCATCGATGTCGAGCGCGGCGCGGCCGATCGACGACCAGCGCTGCCCGAGCCGGGAGAGGCCGACGGCGAGCCAGTCGAGGGCGACCGCGTCGATGGACCAGACGCCAGGCGCGACTCCGAGCTCCGCCGCGCCCGGAACCGGCACGTAGCCGCGACGCAGGAGAGCCGCGACGGCCGCCCCCTTCCGTCCGCCGCGGGCGACGGCTGCCGGGAGGAGAAGCAGGCGGTATTGCTCGGCGACTTCAGGCTGCGCCCGCGCCTTCAGCCGATCCTCGATGGAGTCTGTGATGTACAGCAGGCCGGCGATGCCGACGCCGGCCGGCCGAAAGCAGAGCGGAGTGCATTCGTGCAGGCGCGCCGCCTGGACAAACCTGAGTCCGGTGTCTCCACCGGCGCACCCTCGATTCTCAGGCCCGCGGCTCCTGGATTCGTCGCTCACCGCCATCCCCTTCGCCTGAAGCGCGCCGCCCCGCGCCGGGTCAAGTTGCAGGGGATGCTCTTCGCGGGAAAGGATGGCCGCCGGGGGAGCCGGGCGAAGCAATCCCTTCCAGGAAACCACACGTGAGAAGGGGGCGGCGATGAAGCCTTTCTCTTCCGCGCGCGCCCTTTCCGTTCGTCGGACGGTTTCGTCATGCATCACACGGTAGCCGAAGGCCGCCCGAAACGACCGAGCAGCTCGAGCCGCCGGTGGGCCGACAGATCGGACGACCTGACAATCACGGAGCGCGCGACATCGCGGACGTCGTGGCCGGAGGTCTTGTCGAACGCCGCAGCCGGGAGCAGGCGCGCGAACACCTCCTCTGCCAGAGCCTGCAGATCGCGGGACGGCAGGGTCTCTCGTGTTTCGCCATCGGCGCGACCGATCGACGGAACGATGCCCCAGTAGATCGGGTCGGCGGCACAGAAGCCCTCGAGGGTCAGCACGCGCTGCGTGATCCGTGCACCGCGAAGCGCCACCAGCCACGCGGCGATCTCGTCGAGGGCGCACTCGATCTCCTCGAGCGCCGGATTGGCCCGCTCCATTCTCTTTCCTTTCTGGGTTCCATGACACGAGCGCGTTGCCCGGGCGGCAAGCGCCCGTCGCTACCAGCGCGGCGCTGACCCTGATGGCCCCCAGGGCACGATCAGGTCAGTAGCCCCCCGATCTCGCGCTGCGCGGCGACAAGATCGTCGATCCGCTCGAGCAGCTCGATCAGCGCACCGACCATCGCCCGGATGGGCACCAATCGCCGCGCTTCTTCCGTGTGCGTGGTGATCTCGTGCCATTCCCAGTCGACGCCCCCGTCGGACCAGCCGACCTCACGCCATTCTCCCGAAATGCCGGTTCCGTCTTCGATGACCGTGCTGCAGGCGTCGACGATCACCGGCAGCATCTCGCGCGCGTTGCCGCGGCGATGCAGGCGCCGCTGCCCGGCCGTGTCGGCGATCCTCGCGAGGCCGCTCGGCTTCCGCCGCCCGAGAAGGTATGGCAGCTCGTTGCGGATGATTGGGTCGAGCTTGCGGGAGAGGCGGTTCACTTCGGCGAGAATGGACGTGTAGTCGTGGCAGTCGAGGGTGTTCGGCATGAGCGGCATCTCCTTGCGCCGGATGGCATCAATCTCCCCCGCATCCGCGGGGGAGCCGGCGATCACGCGCCGCCGACGTCGATCGCGTCGCGGAGACGAGTGCGTTCACCGGCCAGCAGCTCGGCGTCCCCGCTCTGGGCGGCGCCACGCCGCCGGAGCAGCGCGATCGTCTCTTCGACGGGCCAGTGCATCTGATCGACCGCCGGATCGATCATCATGTCGGTGAGGGCGTGCGCGAGCGCCGCGGCTTCCTCGTCGCGCATCCCTGCGGCGACCCTCGCGAGCGCGGCTCGGTGCGCGACGAGGAACCGGATCCCGAGAAGCCGCGGGTCGGCGTCGTCGAAAGGATGGCCGGGGAGATAGTCGAACATGGGCAGCGTCCTTGGGCCATGTCGTCAAGGGTGCTGCGTGTCACTGGACAGATTGGCCATCCATTTGGGCGGCGAAGAAGTCTGGGCGCGAAAGAAAGAGACAAGTTTAGCGATTAGTGGCGAGGCCCGCTGCCAGCCGATCGACTATTCGGCCCCTGCCGCGGCCTCCCGGCGGGCTGGCTGGCCGAAACAGACAGTTCCGTCCATGGCGGCCACCCGCTTCGCGAAGGGCGGTGAGCAGTCATCGGCTGCGGCGCGAAAGCACGAGCGAATTCTGACAGTAGCTGCCATTCGACAGGAGATTGGACTCACCGCGCCGGATGCAGGAGAATGGCCAGCGGTAGCCGGAGATGGCCGCCGGTTGCAGAGAGTCCCGTGATACCTTGCCATCAAACGTCCGAGCATGGCGGTGCGTACCGATACGGCGGATCGAGGATCTGAGCGACGCTGTCCATGGCGCTGGACTCGAGGCCACCCAGATGACGCGCGAGGGCGTACGGGGCAGTCTTGCCTTCACGGAGGCGGACGGGATCGTCGCCAGTAGCGGCCTCATCGGTGGGCGCGTGGCACTTACGGGGCCGCTCTCGGCCGACAAGGTCACCTTCGGCATCGGTCTTCGCGTGGCGCCGGGCACGCGGCACTGGTTGCGGGACGTGGAGACTGGCTCGATCGGCGTGTTCCTTCCCGGCGACGAGCACGATTCCGTCTATACCGCCGGGACGCTCTACGCGACCGTCACGCTGACGCTGGAGCGGCTCGAAGCCGAGGCGGCCCGGGTCGGCGTCGTCCTCGACCCGAGGACCCTCGGCGGAACCGGCTTCCACGCGAGGCGTCTGCCGCCTGAGGGGATCGAACGGCTTCGCGACCGGATGGAGGCGGTACACGCCGGCCTCCTCACCCCGAGGCTCGGGCAGTCGCTGGGCGGGGATCTCCTCGCCGTCTCGATCGGACACTATGCCCGGGACCCTCACCCCATCGCCGGGCCGTCGTCCGCGCAGGGCCATGCCCGCGTCGTCGCCCGGGCGCGGGCGTATATTGTCGATCATCTTGAGGAGCCGATCTCGCTCGCGGCGCTGGCGGACGCGGCCGCGACTTCGGAACGGACGCTGCATCGCGCCTTCCTGAGCCTGCTCGAGGAGCCGCCGCGATCCTACATCCGGCGGCTCAGGCTGCACCGCGTCCGACACGACCTCGCCACGGAGGCCGAGGTCGCCTGCACGGTCGCCATCGTGGCGAACCGCTGGGGAATCGGCGAGCTCGGGCGCCTGGCCGGCTGGTACCGCGAGCTCTTCGGCGAGCTGCCGTCCGAAACGCTCGCCCGCCGCAACCGGTCGGACCTCGCTGCCTGACCGCCCGCAGATTGGCGGGATCTGCATAGAGGCCCCTCTAATTCAGGCGTAAATTGCCGCCAGAAGCGCAACAGCGCCAGCGGCCGGGCTCCGGTCGCGCCGAACGAACCGAGCCGGGGAGGGCTCCATGTTCCAGCAATTGCTCCTTGCCGCATCTGCGTTGAGCCTGGCAGCTGCGCTCGCTGCGCCTGTTGCCGGCCAGGAGAATATGCGGTTCCAGTCACTCGCGGAACTGCCCTTCGCGCAGAACCGCCCCACGCAGGAGACCGCGGAGACCCTTCGCGGCGAACTGGCGTTCCAGCAGGCGGTGCAGGCCTATCTCTGGGCGCTGCCGCTGATCAACACGCTCGGCATGAAGTTCGGCTCGGAGGAGGTTTTCGGCGCCGGCTACAACATCCTGCCGGTCTGGAAGGAACGGCTCGACCCGAAGACGCTGGTGACCACGCCCAACTCGGACGTGATCTATGCCATGAGCTACGTCGACATGAGCGAGACCGGGCCGATCGTGTTCGAGGCGCCGCCGAACCTGCAGGGCATCCTGCTCGACTTCTGGCAACGGCCGATCCCGGTCGACGGCGGTGAGTTCGCCGGAGACGTCGGCCTTCCCGGCCCGGACGCCGGTGAGGGTGGCAAGTTCCTCGTGCTGCCGCCCGGCTACGCCGGTGAGGTGCCCGAGGGGTATTTCGTCTACCGCTCGGGCACCAACAACCTCTTCATCTTCCTGCGCGCCTTTTACGAGACCCCGGACGCTCTCTCGCCGGCCGTCGAGTTGCTGGAGCAGTCCAAGGTCTATCCGCTGAACCTGCCCGAAGCCGAGCGCAAGCCGATGGAGTTCCCGAACGCGTCCGGGGTGTCGGCGAACATGCTGCCGCGCTTCGATATCACCGCCTTCGAGCAGCTGAAGTGGCTCGTCGACCGCGAGGGCGAGAGCCTCGGCAGCGCGGACATGCTGGGGATGCTCGCCGGTGTCGGGCTGGTCCAGGGGCAGCCGTTCGAGCCGGACGACGAAACGCGGGCGATCCTCGACGCCGCCGCGACCACCGCCTACAAGATGAGCCGGGTCATCGGCCTGAGCGAGGAGGTGGAGAGCAAGTCCTATCGGGTCTGGCCCGAGCTGCATTGGGTCAATCCGGCCAACAACGCCGCCGAGCCGGGCGCCGAGAAGTCGCTCGACCTGGCCTTCGTGAACCGGGAATACGGCTTCACCGACCTCGAGCAGCGGGTCTGGTTCTTCACCGACTACTATTCCTGGAGCCCGGGGATGATCTCTCAGGTCCCGGGCCGCGGCGCAGCCTACTACGTGGCGTTCAACGATGCCGACGGCGCGCCGTTGTCGGGCGACGCATCCTACAAGCTGACGCTGCCCCCCGATGTGCCGGCCGAGAACTTCTGGTCGCTGACACTCTACGAGGCGGAGAACGCCTCGGGGCTGGCGACGGAAGCGCGGAGGTTTCCTTCGCTCGGATCGCGCGACAAACCGGCGCTGAACGACGACGGCACCACCGACCTTTACGTCGGTCCCGAGGCACCCGAGGGGATGGAGGCGAACTGGCTGGCGACGGCGCCCGGCCGCGGTTTCTTCGCCATCCTGCGGCTCTACGGGCCGGGCGAGCGGGCGATCGACTACAGCTGGAAGCCCAGCGATCTCGCGAAGGTCGACTGACCCAGGGGGAAACACCATGACACGGCAACTCTTCGTAACTGTCTCCGCGCTCGCGATGATCGGCAGCGCCGCACTGGCACAGGAAGGCAATCCGTTCGAGGGCGACGTGACGCTCGACACGCGGATCGGCGAGCTCTCCTTCGAGAGCGGTTCCCCGACGCCGCAGACGGTCCAGAAGCTCTACGACGAGATGGACTTCCAGCGGGCGAGCCAAGCCTATCTCTGGGGCATCCCGGCGGTCGGCATTAACGAATGGCGGAAGGCGCAGGCCGACGTCTTCAAGTCGAAGAACGGCGAGATGCTGTCCTACCTCGACTTCGACGAGAAGCTCGGCATCCTGACGCCGAACTTCACCACGCCTTATATCATCGCAGTCATCGACCTTCAGCAGAGCGGACCGATCGTGGTCGAGATCCCGCCCGGCCAGATGGCGGGGATGATCATGGACGTCTGGCAACGGGTGCTCGCCGATCTCGGCGTGGTCGGCCCGGATGCGGGCAAGGGCGGCAAGTACCTGATCCTGCCGCCCGGGTACGAAGGGACGGCGCCCGAGGGCTATTTCGTCGTGCAGGCGCCGGGCCGAGTGGTGTTCGCGGGTGTAAGGCTGCTCGACGCGGACCGGGAGAAGGCGATCAAGGAGCTGATCCCCGGGATCAAGACCTACACCTGGTCGCCCGAAGGCACCGGCGAGGTGATGCCGGTCCGCCCCGCCGGCGATCTCGCGTGGAGCCAGATGCCGCCGCACGGCATGGCCTACTGGGAGAGCCTCAACGACGTGGTGCAGATGGAGCCGGTGGAGGAGCGGGATCGGATGATCCTGGCGCAGCTCCGGTTCCTCGGGATCGAGAAGGGCAGGCCCTTCGAGCCGGACGAGCGGCAGCGCCAGATTCTCGAGGACGCGGTTGTCGTCGGCGAGGCGATGGCCAAGGCCAACACCAGCGACAAGCGGGTCGAGCCGCCGTTCTGGGAAGGCACCCACTGGAAGCATGCGCTGGTGGTTTCCACCGACCAGCGCATGCCGGGCTACGACCAGCTCGACGAACGCGCCGCCTGGTTCTACGAGGCCGTTGCCATATCGAAGGCGATGCTTTCGGAAACGCCCGACGTCGGGCAACGCTACATCGCCGCTTATCAGGATGCGGACGGCAACTGGTTCTCGGGCGGGAACACCTACCGCCTGCACGTTCCGGCGGACCCGCCCGCGGCGGGCTTCTGGTCGGTGACGGCCTACGACGAGGCCACGCGGCAGATGCCGGTGACCGAGCAGGGACGGCCGGACATCTCGTCGCGCAAGGAGGACATCGTCAAGAATGACGACGGGTCGGTCGACGTGTATTTCGGACCGACGGCGCCGGCGGGGCATGAGACGAACTGGGTGCAGACTAACCCGGACAAGGGCTGGTTCGCCTATTTCCGCTTCTACGGCCCGACCGAGCCGTTCTTCGACAAGTCCTGGGCGCTGCCCGACGTCGAGAAGATCGAGTAGGTCGGTGAGCTTGCCCTGCTGATCCAGCCCCGATGCAGTTCAAACCGGCCGGCGTTGCGCCGGCTCAACCAGGAGGAAATAGGATGCGCGTTCAGTCACTGATCTCCCCGGCTGCGGTTGCTCTCGCGCTGGCGCTGACCAGCGCCGCGCTGGCGCAGGTTCAGCTCGATCACGGCACTGCGGAGACGCTCACGGCACTCGGGATCGACACCTCGCTGGTAACAGATCAGGACGATGTGGGCTACATCAACCAGATCCTCGCCTCGGATGCGGACGATGCCACCAAGAAGGCCGAGATCATGAAGCTGCTCGAGGAGAAATAGATCACCTCGACGCTCTGCGACTGCGGCACGCCGAAGGGAGACCAACGAGCGAAACCTGGCGCCTGAAGGCACCGGCGAGGTGATACCGGTCCACCCCGCCGGCGATGTCGCGTGGCGCCAGATGCCGCCGCACGGCATGGCCTACTTGGAAAGCTTCAACGACGTGGTGTAGCTCGAAGCCGGTGGCGGAGCGGGATCAGGTGATCCTGGCGCAGTTTCGGTTCCTCGGGATCGAGAAGGCCTTGCCCTTCAAGCCGGACGAGCGACACCGGACGATTCTCGCGGACGCGGTTGTCGTCGGCGAGGCGATGGCCGAGGCCAACATCAGCGACACCAACGACAGAAGGGTCCGTCTCGTGTGGGTTCGTCGCCACGGCTCCGTTGCCCCAGGCTCGAACGCCCGGAATTCATGCGGCGGCGCTGCGGTCGCAAACGACGCTCAAAGTCTGCTCTGGGCCGACTCTACTGGCTATGCCGCAGCGGTTTGAGCGATCCGGCGTACGATCGCCAGAACGTCCGCTGATTCCTTCGGGGGGAACACGCCGTTCAGGCCCTGGTCGCTGACGTCGGTGAAAGGGCTCTCGTAGAGCAGCGCCGGGTCGATCACGCCGCGTTCGGTGAGGTGATTCACGATCATGTCAATGAACTGGATCTGGCTGGCTGAGAGACTGCCGAGGTCGACCAGGCCGCTGAAGGCCGCCTTCGCCGCCTGGCGGTCGAGGCCGAGGAGCGAGCGGAAGAAGAGGCCGAGGCCGCCGTCTCTCCGGATCGCGTCGAGGCGGGCCTCGTCGCCAACGCCCTCCGCCAGGAACATGCGCTCGAGCTCGGCGACGTCGGTGGCCGTCAGCTGCTCGGCGCGCCGCACCTTCCGGAGGGCGAGGTGATCGGCGTGTGCCTCGAGGAAGCGGCGGACTTTCATCCTGAACCGGCCTGCGTCGATTCCGACAGCGGCGTCACCGACGGCGGCGTCGGTCGCGCTGCCGATCTCGTCCTCGAAGTCGGTGTAGACGATCCTTCTCTCCCCGGGCTCGATGAGCTTGATGAGGTCGCGCAAGCGCACCCGGACGGTCTCGAGCATCCCGATGGTGACATCCTGCCAGAACACGTCGGTCTGCACCTCGATGATCAGCGCCAGCTGCTGGCCGACGGCGGGGATGTTGCCGAGCGCCTCCAGGTCGGAGGCGAGGCGCCGGACCTCCCGCTGGCAGCTGGCCAAGCGCGTCTCGGCGCGGAGCAGCGCGAGCTGGCCGGACAGAAGCAGGAGGTCGAACTGCTTCGCCGGCAGGTCGTCGTCCACGATCCCCGAGGGCAGGCCGGCTACCTCGTTGACGAGTTCCTCGCGGTCGGCATCGGTGAGCGCCTTCCAAGCCTCCGTCACCTTGAACCGCTCGACGGCGCGGCGGTGGGGACGGACGATGAAGTTGTCGAGACTCATGCCGGCGACCTCCCGGTGGAGTCGCTCCACCGTCACGCCGCGCACGTCGGCCCCGACGCCTTCCCGTCGGTCGATCTCTCCGATCAGCTCGACCCGGGCGACGAAGAGGCGCCGGCTGATGCTGTCGCCGACGGCGCCGTCGGAGAGATCCGGGTGCTGGTCGAAGAACTCGAAGTTCTGGCAGAAGTCGAAGATCAGGAAGTTCTCCTTGTCCTTCCCGGGGCCGAAGAGGTCGGGCCTGAGGCGGGTGCCGCGGCCGATCATCTGCCAGAACTTGGTCTTCGAGCGGACGATCTTGAAGAAGACGAGGTTCACCACCTCGGGCACGTCGATCCCGGTGTCGAGCATGTCGACGGAGACGGCGATGTGCGGGGACTTGTCCGCCTCGGAGAAGGCGTCGATCAGCGACTGGGCATAGGGGACGCTGTAGTCGATGAGCCGCGCGAACGAGCCCTTCAGGTGCGGGTAGTTCGCATCGAACCGCTCGGCGATGAAGGCGGCGTGGCGGCTGTTCTTCGCGAAGACGATGGTCTTGCCGAGGCGGCTGCCGTCCTCGACCTTCAGCCCGTTCCGCATCAGGAACTCGAGAACCTTGTCGACGGTGTCCTCGTTGAACAGCCACTTGTTGACGCTCGCCGCCTCGACCCGGTCAGGCACCGTTCCGTCCTCGTCCCATTCGAGCGCGTCCCAGGCCTCTTTCTCCTCCTCCGAGAGATCGTCGTAGCGGATGCCGTCGCGCTGGAACTTCAGCGGCACCGAGACGGCCTTCGGCGGCACCAGGTAGCCGTCGGCGACCGCGTCCTCGAGGTCGTAGGAATCCGTCGGCACCCCCCGCTCCAGCTGGAACAGCGAATAGGTGTCCCGGTCGATCTCGTTCCGCGGCGTCGCGGTCAGCCCGACCAGCAGGCTGTCGAAATAGTCGAAGATCGCCCGGTACTTGCGGTAGACCGAGCGGTGCGCCTCGTCGATGATGATGAGGTCGAAATGCCCCGGCCCGAAGCGCCGCGCCCCGTCCTGCATCTCCTCGATCAGGTTCATCATCGTCGGATAGGTCGAGAGAAACACCCGCGCGCCGGTGATGTCGTTCTTCCGCGGATCGTGACGCTCCAAAAGATTCGCGCTCGGTGCCGTCGGGAGATGGGTCTTGAAGACCCCGTGCGCCTGCCTCACCAGCGCCACGCGGTCGGCGAGGAACAGCACCCGCCGCACCCAGTTCGCCCGCATCAGCTGGTCGACCAGCGCCACCACCGTCCGCGTCTTTCCGGATCCGGTGGCCATGACCAAAAGCGCCTTGCGCCGTGCGTCGCGCTCGAAGTTCTCACCGACCCGCCGGATCGCCCGCGCCTGGTAGAATCTGCCCGCGATCTTCCCGTCGACCTCCACCGCATCGAGCCTGCGCCGGTTGCCGCGCCGCTGGTGCAGCAGCACCAGCTCGTCCTTCTTCAGGAACCCCTGCACGGGACGCGGCGGATACATCGCGTCGTCCCAGAGCCAGTGCTCGTAGCCGTTGGTGAAGAAGATCGCCGGCCGCCACCCGAAGGCCGCCTCCAGGCAATCGGCGTAGAGCTTCGCCTGCTGCTGGCCGACACGCGCGTCCTTCTTCGTCCGCTTCGCCTCGACGAGCGCCAGCGGCTTGCCGTCGTCGCCCCAGAGCACGTAGTCGACGAAGCCCTCGCCGGTCCCGTTCGGCATGCCGGTGACCGGCCACTCCCGATCTCTCGCCTGGTCGAGCGGCCAGCCGGCCTCGTGCAGCAGCAGGTCGATGAACGCGTCCCGCGTCGTCGCCTCGTCGTAGTCGTGGGTGTCGGGCGTCGCCGCGTTCGCCCGGCGCACCGCGGCGATCTCGTCGCGCAGCCGGGCGATCTCCGCCTCCAGCGCCGCCCGGCCCTCCTCCGACGCCATCCGCGCCGCCTCGGCCGCCGTCAGCGCCTTGGCCCGAGCGTCATGCTCCGCGCGCAGCTTCTCGATCTGCGCGACGGTGCTGGCGGAGATCGTCAGCGTCTTCTCCAGCCGCCCCGGATCGAAGGCGAGCCCGGCCGGCGGCTTCGCGCCCCCCGCATAGGTCCGGGCGACCCAGTAGCAGATGTGGAAGAGCTCCCGCACTGCCGCCGTCGCCGACTGCGCCGTCACGGGCCGCGCATCATGCACCGCCCGGTTGCCCTGGTCCTTGACGAACTTCGCCTTGGCGACGATCGCCGGCCCGGTCAGCCGCTCGAGGCTCGGCTCGTGGATCAGCGCCGCGAGATTGGTGTCATAGGGCGAGCGCAGCGCCTTGTCGCTCCGGTACATCCAGCCGAGCGCCGTCTCCAGCGCCAGCCGGGCATAGAAGCAGGCTCCGCGCGGATCGCTGAGCGCCATCGCCTCCGCCCGCTTCGCCGGATCGAGAAGCGCCGGGAACTCGGGGGAGAGGAAAGCGAACTGGGTCATCAGAGCTGCCCGGTGAAGGCGCGGTGCTGGAGGGAGGAGAAGAGGGTTTCCGCAGTGCTGAACTGCCTGCTCGCGGCCTGTCTCGCACTCTCAAGTGACGAGATGGTCCGCGCGAACCGTGTTTCATCCAGAGGCGGTGGAATGGGTATCGAGACATCGAGAAGCTTTGTTTTGGATATATTCGGCATCGAACCAGCGGCGCCTCCCGCGAGCGATTGGATTGACTTTCTTTTTCGCGGGCTGCTTAGCAACGCGTGCAGATACTCAGCTCCCACCGGGGATGACTGTTTGATCTTCAATCGGAATATTAGGTCGGGCAAGAGCAGTTTCTGTGCGTTCGACCGCACGATTGCCGTCGCCGCCACCAGGTCCATGGTGTTCTTCCGAGTGAACAGGAGATCTCCAAGATGGACTTCATGCCGTGCATCGACACTCGCGGGGTCCGGCAGCGCCTTGTTCTCCTCGGGACGAAACACACCCGACGTAACAGCGGATAGCTTTAGAACGCCCCACTCGCCCGGTGTGGCAGTGCGATCCAAGCATTTCGGGCTCTTCCCGCTATCGATGCTCGTCAGTAGCGTGCCCAGCGGTACTTCGGGAAGGTGCGCGCCGTCCCCGAACATCTCCTGAAAGATCGCCTGCCCGAGCATGTTCAGGCGATCGAGGGCGCGGCGGCGCAGGCGGCGCAGCGCGTCCGCCTGATCCAGGATCGCCGCGATCCGCTTCTGCTCGGCGAGCGGCGGGAGGGGGATCGTCGACTGCTTCACAATCCTTTCCGAGACGGCGGGATAGCTCTGGCCCGTGGCGCTCCGCGTCATCTCCTCGATGAACGCCGGCGCGCGGACCCAGTGGAAGAGATAGCCGGGATCGAGACGCTTCTGATCGGGCCGCAAAACGCAGAAGCCGGTCGAGGCCGTTGCCCCGTCGAGGTGCTCGGCGACACGCGCCACCGTATTGAGGTTCGGCCGTACTGTAGAGACGAGGATGTCGTCGGTGGCCACCATCTGCCGTGCACGGGACGGAGCGGTGGCGGCGCTAATCGGCTGCGTCGGAAGAATTGCCTTCTCAGTCTGGGAGACCGAGCCAATGTCTATGTAGTTGATCGTCTCGCCGTCGGTCAGGGAGCGCGGGTTCCACGACTGGACCAGGCGCACTACGTCTCCGATCGGAATGGCGCTGACGGAGGAATGCATGTTCAAACCAGCATCTCCTCCAGCGCGTCCAGCCCCTCGGCGATCTCCGCCTCGATCGCGCGCAGCTCGGCGATGATCTCCGCTGGGCTCGCGTGCTCGACCGCCTCGTGCGCCACCTCCTTGTAGCGGTTGAGCGAGAGGTCCCAGCCGCCGGTCGCGGCGATCTCCGCCTTCGGCACGCAGAAGCTCGCCGCCGTCCGCGGCCGCCCGCGCTCCGTCCCGTCGCGCTCGGGCCATCGGGCGAGGATGTCGGGCAGGTTGTTCTTCGCCAGCTCGTCCTCGGTTAGCGGCTCGGCCGGCGTCGGCCCGAGCCTGGCCTCGTCGAGGAGCGGCGTCCGCTTGTCGTCGAGCGAATAGCCGTCCGCCGTCATGTCGTAGAACCAGACCGATCCGGTGCCGCCGACGCCGGTCTTGGTGAAGAGCAGGATCGCGGTCGAGACCCCGGCATAGGGGCGGAAGACGCCCGAGGGCAGCTTGATGACCGCGTCGAGCTTGTGCTCCTCGACGAGCTTGCGGCGGATCTCCTTGTGCGCGGTCGAGGAGCCGAACAGCACCCCGTCCGGCACGATCACCGCCGCCCGCCCGCCGGTGCGCAGGAGCCGCAGGAAGAGGGCGACGAAGAGCAGCTCGGTCTTCTTCGTCTTGACGATCTTCAGGAGATCCTTCGCCGTCGTCTCGTAGTCGAGCGACCCGGCGAAGGGCGGGTTGGCGAGGACGAGCGAATAGGCGCCCGCGTCCTCGGCATGGTCCTCGGCCAGGCTGTCGCGATAGGCGATCTCCGGATCCTCGACCCCGTGCAGCGTCATGTTCATGGCACCGATGCGCAACATGGTGGCGTCGAAGTCGAAGCCGTTGAACATGCCGTTATGGAAGTGGCTCCGCTGCCGGTCGTTCCTGAAAAGGCCGGCGTGAGTCTCTCGCAGGTACTCTCCGGCGGCCACCAGGAAGCCGCAGGTGCCGGCCGCCGGGTCGCAGATCACGTCCTCCGGCGTCGGCGCGGTCAGCGCGACCATCAGCCGGATGATGTGCCGCGGCGTCCGGAACTGGCCGTTCTGCCCGGCCGAAGCGATCTTTCCGAGCATGTACTCGTAGACGTCGCCCTTGGTGTCCCGGTCGGCCATCTCGATTCCGTCGAGCTGGGCCACGACCTTCGCCAGCAGATTGGCGTTCGAGAACCCGAGCCGCGCGTCCCGCATGTGCCGCCCGTAGCTCGACCCCTCCTCACCGAGAGACCGAAGGAAGGGGAAGACGTGCTCGTCGACCACTTCCATCATCTCCCGGGCCTCGAGGTTCTTGAACCGGGACCAGCGGAGATCGTCGTAGGGCCGGCCCTTCGGATCCGCGCCCTCGGGAAAGATCCGCCGGGAGATGGGCTTGCCGAGAGTCTGCGCCTTGTTCTCCTCGAGGGTGTGAAGCTCGTCGAGGCGCTTGATGAACAGGAGATAGGTGATCTGCTCGATCACGGAGAGCGGGTTCGACACGCCTCCCGACCAGAAGGCGTTCCACACCTGGTCGACCTGGTTCCTGATAGCGCCGGTCAGCATCGTCTCTTTCTCTCTCCATTGGCCGGCAATAGCGATACGAACCCGCCGCCCGCCCGGCAACGCTATTGCTGCCGCTCTCGGAAGAAATCCGGGATCAATCTCAAAGCGAGTATCAGATTTCCCGTCGACCTGTGGAGGGTGACGGTCACACCGGCCAGCGAACGCCGCACACAAAACGATCCACTCGGCGGCCTACCGCAGAGGGTGATCAATCCTTCCGGCACAGCTGCATGTCGGGGAGCGTACATTCGGATCGATACAATTGAGAACCGCGTGGTGAACGCAATCCGGCGGGGCCTTA
>ERZ795053.1385-NODE-1385-length-30758-cov-9.101098_pt1 | contig 30758 bp, 24 predicted proteins | sample MGYA00375137_ERZ795053 | MGnify/ENA primary metagenome ERZ795053 (study PRJEB30182, sample SAMN05720284) | activated sludge metagenome | isolation source: Anaerobic digester | place: Hong Kong | collected 2014-12-17 ...
GCGCCGACTTCCTCGACGCCGACGTCGTAGGACTGACCGTTTACCGTAACCTTATATTTCTTGACCATGACTGACTCCTTAATTTTCGCGGTTCCGCGCTCAGGCGCGGTCGATATGGCCCCACGCGGGGGTATTAAAGCCCGATCGCTCGATCGAAGCGATCCTGAGCGACGCGGCCGGCACTCCGCTCGCGGCCGAGACCGCGGCGACGATGGCCGCAACGACGGCGCCGTCCAAGCCCCGGGCGACGGCCGGAGCCGTCGGGGCCGGAGCCGCCGGAGCCTCGGCCTTCGGCGCGGCCTTAGGCTCGCGCACGAAGATGGCCTTGAAGACGCTGACCATGACGACGAGGGCGAAGAGGCACAGGAACACCGTGCCTATGCCGACGACGACGATGGTCCACATCTGCCCCGCGGTCTCGGTGACTACTACGGTATCCATAGCGTCCCCCTTACAGCGGCATATTGGCGTGCTTCTTGGCGGGGCGGCTCTCGCGCTTGCCAAGGAGCATCGTCAGGGCGGCGGCGAGCCTGGCCCTCGTGACGGCGGGGTCGATCACGTCGTCGACGTAGCCGCGCGCGGCTGCCTTGTACGGATTGGCGAAGTTATCCTTGTACTCCTGGATCTTGTCCTTGCGCGCGGCCGCCGGGTCCGCCGCCTCCTCGATGTCCTTCTTGAAGATGATGTTGGCGGCGCCCTCGGGCCCCATCACGGCTATCTCGGCGCTCGGCCAGGCGAAGACCTGGTCGGCCCCGAGGTGGCGCGAGCACATCGCTATGTACGCGCCGCCGTAGGCCTTGCGGACGATCACGGTGATCTTCGGCACGGTGGCCTCGGAATAGGCGTACAGCAGCTTGGCGCCGTGGCGTATAACGCCGCCGTGCTCCTGGCCCACGCCCGGCAGGTAGCCGGCGGTGTCGGTCAGGGTGACGAGCGGGATATTGAACGAGTCGCAGAAGCGGATGAAGCGGCTGGCCTTGTCGGACGCGTTGATGTCGAGCACGCCGGCCATCACCTTGGGCTGGTTGGCTATGACGCCGACCGAGCGTCCGCCGAGCCTGGCGAAGCAGGTGACGATGTTCTTGGCGTACAGGGGCTGGATCTCGAAGTAGTCGCCGTCGTCGAAGACCTGAGCTATCACGTCGCGGATGTCGTAGGGCTTGTTCGGCGAGTCGGGGATGATGTCGACGAGGCCGGGGCAGGCGCGCGCGACGTCGTCGCCGCTTGCCGCGAGCGGGGCGTCCTCGATGTTGTTCTGGGGCAGGTACGACAGCAGCTTGCGAACGCCCTCGATCGTGGCCTTCTCGTCGGCGAACATCAGGCTGGCGCAGCCGGAGGTCTCGCTGTGTACCAGGGCGCCGCCGAGCGCCTCGGCGGACACGTCCTCGCCGGTCACGGCCTTGATGACCTGGGGACCGGTGATGAACATGTTCGAGGTCCTGTCGACCATCACGGTGAAGTCGGTCAGGGCCGGGGAGTAGACGGCGCCGCCGGCGCAGGGCCCCATGATCACGGATATCTGCGGTATCACGCCGGAGGCGAGCGTGTTCCTATAGAAGATGTTGCCGTAGCCGTACAGCGCGTCGACGCCTTCCTGGATGCGCGCTCCGCCCGAGTCGTTGATGCCGATGCACGGACAGCCGACCTTCATCGCCATGTCCATGGCCTTGCAGATCTTAGCCGCGTGCATCTCGCCGAGGCTGCCGCCGATGACGGTGAAGTCCTGCGCGAAGAGGTAGACGAGGCGGCCGTTGACGGCGCCGTAGCCGATCACGACTCCCTCGCCGGGCGCGTCGACCTCGGCCATGCCCAGGTCGGTGGCGCGGTGCTCGACGAACGCGTCTATCTCGATGAAGGTACCCGGATCGAGGAAAGCCTCGATACGCTCCCGGGCGGTCATCTTGCCCTTGTCGTGCTGCGCCGCGACGCGCTTGGGGCCGCCGCCGGCGGTCACGCGCTCGCGCCTGGCCGACAGGTCTTTCAGCTTGGAATCCATAAAATTAGCTCCATCCTTCCGGAAATTGCTTGCGATGAGTCTAGCCTTTTTGGCAAAGCTCGATAAGTACCCCGTTCGTCGCCTTGGGGTGCAGGAAGGCGATCCTGGCGCCGCCGGCGCCGTAGCGCGGCTTCTCGTCGATCAGCCTGACGCCCTTGGCCTTGAGCTCGGCGAGCGCGGCCTCGATGTCGTCGACCTTGAACGCGATATGCTGGATGCCCTGGCCGCGGGCCTCGATGAACTTGGCTATCGGGCCGTCGGGCGCGGTCGACTCGAGCAGCTCTATCTCCGAGTCGCCGACCGGCAGGAAGGCCGTCTTGACCTTCTGCTCCTCGACGGTCTCGGTGCCGTGCAGCTCCATGCCCAAGAGGTCGGTATACACCTTGAGCGTCTCCTCGAGGTTCGATACGGCTATGCCTATGTGGTCTACCTTTACGACCATGAGTCCCTCCTATGCTGTGGTGACGGCGCGCCGGGTACGCGTCATGGCGTCCTCGAGCGCGTCGAGCGCGTCGTAGTAGTCTATGTCCCGATCGAGCACCGAGCGCGCCAGCTCGGTCAGGGCCTCGCGGCTCTCGTCGCGCTCGAGCTCGGACAGCACCCGCTGGGCGGCGCCGCGGCCGAGCTCCCAGGCCAGGTTGGCCTCGCGCCTCGAGCGCAGGAATCCGGTGGCGGCGAGCGCCGCCTCGTGAGCCTTGATCTCGTCGACCAGCCGCGCTATGCCCTCGCCGGTCTCGGCCACCGTCGTCACGACCGGCGGTATCTCGAGGTTCGGGTGGCCCGGCACCTGCGCTGCGATATGGTGGAAGGCGCCCTGCTCCGTCGAGCCCAGGTTCGGCGTGGCCGAAGGCGCGGCGCCGTCGGCGCCGCGCAGCGCCGAGCGCGCCTCGAACAGCGGCGTGAACCGGGTAGCCGCCCCGTTGAGCACGGCGGTCTCGAGCATCGCGCGTATCTCGCGGACCACGCGCTCGGCGCCGTCCTTGTCGGCCTTGTTAACGCAGAAGACGTCGCCTATCTCCATCACGCCGGCCTTGATCGCCTGGATGTCGTCGCCGAGCCCGGGCACCGATACGAGCACGACGGTGTCGGCGATGCGGACGATGTCCACCTCCGACTGGCCGACGCCGACGGTCTCGATGATCACGTCGTCGTAGCCGGCGGCGTCGAGCACGCGCACGGCCTCGCCGGCGGCCCTGGACAGGCCGCCGAGATGGCCGCGCGTGGCCAGGCTCCGTATGTACACCCCGTCGTCGGTCGCGTGGCGCTGCATGCGTATGCGGTCGCCGAGTATCGCGCCGCCGGTGAACGGGCTGGACGGGTCGACGGCTATGACCGCGACCCTGCGGCCGCGGCCGCGCAGGTCCCCTACCAGCTTGTCGGTCAGCGTGCTCTTGCCGGCGCCGGGCGGCCCGGTGATGCCGACGACGTGGGCCTTGCCGCCGTAGGCGTGGAGCGCCTTGAGCACGGCGAGGCGCGACGGATCCTCCCGCTCGATCATCGAGATCAGACGGGCCGTCGCCCTCGCGTCGCCGGCCCTGACGCGCTCGGCGCTTACGGCGGAATCGTCCACGGCCTACGCCTTACGCTTGAGGTTCTTCTTGATGAACTCGATGATGTCGCCGGTCGGCGAGCCGGGGGTGAAGACGGCCGCGATGCCCGCGGCCTTGAGGCCCGGTATATCGTCGTCCGGGATCACGCCGCCGCCGATGACGAGCATGTCGTCGACGCCCTTCTCCTTGAGCAGCTCCGTGACGCGCGGGAACAGGTGGTTATGCGCGCCGGAGAGTATGCTCATGGCGACCACGTCGACGTCCTCCTGGACGGCCGCCGAGACTATCTGCTCCGGCGTCTGCCTGAGGCCCGTGTAGATCACTTCCATACCGGCGTCGCGCAGCGCCCTGGCTATCACCTTGGCGCCCCGGTCGTGGCCGTCGAGGCCCGGCTTGGCTACGAGTACGCGTATCGTTCGTTCCATGAATCCCTGCCTTTAAAGGATGACCTTCTGCTGGTACTCGCCGAACTCGGCGCGCAGTACGTCGCAGATCTCGCCGAGGGTGGCGTACACCTTGACGGCGTCGAGGATGAGCGGCATAAGGTTCGCGTCGCCCTCGGCCCCGGCCTTCAGGGCGGCCAGCGTCTTCTCGACGGCCTTGTTGTCGCGCTTTGCCCGCAGCTCCTTGAGCTTGGCGGCCTGCATCTCGCCGACGATGGGGTCGACCCGCAGGAGCCCCTTCGGCGAGCCTTCCTCGATCTGGAACTTGTTGACGCCGACCACGACGCGCTCGCCGGACTCGACGTCCATCTGGTACGTGTAGGCGGCGTCCTGGATCTCCTGCTGGACGTAGCCCTTCTCTATCGCCTTGACCGCGCCGCCGAGGCCGTCGATCGTGGCGATGTAGGCCTCCGCCTCCTTCTGGATGCGGTCGGTCATGCTCTCCACGTAGTACGAGCCGGCGAGCGGGTCTATGGTCTCCGCGGCGCCGGACTCGTAGGCGACGATCTGCTGGGTCCGCAGCGCGATGCGCACCGAGTCCTCGGTCGGCAGCGCGAGCGCCTCGTCCTTGGAATTGGTGTGCAGCGACTGGGTACCGCCGAGCACCGCGGCCAGGGTCTGGATAGCGACGCGGACGATGTTGTTGTCGGGCTGCTGGGCCGTCAGCGTCGAGCCGGCGGTCTGCGTATGGAAGCGCAGCGACAGGCTCTTCGGGCTCTTGGCGCCGAAGCGCTCCTTCATCACCTTGGCCCAGACGCGGCGGGCGGCGCGGAACTTGGCCACCTCCTCGAACAGGTCGTTGTGGGCGTTGAAGAAGAACGACAGGCGCGGGGCGAAGTCGTCGACGTCGAGACCGGCCTTGATAGCGGCGTCGACGTAGGCGATGCCGTCCGCTATCGTGAACGCTACCTCCTGCGAGGCGGTCGAGCCGGCCTCGCGGATGTGGTAGCCGGAGATCGAGATGGTGTTCCAGGCCGGCACTTCCTTGGAGCAGTACGCGAAGATGTCGGTTATGAGCCGCATCGACGGCGACGGCGGGAAGATATAGGTGCCGCGGGCGACGTACTCCTTGAGTATGTCGTTCTGGATGGTACCGTTGAGCTTGTCCGGCGTGACGCCCTGCTTCTCGGCGACGGCGATATACATCGCGAGCAACACCGAGGCCGGCGCGTTGATCGTCATCGAGGTGGACACCTTGTCCAGCGGGATGCCGTCGAACAGGATCTCCATGTCGGCTAGCGAGTCGATCGCGACGCCGACCTTGCCGACCTCGCCCTGGGACAGCGCGTGGTCCGAGTCGTAGCCTATCTGGGTCGGCAGGTCGAAGGCGACCGACAGGCCCGTCGTACCCTGCTCGAGCAGGAACTTGTAGCGCTTGTTCGACTCCTCCGCGGTGGAGAAGCCGGCGTACTGACGCATGGTCCAGAAGCGGCCGCGGTACATCGTGTTCTGCACGCCGCGGGTGTACGGGTACTCGCCGGGGAAGCCGACGTCGCGCGCGTAGTCGCGGCCGGCGTCGTCGAGCGGCGTGTAGAGCCGCTTGACCGGCGACTTTGAGCCGGTCACGAAGGCCTTCTTGCGCTCGGGGAACCTGGCTACGGACTTCTCGACGCCCGCGTCGTAGGCCTCGAAGCCCTTCTTGATCGAATCGGTATCGCTCATGCTTGCCTCCGCCTTAGGCCTTCGCGGCCTTGGCCGCGAGCTCGAAGCCGGCCCGCAGCGCCTTGAGGTTCAGGTCCTCGGTGCCCTTCGGGACGCGGTTGAGCACCGCCTTCTCGAGGGTAGCCTGCTTGACCGCGCCGGATACGCCGCCGAGCACGCCGAGGGCCACGATGTTCGCGACGACCTTCTTGCCTATCGTCGTCGCCGCGGTGTCGAGTATCGGCACGGCGACCGTCCGCGCGGTGATCGCGGGGTCGAGGCAGACCGACGAGTCGACGATGATCAGGCCCTTGCCCATCAGCTTGCCGTACGCCTTGTAGGCGTCGGTCGTCAGCGCGAGCAGGAAGTCCGGGTCGGTGGCCTTGGGATAGTCGATGTCTTCCTCGGAGACGACGACCTCGGCCTTGCTGGAGCCGCCGCGGGCCTCGGGTCCGTAGCTCTGGGTCTGGACGGCGTTCTTGCCGTCCAGGATGGCGCCCTCGGCGAGCACGATGCCGGCGAGCAGGAGCCCCTGGCCGCCCGAGCCGCTTAGTCTGAATTCTGTGCGCATCCCCGTACTCCCCCCTGGAAATCATCGAACTTGCGCCTGACGCCCTCGACGAGCCTGGCGTATTCGGCGGTGAACTCGGGAGCCGCCTTGTTGTACAGCTCGCCGATGAGGAACTTGCCCTCGAGCTTCTCGGGCGCCATGGCGGCGGCCGCCTTGACGTTGACCGCGTGGTCCTTCTGCCAGTTGAACAGCTCGACCGCGCCGCCGATCTTGTTCTTGCGGCCGTAGTAGGTCGGGCAGCCGACGACGGCCTCGACGACGGAGAAGCCCGGGTTGAGCAGGGCCTTCTCGATCATCTCGCCGAGCAGCTGCACGTGGTACGAGGTGCCGCGGGCGACGAAGGTGGCGCCGGAGGCGATAGCCAGGTTGGCCAGGTCGAAGGGCCGCTCGACGTTGCCGTAAGGCGCCGTCGTGCCGAGCATGCCGGTCGGCGTCATCGGCGAGTACTGGCCGCTCGTCATGCCGTAGTTGTTGTTGTTCATCACGATGGTCGTGATGTCGACGTTGCGCCTGGCGGCGTGGATGAAGTGGTTGCCGCCGATAGCGGTGCAGTCGCCGTCGCCGGTCATCACGATCACCTTGAGCTCGGGCCGCGACAGCTTGATGCCGGTGGCGAACGCGATGGCGCGGCCGTGGGCGGTGTGGAGCGTGTCGAAGTCGAGGTAGCCCGACGCGCGGCTGGAGCAGCCGATGCCGGAGACCACGACGACGTTGTTCTTGTCGATGCCGAGCTTGGCGAGCGTTCTGGTCAGCGCGCCGGTAACGGTGCCGTGGCCGCAGCCGGGGCACCAGATATGAGGAAGCCTGTTCTGCCTGAAGTAGTCGAGGCCGCTGCTCATTTCGAGCCTCCCATGATGGACGCCAGTATCTCCTCCGGCCTGAACAGCTCGCAGTTGACCTTGCTGAGCTTCTCCACCGGAGCCTTGCCCGCCACGACCCGCTCCACCTCGTACACGAGCTGGCCCAGGTTCATCTCGGGCACGATGATCCGCTTGACCCTGGAGGCCAGCTCGCGGAGCGGCTCCTCGGGGAACGGCCAGATCGTCTTGGGCCTGAACAGCCCGGCCTTGACGCCCGCGGCCCTGGCCTGGCGCACCGCGGAGGTGGCGGACATGGCGGACGAGCCGAAGGCTAGCACGAGCACGTCGCAGTCGTCGGCGCTCTCGGTCGCGTAGTCGCGCAGGAGCGGCTCGGCCTTCTCGACCTTGCGCATCAGGCGCTGGATCAGCGCGCCGGCCACGTCGCCCTTGTTGGTCGGGAAGCCGGTCTCGTCATGGGACAGGCCGGTCACGTGCCAGCGATAGCCCTTGCCGAACGGCGCCATCAGCGGCACGCCGCCGTCCTGATCCGCCTTATAGGGAAGATAGCCGGCCGGGGCCGCCGGGGCCTTGCGGTCGACGATCGTCAGGCTCTTCAGCTCAGGCAGCACGACCTTCTCGCGCATGTGCCCGATGGTCTCGTCGGAGAGCACGACGACGGGCACGCGGTATTCCTCGGCTATGTTGAAGGCCTTGATGGTAAGGTCGAAGCACTCGCGCACGTTGCCGGGGGCCAGCACCACGACCGGGTGGTCGCCGTGGGTACCCCAACGGGCCTGCATCACGTCGCCCTGGGCCAGGGAGGTGGGCATGCCGGTCGACGGGCCGACGCGCTGCACGTCTATCACGACGATGGGCACTTCCGAGATGGCCGCGTAGCCCATCAGCTCCTGCATCAGGGAGAAGCCGGGGCCGCTCGTAGCGGTCATCGCCTTGCGGCCGGTCAGAGAGGCGCCGATGATGGCGGCGATGGAGCCTATCTCGTCCTCCATCTGGATGAATTTCCCGCCGACCTTGGGGAGCTCCTCCGAGCACAGCTCGGCGATCTCAGTGGACGGGGTTATCGGGTAGCCGGCGAAGAAACTGAGGCCGGCGGTAAGGGCGCCGAGGGTACAGGCCTCGTTACCCTGCATGAGCTTGGCTTCAGGCATGATTGGCCTCCGGCGGCACGGTGTAGTCCACGCACGAGGAATTCTTCTCCTCGGGCTTCTCGAGTCCCGTTTCCCTGATCTCGATGGCGTAATCGGGACACCTGAGTTCGCACATCCGGCAGCCGATGCAATCGGCCGGCCGGGCGGCGAATACCTTGCCATTGCGGAGCTCAAGTACGGTCTTCGGGCAGAAGGATACGCATACATTGCATCCCTTGCACCAACGCTCGCGAATGACATGCTCGAAGGTTCGTTTCCTTTGTTCGCTCATATCCTGCTCTCTATGGATGATGCGCCGTTACGGCGATGTGTGATTGCTGCTCTATCCGGCGGGACGCGTAATAAGGGAGACGCGGCCGCCGATACTACGCTGTCGCTTAACGATAGTCCCAAGCGATCGGCTTGTCAAAAACCTCCCCCGCGGCGTACATCGGACCGGCTTCGGAGTCACGTCACTTCCGAATTCTAACCAGACCGCGTCGAGTCCCATCTAGTGGAACTCGATCAGTTCTTTTCCATTTTTAAAAAGCATAGACCTCGGCCAAGAGCTTGTCAAGTGAAGTATACACATACTGAAACCCATATTTCATATATTGACAAGTAACATCAATTCATCGATACTTCCATTAAGCGCCACCTTGTTCCGCTATATGGAATATCGATCTAGCGCCGTATAAACCGGGCTATATAAGGGAACATTGATGTCGACGAGCGATACCCCCGTCCGATCCATCGAGCGAGCGCTGGACATCCTGGACTGCTTCAAGCCGGGCAGGCTGGAGCTGACGCTCACTGAAATCGCCACCGGCATCGAGCTGGCGATGAGCACGACATCGCGCATCGTCGCGACTCTCGAGAAGCGCCACTACCTGTCCAGGAACCCCGATACGCAGCGCTACTCGCTCGGCTCCAGGATATCCCAGATCGGAGCGCTCGGCCTGTCGAACATGGACCTGCGCAGGGTCGCCCTGCCGTTCATGAAGGAGCTGAACGGGCTCTACAACGAGGGCGTCAGCCTCTATATAGAGCGCGACGAGGAACGGATCTGCATCGAACGGGTGGAGAGCACGCTGCCGCTCAGGCGCGTGATCAACGTCGGCGACCGCCATCCCCTGACCAGGGGGGCCGCCGGCAGGGTGCTCCTGGCCTATATGCCGGCCGATCGTCGCCAGGCCCTGCTGGCGAAGGACCCCTTCACCACCGAGGAGAGCCTCGCGGAGCTGCGCCACGGCGGCTACACGGTCAGCCTCGGCGAGCGGGAGGAAGGCGTCACCTCGATCGCCGCGCCGATCCAGGACGCGCAGTGCGCCGTGATCGCGGCCCTGTCGATGTCGGGCCCGTCGGTCCGCTTCGAGGGCTCCGGGTTTTCCGACAAGATAGCCAAGGTCAAGCGCACCGCCGAGCTGATATCGAACGCGCTCGGGCGCTGAGGTCGCCCGTCGACTGGAACAACGCCCCGTCGTCCTGTATACTTTACGGACGGTCGCGTCCTTTCGACTCGCGACCATCACGACCATACGGAGCATACGATGGCTAAGCGTCTCTTGATTCGCGACCTGACCCTGCGCGACGGCCAGCAATCCCAATTCGCCACCCGGATGAACCAGGACCAGGTCGACCGCGTCCTGCCGTTCTACCGCGAGGCCCGATTCTACGCGATGGAGGTCTGGGGCGGCGCCGTCCCGGACTCGGTGATGCGCTTCCTGAACGAGAGCCCCTGGACCAGGCTCGAGAGCATACGAGACGGCGTCGCCGGCGCCTCCAAGCTGACCGCCCTGTCCCGCGGCCGCAACCTGTTCGGCTACAACCCCTACCCCGACTCCGTCATCGAGGGCTTCTGCAGGAACTCGGTCAAGTCGGGCATCGATATCATGCGCGTGTTCGACGCTCTCAACGACGTCGACAACATGACGAGCACCATACGCTTCGTCAAGGAGAACGGCGGCATGGCCGACTGCGCGGTCTGCTATACCGTCGACCCGAAGTTCACCTTCGGCGATCGCGTCGGCGCCTTCTTCAAGGGAAAGAAGATCCCCGGCACGCTGTTCGGCGTGCCCTACTTCGTGCGCAAGGCCAAGGAGCTCGCCGCGGCCGGCGCCGACATGATCACCATCAAGGATATGGCCGGCCTCGTCGACCCCGCCACGAGCGCCGAGCTCATCAAGGCCCTCAAGGCCGAGGTCGGCGTGCCCATCGACCTGCACACACACTGCACGCCCGGCTACGGCACCGCGAGCGTGCTGATGGCCATGGTCTCGGGCGTCGATATCGTCGACACGGTGATAATGAATTTCTCCGGCGGCCCCGCGGCGCCGGCCTTCGAGATCATCCAGCTGCTGGCCGACAGGCTCGGCGTCGATACCGGCGTCGACATCGCCGCCGTCGCGTCGATCAACCGGGAGCTGCGAGGCATACGCGCCGAGCTGGCCAAGTTCGACCAGTTCAAGCGCCTGCCCCCGGAGATAGACCTGACCGACTACGAGCCGAGCCCGGAGCTCCGCTCGATGCTCGACGGCGCGGCCGAGGCGGCGACCGCCGGCAGGATAGACGAGACGCTCAGGCTGTGCCAGGCCATCGAGGCCGCGTTCAACTACCCCGAGCCCGACGAGATCGTCAAGCGCGCCCAGATCCCCGGCGGCATGTATACGAACATGATGTCGCAGCTCAAGGAAGCCAAGCTGGAGCAGCACCTCGAGGAGGTGCTCCAGATCGTGCCGCAGGTCAGGCTCGACGCCGGCGTGCCGCCCCTCGTCACCCCGACCAGCCAGATCGTCGGCGTGCAGGCGGTCAACTGCATCGTCGACAAGACCCAGGGGAAGCCGTTCTACTCGAACGTCTCGAAGAATTTCATGGAGCTGGTCAAGGGCTCGTACGGCCGCACCCCCTTCCCGGTAGACCCGGCGTTCCGCGAGAAGATAGCCGGCGTACGGGACGAGGTGCCCTACGACACGAGCAAGTACAAGAAGCAGGAAAACCCGGAGCTGGCCGACTCAGGCGGGCTCAGGCTCGCGCTGAACGAGAAGGAGGAGCTCCTCCTCGAGCTATTCCCGAGCGTCGCCGACAAGTTCCTGAAAGGCCGCAGGCAGGCCGAATGGCAGGCGATGGAAGCCGAGCGCATAGCCTCCCTGCCGCCCGAGCGGGATCCGGACGAAGGCGCCCGCTACCCGTCTAAATTCTGGGAAGAGGATCTGCAGCTGGCCATAGAAGGCTGACGCCGGGGAACCGACGATCGGAAAGGGCGGCCGGGAGGCCGCCCTTTTCGTTCTATTCCTGTTATCGATTTCGTCACAACAGCTCACATATGGATACAACAAGTGCGCAAGCTGATATATGAGCTAGATACTTAGCATATATATCGATAGCATGGTAAAAACATAATCATCACGAGGAGGGCTCATGAAGACGATCAGAATCATAATCTCAATAGCCGTGTTAACATTGTTCTTTAGCTCATGTCAGGTTCCCATCAACTACGGAACAGAACCTCTGTCCGGGTACGGTGACGCCGAGGGCTGGACCTTCGTATCCGGCACGATAGACTCGGACGACGGTGTCATTATTCTAGGTAGCGTACGTAATACTCGCCTATATTTTACAGTATCTCCGTTGCTAGTCGGCGAGTTTAAGCTCAAATTGAGTCCCTACAGCCTAATAAACACTAGAACTGTAACTTATTACGACGGTTCGACCTATAACTATATATCCGATGGCGCTTATGAGATAACCTCCATTACCGATACGACCGTTTCAGGCCGGATGAATATCTACGATGGCTATCGAACCTTCGACGGTACCTTCGAGCTGACTAGAACGAACTGAGAACCTCTGTAGTACCGCCTTTCCCCGATGCCCGGGCAAGGCGGTATCACCGCCCTAGCCGCTTCCTGACCGTCTTATGCCAGAACAGCCTCGCGCGCTCGGCGGCCCTGAACGCCGCGTAGGCGGCCGGCCTGAGCACGTAGTCCCAGCCGCCGGCGTAATGGCGTATCTCGCCGCCGAAGCCGGTCTTGAAGCGATAGAGGCCGGACATCGCGTGATCCGGATCGTCGACCGGCGGAATGCCGTAGAAGTCGTAGCTCGAGCAGCCAGACTCCCTGGCGGCCCGGATAGCGGCCCACTGGAGCGCGTAGGCGGGCATCAGGTTGCGATGCTCGTCCCCGGAGGCGCCGTAGAGGTAAGTGGCCTCGTCTCCGTAGAATACGGTGATTATACCCGCCAGCGCGCGGCCTTCGTAGCGCGCCATCCACAGCCGTATATCGGGCCGAGGCTCCGAGGCGTTGGCCGCGCGGAGCCCGAAGAGGCGCTCGTAGTACGAAGCAGGATGGATGGCTATCCGGTCGCGGGCGGCCGTTGCCTCGTAGAGCGCGTAGAACTCGGCGAGCGAGCCCGGTCCCTCGGAGGACGCGATCACGCCCTTCTTCTCCGCTAGACGGATATTATAGCGCCACTTCGGTTTCATCGCCGCGAGCAGCTCGTCGTCGGGCCTCGCGATATCGAGCACGACGCTGTCCGGCGGCTGGACGTCCGAACCCTTGCTCAGCGGCTTACCGAAAACGGGCCTGGATGGCGTCTCCGTAGCTTCGGCCCCATCGGCGGCACCTCCCTCCGACGATTCACCCCGAACGCCCTCGGCCTCGTACCAGGCCGGGTCGAAGCGGATGAACAGGCAGGAGCGGGACACCCTGCCGCGCAGCGCCACCGCTATCGCCACGAGGAGCTCGGAACGGGCGCAGACGCCCGGATCGGCCGACGGACCGTGAGGCACGTAGGCGAAACGCATGCCCGCGCCTAGCCCCCGTTCCATCACGGTCAGCGCGAAGCGCTCCCCGGATCCCGGGCGGTCCTCTACTCGAACGTCGTAACGCGCGTAGTCCCAGCCAGCCTCGGCCTTGAAATCGGCCCAGAACCGGCTCTGCAGGAACACGGGAGAGGCGGCGTTCTCGTTCTCGATCACTAAAAGACGCATCGGCATGTATCCTTTATTAAACGAACGGGACGACGAAACCCATACCGGCTCGTCGTCCCATTACGAAATCAGACAGGCCGAGGCCGCGTTCGGTCCCGCGTCCCTATCGTCAGCCTATCTCGCCTTCGGGCACCTTGACCGTCTCGAAGGCCCGTCCGTCGGCCATAAGCGCCTTAGCGCCGACTAAGGCCCTGCGGTCCTTGGCCACGATCGGCACCGAGAAGAACACATCGGCGTCGATCTGCTCCTCGGCCGGCGCGGACGCGTCCTGGCCCTCGAGCACGACGCGGGTACCGGGCGCGGCCCAGGGAGCCTCGAGCACCTCGACGACCTCCTTGCCGCCCTCCCCGGAGCGCGACGCGGCCAGCAGCATGCCCCGCGACTCGACGCCGCGTAGCTTGGCCGGCTTCAGGTTGTTTGCCAGCACGATGTGCTTGCCGAGAAGCTCTTCCTCCGAATAGAACGGCACGAGGCCGGATACGATCACGCGCTCCTCACCCGAGCCGTCGTCGAGGGTCTCGATATACAGCTTGTCGGCCTTGGGGTGCCGCTCGATCTTGACTATCTTGGCCACGCGCAGGTCGACGAGGCGGGCGAAGCGTTCCTCGACCGGCAGGTCGGCGTACGGGACGGGCTTCGGCTCGGCGGCCTTCTTGGGCTCGGCCGAGGGCTTCTCGGCGGGCTTGCCGGCCGGCTTGTCCGCCGAAGGGGCGGCCGCGCCGGCGTCGCGCGTAGCGCGCTCCTTCTGCGACCCCGCGTAGCGGTCGCGCAGCTCGGCGACGCGATCCGGGTCGAGCTTCTGGAACAGTACGCCGACCTCGGACAGCTTCGACAGCCCCTCGAGCCTGCCGACGTCGGCCCAGCCGAGTCCGCTCGCGTCGGGCCCCGAGGCGATGCTCGCCCCGAAGAAACCGGCCAGCCGGCTCATCGCCTGCGGCATGTACGGGTGCATCATGATCGCCAGGTCTCGTAGCACGTAGCACAGGTCGGACAGGAGGCTCGCCGCCTTGTCGGGGTCGGCCGTCCTGGCCTTCCAAGGCTCCTCGGCCTGGAAGCGCTTATTGGCTATATCCGATATCTGGAAGGCGGCGCGGAACGCGTCGCGCAGCTCGGCGCGCTCGAGCTTATCCGCCACGTCCGCCTCGAGCGCGCGGACCTCCGCCCAGAACGCCTCGTCCGGCTTGCCGGCCGGTATGGCGCCGTCGTAGAAGCGCTGCACGAACGATAGCGTCCGGTTGGCCAGGTTGCCCAGGTTGCCGATCAGCTCGCCGTTGACCTTCTCGAGGAAGTCGGCCCAGGTGAAGAATACGTCGCTCTTCTCGGGGCGGTTATAGAAGATGTAGAAGCGCCAGACGTCCGCCGGGATGCCGGTCTCCATGGCGTCGGTGCCGAAGACGCCGATGCCCTTGGATTTCGAGAATTTGCTCGACTCGTAGTTCAGGTACTCGGTGCTCGACATGTGGTGGAGCATCGTCCAGTCGCGGCCCGAGCCGAGCAGGGTGCTCGGGAAGATGACCGTGTGGAACGGGATGTTGTCCTTGCCGATGAACTGGAACAGCTCCACCTCGTCGGGCTTCATCCACCAGTCCTTCCAGTCGAAGCCGCGCTCGTCGCCGGCGCAGGCGGAGATGGACAGGTAGCCTATCGGCGCGTCGAACCAGACGTAGAAGACCTTGTCCTCGAAGCCGGGCTTGGGCACCGGGATGCCCCACTTGAGGTCGCGCGTGATGGCGCGCGGCTTGAGCCCGTCGCGTATCCAGGCCTGGGTCATCTGGATCGCGTTATTGGTCCAGAAGCCCTTGACGCTCGCGTCCTTCATCCAGGCCTCGAGCCTCGGCTTGATCGCCGGCAGGTCTATGTACAGGTGCCTGGTCGAGCGCGGCCTCGGCGTGGCGCCGCAGGTGGAGCACTTGGGCTCCTTGAGCTCCGACGGCTCGAGCAGCTTGCCGCAGGACTCGCACTGGTCGCCGCGCGCGTCGTCGTAGCCGCAGTGCGGGCAGGTGCCGCGCACGTAGCGGTCGGCTAGGAAGCGGCCGCAGTCGTCGCAGTACAGTTGCTCGATGGTCTGCTCGGTGATGAAGCCGGCCTCGTCGAGGTCCTTGAACAGCGACTGCACGATCTCCTTCTGGCGCGGCGTCGAGGTCCGGCCGAATTTATCGAAGCCTATGCCGAACCATTCGTAGATGGCCTTGTGGATCTCGTGGAAGCGCGAGCACAGCTCCGCCGGGCTGACGCCCTCCTCGGCCGCCTTGGTCTCGGTGGCCGTGCCGTACTCGTCGGTGCCGCAGACGTACAGGGTCTCGTAGCCGCGGAGCCGGCAGGCGCGGGCGAACACGTCGGCCGACAGTACCTGGATCAGGTTGCCGAGGTGGGGAACGTTGTTGACGTACGGTAGTGCGCTGGTTACGAGGCGTCGTTTCATGGTGGCATCACTATACGGAGCGTCAAAACCGCTGTCAACGGCGCCGCCGCCCGCGAGCCGCCTAGAACACGACCTTGGCCTCGAGCGACAGCGAGTAGCCGAAGCCCCAGATCGCTCCGTCGCCGTAGACGGCGAGCGTCTGCCACAGCTCGACGCCGAAGCCGACGGACAGGCTCCCTCCGGCGGTCGCCTTGGTCGAGTAGCCTAGCGACAGGCGCTCGGATAGCGGGGCCGATGCGCTCTTCGATCGCCCGACGGTCAGGCCGGCGGTATAGCCGTCCTTGAGCGCGAGCGGGTCAGACAGCGTCGCGTCGAGCCATTCGGACACCCAGCTAGGCTCCTCCCCGCCCTCCGCGCCGGCGCCCGTATCCGCCCTATCCTCGGCCGATCGCCTCCTCGCGTCTATCGCCAGGTCGGCCAGGTCTCCGAGCCAGGTGCGCGTCGGGCGCGTCGTCAGCGCCGCGTCGATCGACTCGGACCACGGGACGAGGCTCCTCGTCCGCTCGATAGCCAGGTTCGACGTCAGCGCGAAGACCAGGCCGGACGCGCCCTCGACGCTCATCGCGAGGTTAGAGGTCAGCGACGGCAGCACGGCGCCGTCCGAGGCGTATCGCGTCAGGCTCGCCGCGTGCTTGAACGAGTACTCGTCGAACGCGGCCCGCTTAAGGAGCGGCGCGGCCCCTCTCGCGGCGAACACGTTGGCCGCTCCGCCCGCTAGCGACAGCGAGAGCCGGCCGGACTCGACGCCGGTGTCGGCGTCCGACTCGATCGCCCTCGCGTACGAAAGCGCCGCCGAGCTCGGGGCCAGGAGGTCGACGAGGCCGTAGCCTATCGGCCGACGCAGCTCGACGCCGAGCTCGGCCTCGTGGGACGCCGCCTCCGCTCCGGCGGCGAACGAATCGAAGCCTTCGAAGGCGCTCGCCGACCACAGCTCGACCACGGGGACCGCGGCCCAGAGCGCGCCGGCCGAGGCCGCGGCCAGGGCGAAGTCGGCGATATCGCCGGCGAAGGAATCGGCGTCGCTGGCGCGCTCGACGCTCGCCGAGCGCGAGTAGTACGGCGCGATAGCCAGGGCGCCGAGCCGCGCCGGCAGGCTGGCCTTGGCGACCACGGACGAAACGGGCGAGGAGCCGCGCTCGTAGTCGCGGGAGGCCGACAGGGTCAGGCGCGAGCCCGCGGCGTCGGCGGCCAGCTCGACGCGCCTCGAGTCCGCCTCGGCCTCCGAGGCCGGCGACAGCAGCGACCAGGATCCCAGCCAGGCCTCGCCGGGCCCTAGCCCTGAAACGACGGTCTCCGACGAGCCGAGCGACGCGGCCACGGTCGCCTTCGCGACGCCGTCGACGCCGACGCTCGCCTTCCAGGCCTGCCCGAACGCGCTCGGTTCCTGGCTCGACTCGGCCGACGCCGTCGCCGATACCGGGCCGGCGCGCATCGCCGCCTCGAGGCCGCGCGCGTAGAGGCCGAGCGACTCGTCCGCGGAGTACTCGTCGACGACGCGCCACGGCGAGCGCCTGCCCGGCAGCGCGAGCGCGTAGCCGAGGCCGGCCGAGGCCGCGCCGGACGCGTAGGCCGGCGCGGCGCTGAGGGACAGCTCGGCGAACGGGGCGTTCAGGCCGGCCTCGATCCTCGCGGCCGCGACGGCCGCGTCGGCCAGTTCGCCGGTCGCCTCGCCGACCAGGTAAGCGCCGCGCTTCGCCGTCCTATCGCCTATCGAGAAGCCCGCCGCGCCGAGCGCCGAGAAACCGTCGCGCGCGCCCTCGAGCACGAGCTCGTCGATCAGCACCGACGCGCCGCCGCCCGCGCTCAAGCCCGACAGCTCGAGCTCGACGAGGCCGGCCGAGTCCGGCGCCGCGTACGAGGCCGAGGCGCCGAGGACAGCCACGCTCTCGCCCGAGGCCGATACGATGGCCAGGGCGGCCATCGGGTCGAGCTCCGCCGTCACCTTGTGCCAGCCGTCGTCGGATATCGCGCCGAGCGGCACCGTGACGACAGCGCCGGCGCCGTCTCCGTCCCCGACGGTCAGCGTCAGCTCCGAGCCGAGCTCCGTGCCGATGGCCTTCACGAAGAACGACAGCCTCTCGTACGACGACAGGGGGACCGGGTCGACGTAGCGCACGAAGGCGGCCTCCGACGACGTTCCGGCTTCGCCGGCGCGGATCGAGAAGGCTCGGTTCGTCGAGGAGCCCCCCGAGTGTAGGTCGCCGACGAGATCGCCGAACGCGTCCGAGGCCGCTAGCTCCTCGTCGACGACGACCGAGGCCTCGATGCCGCCGTCCTCCGGCGACAGCTGCCTGAACGGCGCGAGCCAGAGCGAGTCGCCGTAGTCCTCCATGCCGACCGCCCGGTACAGCCCCCGGGATCCGGCGCGCAGGTATCGGGCCATAGCCTCGAGACTGTACGCGGCCGGCACGGCCTTCCCGCCGTCGCCTTCGGAGCCTTCGCCGTCGTCTCGGCTGGTAGCTGAATCGCCTCCTGGGCTGGCGACGCTGGCCGAGACGCCGATCCAGGCCGGCTGCATCGAGTCGACGGTCTCGTAGCCGAGCCCGAAGAGCGGCCAGCGTCCGCCTATCGCCGTCGACCAGCTCTGGCCGAGCCAGGGGAAGCGCGCCCCGACGCCGAAGGCGAGCGCGCCGTCGGCGCCGTCCGCGGTCGACACGGCGTAGCGCACTTGGATGCTCTCGCCCGCCCTCGGAGGCGGCGATAGCGTGAGCGTCCTGCCGTCCTCGTCGTAGTCGAACGACGACGACCGTACGCCGTCCCGGTAGACCGAGATGGTCCCGGCCACGGTACCGTCGTCGAGCATGATGGCCTCGACCGTCTCCGAAGATCTGGCGACTATGGCGAAGCCCTCGCTGGCCACCGCGTCGTCCCCGTCGCCGTTCGATCGATCGTAGCTCCACGGGGTCAGGTCGACGAAGGGACGCATATACCCGTCGTCGTCCGGATCGGGCTCCGAGCCCGAGCGCAGGACCTGGACCAGCCCGGGAGCGACGCGGGCGACCTCGAAGCGGGTATCGACGGTACCGGTGGCCAGGTCGCGGACGAACAGCTGCCTGGCAGACGCGGTGTCGGACAGAGCGTACAGGTTGCGCGCCTCGTAGCGGTTGTATTGCCGTACCGGGTCGCCGTCGTCGTCCTCGGCGAAGGCGTAGAGCGTGACGCTCGCCCGAGCGCCGAGCGAGTCGACGTAGGAAGCCGACAAGTCGCCGGCCGGCTCCGCGTCGAGCAGCACGACGCCCGAGCCCAGCGATACCGAGTACTCGTCGCTGGCCAGCAGCCTCGGGCCGCTCGCGCCGGCCTCGTACAGCTCGACCGAGGAAAGGCTACCCGCTGGCAGCACGAAGCGCCGGCCGCGCAGGTCGTCGCCGGGCGCCAGCTCCGTCTCTATCGTCTCGGACGAACCGAAGAAGTCCCTGGTCTCCCAGCTGAGGCCGTCCCAGCGGACCATCGCGTCGAGCGAGACGCCGCTCCCCGGGTCGCTCGCGCTCATCGCGGCGCCGAAGGATCCGTCCGGTGAGCCGAACGGCATGAACGGATAGGCGGGCATCGATATGCCGGAGTTGCCGAGCCTGGCGAACTTGACGAAGTCGCCGTCGTCTCCCTCGAAGGCCAGCGTGAACTGATTCTCGGCCGCCTCGTTCGTCACGTAGGCCTCGAACAGCCATTTCCGCCTGAAGCTCAGGAACACGTACAGGTCGGGCGTCTGCATGAACTGGAACGGGGGGTTGGCGCCGAAGCTGGCGACGCCCGAGTCGATCGACCAGGCTCCGGCGCTCAGGATCGACGCCTCCCAGAAGCCCTGGGCGAAGGCCTCCACCTCGGAGTCGCCGAGCTGGGCCGAGAACAGGCTCGAGGGCGGCTCCTCGGGCAGGACCGAGTACAGGGCTTGCGCCCGCGCCTGGGACGAGGGGATGAATAGGGCCGCCAGGACGGCCGAGCGGAGGGCCGCCTTTATCGCTCTTTTCTTTATCATCGTTCGCGTATATCATTGTAGCCCATGGAACGCGATATTGAGAAGACGCGCCGCTCCGGCGCCGTATCGGCCATCGCCTCGTCGACCATGGACGCGCTGGCGATCGTCTCGATCGTCTTCGTGTTCGCCGCCGCCGTCATGGCGGCGGCCGGCGCGTCCTGGCGCGCGTCGGCCTTCATGGCTATCGTCGGCGTGCTGTTCGACATCCTGTTCTCGTACGAATTCTTCCTCGGCGCCTTGCGGCGGCCGTCGCCTTTCCCGTGGCTGGCCGGGCTGTCCTCCGCCCTGCCCCTGCTCCTGGTCTCCGGCCCCTTCCTGGCAGGCTGGGCCGGGGCGGACCTCGGCTCGGCGGCGGTCCGCGGCTACTGGCTGGCCCGCTCTCCGCTCGGCGGGCTGTCCGTCGTCGCGGCGCTCAGGCTGCTCAGGGCCGCCAGGCCATTCAACGTCGAGCGCCAGTCGGGCGACGATGGCGCGGGCCGTCGAGTCGCGGCGTCATCGCGCGCGGCGTCATCGCGCGCGGCGTCATCGCGCGCCGCGGCTATCCTCGGCATCGGCGTCGTGCTGGCTGGCGCCGCCATGGCCGACGCGCTGCTGATACCCGGACTCTCCGGAAGCTCGGCGGCGCGACGCGAGACCGCGATGGACGAGATAGCGTCGGCACCCGACGAGGGCGCGATGATCAGGGCCGCCAGGGCCGGCGGCGCCTTCGCCCTGAAGGACGGAGAGCGCGCCCTCTTGGCCGCGACGGGACCGGTATCGCCGGCGAGGTACGCCGTCCTGTCGCGCGGCGGGCTCGAGGCATGGTTCGACGTGTCGTACGAGGCCCGCGCCCGAGGCGCCGCTGCCGCGATAGCCGCCCTGGCCAGCCTCGCCGCCGCGGCAGGCTACGCGGCGTCGCTCCACGGCCTCTGGCCGCGCCGTCTGCCCGCTGGTCGCGGGACGGCCGCGGCGCGACCCGGGGCTACGGGGGCCGGCGAGCCCGGCGCTCCCCGCCGCGACGCCCCGGCCGGCAGCGAGGAACTCGCCGGCATCCTCGGTAAGCGCCCGCGATGATAGTCTCCATGCTCCAGGTCATCATCGAGGTGCCCGAGTCGTCGAGCCTCAAGGACAAGCGCCGCGTGGTCAAGTCGGTCAAGGACAGGCTCGTGTCGAAGTACCGCGTCTCCTGCGCCGAGACCGACCTGCAGGAGTCGTTGCGCTTCGCCCAGCTAGGCGCCGCGCTCGTGTCGAACTCGGCGGAATTCGGCGAGGAGGTCATGCGCAAGGCCCTCGCCACCATCGAGGGCGAGCTGTCGCTCAGGCTCCACGACTCGGGTATCCACAGCGAGCGCTTCGACTAGCGGGAACGGCCTCGCCGCGCTCGACAACGGGGCGATTTTGAGCTACGGTTGTCTACCATGAAGCGAAGTACCGTGAAGCGAAATACCGTATTACTCGCCGCAGCGTCGGCCATTCTATTGTCATCGTGCATCGGCATAGACGCCGACGCGCGCATCGCCGCCGACGGCTCGGTGGAGCTGGCTATCGTCTATACCGTATCGTCCGCCGTCGACGAGCTCGGCAAGCTCGGCGCCAACGCCGGCTACCTGCCGCTGCCGGTCGGCAGGAACGATCTCGAGCTGGCCGCGACGCGGGCCGGCGGGGAGCTGCGATCCTGGTCCCGCGACGACGGCGCCGAGTCGTTCACGATCCGCTCGTCGCTGCGCTTCCCGAACGCGGCCGCCTTCGCGGCCTTCCTCGACCCGGCCGGGCAGAGCGCCTCCTACGCCGAAGCGGGCGGGCGTTCGACCCTGACGATCAGGCTTTCCGAAGGCTTCGATCCGGCCGACGGCGACATGCTGGAATTCGTCAGGCTCGCCTTCGCCGACTACGCCGTCAACCTGAAATTCACCGTCCCGCGGACGCCGACGGCCGCGGACGGCCTGGCGCTGTCGGGGCGCGCGGCCACCTTCTCGATGAAGGCGGCCGACCTGTACGCCTCGAGCTCTCCCGTAACGATCAGCCTGAGCTGGTAGGAGCGATGCCATGAGCGTATCCAAAACGTTTCCCGCTATCCTCGCCGTCATCCTCTCGGCGGCCCTCGCGTCCTGCGTCTCGACTCCGAGCGCGAGCGACGCCGACGTAGCGAAGCCCCTCGACGGGGACGCGACTACCGTCCAGGCCGCCGAGTCGGGCTCGACGAAGGCCTCCGCGTCGCTCGACGCCGAGCTCGACGCCCTCGTCGCCAAGGCCCGCGACGCCATCGACGCGAACCACCTGTCCGAGGGCATCAAGTTCTATATATCCGCCCTCGCTAAGGCGACGAACGGCGGCAGGCGATCGAGGGCCGACGAGATCACCGGCACGCTCAACGCCATCGGCGCCAGGCTGACGATAGAGCCGCACGAGTCATGGCTCGAGCCGGACGGGTCCCAGAAGTCGGGAAGCACAAGGCAGGCGGCCCGCGGCGACGGCATCCAGCCCGCGGTCTACCTCTACGAGAGCTACGGCTACGCCAAGAGCGCGGTGCCCGACGCGTTCATCCGCTTCGAATTCGTATCGAACGGGGGCAAGCTCGTCGCGTCGGTCGCGACCGACGCAAAGGGCATGGCGAACACGAGCATCGGCGCGATAGACGCCGCCGGCTCCGACGCCGTCGTCAGGGCCTACCCGATCTTCACCTCCGAGGGCTACAGCTACGCGTTCAGGTCGGTTTTCCGCGACTTCAGCTACGTAGCGCCGCCGAACCTGGCCGTCGTCGCCGCGCTCGAGCGCACCCCGGCCGGCTACAGTTCCAACCCGCGCGTGCTCGACGCGGTCGGCCAGTCGCTGAAGCCGCTCGGCGTCGAGGTAGCGCCGTACAACGGCGTGCTGGCGCCGTCGGGCTTCGAGGCGGCCTTCGCCGGCGACGTACGGGCCCTCGCCTCGCTGGCCGGAGCGGTCAAGGCCGGCTACTTCGCGCTCGTCTACGTGGAGGTCGCCGCGCCTACCAGGATGGAATACGGCGGCAAGGTCTACAACATCTATATAGCCAACGCCAAGGCCACCCTGCGCATCGTCCGGGCGGACGGCACCGTCGTGTTCGCCGAGGCCAAGGACGGCGTACGCGGCCAGGGCGGCACCGAGCAGGCCTCGATCGACGACTGCCTGGTCAAGGTCAGGGACGAGCTGTCTGCCATAATCTCCGGCAAGTCCGAGGCTATCAGGAAGGCCTTGGCCGAGTAGGCCCGCGCACGAGCCGCGCCCGGGTAAGCTTGCCGAGCCCGCGGCGCGCCGCCTCGATGCCGGCCCGCTCGACGCGGGCCACCCTATCGTCGCCCTCGTCGAACAGCCCCGCCTGCCTCGCCGCGCCGCGCTCCAGGCACGCGAGCGCCAGCCCGACGAGCCGTAGCGGACGTCCGTCCCACTTGCGCGACAGCAGCGAGCGGGCCGCCTCGTAGACGGCCCCCGAATCGGCGAACGGCTCGTCCATCGTCTCCCTGACGCCTACCGTCTCGAAGTCCCCGTAGCGCAGCTTGAGCGCGACGCATCGCGACGAGTAGCCGTCGGCGTATAGCCTGGCGACTAGCTCCTCGGCCATGCCGAGCAGCGTCGTCTCGATACGGGGCAGGCCGGCCTCGTCGCGCTCGTAGGTCGTCTCCGAGCTGATAGACCGAGACTTGGCCTCGCCCGAGTAGATGCCCGGATCGGCGCCGCGGGCGACGCCGTAGATGAACTCTCCTCCGGCCCTTCCGAAATTCGACTCGAGGGCCTCCTTGGACAGCTCGAGGAGGCGCGCCATGTCCAGTATGCCCAGCTCCTCGAGCCGCGCCCTGGTCTTGGGGCCGACGCCCCAGAGATCCTTGAGCCGCAGGCCCGCCATGAAGGCCGCCTCGCCGCCGGGCTCGACGACGACCAGCCCGACCGGCTTCTCCACGCCGGAGGCGACCTTGGCCACGTAGCGGTTCGGCGCTACCCCTATCGAGATGGACAGTCCGATCTCGCTCGCCACGCGATCGCGTATCGACTCGGCGGCCTCTCGCGGCGGGCCCCAGAGGCGCTCGGTGCCGGTCATGTCGAGGCTGGCCTCGTCGATCGATACGCGGACGACGTCGGGCGTGTACGCCTCGAATACCGCCATCACGCGGGCCGACAGCTCGGCGTAGCGATCCATCCTGACCGGCATGAAGGCCGCCTCGGGGCAGAGGCGATAGGCCTCGGAGATCGGCATCGCCGAGTGGACGCCGTAGCGCCTGGCCTCGTAGGAGCAGGTCGACACGACGCCCCTATGGCCCGGTGCCGCCCCGACGATGATAGGCCGGCCGACGAGCGACGGGTCGTCGAGGGCCTCGGCCGCGGCGAAGAACGCGTCGAGGTCGATATGGAAGAAGACGCTCGTCATGCCGAGCCGCTCATAGCCAAGCCGCCAGGACGGCCTCTCCGACCGCGCACGCGATCGCGGCGACCAGCCAGAGCGGCGCTATCCTGGCGCCGCGCCTGAGCCTGGCCTCGGGAGACGACGCTGCGTTGAGCCATAGGCCGAACGGGGCGGCGAAGGCGGCGACGACGGCGTTTCCGCGGGGACCTGCGGCCAGCATGGCCTGGGCGACGCTCTCTGCGCCTCGGGCCGAGCCGATGGCCGCTATGGCCCTCGGGTCGAAGAACGGCAGCGCCAGGAGCGACACCGCGACGAGTCCGACGGCCGCGCCTACGGCCCGCTCCGACGCGATCGCCGAGACGATCACCGCGGCGAGCAGGAACGGCGCGGCCGGAGGGAAGATCAAGACCGCCGCCAGCGCGTCGAGGCACAGGAGCCCGAGCGACGCCCGCGCCGCGTCGATGCGCCGGTGGTCGCCGTGGAGGCCGAGCCTCGAGGCCAGGCCCGAGGCCGTATAGTAGAGGCTCAGGGCCCCGGCCGCGCGCAAGGCCAGCGCGGCCGCCGCGGCCCATGACGGGGCGCCCTGGCCGAAGGACGCGACGGCCGTAGCCCGGACGGCCCAAGCCGCCAGCCTCGACAGCGCCATGGCGCCGAATAGCGCTATGAACGACAGCGCGAACGACGCGGCCGCCTCCTTGGCCGCCGCCTTGAGCGAAGCCCTGCGCCTCCGGCCCCGGAGGAGGCCGAGCGCCAGCGCCGCCGCGACGAAGGCCATCGTCGCCACGGCGCCGAGCGTGATGGCCGCGTCGGAAACGACGACGGGCCCGGTCGGGGCCGGGTATCGCAGGTAGCCGACGTCGTCGGAGCCGGGCACGGTCGAGGAGTCCGAATCGAGAGCCGCTACCCGCACGGCGACGGCCTCGGCGATGGCCGGGGCCAAGGCAGCGACGGCATCGATATCATCGGGGCCGCCCTCGATAGCGACGGCCGCGAGCCCGGCCTCGAGCCAGGGCGCGAGCGCCTTAGAGCCCGGGGACAGGCCCGCGGCGGCGTAGAAATCGGCTACGGGCGACTCGCGGACGCCCGCTCCGGAGGCCCCGGCGGCTCGGACCGCCTCCAGGACCGACCTGGGCGTCATCCTGCCGAGCGACGCGGCCCTGACTATAGGCCCCGTCGTCGATCCTCCGCCTACGGATACTTCGTCCGACGAAGCTAAATCGATCAGGACCACCGCGTCCGGCTCCATGTCGGCGAGGGCCCAGGCGAGGCTCGGCTCCCGTATCAGCGGGTCGCCGGGCTCGCTATCGCGCGGAGGCGCGTTCGGCTCGGGGTCGTACAGCATGAAGTAGGCGGTGCAGGCTGCTGCCGAGCCGGTCGGTCCGGCGCCCTCGGCGCCTCGGACGGACGCCCGAAGGGAAGCCCGAAGGGACGCCCGAAGGGAAGCCTGCATCGACGACATCGCGGCTTCCAAGGCCGCCTCGGACGCGGCGCCCAGCTCGCCGCCCGCGGCGGCGACGAACGCTATCGTCACCCTCCCGGAACCGATCGCCCTGGCCGAGACGAGGTCGAACGCGCCCGACAGCTCGACGGGCCTCGGCTCGTCCGAGGCCTCCTGCGCGCCGAGCGACGGGTTCGCGAGCGAGGCCGAGGCGATGATTGCTAATACGGCGACGGATAAATGCCGAAACATGACGTATGGCGATCTTAGGGGCGAGTCCGACGCCAGGTCAATACCGTTTTACACGTGGGCGGCGATGGGATATACTGAATCGGCGGATCGGCGGCGGCTATGAGCCGCCCCGAGCCCGCGGATGTCGGACGGAGGTATGAATCAGGATGGGGTCGCAGGAACGCAAAGCCGTCATAGAACTGCCCGTCAAGGTCGTACTGACCGATAGCGGCACCACCTATTTCATCAAGAACAACAAGAAGCTCCGTAAATTCAAGCTAGCGGACAACGTCGAGGAATACGGCATCCTGCTCGACCATTTCACGCCGGCCAGCCTGCAGCGCATGATGCTGATCGACTACGTCTCGAAGGTCGAGATATCGGACAGCGAGTTCGTCAAGATCCGTCAGGAGGTGATGGACATCTCCAAGCTGGTCACCTACTCGATGATGTACCGCCAGTACGACAGCTACATCTTCCAGCGGGTGCTCTCGAGCGACGTTATCAAGAACTGGAACCGCAAGAACCCCGCGAACATCATCGACGAGAAGACCAGGATCAACGACGCCTTCCTCCAGGGCTTCATCAAGGAAAAGGACAAGGAGATAGCGGAGATCAAGCGCACGGTGCTCGCGCCGATGTACGCGCTGATCAACCGCAACTCGAACCTGCTGCCGGAGGAGAAGAACATACAGCTCCTCCTGTCGGAGAAGTTCCTTAATACCCTCAGGCCGTTCACCTGGTTCATCATCGCCAAGTTCCACGATTCGGACGGCTACGACTCGCTGATCAAGGATATCCGCACGAGCCTCGCCGAGTATATGGAAAAGGCCAAGATAGCCGAGTACGTGGCGCTCAACGTGATGGAGCTGGCCGCGAACGCGGAGAACAACAACCTGAAGCGCGAGGCCAAGGCCATCTTCAAGGGCGCCGTCGACATGAACGCCGTCCTGTTCGACCCGAACGTGCGCCATCAGGTGCTCGAGTCGCTGCAGCACAGGGGCGAGCTCGTGTCCATCTCGTGGAAGCTCGGCTCCAAGGGCACGTCCATCGGCACCCAGGGCCGCCTGCACATTACGATCTACAATAAGGAATCCGAGTACGAGAAGATGAAGGAGGCGTTCGACGAGAAGAAGAACGCCGATCTCAAGAAGCGTACCCTGCAGGACTTCTACAAGGCCCTGCCTGAGGGCGAGTCGAACACCGACCTCGGGCTCTACTACCTATCGTACCTCTCGGAAGCCTGCGAGAAGGTCAACGTCAAATTCGAGTCCTTCGTCAACCAGATATCCGGGTCGGACCTGACCGTCATCACGATGGCCATCAATCTATAGCCCCGGGTCCGTCCCCGAATCTGCCCGTCTCCCGATGACCTCCGTTGCGGTTTCTTGACAGAGGCTGTGGTTTCCTATAGCCTCGTAGGTTGAACGGAGGATTCAACTCGATGGCAAAGACCAAGTACGTATACTACTTCGGCGACGGTAAGGCCGAAGGCGACGCCAAGATGAAGGAAGAGCTCGGCGGCAAGGGCGCCAACCTGGCCGAGATGACCAACCTCGGCATCCCGGTCCCGCCGGGATTCACGGTGTCCACCGAGGTCTGCGCGGCGTTCTACGAGAACAAGCGCAAGTATCCCGACGGCCTCGAGACCGAAGTGGCGGAGCACCTTGCCAGGCTCGAGAAGTCCATGGGCAAGAAGCTCGGCGACGCCGTAGACCCCCTGCTCGTATCCGTACGCTCCGGCGCGGCCCAGTCCATGCCCGGCATGATGGACACCATCCTCAACCTCGGCCTCAACGACAAAGCCGTCGAGGGCCTGGCCAAGAAGACCGGCAATCCCCGCTTCGCCTACGATTCGTACCGCCGCTTCATCCAGATGTACGGCGACGTCGTCCTCGAGGTCCCGCACGACGACTTCGAGCACGCTCTCGCCGCCGCCAAGAAGGCCAAGAAGGTCGAGCTCGACACCGGCCTCTCCGCCGACGACCTCAAGAAGCTCGTCGAGACCTACAAGGCCATCGTCAAAAAGCACACCAAGAAGGACTTCCCGCAGAACCCGCAGGACCAGATGTTCGGCGCCATGGGCGCCGTCTTCGGCTCCTGGATGAACGAGCGAGCGATCAAGTACCGCGAGCTCAACAACATCAAGGGCCTCAAGGGTACCGCCGTGACCGTCCAGTCGATGGTGTTCGGCAACTGGGGCGACGACTCCGGCACCGGCGTCTGCTTCAGCCGCGACCCGTCGACCGGCAAGAACGAGTTCTACGGCGAGTTCCTGATGAACGCCCAGGGCGAGGACGTCGTAGCCGGCATCCGCACCCCCGAGAAGATCGCCACCCTCTCGAAGAAGAACGCCGCGGTCTACAAGCAGCTCGTCGCGATCAAGGACAAGCTCGAGAAGCACTTCCGCGACATGCAGGACATGGAATTCACCGTCCAGCAGGGTAAGCTGTTCATCCTGCAGACCCGCAACGGCAAGCGCACCGGCGCCGCGGCCGTCAAGATGGCCGTCGAGATGGTCGCCGAGAAGCTGATCACCAAGGAAGAGGCCATCCTCCGCGTCTCCCCCGACCATATCGACCAGATGCTCCACCCCGCGATCGACCCGAAGGCCGCCAAGGCCGCCAAGGCCCTCGCCAAGGGCCTGAACGCCTCCCCGGGAGCCGCCTGCGGCCAGGTCGTGTTCTCGGCCGCCGACGCCGAGGCCTGGGCCAAGGACGGCAAGAAGATCGTGCTCGTCCGCAAGGACACCAGCCCCGAGGACATCGGCGGCATGGTCGTCTCCGAGGGCATCCTGACCGCCACCGGCGGCATGACCAGCCACGCGGCCGTCGTCGCCCGCGGCATGGGCACGCCCTGCGTCTCCGGCGCCCAGGCGCTCAGCATCGTCGGCAAGGTAGCCACGATCGCCGGCGTCAAGTTCAAGGAAGGCGACTGGATCACCATCGACGGCTCGACCGGCCAGATCTTCCAGGGCCAGCTGCCGCTCGTCGCCGCCAAGATCGGCAAGGAGCTCGAGACCTTCCTCAAGTGGGCCGACGAGGTACGCGAGGGCTCCGCCCGCGGCGCCCTCAAGGGCTTCAACGTACGGACTAACGCCGACACCCCGGCCGACGCCAAGCGCGCCTTCGAGTTCGGCGCCCAGGGCATCGGCCTGTGCCGCACCGAGCACATGTTCTTCGACAAGGAGAAGCTGATCCACTTCCGCGCGATGATCGTCGCGGAGACCGAGGAGAAGCGCAAGGAGGCCCTCAAGAAGATCCTCCCGCTCCAGAAGAAGGACTTCGTCGGCATCTTCAAGGCGATGGAAGGCCGGCCCGTCACGATCCGCCTCCTCGACCCGCCGCTCCACGAGTTCGTGCCGCACACCAAGGCCGAGACCGAGGAACTGGCCAAGTTCATCGGCGTCAAGGCCAAGGACCTGCAGCCGAAGATCGACAGCCTCCACGAGTCGAACCCGATGCTCGGCCACCGCGGCTGCCGCCTCGCGATCACCTACCCGGAGATCTACGATACCCAGGTCGAGGCTATCATGCAGGCCGCCGTCGAGTGCGCCAAGAAGAAGATCCCCGTCAGCCCTGAGATCATGATCCCGCTGATCTGCGATCCCAAGGAGCTCGAGGTCCTCAGGGCCCGGGCCCAGGCGATCGTCGACGCCGCGCTCGCCAAGGCCGGCCTCAAGATGAAGGTGCTGATCGGCACCATGATCGAGGTTCCGCGCGCCGCGATCCTCGCCGACAAGGTCGCCGTGAACGCCGACTTCTTCAGCTACGGTACCAACGACCTGACCCAGATGACCTACGCGTTCAGCCGCGACGACGCCGGCTCCTTCCTGCCCGAGTACATCAAGCAGGAAGTGCTGCCGAACAACCCGACCGAGACCATCGACGAGGACGGCGTCGGCTTCCTGATGAAGCACGCCTCCGACTACGGCCGCAAGACCAAGTCCGAGCTCAAGCTCGGCATCTGCGGCGAGCAGGGCGGCGATCCGGCGACGATAGACTTCTGCTACCGCATCGGCCTCAACTACGTATCGTGCTCGCCCTTCCGCGTGCCGATAGCCAGGCTGGCCGGCGCCCAGGCGGTCCTCCGCAACGCCAAGAAGTAAGACGCCCCTGAGCTACTGAACGGCCCGGCTATCCGCGAGGAAGCCGGGCCTTTTTTAATAAAGCGAACTAAGAGGATAAGAGAATAAGAGGCAGGAGAGAGTCGCGATAGATGAGGGCTAGTGACATGTACGCTAGAAGCGTCGTAATCGCTACTCACTTCTCCAAATCGACGCGGTTTCAGAGACGATCATAGCTAGCCGCAACGCAGGAATTATCTTGTCGATCTTGTCAGATCCTTCATTTATGACGAAGACCATCGACAGGATTAACAAGATAAGGCTCGGCTTACTGCTACACCTCATGCTAACGCGACGACATATATGCCTTCACTGTTATAGTTTATCCTTCTTCTACAGGAGCTAATCTCTTTCTTGCCTCGTATTCTCTTTTACTCTTCGTTGCCTTACCCTATCCTAGTTCACGGAGCGCACTCGTGGTTAAGCTGGTCGCCGCATTGGAACGATTACTCGTATCGTACGGGCCCCGTGGCTGGTGGCCGCTGCCGTCCCTGGCCGGAACGCCCGGCCGCGACGCTAACGGCTACGCCCTGGGCCCGTCGCTGCCCGTCGGGCCAGGCGGGGGCGCTATCGATCGCTCGCTCCGTTTCGAGATAGCGGTCGGGGCCGTATTGGCGCAGAACACGGCCTGGTCCGGAGCGGAACGAGCCGTAGCCGCCGTCGCCGAAGCGGGAGCCCTGTCCCCGAGCCCCATGCTAGCCCTCCCGGCCGGCGAGCTCGAGGACTTAATAAAGCCGGCCGGCACCTTCAGGATAAAGGCCGGGTACCTGAGGGGCCTGGCCTCCGCCTGGACTGAGCTCGACGAAGGCGTACCGACTCGCGGCGAGCTGCTGGCCTTGCCGGGCATAGGCTTCGAGACCGCCGACTGCGTCCTGCTCTACGCGTACGGCGAGCCGACCTTCGTGGCGGACGCCTACGCGCGCAGGCTACTCTCAAGGCTAGGCCACGCTATAGACGGCCGCTCGTACGAAGGCGCGAGGCGATACGCCGAGGATCTGCTGCCGCTCGAGGCGCCCTACCTCGCCGAGGCCCACGCGCTCATAGTCGAGCATTGCAAGCTCCGCTGCCGCGCCCGCCCCCTGTGCGACGGCTGCCC
>ERZ795053.1386-NODE-1386-length-30741-cov-8.956169_pt1 | contig 30741 bp, 26 predicted proteins | sample MGYA00375137_ERZ795053 | MGnify/ENA primary metagenome ERZ795053 (study PRJEB30182, sample SAMN05720284) | activated sludge metagenome | isolation source: Anaerobic digester | place: Hong Kong | collected 2014-12-17 ...
GGACTCCAGCAAGGCGGCCTTGCCCTCGCGCCTGACCACGACGGCCTCCGAGGCGCCGGGCAGCGTCAGCGTCTCGAGCCTGGACAGGAGCCCGGGGCCGGTCCCCGGGGCGGCGATCGCGGCCCGGGCGGCCTCGCGCAGGCCCTCCGGGCAGACGGCGAGCAGGGCGTCCCATTCGTCGAGCGGTATGGCCAGCCGCTCGTCGACCCAGTCGGCGAGGCCGTCGGGGCTCGACGGCGCCCAGCCGGGCAGCTCGCGCCTGAGCCTCGCGCCGTAGGCCGACGCGAGCGCGGGGTCGACGCGCGGGCGGGCGGCCGGGTCGCTCATGGCCCTGGCGATGGCCGCCTCGGCGGCTCCGGCGGCCCCGACCGCCGGAGTCCCGTTCGGGTATATCGTCGACCCGTCGTCGTCGTAGAGGTACCTGTTCGTCTCGGCCCAGCCGCAGTGCCTGGCGAAGGGGCTCGGCGCCGCCGGCGAGAAGACGGGCGCGGCGACGGAGCCGTCAGCGAGGCCGGCGCAGAGGGACGACAGCGACGCGAGGTCGAAGCGCTGCTCGAGCACGGTCTTCCATGTCTCGGTCGCGATCGGGAAGCCCTCGCAGCCGCTCGTCCGCTCGAGGAGGCGCTTGGCCCGGAGCCTCGTGACCCAGAGCGGGGTGCGCCTGCCGAAGCCGGAGCGCGGCAGGAGGAGGGCGCGTCCGGCGTTCTCCCTGAAGGCCGCGCCGAAGACCGCGCTGCCGGCGAGGGCGTCGCGCAGGGCCGCGGACAGGACCGCCGGCTCGGCGAGCGAACGGAGAGCGACCGTCAGCGCTCGGACCGCCTCGTCCCGGTCGACGAACGGCATCGACAGCGACACCGAGTCGTCGTTGGACAGCCGTTCGACCGGCAGGCCCAGCTTGTCGCGGAGCAGCGACGACAGCGCCATCCCGAGCGGCTCGTTGACGGCCGAGCCGCGCAGGGTATGGACGATCAGCGCCGTGGCGCCGGCCTTGGCCGACGGGTCGCGGAAGGCCTCGACGACGACGGAGCCGGGCGACGGCAGGCTGGCGCCCTTCTGGGCCCGCGACTGCGACGACAGGAACGCGACGAGGGCTTCGGCCGCCTCCGGCGAGAAGCCCGAGCGCTCTCGGAGCGCCGCGCCGAAGCCGTCCGGGGCCGCGTCGAAGGCGGCGCACAGCTCGAGCATGCGGCGCGAGACAGACGCGCCGCGGGCCGCCTTCTCGGCCTTCCAGAACGGCATGAAGTCGGCGTCGCGGTCCAGAGGGGCCACGGTGACCGCCTCGTCGCCTATGTCGACGATGCGCCAGGCCTGGGTGCCGAAGCTGAAGCTGTTGCCGACGCGGCGCTCGAAGACGAACTCCTCGTCGAGCTCGCCGAGCCGCGTGCCGTCGGCGAGGCGCATCGCGTAGTAGCCGCGGTCGGGTATGGAGCCGCCGGCCGAGTAGAGCAGCATCGCGGCGCCTTCCTTGGCGCGCAGCGCGCCGCGCTCCTCGTCGAGGTAGGCGCGGCCGGACAGCTCCTTGACCCGGCTGCCGGCGAAGCGGCCCGAGAGCATGCCGACGACGGCGTCGAAGTCGGCCTGCGCGAGGGCGGCGTAGGGCGGGAAGGAGCGGACCTCGTCGTAGAGCTCGTCGAGCCGCCGTTCCTCGAAGAGGACCATCGACAGGAGTACCTGGGCGAGCAGGTCCAGGGGCTCGCGAGGCGGGCTCAGCGGGTCGAGGTCGCGATCGAGGGCGGCGCCGACCGCGGCCGCCGCGGCCAGCAGGTCGAGCCCGTGGAAGGGGTAGACGACGGCGCGGCTGGCCAGCCCGACCCGGTGGCCGGAGCGGCCGGCCCGCTGGAGGAGCTGGTCGGCTCGCTGGGGCGAGCCGGCGAGCGCGACCAGGTCTATCGCGCCGACGTCTATGCCGAGCTCGAGCGTGCCGGTGGCGACGACGCAGCGCAGGCGGCCGGCCTTGAGCCTTGACTCGACGGCCTTGCGCACGTCCTTGGAAAGGGAGCCGTGGTGGGCCCAGGCCGTGCCGTCGCCGGAGCGCTCGTTGAGCATGGCCGCGAGCCGCTCTGCCCGCCTGCGCGAGTCGGCGAACACGACGGTCGAGCGCTCGCGGGCCAGCCTCTCGGCCAGGTCGTCGGCTATCGCGTCGTAGCGGCCGGACGGCTCGTCGGCCTCGCGGTCGTCGGGGCCGGCCGTCGGCGGGCGCGCGAGCGGCCGAGCCGCGGGCCAAGCGACCGACAGCTCGTAGCGCTTGGCGGCCGGCGGCGCGACGACCGCCATCGTCCGCGGCTCGTACCGGACCGAGCCGTCCGGGGCGCGGACCAGGCGCGATCCGGCGGCGAAGCGGGCGGCCGTCTCGAAGGGCTCGACGGTGGCCGACAGGGCGACGCGCTGGAACTCGCCGGCCAGCAGGGCGAGCCGCCCGACCGAGCAGGCGAGGGCGGCGCCGCGCTTGGTTCCTAGGACCGCGTGGAGCTCGTCGAGTATCAGGAGGCGGACCGAGCCGAGCATTGCCAGGCCGGAGCGGGAGGCTATCATGATCGCCAGGCTCTCGGGCGTCACGCAGAGTATGGAGGGGGGCCTGGCTATCATCCCGCGGCGCTCCGACTGGCTCGTGTCGCCCGAGCGCGAGGCTATCTTGAGGCGCGGGAAGGCCTCGCCCCGATCGCGGAACCAGGCGGCCAGTTCCCTAGCCGGCTCGAGCAGGTTGAGCCTGACGTCCTCGTTGAGCGCTTTGAGCGGCGACACGTACAGCGCCGACAGGCCGTCGGGCGGGTACTCGCCGGTCGCGAAGCGCGACAGGGCGCCGAGGAAGGCCGTCAGGGTCTTGCCGGAGCCTGTCGGCGCCGAGGCGAGGACGTGGCCGCCCGAGGCTATGACCGGCCAGGCCGCGGCCTGGACCGGCGTCGGCTCGCCGTAGCGCTCGGCGAACCAGGAACGGACGAGCGGGTGGAACGAATCGGGCAGGGCGCTTCGGATCGGGTCGGGCATGGAACGATAGTACGCGATCGCCCGCAGGCTCTCAAGTGTCGTCGGAGTACCGCCGTCGTCGGGGTACCGCCGTCGTCGGGGTACCGCCGTCGTCGGAGTACCGCCGTCGTCTCCGCTTGTCCGTCGCCGCGGCTTCCGGCTATACTCCGGCCAATGGACGCAAACACGCTGCTCGTCACCATAGGCCTATCCTTCCTTCCGATCTCGGAACTGCGCGGGGCCATACCCTTCGCCGTGGCCCGCGGCGCGCCGCTCCTCGAGGCGGCCGCGATAGCGGTGGCCTGCAACGCCCTGGTCGGCCCGGTCGCGTTCGTCTTCCTCGAGACCTTCCATAAGCTCCTGTACCGCTGGGCCTTCTACGCGCGCGTGTTCGACCGCTTCGTCGCCAAGGCCAGGGGCAAGGTCAAGGAGAAGGTCGAGAAGTACGGCTACCTCGGCATCATGCTGTTCGTCGCGATACCGCTGCCGGTCACCGGCGCATGGACCGGCACGCTCGGCGCCTGGATACTCGGCATGGGCCGCCGCAGGACGATGCTCGCGGTGGCGGCCGGCGTGCTCGTATCGGGCGCGATCGTGTCGTTGATAGTCGGCTTCGGCGTCGAGGCCCTGTCCTTCCTCGTCAAGCGGGTCTAGCGGCGCCGATGCACCTCGACTACGAGGCGGAGCTCAACCCGGAGCAGTACGCCGCCGTCACGACGATAGAGGGCCCGGTCCTGATCATAGCCGGCGCCGGCTCGGGCAAGACCCGTGTCATCACCTACCGCGCCGCGTACATGCTCGAGAAGGGCGTGCCGCAGTCGGCCATCCTCGCGCTGACCTTCACGAACAAGGCGGCCAGGGAGATGTCCGAGCGCGTCCGCTCGGTGACCGGCAAGAAGCTCCAGAACCTCACCGTCAGCACCTTCCACTCGTTCGGCGTCAAGATACTGCGCAAGGAGATCCACCGCCTCGGCTGGCGCGACAACTTCTCGATCTACGACGAGGTGGACCGCACCCAGCTGATCAAGGACTGCGCCCGCGAGGTCGGCTTCAAGGCTGACGCGTTCGACGCCCAGAAGGCCGGCATGGTGTTCTCCGACGTCAAGACCGGGCGCAAGAACTGGGAAGGCGTCGACGACGGCTACGAGAAGGTCTACGACGAGTACCAGGCCGCCCTCAAGGCCTACAACGCGGTCGACTTCGACGACCTGATCGGACTGCCGATCGCGGTGTTCGAGCGCTTCGAGGACGCGCGCGAGGCCTACCGCGACCATTACCGCTACATCATGATAGACGAGTTCCAGGACACGAGCATCCAGCAGTACCGGCTGATGCGGCTCCTGTCGCGCGACAATATCTGCGTCGTGGGCGACGACGACCAGTCGATCTACTCGTGGCGCGGCGCCAACTTCGAGAACATCACCAACTTCGAGCGCGACTGGCCCGAGCGCAGGGAGATAACGCTCTACCGCAACTACCGCTCGACGACGACCATCCTAGACGCCGCCAACAGCGTGATCCAGAACAACACGAACCGTAAGGAGAAGGACCTCGAGAGCCCCCACGAGGGCGGCGCGATGATAGAGGTCTACGCCCCGGAGAGCGAGATCGAGGAGGGCGAGTTCATAGCCCGGGCGATCAAGGAGATCAAGCTCAAGGAGAAGCTCAAGTACGACCAGTTCGGCGTGCTGATGCGCACGAACAACCTGTCCCGCCACCTCGAGGAGGCCTTCCTGGCGGCCGACCTGCCGTACAAGGTCTCGGGCGGCACCAGCTTCTTCCAGCGCAAGGAGATCAAGGACGTCATCTCGTACCTGCGCGTGATAGCCAACCCCGACGACGACGTCAACCTGATACGCATAGCCAACGTGCCGAGGCGCGGCATAGGCCGGCGAGCGATGGAGCTGCTCGCCGACATCGGCAAGCGCCACGGCCGCTCGATACGCGGCGCGATGCAGCTCGTCCGCAGCGACCACCAGATAGACTTCCCCGAGCGGCTCAGGCAGGACATCGACTCGTTCCTGACGCTGCTCGAGTACGAGCGCGAGGAGCTGCTCGGCCGCCGTAACCTCGGCGCCAAGGTCCGCAAGCTCGTCGATACGATAGACTATTGGGGCTACCTCGTCTCCGAGAACCAGCATAACGACAAGGCCGCCAAGTGGAAGTTCCTCAACGTCGAGAGCCTGATCAAGGGCATCGAGACCTGGGAGAAGGACCCCGACAACCTCGACCCGAGCCTGTTCGCGTGGCTGAACCGCATATCGCTGATCACCCGCGACGACCAGGAGGAGGACGACTCCGGTAAGGTCAACCTGATGACCATCCACGCGGCCAAGGGGCTCGAGTTCGACGTCGTCTTCGTCGCCGGCTGCGAGGACGGCCTCATCCCTCACGCGCGCTCGCTCGAGGAAGGCGAGGGCAACGTCGAGGAGGAGCGCCGGCTGTTCTACGTGGCGATCACGCGGGCGCGGAAACGGCTGCTGCTGTCGGCATGCAAGCGTCGGCGCCGCAACTCGATGCCGGTCGACTGCGTGCCGTCGCCGTTCCTGGCCGAGATCCCCGAGGAGCTGCTGTGCTGGCGCGAGGACGAGGCCCCGCTGACCGAGGACGAGCAGGCGGACGTCTGGGCGAGCGTTCACAGGATGTTCGCGCCGCCGGACGACGAGGCGGCGTCGTAGGCTCCCGGGCTTCGTAACGGTCGCGGCTACGCGCCGATGCCGAAGACGACGCCCGACAGGTACGGTACGAGCCAAACGGCCCAGACCGCCAGGCTGAGCCGGTGGAAGCCCGCTATCGCCTTCTCGTCCTTCCTGACTAGCACGACGGTCGCCCATACGGCGTGGGCCGCCATCAGCGCGATCGCCAGCGCCCCGGTGACGCCGTGGAAATCCAGCCTGAACGCCGACCCGGCGATCCTGCCCATCGCCGCGGTCCCCGCGGTATCGCAGGCGAACCCGGCCCAGAAGAAGGCCAGCCAGCGCGGCTGGAGCCTCCCCGACAACTTCTCCCCCCATACGCCTATCGAATAGAACGCCAGGGCCCCCGTGATCAGCGCTATCGCCGCTATCAGCATACGTACCTTCCTTTCGTCTCTCGCGTCGCCGGCAGCGCCGTCGTCGCCCGTATCGTCGTATCCGCCGAGCCGGCCGCGCTATCGCCGCCGGCTCGGCCGCCGTCCTACGCCCCGCCGACCCCGTCGCGGGCCCTCTCGTCGTCGGAGCCCCCGTCGTCGGAGCCGGCCTTCCCGTTCGCGAGCGCGCCGATAGCGGCCCCGAGCGCCCGCTCGAGCAGCGCCAGGTCCTCCCCGGCCAGGTCGGCGAACGCCGCGCCGAGGGCCCCGCTCACCGTAGAGCGTATCCCGGCGAGCCGCGGCCCCGCTCCCGGTGCGAACCCGACGCGTACCTCCCTGCGGTCGCCGTCGGGATTCCTCCGCCGCTCGACGAGGCCCTTCGCCTCGAGCCTGTCGACGATGCCGACCGCGGTCGGCTTGCTCACGTACAGCTCGCGCGCGACGTCGCCGATCGTCATATCCCCCGCGTGGGCCAGCGCCTTGACGAGCAGCAGCTGCGGCAGGGTGAGTCCCGTAGGCGCCAGGCTCTCGCCGATCCGCGAGGTGAGCGCCGCGTTCAGCTCCCTGACGAGCGCGGCCACGCGGTACACGACGCTATCGGGTCCGTTGTCGCTTAGCTCACTAAAGTTTAACATGCTAACTATATACCGCGCCTAATCGACTCTCGTCAAGGGGCGCCAGCTGGGCGCCGCCGCTGCTCGTAGGCCCGACCGGATCCCCGAACCGGACTTGGTTAGTAGCTATGAAGAGCGTGACAGGATCGACATGATAAGGCCGGGCCTCCCGATGCTCGCTATGGAAAGTCGGCCGCCCTATGCCTGATTCTTGCTTCTTCTCCCTCTCGCCTCATATCCTCGTATCCTCTTCGTCGTCTTCACTCAGCATCCCTGATCAGCGTCCAGGTCAGTTCGTGCTTGTTGTGCCAGAGGTGCGTCACGCGGGCGCCGGGTATAGCGGCGAAGCGGGCGACCGTCTGGCGGTCCCACTCGGCGCCCTGCATCTTGATGGTGCAGACGAAGTTGCGCGCCAGGCCAGAGTCGAGCCAGAGCGATACCCAGTCGTACAGGGCCGGCGGGTAGCAGATGACGTCCGAGCAGAACCAGTCGACCGGTCCGATGTCCTCGGGCTTGATCGTGAACGCGTTGTGCTTGATGAAGCTGACGCCGGGCATCGCCGCGACGCGATCGTCGATCGGCGCGCGGTCTATGGCGACGACCTCGGCGCCGAGGCCGGCGAGTGCCCAGGTCCAGCCTCCGGGGCATGCGCCGGCGTCGACGCAGCGCCGTCCGGGGCCGGGCATCGCGCCGGCTACGACGAGGGCCTCCCACAGCTTGCGGTAGGCGCGGCTCGGCGGGCCTTCCCTGTCCTCGGCGAAGTCCAGGCGGCCGTTCGGCCACGGGCTCGAGCAGGCGGCCGAGGCGAGTAGGGTGTGCTCGTCGAGCAGCGTGAACGCGCCCATCGGCGCGCTCGGCACCGAGAACGGGAAGGCCTTGGGCTTGGACGGCAGCGGCGGCAGGGCGGCGGCTATCAGCTCGCCGCGCCTGGCGTTGCGGGTCGGGTAGTGGGCCCAGTTGCGCTGCATGCCCTTGAGCAGGCGGGCCGCGTCCGAGATCGAGCCGAATTCGGCGGTGAACGGCTCCTTCCAGACGTTCCTCGTCCAGTAGGCCGTCCGTTCCTCGCCCATGACGGTCAGGAGGTCGCCGTCGCGGCGATACGGTTCGGGCAGCTCGCCTTCGAGATGAGCCATGAAACCGGGCGCCGCGTGGTAGCAGACGGCGTCTAGGCGCTTAATCGTATCGCTCATATGAATTTATGCAACCTCGCCGCCTCGAGTAGGCGCCTATTCCATATATTCTTTTCCATATACAGGGCTCGTTGCGCCCTATCCTCTATGCGGCCGGCGCGCTGCTGTAGCAGCTTGAACGACCGCGACAGCACCGTCTGCTTATCCACCGGCGGCGACGGCAGGCGCTCCTCGAGCAGGTAGCAGAAGAAGCCGTAGGTACCCATGCCCGGATTGTCGCCGGCGCCGCGTTCCGATCGCGTCAGCTCATGAAGCTGGACGGCGCAGGCCGGATCCCGCTCGTCCAGGCCCCTGGCGAATAGCTCGAGCGAGGTCCGCAGCTGAGACAGGGGCGCGTCCGCGGCCTCGAAACCGATGCTCCGCCCTTCGATCTCCGAGAGGAGGCACGACCAGTCGAACGCGTCGGCCGGATCGAAGGCTCGTAAGGGCGGCTCGTCCGGGGCGGCCAGCCAGGCCCGCGCCTCTCGCGGCCTACCTCGCAGCAGCTCGAGCTCGCCGCGGAATACCATCGCCTCGGGGTCGGGTCGAGCGCCGTCGCCGAGCTCCGCCTCGAGGGCTTCGGCCGCGGCGTCGTAGCTTCCGGCGTAGGCCAGGGCCCTGGCGCCCCATATCCTGGCGCGCCTCGCGGCTTCGCCCATGCCGTACGCCGCGGCCGTCTCGGCCAGCGCCCCGAAGCGCCTGGCCGCCTCGTCGTAGGCGCCGAGCTCCAGGTCTATCCTGCCGCGTAGCGACTCGACGGCCGCCTTGGCGTCCATCCTGAACAACCGCGACGACGACTCCTCGGCGTGCTTCAGGACCTTGAGCGAGCGGCCGATGGCGCCTGAGAGGAAGTCGACGACGGCCTTGGCGTAGGCGGCCATCATGCGCTCGTACTCGATGCCGGCGCTCTCCGAAAGCTCCTGGGCGTTCGTCAGATAGTCGGCTGCCTCGGTATGCCGGGCGAGCGCCAAGGAGGCCAGGCCCATCAGTCGCTGGCTCCTGGCCTCGAGCCTCGGGGGAGCGCCCTTGCCGAGGGCGAGCATCGCCTCCCTGGCGCCTTTCGACGCGCGCTCGGCATCGCCCTGGGCGTAGGCCAGCTCGGCCTTGACGAGCGCCTTCATCGCCTGGGCCCGCGGGCCGGACAGGCGTTCATCGGCCGAGGCCGCCGCCGCCTCGCTGGCGTCTCGGTCGCGGGCGACGAGGGCGGTCCAGAATCGATTGACGGCCGCCGACGAGGGTGATAGGAAGGAAGGATCGTCGGCGGCCGGCTTGTCCGGCCTCATCGCGTCCTCGAACAGGCAGTCGCAGATCAGACGCTCGTCGTCCTGGCGCTCCCCGACCCGGCGGAGGAAGCCGAGGCTGGCCCGGATGCGGCCCGAGCGATAGAGGCCGACCAGGTAGCGCGACAGGCCGTCCCTCAGCGTTTCGGCCACGTCGTCCCCGATGACGCCCGCCAGCTCGTCGGCCGATAGCGGTTCCACCGGCGTCCTCGGATCGAACGGGTCGACGAGGCCGGCCTGGACGAGCAGGCGGCGCAGGACGTCGGCGCCCGCCCGCCCGAGCCCGAGCCCGCCGACGAAGTCGGCTAGCTCGTCCTCGGACAGCTCGTTCTCGGCGATGACGATCGTGTACAGGTAGACGAAGGCCTCCTTCGGCATGAGCTCGAGCAGGCCCGCGAGCCCGGAGCCCGGGCGGCCGCGCCGGGCGCCGTCCCATCCGGACACCGCGCCGAAGCGCTCGGCCAACGCGTCGCGCGTCGCGCCTTCGGTCGAGCCGAGCGCGAGGGACAGGGCGCGAGGCCTGTCGTCGGCGTCGGCGAGGCCGTCCGGCACCTTGGCCGCCCAGGAGCCTATCCAGCGCTCGAGCGGCCCGCCCGACGAAATGGACAGGTAGCGCTCGTCGCCGCGGCCCGACTCGAGCCTGGACGCTATCAGCTCGCGGGCCTCGGCCGAGAAGCGCTCGGGAGCGTCGCAGGCGACGACGCCGCCCGACGCGCCGAACGCGTCGAGCCAGGAATCTATGAACGCGGCGCATCCCGTGGCTACCGACGCCGGCGCGGCTGCCGAGAACGACGACGACTCGACGAAGCGGAAGGCCATGGCGTCGTCGCCGCGCAGTAGCGCGTCGTCGCCGCGCGGCGGCTCGTCGTCGGCGTCTCGGCAACGAGCCATGATCGCCTCGATCAGCGGGGAGAACGGTATGGGCCGTAGCCTGGCGCCGCAGAGCATCAGCGCGCGCTCGGGCGGCAAGCCCATGTCCGCGGCTATCGCGTCGATCGACCGGACGCTCGAGCCGGCGTCGAGGTGGACGAGCCTCGGGCCGTGCCTCGACGACCTGCCTATCGCCTTGGAGAGCGTCGCCGCGAGCCTGGGCCTGTCGAACAGGCGGACGGCGTCGGCGTCGGCCATCATGCCGACGTGGAGCGGCCGTCGCCAGGCGCCGTCGCCGTCGGGGAAATAAGCCTCGAGGCGGGCCGCCGCCTCCGGGCTGAGCGTCTTCAAGTACGCCGAATGGTCGCGATAGCGCGCCGCGGCCGAGAAGGCTACGGCGTCGTCGGCCGACGCGCCTTCGTAGACGGCCAGGCTCGCCCCGCGCAGGGCCGGCTCGCGCGCCGTCAGCGACTCGACCGTCCTATGCATGGCCTCGACGGCCTGGATGCCGTCGAATAGGCCGCCGGACGGAAACGCGATGACTATGGGGTCCTTCCTGGAGCCGGCGGCGCCGCCGAATTCGGCCGCCGTAGACCTGATCTCGTCCAGGAAGGCCGTGACCTCGCGCACGCCGGTACGCTCGAGCTGAGACAGGTAATCGATGTAGATGCAGCAGTACATCATGGCGCGGACGCCCCCCGTGCGTTTTTCTCTCAGGCGAGTATAGTCCATGCGGGGCCGATCGGGAAGCGGGAGCCGTCGCTTCGCGACGGCCAAGGCGCTCGCCATCCCTTTTCGCTTGACGATATTTTTTTGGCTATGCTACACTTGCGCCCTAGCGGGTACGAGCGGTCCCGCGGCCTTTCGGTCCGAGCATAACCTCAAGGGAATCCTATGACTATCAATACGTTCAGCCAGGTTATCATGTCGCCGCTCCTGTCCCGGCTATCCGTGCTGGCTTGCGCCGCGGCGCTGTTCTTCTCGCTTCGCAAGAAGGACGCCGAGGGGCGATCCGGCTCGTTCCTAGTCATCATCGCCGTCCTCGTCGTCAGGGACGCCTTCCTGGCCTTCGTCGAGCTGCCCGGCGCGCCGTACCTGAGCGATCTCCTCTATCTCAGCCTCGCGGCGTTCATGGTCATGGCGCCGTTCGAGCGCTCGCGGCTCCTGCTGGTCGCGACCATGGCCGTCAACGCGGCGGCGGTCGGGCTGTACGTCGCGTACGCCTACGCGGGACTCCTCCCGTCGTTCCCGGCCGTCGCCTTCCCGCTCGTGCCGATGGCCGACGCGCTGCTCGTCGCGGCGTCGGGCGCCGTGAACGCCTCCGACCGCGGCGACGGAGCCAGGCGGCTGATGGGCGAGACCTGGCCGGTCGTCTTCGCGTGCCTCGGCGCCTACGCGGCCGCCGCCTTCTTGCTCGGCTACGGAGCCGCGGCGTTCGACCGGCTCGTGGCGCCGGCGTCGTACGCGTGGCTGCTCGTCGTCGCCCTCGTCGACCTGCGCGACCACGACGCCGAGACGATAGAGGCGATTTCCTACTACGAGGAGTCGATAGACTCGCTATACAACCTGACCTTCCGCGTCGGCGCCGTGCTCAAGGGCAGCTTCACGACCGAGGACGTGCTCGGCGGCATGAACGAGGTCATGATAGCCGAGACCGGGGCCGACGGCGGCACGATCTACCTGGTCGACGAATTCGACGACATCATCGTCGCCAAGGCCTACGCCGGCGCGTTCCCGCCGCCGTTCCCCCTTCCCGAGAGCCTGCCGCGCAAGCAGAACCGCGTCGAGTCGTACCTGAAGCACGCGCAGTTCAGGCTCGGCGAGACCGTGCTCGGCGACGTGGCCAAGACCGGCAAGAACGTCTACTCGCCCGATACGGCCCGCGACCCGCGCTTCGCCGCGCTCAGGGCCGAGGGCGCCGACATGAACGAGGATTTCCTCAGGCTGTCGTCGTTCATGGCGGTGCCGCTGATGGTCGAGGACAAGATCATAGGCGTCTCGGCCGTCTCTAAGGTCAAGCCAGGCGACCAGTTCGACGAGGCGGCCTTCGACCGCTTCAAGCTGCTGGCGAACTTCGGCACCCTGGCGGTCAGCAACTTCTTCTCGTTCCTCGCCGCCAACGAGCGTAGCGCTATAGAGCGCTCCGCCGGCATAGCGGCCGAGATCCAGAGCACCATCATACCGAAGAAGCTGCCGCAGTTCCCGTCGCTGGCGATCGGCGCGTTCACCTCGCCGGCCCGCGGCGTGTACGGCGACTACTACGACGTGCTGCGCACCCGCGAGGACAGGGTGGTCGGCGTCATCGGCGACGTCGCCGGCAAGGGCGTCCAGGCGGCCCTCGTCATGGTGATGATACGCGCGATACTCCACCTGATAACGAACACGAACAAGGACATAGCGACCGTCCTCGACTGGGTCAACCGCGGCATCACCGGCAAGATCGACATGGACCACTACGCGACGCTCGCTATCGTCGCGCTCAACGTCGCCACCGGCGAGCTCGAGTACGCCAACGCGGCCCACCAGCCGCTGCTCGTGTACCGCCGGGCGACCGACACGATAGAGACCATAGAGACGAAGAGCGTGCCGATCGGCGTGGAGCGGGCCAACGAATACAGGCGCAAGGCCCTCAGGCTCTACGACGGCGACATCGCCGTGCTGTACACCGACGGCATCGTCGAGGCGATGAACGAGCAGGGCAAGCAGTTCGGGCGCAAGAGCCTCGGCCAGGCCGTGGCCAGGAACCGCGACCTGGCGCCCAAGGATATAGCCGGTAAGATACGGTCGGAGCTGTCGGCGTTCATCGGCGGAGCCAGGCAGCACGACGACCAGACGATACTCGTATTCAAGATGAAACTATAGGGGAGGGGCCGACGCATGGAGCTCAAGATCCGTAAGAACGGCAATAATTATATTATTGACGTCAACGGGGAGATGGATCTTTACAACTCGTACAAGCTCAAGGAGCTCGTCATGAAGATGCTCGAGAAGAAGGTCGAGCGCTTTATCATCAACCTGGAGAACGTGGACTACATAGACTCGAGCGGGATCGGGGCCCTCATCTATATCTGCTCTACCATCAAGAAGATGAGCCTGAAGCTGATCATCACCAACATCCACGGCTCGGTCAAGAAGGTTATCGAGCTGACCAAGCTGATGGGTTACTTCCCGATCACGAACAGCATCGAGGAAGCCATCCTGCAGATGGAAGACTAGGAGGGCGGCATGGCAGACAAGACGTACCTGAGCGATATAAAGGAGATCCGCGTCGACGAGAACAGCCCCCTGTTCGATAAGACCGGTATGCTCTACAAGGAGTTCCCCTCGGATTACCGGCAGATCAGGTACTTCACGCTCCTGATCGTGCAGTCGGCCCCGCTCGAGATCAAGGAGATCAACCTGCTCGAGCAGCAGATCAGCGAGGTGATCAAGAACGGCGTCAAGCACGGCAACCGCTGTGACGCGGCCAAGAAGGTGCGGGTCTGGTACTCCTTCGATTCCACGCACGCCCACCTGATAGTCCAGGACGAGGGCGAGGGCTTCAAGGACCTGGAGAAGTGGAACGAGTTCAACCGGAACCGCCTCGAGATCCTGTCCGCCCAGGACTTCGAGAGGCTGTCCGACTACGTATCGTTCAGGACGCAGAAGAGCGACGACAACGACGGCGGCAACGCGCTGTTCGCCGCCCTCGAGTACTGGAACGGCGGCTTCGTGTTCAACGAGGCGAGGAACGCCGTGGCGATGCTGAAGAGCTTCCCGCAGAAGAAGCACGCGATAGGCTGAGCCCGGCGTCGCGTCGGGCGGAACGAAGGGCGGCCCCGGGGCCGCCCTTTTCTTTTAGCCGAGCCGCGGCTCGCGGCCGGCTACGGGTTGACTATGCGTATCCCCTCGACCGACTCGGCGTCGTCGTCGGTGAAGGGGCGGCCGTACAGGTACTCGAACAGGAACCTGAAGTCCTCGGGCGCCATCATATGGAACTCGATGCCGAAGTAGCCCTCGCCGGCGCCGGCGTAATGCCTGCGTATCGTGCCGCTCGCCTCGACGGTGCGCTTCTTCGCCCTCAGCCGCACCGACACCGCGGTGCCTTCCTTGAGCGCCTGGATCAGGCGCCGGTCGCCGCAGGCGAACAGGAGGCCGCCTGCCGAGACGTCGACGACCTGCGTCCCGTAGTCGTCGTCTAGCTTCGGCGCGTCCTTGAAGTAGCCGTGGAGCTTCAGCGACCACGAGAAGACCCGGGCGAAGGCCAGGAAGGTCTCGACGGTGCGCAGGTCGAACGGGGGCTTCCCTGCCTGCCTGTTGACTACAGCGGCGTAGCCGATCGCGTAATCCTGGAACAGGATCGGCACGATAAGCTCGGACAGCACGTTCGTTGAGCGCTTCGACCGCTCGAGCCTGACGATCTCGTCCTCCGCGAAGTCCTCCTCCATGCCCGAGTCGATGAAATGCTGCTTGAAGTCGTCGCGGGTCAGGATGGTCCGCTCGGCGAAGGGGTCGCTGCGCGGCAGGCCGCCGAGCGCGGTCGGCAGGTAGAAGCACCGTCCGGTCGCGGCCGCCAGGCGCTCGGGGACGGTCTCCGGCTTGCGGTCCTTGAACATCACGATGCCGCGGTCGCTAGCGACGGCCAGGGCCTTGCGCTCGAATTCCGCCATCAGGCCGCGCAGGTCCGACGGGTCGAAGTACGGCGACGGCTCCGGCTCGCGGGACGGGCCCGAGCCCGAGCTCGCCGGGAAATCCAGGTCGTAGCGCTCGCCGGCGAACGCGAAGGAGGCGGCCAGGTCGCCCGGGGGCGGCAGGCGCACGAAACGCCTGCTCAGGTTCTTGTACAGCTTCTCGGGCATCGAAGTAGCGAAGCGGCGTTCTCCCGGCTCGAGCATCGTCGCCTTGAAGGCTATAGTCTGGCCCCTGACATTGTAGCGGAAGTCGAACGAGGCGCCTTTCCGCTGCAGGTCGAGCGGCAGCTCATGGCCAAAGCTTAGCTTGTCCTTATCGACCGCCAGGATGCGCACTGTCCATTCGCCGCCGCCGGCGCTCATCGTTATAGGCGAGCGCTCGCGCATCGCCGTCGACAGGAGAAATTCTCGCTCTATGTTTTTTACTAGCACGGCCATCGGGACGTTCCTCCATAAGCATTGTGCCCCAATCGCGATGATTGTTCAACGTTTTTGTCGATTATTCGCCGATGGTGAGTATCGCGCCGTACGGGTCCCAGGGCTCCGACCGGGGCGCCGCGCCTTCGATCGCATCCGGATCGAGCTCCAGGTGCTCGATGATCCATTCGCCGTCGTCTCCGGGGGCGATGATGGCAAGGCCGACGATGGCCCGGGAGCCGCTATCGTCGGCGAAGGCGCGGAACCGGACGCTGGCGACCGGTCCGGGCCCGACGACCGGCGTCGCGAAGCGTACCCGGGCGAACCGCAGCGGGAACGCGTCGCCGAATCTGGCGCGGGCCAGGGCCGCCGCCTCCGCCCCCATCGACCCGTACGGCGGCTCGCCCGATAGGAGGCCTCGCTCCAGCTCGAGCATGGCCTCGTCGCGAGCGGCGTCGGCCGGCTCGCCCGAGCCGGGGTCGTAGAGCTCGCCGAGCTCGAAGTCGCCGGCCGGCGCCGCGTCGAAGGGCCGCTCGACGAGGCGGCGGTCGCTACCGGCCAGGCTCGCCGAGACGACCGCCTTGGCGGCCTTCGCGCCCGTCCCGGCGGCCGGCGAGGCCTTGGGCGACGCCTTCATCGCTACCGGCTTGTCTGCGGGCTCGGCGCGCGCGGCGTCGGCGGGCGCTGCGTCGTCGCGCGCGGCGTCGGCGGGCGTAGCGTCGTCGCGCGCGACGGCGGCGCTAGCCTCGGTGCCGACGGCCGCCTCGGCCGGCGCGCTATCAGGCCGCTCGCGGCTCCTCGAGCAGCCCTGGGCGGAGACGGCGGCCGCCAGCAGGATGGCGGAGATCATAATGCCGTATAGTCGAGATCGGCTCGCTTGCATCGTGGTATAGTATCCCCAGACCGAGCCGGTCGATCAACCGGTCCGTACGGAGGCACCATGGACGACATCTGGCAGCGTCTCGGCATCGCGTTCGACGAACCCGTCAGGGATCCCCTCTGGCGCAACGTGATGATGCCGGCCGAATTCGAAGCGATCCTGACGAGCCCGGATTTCGTCAAGCTGTCGCGCATCCTCCAGCTCGGCCCGACGCACCTGGTCTATCCCGGCGCCACCCATACCAGGCGGGCTCACTCCATCGGCGTCTTCGAGCTGGCCAAGCGGTCGCTCTCCGCCATCCTGTCGCGTTCCGGCCCCGTCGCCGGGCTCGACGGCGCCGCGGCCAGGGGCTTCCTCGTAGCTGCGCTCTGCCACGACCTCGGCCACTTCCCGTACGCCCATTCGCTCAAGGAGCTGCCGCTGCGCGACCACGAGAGCCTGACGGCCGATATCGTGCGCGGCAGCCTGGGCCCGGCGGTGGAGGCCGCCGGCGCCGATCCCGATTTCGTGGCGGCCATCGTCGACCAGGGCCTGCCGGCCCCGGCGGGGGCGGGCGCGGCCGCGCTCGGGCTGTTCCGCTCGATGCTGTCCGGCGTGCTCGACCCTGACAAGCTCGACTACCTGAACCGCGACGCGTGGGCCTGCGGCGTGCCCTACGGCCAGCAGGACGTCGACTTCGTGCTGCAGCAGCTGGGGCTCGACGAATCCGGCCGGCCCGGGGTGGCCGAGCGCGGCGTGATGGCCGTCGAGGCGGTGCTGTTCTCCAAGTACCAAATGTACCGGGCGGTCTACTGGCACCGGACGGTCCGCGCCGCGACCGCGATGATCAAGAAGGCGGTCATAGGCGCGCTCGACGGCGGCGCCATCGAGCCGGCCGAGCTGTACGGCCTCGACGACGGCGGCTTCTACGCGCTGATGGCCGGACCCGGCCGGGACCGGAGCGGCCTCGTCGCGTCGGTGCTCAACGGGACGGTGCTCGGGTCGTGCCTCGAGCTGGCCTTCGACCCCGACAAGGACGCGCACGCCCAGGCGGCCGACCTGAGCCTGCGGCCGCGCCTCGAGGAGGCCATCGCCGGAAGCTCAGGCGCCGATACGGTCATAGTCGACGTGCCCGAGCCCATATCCTTCGAGTCGGACCTGCCGATACTCGGGACCGGCTCCGGCTTCTCGGCCTACGCGACGGTGTTCAGGCCGGAGGTGGTCGCCGCCTTCACGCGGTCGCTGCGGGTGATACGCGTATTCTCCGACGGCGAGCCTGAGCGCGTCTCGGCGGCCGCCCTCGAAGCGCTGGGCGGCCGGTGAGCTCCGGCTGGGAACCGTCTCCGGAGCTGGCCGACGCGGCCGCCGGGCGGCTTAAGGGCTACTTCGAGCGCTTCATGTCGGCCGCCGGGGCGGGCACGCATCGCCATCGGCTGATACGCGACGGCGACTCGGTCCTCGTCGGCCTGTCAGGCGGCAAGGACTCGCTGGCCCTGCTCCTGTTCCTCGAGCTGCGAAGGCGGCGGGTCAAGGACCGCTATACGCTCAAGGCGGCCCGAGTCGACTGGGACGAGCCGACCGCCGCGCCGGAGGATATAGCCGCGCTCGCCGGCTTCTGCGCCTGGCTCGGCGTGCCGTTCATCGAGGAGCGCAGGCCGACGCCCGAGTCGCTGGCCGATCGCGGCCTATCCTGCTACCGCTGCTCGAGGGAGCGGCGGCGCGTCCTGTTCGAGCTGGCCGATCGCGAGGGCTGCGGCGTCGTGGCGCTCGGCCATCACCTGGACGACTTCGCCGAGACGGCGCTGATGAACCTGTGCAAGCACGGGCGCCTCGACCCTATGCGGCCCGAGGCCGTATTCTTCGGCCGTTTCAGGCTGGTGCGCCCGCTCTGCGACGCGCGCGAGTCCGCGATCCGCGCGGTGGCGACCAGGCTCGGCCTGCCGGTCGCCGGGAACCGCTGCCCCTTGTCCGGCTCGAACCAGCGAGGGGCCTACAAGGCGGCGCTTGCGGAACTCGCTAAAATCGATACACTGGTACGGGAGAACGTATGCAAGGCGGCGTCGACGTCGTCGCCGTACCCGGAGGAAGCGCATGGAGATCCATAACCTGATGGAAGACCTCGTCGTCAAGACGGTGGACGAGCTGTTCGACGCCGAGGCCAAGGGCTCGACGAGCGCGTGGTGCACCTGCAGGCAATGCCGCATGGACGTGGCCTGCTACGTTCTCAATCGCCTCAAGCCGGAGTACGTGCTGTCGGGGCGCGGCGTCGCGTATTCGGAGAACGACTACGGCGAGAAGCTGCAGCGCGTCGCCGACGTCGTGTCCCTCGTCAAAGAGGGCTGGTCGAGGATCAACGCGGCTCCCCGTCCCAACCACCACTGCGGCTCCCGCGGCGACGAGAGCTGCTACGACCAGGTCAAGGGGCCCGCGTTCAACTTCAGGCCGATCATGGGGCGCCTGTTCAACGGCGACAGCTTCGAGCCTATCGTCGACGCGGAGGTATCGCTCGTCGACGATGCGGGACAGGTCGCGATGATAGACGATAACTGGAGCAATCCGTATCGCCTGGCCAGGAACACCAACGGCACCTTCACCTTCTGGCCGCGGCCGCTGGCCTGCGAGCGGGCGGGAGAGAGGCGGCGCTTCTCGATGACCGTCAAGGCGAGCCCCGACGGTTTCGAGGATCTATCGCATTATATGGAATTCGAGCTCGTCTCCGACGAGTCGCCCGTCTATCAGCTGTCGATGCAGTCGGCTCACCGGCTCCAGGACCTGTACGTGTTCGCTAAATAGGAACGGGACTAGCGTCCCATCAACGCCCTCAGCTCGGCGGCGGGTACCAGGTCGAGGTACTGCAGCACGTCGAGCTCGCCCCGCTCCTCGACCCGCCTGATCTTGAATACCCTGTAGGCTATCATCCTGTCGCCCGGCGGCGGCAGGGGCAGGGGATAACCGTTCATATCGACCAGCTCGTCGACGCGCAACAGCCTCTCGGTCTCCTGGCGTTCTCCGTCGGGATAGACGAGCCAGCGGGTTTCTATCGTCATGGGCGGATTCTAGCCGGGCGATGGCGTCCGCGCAAGCCTCCGGCGTTCCTGTGCAATGCGAACCGGCCGTATCGGCGCGCTCGCCTCTCGGCTATAGGTCTAAAATCGCTAATCCCGTCGTTTTTACCGCTCTCATACTAAACGCGCGTGTAGTTAAACTCGCTAAAAATAATTCTGTCGAGTAATCCAATGACGATCATTCCGTTGACATTGTTAGCCCGTACGGTAGTATATAGGAGGATTGTGGGAAAAAGTGGGAGAAAAAGGGAATCAGTGGAATGGAACTGGTAACAGGCGAGTTCAGGAACACGCTCGACGACAAAGGACGGCTCTCCTTGCCGGCCAGGCTGCGCGCCGGCCTGCCGGAGGGCGTCCTCGTCGTCACGCAGGGCGTGGACCGCTGCCTGTGGCTCTTCACCCCGGAGCGCTGGAACGCGCTGTCCGAGCAGCTATTCGCGACGACGAGCCTGTTCCATCAGCAGGCCCGCCTTATCCAGCGCCGCATCATCGCGCCGGCTCAGGAGGTCGAGGTAGACAAGGCCGGCAGGATCGCCATCCCCCAGTCGCTGCGCGAGTACGCCGGCCTGTCGAAGGACTGCGTCGTGCTCGGCATTACCAAGCGGCTCGAGATCTGGGACGCAGATAGCTACAAGGCGTGGATCGAGGCCACGGAGGCCGAATTCGCCGCCGCTTCCGAGACCCTGGACATACAGAACCTATGAGCGACCAGAAGCAGTCCTTCGGGCACGTGCCCGTCATGCTGAACGATACCCTCGAGCGCCTCGTGCCGCCGACGCCGGATTGCCTCCTTATAGACGGCACCCTCGGCCTGGCCGGCCATTCGAGCGCCTTCCTGGCGCGGTACCCCGGGCTCCGGCTGCTCGGCGTCGACGCGGATACCGAGGTCCAGGCCATAGCCGGGGCTAGGCTCGAGCCCTACGGCGGGCGGGTCAGCCTGGTCAACGCCTATTTCGACGATTTCTTCGCCGGCTACGCCGACTCCGTCGCGCGGGGCGAGGCCGAGCGGCCGGGCCTCGTGCTGTTCGACTTCGGCGTGTCGATGTTCCATTTCAGGGAGTCCGGGCGCGGCTTCAGCCTCCAGGGCGACGAGAGGCTCGACATGAGGCTGTCGCCCCGCGCCGAACGCACCGCCGCCGACCTCGTCGCGGAGCTCGACGAGCGGGAGCTGCTGCGTATCATCTCCGAGTACGGCGAGGAACCGTTCGCCTACAATATCGCCAGGGCTATCGTCAGGGAGCGCGCCGCCGCGAGGATAGACTCCACGGCGCGCCTGGCGGACATAGTCCGCGGCGCCGTGCCGGCCAAGGCCCGCTACGGGCGCATCCATCCGGCGACCAGGACCTTCCAGGCCCTGCGCATCGCCGTCAACGACGAGCTCGGCCGCATAGAGCGGGTCCTGCCGGCGGCGATATCGTGCCTCGCCGAGGGCGGGCTGATAGGCTGCATCAGCTTCCACTCGCTCGAGGACCGCATCGTAAAGCGGGCCTTCCGCTCGCTGGAGGTTCGCAAGGAGCGAGCCTACTTCAAAGAGGATCGCGATCGGCCGATACCTCTAGGAGAGGCGGAGCGCGGCCTCGTCATCCTGACCAAGAAGCCGGTGGAACCGGCGGACGACGAGGTTGCGGCTAATCCCGCGTCCAGGAGCGCCAAGCTCCGGGTCGCGAGAGCCGTAGGAGGGGCGCGATCATGATAGGAACGATCGGCTTGGCCGAGTTCGTCATGGAAGCCGTGGCCGTCGTCGCGTTAGGCGTCGCGGCAGCGGCCTGCGTACCTCCCGTCCCCCGCCGGGGAAGGTCCCGCGGTGAAGAAATTCTGGCTGACGCTCTTGGTCCTGTCTATTCCGTGCATGCTGGTGCTGACGGCCGCCCAGGGCGCGAGGTACTACGCTGTGACGGTCGAGCTGCGGCGCCTGGAGGCGGCGCAGGCGGATTGGGTAGAGGAAAACAGAAGGCTGCTCGCTGATATAGCCGTGGCCAAGTCGCGCGCCAGGGTGGGCGCGTCGATGGCCGAGGCCGAGGGCTACCGTATGGTAGGCCCTAAGACGACGTTGAGGATACGGGTTAAGCCCGGGGCGGAGAAACGGGATGGATGACGATAGGGTAGCCTGCGACGCGGCCTGGTTCGCGGGCGCGGCCGGCGGATACGTCGCGAGCGGGTCGAACGCCGCCATAGGGCGCGTCGAGACCGATTCGCGTAAGGCCGGTCCGTCCGCGCTCTTCGTCGCGATACGCGGCGAGCGGAGCGACGGCCACGACTACGCCCGCCGGGCGGCGGACGCCGGGGCCCCTGCCGCGCTCGTCTCGGCTTCCTGGTGGGCCGCCCATGGCCCGGCCGCGTTCGCGGGCTCCCGCTGTGCGGTCATCGTCGTTCCCGACACGATTCCCGCCCTGCAGAAGGCGGCCGCCGCGTACCGGGCCCGCTTCCCGTCGCTCCTGCGCTTCGGCGTCACCGGCTCGGCCGGCAAGACCAGCGCGAAGGAGCTGCTGGCCGCCATCGTCGGCGCGTCGCGCCCTACCATAAAGAATCCCGGTAATCTCAATTCCGATATAGGCCTGCCCGCGTCGATGTTCCTCGTCCGGCCCGGGCACGAGGCCGCCGTATTCGAGATGGGCATCAACCGGCCCGGCGAGATGGACGAACTGGCGGCCGTCTACGAGCCCGACTGCGCCCTGATAACGAACGTCGGCACGGCCCACGTCGGCGTGCTCGGCGGTACCCGCGCCGCCATCGCCGAGCAGAAGAAGCGCATAGCCTCCCGCTTCGACGGCGGGCAGACCCTGGTCGTCTGGGAGGACGACGACTTCCGCGACGCGCTGATGACCGGCGTCCGGGGCCGCTGCGAGACCTACGGGCCCCGTTCGACCGACGGCTTCGAGGGCGCGCGCGACCTGGGCCTAGACGGCTGGGCGCTGCGCTACCGCGGCGTCGAGGCCAGGCTCAGGCTGCCCGGCGCCCATAACCTGCTGAACGCGCTCGGGGCGATACGCGCCGCGTCGCTGTACGGCGTCGGGCCGGAGCACGTCGCCGCTGGGCTGGAGGCGGTCTCTCCTCTGGCCGGCCGGACGAGCGTGATACGCGGCGAGTATACCGTGGTCGACGACTGCTACAACGCCAACGCCGAGAGCGCCGTCGCGGCCATCGGCTTCTGCGACGACGCGGACGCCCGGGGCCGGCGACTCTACGTGCTCGGCTCGATGAAGGAGCTCGGCGCCGAGGCCGCGGCGTCCCACCGCCGCGTCGGCGAGGCCGCGGCCGCCTCGAGGGCCGACGCCGTGTTCTTCTACGGCGACGAGGCCCGCGACGCGTACGAGACGGCCAGGGCGGCCCGCCCCGGCAAGGAATTCCGCTGGTTCGGCGACTACGGCGAGCTCGAGTCGGCGGTGGCCGCCGCCGCGGCTCCCGGAGACCTGATCCTCGTGAAGGCTAGCCGGTCGATGGCGCTCGAGCGACTCGTGGAGCGCTTGACCGGGACTGGAGGCGATCATGTTTCTTGAGTGGATCTACCCGCTGGTCAAGTATTTCACGCCGCTGAACGTATTCCGCTACCTGACCTTCCGGTCCGCCTACTCGGCGGTGACGGCCCTGCTCGTCGCCTTCCTGTTCGGGCCCGCGATCATCGAGCGCCTGCGACGCCTTAAATTCGGCCAGTCGGTCCGGCTGGACGGCCCCCAGACCCATCTCGTAAAGTCGGGCACGCCGACGATGGGCGGCCTCCTTATCATAGCCGCCGCCGTCTCGGCGACCCTCCTGTGGGTAGACCTGTCGAACCGCTACGTCTGGATATGCCTCGGCTCGATGCTCGGCTTCGGCGCGCTCGGCTTCCTGGACGACTGGCTCAAGATCAAGCGCAAGAACTCCGACGGCGTCTCGGCCAAGGCCAAGCTGATAGGCCAGGCCGTCATAGCGCTCGGCGCCGCGCTGGCCCTGTACTACGACCCGTCCGGCGAGATGACCAAGCTGTACGTGCCCTTCTTCAAGAACCCCGTCGTCGACCTCGGCGTATTCTGGATCCCGCTCGCGGTGATCTACGTGATGGGCTGGTCGAACGCGGTCAACCTGTCCGACGGGCTCGACGGCCTGGCGACCGGGCTCGTCATCATGGCGCTGATAGCCTTCTCGCTGCTGACCTACCTGACCGGCCGCGCCGACTGGTCCGAGTACCTCGGCATCCCGTTCATACGCGGCTCGGGCGAGCTTACGGTGTTCTGCCTGGCCATGCTCGGCGCCTGCGTCGGCTTCCTGTGGTTCAACGCGCACCCGGCCGAGGTGTTCATGGGCGACGTCGGCTCGCTGAGCCTGGGCGGCGTGCTAGCGGTGCTGGCGCTGATAGTCAAGAAAGAGCTGCTGTTCTTCGTCATAGGCGGCGTATTCATCCTCGAGGAGGCCTCGGTAGCCATCCAGGTGCTCTACTTCAAGGCGACCAAGGGTAAGCGGGTCTTCCGCATGGCGCCGCTCCACCACCACTTCGAGCTGTCCGGCTGGAAGGAGACCAAGGTGGTCACGCGGTTCTGGATACTCGGCGGGCTGTTCGCGATCATCGCGCTGTCGACGCTCAAGATACAGTAGGAGGAGGATCGATGCACGGCGGATTCGTCATGGAGAAGCCCCTCGGCCGAGTCGGGGGCGACCCGGGGATGCTCGTCTCGCTCGCGCTGCTGGTCGGCGTCGGCCTGGCCTGCCTCTATTCGGCGTCGTACGGCTTCGCGCTGTCGCTCGGGAAGCCCGCCGGGTATTTCGCCGTGCGGCAGCTGTTCTGGATGGCCCCGGCAGCCCTCGTCTTCGCGTTCGGCGCCTTCCTGCCTCTGGACGCCGCCCGGCGCTGGATAGGCGCGGCGGTCGTCGGCTGCCTGATCCTGCTCGTACTGCCTTTCGTCCCCGGCATCGGCATCACCAAGAACGGCGCCTCGCGCTGGTTCGGCTTCGGCGGGCAGATGTTCCAGCCGTCCGAGCTGTTCAAGCCCGTCGTCGTGCTGTACCTGGCCCATATCCTGTCCAAGAAGGGCGAGAAGCTGGGCGACGTCGTCAACGGCGTGCTGCCCCCGATGATCGTGGTCATGGCCGGCGCGCTGATCGTGCTGGCCCAGAACGACTTCTCGACCGCTGTGCTCGTCATCGCCCTCGCGGTCGTCATGTTCTGGATCTCCGGGGTGCCGCTGTCGTTCTTCGCGGCGATCGGCTCGGTCGGGCTGCCTCTCGTCGCCCTGTCTGTGCTGACGAGCGACTACAGGCTCAAGCGCGTCCTCGGCTTCATCGCGCCCGGCTACGACCCGGCCGACCTGTCGTACCAGGTGAACGGATCGCTGCGAGCCATACGCTCCGGCGGCTTCTGGGGCAAGGGTATAGGCCAGGGCACGCTGAAGCTGCGGAGCATACCGGAGGTTCAGTCGGACTTCGTCTTCGCGGCCTGGGTCGAGGAGACCGGCTTCGTCGGCGTGCTGGCGTTCGCCGCCATGTGGATCGTGTTCCTCTGGAGGGCGTTCCGGGTCGCGTTCCGCTCCGAGGATACGTTCAGGAGCCACCTGGCCTTCGGGATGGCCTGCTACCTGGGCATTCAGACGCTCGTCAACGTGATGGTCGCCTCCGGCGCGGCTCCGGCTACCGGCATCCCCTTGCCGTTCTTCTCGTCGGGCGGATCGTCGCTCGTGTCCGTCGCGCTCGGCGCCGGGCTCCTATTCAACGTCTCGAGGAGCGTGAACCATGGCTGAGCTGGCGATGGCCGACAGGGATTACGCCCCCCCGAGGGCTCGCGACTTCTCGCGCGAGTACGCCGTCGAACGCGGCGGGAGCGTTCGCGCCGCGGGTCGTTCCGCGGAGCGCTTCACGGGACGCCCCGCGTCGCGAGCGGCGTCCGGGAAAGCCGGCGGGGCCTCGCGCCGCGCGGACGGAGGGCCGAGGCCGGCCGCGGCTATCGCGTCGGCCCTGCTGGCGATCGCGGCGCTCGTCGGCGCGGCGGCCATCGCGCTGCCGCGGACCGAGGTGCGGGCCCTGGCAGTGTCCGGGGCCGTGACGATAGGGGAGCGCGAGCTGTACGCCTGGTCGGGCCTGTCGCCGAGCGAGCATTGGTTCTCCGTCGACCGCGAGGCCGTGGCCGCCTGCCTGTCTGCCCACCCGCGCGTGGCCGCCGTCACGGTGGAGACGCGATTCCCCGATACGGTCGCCGTCGCCGTGGTCGAGCGGAGGCCGATAGCGGTGGTCTACGCCCGCGGCGAATCCGGCCGCACCGAGGCGCACTGCGTCGATTCCGAGGGCGTCGTCTTCGCGCCGGCCTCGATGTACGAAGGCTCGTCGGCCCTGCCGGTGCTGTCCGGCGTCGAGATACGCGGGCTGAGCTACGGGCTCAGGCTCGGCTATCCGTTCTCCGAGCTCCTGTCGTCGCTCGCCGAGGTCGCCGAGGCGAGCCCCGCCCTGGTATCGGCAATCTCCGAGCTGCGCGTCGTCTCGAAGCCGGGCCTCCCGGCCGAGCTGCTCCTGTACCCGACGGATTACCGGGTGCCGGTCAGGATGCGGCCCGTATTGAACGCCGGGCTCCTGAAGTCTATGATGCTCGTCCTTGACGTCGTCGAGGGGGAGGGACTGTCCCCCGGCATCCGCGAGCTGGACCTGCGGACCGACACGTTCGTATACCGGACAAAGGAGGCCGTCTCTGGTTGACAATCTGATCGTGGGGCTCGATATCGGCACGTCCAAGACCTGCGCGGTAATCGGCGAATATAACGAATCCGGGACTCTCGAGATCACCGGCGTCGGCGTCTCGCCGAGCACGGGCCTGAGGAAGGGCGTCGTCGTCAATATAGAGGCGACCCTGCAGTCGGTCACGAAGGCCGTCGAGGCCGCCGAGCTGATGTCCGGGCGCGAGGTGCGCGACTGCTTCGTCGGCGTCGCCGGCGCCAACGTCGAGGGCATCAACTCCCGCGGCGTGGTCGCGGTGACCGGCAAGGGGCGCGAGATCTGCCAGTCCGACGTGGACAGGGTGATTGAGGCGGCCAGGGCGATCGTCATACCGATGGACCGGGAGATACTCCACGTCATCCCCCAGACCTTCATCGTCGACGACCAGAAGGGCATACGCGACCCCCTGGACATGATAGGCGTCAGGCTCGAGGCCGAGGTCCATATCATCACCGGCTCGGTGACGACGGCCCAGAACCTGGTCCGCTGCGTCAACCGCGCCGGCTTCAAGGCGGACGGGCTGATACTCCAGAGCCTCGCCGCGTCCCGGGCCGTGCTGTCGGCCGACGAGAAGGAGCTCGGCTGCCTGCTCGTCGACCTCGGCGGCGGCACCACCGACGTGCTGATGTACTCCGAGGGCGCGCCGTACTTCAGCGCCTCGGTCGGGGCCGGCGGCTCGCAGGTCACGAACGACCTGTCGATCATCCTCAACGTGCCGATGGACGCCGCCGAGCGCATCAAGCGCGAGTCGGGCTGCTGCTACCTGCCGCACGTCGAGTCCGACGAGAGCATTATCGTGCCGGGCGTCGGCGGCAGGCCGCCCCAGGAGATCCCGAGGGCCAAGGTGGCCAGCGTGATCCAGCCGCGGATGGAGGAGATCTTCAGGCTGGTCCGCGAGAAGGTCGAGCAGCCGGGCTTCTGGCGGCACCTCAAGGGCGGCGTCGTGCTGACCGGCGGCGGCGCGCTGATGCCCGGGGCCGCGGAGCTGGCGTACGAGGTGTTCGGGGTGCCGGTCAGGACCGGCGCGCCGTCGTCGCTCGGCGGGCTCGTCGACGCGTACCGCAACCCCGCGTACTCGACCGCGGTCGGCCTCGTGATGCTCGGCGCAGAGCGGCTCGGGGCGCCGGAGCCGGAGGCCAGGGGAAAGGCGGCCGGCGGGGACAAGGCGAAGGCGCAGAAGGCCAGGCCGGACGCGCCGTTCAAGCGCCTCGGCGAATGGCTCAAGGAATTCTTCTGAACTAGGATACGGCCGGTCCCGGCTCGCTGACACGGGCGGGGATCGGATATTTGTAAACGGGCATACGGGAGGGGAATATGACGCTACGGGTCGTGGACGAGGTCGGAGCGTTCCGGCGGGCCGAGGCCGCCGATACGACGGACGCGCCGCGCGGGGACGCCGGGCAGGAACATTGCAACGCCACGGTCATCAAGGTGATCGGCGCCGGCGGCGGCGGGTCGAACGCGGTCAACAGGATGATCGAGGCGGGGCTGCGCAACGTCGAGTTCATCGTCGCCAATACGGACCTGCAGGCGCTCGCCAAGTCGAGGGCCGACGTGAGGCTCGGGCTCGGCGCCAAGGTGACCCACGGGCTCGGCGCCGGCGGCAAGCCCGAGGTCGGCGAGAAGGCCGCGATCGAGGACCGGGCTATGATAGCCGAGGCGGTCCAGGGCGCCGACATGGTCTTCATCACCGCCGGCATGGGCGGCGGCACCGGCACCGGCTCCGCCCCGATCATCGCCGAGGTGGCCAAGGAGCAGGGCGCCCTCACGGTCGCCGTCGTCACCAAGCCCTTCGACTTCGAGGGCAAGGTGAAGATGCGCCTGGCCGAGGAGGGCATCGAGAAGCTCAGGCAGGCCGTGGATACGCTGATCGTCATCCCGAACCAGCACCTGCTCAAGGTGGTCGAGAAGCGCACCCCGATACGCGAGGCCTTCAAGCTGGCCGACGACGTGCTCAGGCAGGGCGTGCAGGGCATCTCCGACCTCATCACCGTCGCCGGCGACATCAACATAGACTTCGCCGACGTCAGCACCGTGATGAGCGGGCAGGGCGACGCGATCATGGGCATAGGCTACGCCCGCGGCGACAACCGGGCCGTCGAGGCCGCCGAGAAGGCCGTGTCGAACCCGCTGCTCGAGGACGCGCGCATCGACGGCGCCAAGAATATCCTCATCAACGTGACCGGCGGCGAGAGCTTCACGCTGACCGAGTACGAGGAGATCGTCGGCATCATCACGCGGAACGCCGACCCGGACGCCCTCGTCATCTCCGGCATCGTCAGCGACGACGCGTCCGAGGACGAAGTCAGCGTCACGGTCATCGCCACCGGCTTCGACCGGAGCATCAAGCCGCTCGCGCCGAGCGCGCCGGCCCGGAAGGACGTCACCAAGGAGCTGGACGACTTCCTGTCCGCGGACGAGTGGCGCACCATCGTCGAGCCTAAGCCGAAGGGCTACCTGATGGGCCGCAACGACGCCGACGAACTCGATATCCCCACCGTGCTGCGCGAGCGCCGTCCGGCCTCGGAGCGGAGCGGGGCCTAGGCCGTGGCCGGCAGGGACTCGATAGACCGCTACGGCGCCTGGCTGCTCGCCGCCAGGAGGCGATCGCCGCTGACGCTCGAGGCGTACGTCCGCGAGGCGCGCGCGCTGGCCTCGTGGCTCGGCGACCGCGGCCTGAGCGTCGAGACGGCGGCGGTCGCGGACATACTCGAATACCTCGCGTTCCGCCGCGCGGCCGGCCTGTCGTCCAGGACGATGGCCAGGATCATGTCGGGCATACGGGGCTTCTTCAAGTACCTACGCCTCGAGGGGCTGCGCTCCGACGACCCGACCGAGCTCCTGGAGAGTCCCAGGCAGGAGCGCAGCCTGCCGGACGTCATCCGCGCTGACGACGTCAACCTGATGCTCGGCTCGATAGACGTATCGACTCCCGGCGGCCTGCGCGACCGGGCGCTGTTCGAGCTGATCTACTCCTGCGGCCTGCGCATCTCCGAGGCCGCCTCGCTGACCTTCGATTCTCTTTATCTGAAGGAACGATTCATCCGCGTCGTAGGCAAGCGGCGCAAGGAGCGCATCCTGCCCTTCGGCGACGAGGCCCGCGCGTGGCTGGCCCGTTACCTGGAGGAGGGGCGGCCGGCGCTCGAGAAGGGGCGGCGGAGCGACCGCGTCTTCCTGAACCGCTCCGGGGCCGGCATCTCGAGGAAGGGCGTCTGGAAGCGTTTCTCGGAGCTCCGGACGGCGAGCGGCGTCGACGGCAAGGTGCACTCGCTCAGGCACTCCTTCGCTACGCACCTCCTGGCGGGGGGAGCCGACCTCAGGACCGTGCAGGAGCTGCTCGGCCACGCCGACATATCGACGACCCAGATCTATACCCACGTCGACGCGGAGGACCTGGCCGTGGCCCACGAGGCGTATTTCCCCCGATCCGGCGGCGCGCGAGAGGCAAGCGCCGAGGCTCGGGACGGCGTTTCCGATACGGGGAGGGCGGGCTGATGAAGAGAACGATGATCCTGGCCCTGGCGGCGATCGCCACGCTGTCGTCCTGCGGCGGAGAAGACAAGAATTTCATCGAGCGCATGTTCGACCTTGAGTCGCGGTCGTCCAAGGACGCGCCGCCGTCGACCATAGAGGAGCTGAAGGACGGCATCCGCCGCTACGGCGACGAGGTCGAGAAGACCGCCGCCGCGATGGAGAAGGTCGGCACCTACTGGCGCATGCTCGCCGTCCGCTACCTGGACAAGGGCCTTTACGGCGACGCGTACGACGCGGCTATGAAAGCGCTCAGGCACTATCCCGACTCCTCCGGCGTCTACTACATATCGGGCATGTCGGCGGCCTTCCTGTCCAAGACCGCGGCGGCTCAGCCGGGCGGAGGGGCGACGTCCCGCGCCGAGTGGCTGGCGGCCGCCGAAGGCGCGTACAGGCGCTCCATAGAGATAGAGCCGCGCAATACCAAGGCGCTGTACGGCCTGGCGGTGCTGTACACCTTCGAGCTCGAGGACCACGAGGCCGCCATCGCGCCGATCGAGGCCCTGCTCGGCATAGAGACGAAGAACGTCGACGCGATGTTCGTCTACGCGCGCGCCCTGTACGGCTCCGGCAGGCTCGAGGAGGCCGTGGACGTGTACGACCGTATCATAGCGACGACCAGGGTCGACGAGAAGAAGCTGCAGGCCGCCGACAACAAGAAGCGCATACTGGACGAGCTCTATGGCGGCTGAGCTGGCCTCGCCGCGCGACATGGCAGTGGCCAGGATGCCGTTCCTGTCCGCCAGGCAGCGTATTGCGCTCGTCATGCGCGTCGGCGACGCTCCCCTGCGCGAGCTGCGCCTCGAGGACGTCGAGCTGGCGGTCGGCCGCCGCCTCGACGGGGCGCGCTGGGATCCCGACGCCTGGGAACGCGAGTCCGAGCGTGACCTGCGCTTCCTCTCCGCCGTCGGGGGCTCGTCGTACGGCTACTTCGACTCAGGCTACCCGGCGATACTGCGCGAGACGGCCAGGCCGCCGTTCATGCTGTACGCGCGCGGACGGCTTCCCGACGGGCGCCGTCCGTCGGTAGCCATAGTCGGCACGCGCTACCCGACCGGCCGGGGCCTCGAGGCGGCCTTGGCGCTGGCGATGGAGGCGGCCGCCGAGGGCGTGCAGGTGGTATCGGGCCTGGCCCGCGGCATAGACTCGGCGGCGCATCGCGGGGCCGTGGCGGCGGGCGGCCGGACCTTCGCGGTGCTCGGCCGCGGCATAGACGCGGTGTACCCCGCGTCGAACAAGGAGCTGGCCGCGAGGATGGTCGACGCCGGCGGCGGGATAACGTCGGAATATCCGCCCGGAACGCCCCCTTCGCGCTGGACATTCCCGGAGCGGAACCGGATACTAGCCGGATTATGCAGGTCGACCGTGGTGGTCGAGGCGCCCGGCGGCTCGGGAGCGCTGATCAGCGCCGCCTTCGCCCTCGAGGAGGGCCGCGACGTCTACGTGGCTTCCGCCTGCGCGGGAGGGCCCAGGTCCGCCGGCTCCGACGCGCTGGCCGCCGACGGGGCGCTGACGCTATCGTCGTTCGGCGATATCATCGAGGATTGGCGCTATGGCGAT